>Ga0137451_1000103_pt1 | contig 25689 bp, 22 predicted proteins | sample EasRivERMGT500_2_FD_102336 | JGI IMG/M metagenome (GOLD analysis project Ga0137451, IMG submission 102336) | Soil microbial communities from meander-bound floodplain in the East River, Colorado, USA - East River MetaG ERMGT500_2 | ecosystem: Environmental > Terrestrial > Soil > Floodplain ... | reverse complement strand
GTGTTTTCGCCCAGTCGACGGCCTCCGTGCCGTTCGTTGCAACCTTGACCTCGAATCCGGCGAGGCCCAAACGCTTGTGCAGCGTGAACAGGCTGTCCTCGCTGTCCTCAACGCACAGGATCTTGGTCATCGCGGCCTCTCCTTTCCGGACGGCGCTCCGCGCGTGACGGACGCCCCCAACAATGCGCGCGTTCGCGCGGCAATTCGTAGAGTAACTTCACGTGCGGAGGAAGACAAGGACGCCCGAACCGGATCAGACGGAAGGGCCCTGGGATTTCTCGCCGCTTCCCCAGCTGCCTCGCACCATCGCGATGCCGTGGGCGCCGCAACTCAAGGCCAACTCCAGATCGCCCGACACGATCCCCCCGAGAGCGTAGACCGGCACGGCTGCGCCTCTCGCGATCTCCCGGAATCGCTCCCACCCGAGCGGGACTGAGCCCGGGTGCGACGGCGTCGCGCGCACCGGCCCCAGCACGGCGAAATCGACCGCAAGCGCCTCGGCGCGGCGCAGCTCCTCGCTCGAATGGCAGGAGGCGCCGCACCAAGGCAAATCGGGACGACCCGAGGCCTTGCCCAACTGCTCCGCCGTCAGGTGGGCGCCGTCGGCGCCTATCTCGCGCGCGAGCGCGACATCGGCGTTGACCAGGACTTTCGCGCCGTAGGCGTGGGCGAGCGTGATCACGCGTCGCGCGAACGCCTCGACCGCTTCGCGCCCGAGGACCTTTTCCCGCACCTGAACGAGCCTGAGGCCGCCGCGCAGTCTCGCCTCGAGTCGGGAAAGAAACGGCTCGACGCCGAGTTCCCCGGCGCGCGTGATCGCGTACTCCGCGGGCAGCAAGAGGCCGCGCAGCACCGGACCGTTCGCCGGGAGAAGAGGAGCGACCGTGATTGCCTCCGGACGCTCCCAGGCAATCGCCGTATGTTCGAGCGCGCGCGGCTCTCCACGCCAGGCGTAGACCCGGTGGAAATGCAGACGCACCTTCGCGTGGGGATAGGTGAACACCCGCGTGATCCACGGATAGGCGCGCTCGATCTCGAAGCCGAGCTCTTCACGTATTTCGCGCCTGAGCGCCTCGCCGACCGACTCGCCGGGCTCGATTTTGCCGCCGGGAAACTCCCAGTATCCGGGGTAAGCCTTGCCGGCGGGACGCTGCGCAAGCAGCGTAGCGCCGTCGGCGCGGATCAGCACCGCCGCGGCGACCTCCACCGGGACCGACATCGGACGAGCGAGCTCAGCGCTTGGGTTTGCCGGCGCTGCGTCCGGCGCAATCGCGAGCGAACTGCCACGCCACGCGGCCGCTGCGCGACCCGCGCAGCAGCGCCCACTGCAGCGCCTCCTGCCGGGATTGGGGAATCTCGGCCTCGGGGCATCCCAGCTCGCGCAGCCAATGGCCCACTATAACCAGATAGGCGTCCTGGTCGAAGGGATAGAAGGAGACCCACAATCCGAACCGCTCGGAAAGCGAGATTTTTTCCTCGACCGTTTCCCCCGGATGGATCTCCTCGCCGAGGTATTTGGTTTCGAGATTCTCCTGCATGTACTCGGGCATGAGATGCCGCCGGTTGGACGTGGCGTAGATCAGGAGATTCTCCGAGGTCGCGGAAATCGAACCATCGAGCACCGCCTTGAGCGCCTTGTAACCCGCCGCCTCGGAGAGATCGAACGACAAGTCGTCGCAGAAGAGAATAAACCGCTCGGGCCGCCCCGCTATCTGATCGACGATATCGGGCAGATCGATGAGATCGTGCTTTTCCACCTCGATCAGGCGCAAGCCCTGGACGTGGAATTTGTCGAGGACCGCCTTGACCAGGGAGGACTTTCCCGTGCCGCGGGCGCCGGTCAAAAGGGCGTTGTTGGCCGTTCGGCCCTCGACGAACTGGCGCGTGTTCTGCTCGATCAGCGCCTTTTGGCTGTCGACCCCGTGAAGGTCGGAAAGGCGGATGCGGTGCAGGTTCGTCACCGGCTGTATGAAGCCCGCGCGAGAGGTCTTGCGCCAGCGGAAAGCGACGCTCGCCTGCCAATCGACCGGGCGCGATGCGGGCGCAAACAGCGCTTCCACACGCTCGAGCAGCGCTTCGCCGTGCTTGATCAGTCGGTCGAGTTCTGACATGTCCTACCTCCAGACGGTGCCCGGATCCCACCTAGGTCCTGTACTCGGCGTTGATAGTAACGTAATCGTGCGAGAGATCGCAGGTCCACACCGTGGTCTCAGCGGCCCCCCGGTTGAGCACAACGCGCACCGTAATCTCGTTCTTTCGCATCACGCGCCGTCCCTCCTCCTCGCGGTAACCCGGGACGCGATCCCCATGCTTCGAGACGGTCACATCGTCGAGATATAACTCGACGCCTGCGACGTCGAGATCGCGAATCCCCGCGTTGCCGATAGCGGCGAGGAGCCGCCCCAGATTCGGGTCGGAGGCAAAGAACGCGGTTTTCACGAGCGGCGAGTGCGCGATCGAGTACGCAACGCTGTCACACTCGGCTTCGTCCCTGCCTTTTTCGACACGCACGGTGATGAACTTCGTCGCGCCTTCGCCGTCGCGCACGATCGCCTGTGCGAGCCACTGCGATACCTCCACCACGGCGCCGCGCACTGCCGCGAATCTCGGATCGTCGGCGTTATCGATCGACGGACCACCGCTCGCACCGGTTGCGATCAGCATGAACGAATCGTTGGTGGAGGTGTCGCCGTCGACGCTGATGCGGTTGAACGAGCTCGCCGCGGCATCGGCGGCGAGGCGCTGGAGCGTCCCCTGGCCAACCGCGGCATCGGTGGCGACAAAGCCGAGCATGGTCGCCATGTCGGGTCGGATCATCCCCGCTCCCTTGGCGATTCCCGTCACGGTAAGGGCGTCCCCGCCGAGGGGCGCACGCAGCGATCGCGCTTTGGGCACCGTGTCGGTCGTCATGATCGCCTCGGCCGCCCGGGCCCAGTTGTCTTCGCGCAGATCGGCGATGCACGCCGGCAGACCCGCCAGGATGCGATTCACGAGCAGCGACTCCATGATCACGCCAGTCGAAAACGGCAGCACTTGGCGGGATTCGCAGGAGAGCAGCCGGGCGGCTTCCTCGCAGCTTGCCCTCGCGTGGGCGAGCCCTTCCTTCCCGGTGCCGGCGTTGGCGTTTCCGGTATTCACGAGCAGCGCTCGCGTAGGGCTGCCCGATGCGAGGTGCGCCCTCGCCACCTGAACCGGCGCGGCGCAAAAGCGGTTTTGCGTGAACACACCCGCGACTCGCGAGCCTTCGGCAAGCGTCACCAGAAGCAGATCTTTACGCCCGAACTTACGGACTCCGGCCTCGGCCACGCCCAGCTTGACGCCCTTGACCGGGAGCAGGTCTTGCGGACGCGGAGGCTCTAGATTGACTGCCATGTTTCGGTTTTGTTCTTTCTTCCCTTCGGCACCGCCGAGGTTTGGCGCCGGATCGGGGGCAGTCGGCAAGCACCGGCTGCCGGGCCGCTTCCGGCCTAGTTCAGCTTCCCGTGACAGTGCTTGTATTTCTTTCCCGACCCGCAGGGACACGGATCGTTACGGCCGATTTTGCCCATCTGCCGGACGAAAGGCGCGGGCTTCTGCGAGGGTGAGGCTTCGTCCCCCGCTCCGGCGAGCACCTCTTCGTATCCCGCGTGCTGATAGCGGACATTCTCGACTGCCGGGGCAAGCTCTCTTTGCGCCCGATCGATCTCTTCGGGCGTGCGGATTTGCACGGTCATCAAAGTCCGCGTGACTTCAAGCTTGATCGTCTGCACCAAGCTGCCGAACATTTCGAAGGCCTCGCGTTTGTACTCCTGCTTCGGGTTCTTCTGCGCATAGCCGCGCAGATGGATGCCCTGGCGCAGATGATCGAGCGCGCCAAGGTGTTCGCGCCAGTGGCTATCGAGCGAGCTTAGCAACACCAACCGCTCCGCGTGACGCATGGTCTCTGCCGGCACCGAGCCATGGCGCTCACGGTAGGCCTTGTTGGCGGCTTCAATGGCTCTTACCAGCAACCCGTTGTCGTCCAGACTCGGATCCTGCTCGAGCAATTTGGAAAGGGACACCTGGAGCTGCAGTTCGGCGGCATAGGCCTTTTCCAGACCGGAAATGTCCCATTGCTCTTCCATGCTCTCCTCGGGCACGCAAACGCGGAAGAGGTCGGTCACGACGCCTTCGCGCAGCGCCTGGATCCGGTCCGAGACGTCGTGCGACTCGAGGATCGAGTTTCTAAGCTGGTAGATCTCGCGCCGCTGGTCGTTGGCGACGTTGTCGTATTCGAGCAGTTGCTTGCGGATGTCGAAGTTGTGCGCCTCGACCTTGCGCTGAGCGCTCTCTATCGAGCGCGTCACCAGGCCGTGCTCGATCGGCTCATCCTCGGGCATCCCTAGCCGCTGCATGATCGCGTTGACTCGATCACCCGCGAAAATCCGCAGCAGCGGATCCTCCAGCGAAAGATAAAAGCGCGAGGAGCCCGGATCCCCCTGTCGGCCCGAACGGCCGCGCAACTGGTTGTCGATGCGCCTTGACTCGTGCCGCTCGGTGCCGATGATGTGCAGTCCCCCTGCGGCGATGACCTCGTTGTGCAAAGCCTGCCACTCGGTGCGCAGCTCGCCGATACGTTGCTCTTTCTCGGCGCCGGCGACATCGTCCGTGTCGCGCACGACGTCGATCTGCTTTTCGACACTACCGCCCAGCACGATGTCGGTGCCGCGGCCCGCCATGTTGGTGGCGATGGTGACCATCTTCGGGCGTCCGGCCTGCGCCACGATCTCCGCTTCGCGCGCGTGCTGTTTCGCGTTCAGGACCTGATGCGGCAACTTGTCCTTCTGCAGCATTCCCGAAAGCAACTCGGAGTTCTCGATCGAGGTCGTGCCGACCAGCACCGGCTGGCCGCGCTCGTGGCAGTCGTTGATGTCGCGAATGATCGCCTTGTATTTTTCCGCCGCGGTGCGAAACACCTGGTCGTGTCGGTCGGCGCGTATCATCGCCATGTGCGTCGGAACGACGACCACTTCCAGCCCGTAGATCTCCTGGAATTCGTAGGCCTCGGTATCGGCCGTGCCGGTCATTCCCGCGAGCTTCCGGTACATGCGGAAGTAGTTCTGGAAAGTGATCGAGGCGAGCGTTTGGTTCTCGCTCTGTATCGAGACGTTTTCCTTCGCCTCGATCGCCTGGTGCAGGCCGTCGGACCAGCGCCGTCCCGGCATGAGTCGCCCGGTGAACTCATCGACAATGATGACCTCGCCTTCCTGCGCCACGTAGTGCCGGTCTCTGAAGAAAAGATTGTGCGCCCTCAGCGCGGCGTTGAGGTGATGCAGCAAATTGACGTGCGCCGGCTCGTAGAGGCTGCGCCCTTCGGGCAGCAGCCCCGCGCGGCCGAGGAGCTTCTCCGCGTGCTCGTGCCCGTCTTCGGAGAGCAGGACCGTGTGGTTTTTTTCGTCGACGTGAAAGTCGCCCGGCGCGTCTTCCTTTTCCTGGCGCTTCAAGAGCGGCGCCACGGCGTTCATGCGCTGGTAGATCTCGGTGCGGTCCTCGGCTTGCCCGGAAATGATGAGCGGGGTGCGCGCCTCGTCGATGAGGATCGAGTCGACCTCGTCGACGATCGCGTAGTTCAGCCCGCGCTGGAACTTGTCGGCGACGGACATCGCCATGTTGTCGCGCAGGTAGTCGAAGCCGAACTCGTTGTTGGTGCCGTAGGCGATGTCGGCGGCGTAGGCCGCTTGCTTGTCGGCGTGCGGCATCTGGGTCAGGATCACCCCGACCGAAAGCCCGAGGAATTTATAGATCCTGCCCATCCAATCGGCGTCGCGACTTGCAAGGTAATCATTGACCGTCACGATGTGAACGCCGCGGCCGCTCAAGGCGTTGAGGTACGCAGGCAAAGTAGCCACCAGGGTCTTGCCTTCGCCGGTGCGCATCTCCGAGATCTTGCCGTCGTGCAGGACCATCCCGCCGATCAGCTGCACGTCGAAGTGGCGCATGTTGAGAACGCGCTTCGCTGCCTCGCGCACGATCGCGAAAGACTCAGGAAGAAGCTCGGCAAGCGCCGCGCTTTCCGCGGCGTCGCGCCCTTCCGCGGGGACGCCCTCGACCTTTTTGGCGAAGCGCTCTCTCAGCTCAAGCGTCCTCGCGCCGAAGGCGTAATCCGGGAGCGCCGCTATCGAAGGCTCGAGTGCATTGATTTCCCGCACCGATCTTGCGTAGTGCTTCAGCAGCCGGTCATTTCGACTGCCAAAGACCGCCCTAAGTGCGCGGGAAATCATCGAAGAATGACGGCGGTGGCGTGCAAGGGCTCGAAGTTTAGCACGCCGGGATATGCCATCCCCGCGAAAACGAGCGAAAGCGAGTTTCGAGGGACGGCCAAACGAGGATCAGCAGCTGTCTGGACTTCCTGGATTCCCGCTTGTGCGGGAATGACAACATTGCGCTTGTGCAGAGCTTCCCTAGCGCGTCGAGGCCTGAAGGAAGCGCACCGGGTTCTGCGCTACACCCCGATAGCGAACTTCAAAATGCACATGCGGGCCGGTGGCCCGGCCGGTGGATCCGGACTCGGCAATCTTCCCCCCCCGCTGAACGACCTCGCCTTGCCTTACGAGCAGCCGCGAGCAATGAGCGTACCGGGTGGTGAAATCGTTGCCGTGGTCGATCTCGATCATGTAGCCGTACGGGCCGTGCGCCTCGGCGAAGCTCACCACGCCTCCCGCCGCCGCAAAAACCGGAGTGCCTGCATCGACGACGAAATCGACGCCCTCGTGCAAGGCGAGCATGCCGTTGAACGGATCGATGCGCCAACCGAAGCTCGAGGCGCTCCAACTGCCGTCGACCGGCGGAATCGTCGGCATGAGTTTCTTCTTCACCTTAGCGTCGAACAGCTGCGACTCCAGGATACCGAGGGAGTCGTTACGGTTTTCCATGTGCCTCGAAAGCTGGTCGAGCTGCCGGTTGAATTCCGCCATCGAAAGGTCCTGCGGTGGGATGCTGGACACCGGACCACCACGGCCGGGCGACTCGCTGAAACGGAACTCGCCGGGCTTGAGTCCGGCCAGGGCCGACAGGCGCTCGCCCAGAGCATCCAGACGCATGAGCTGCGCCTGCATCTGCCCGAGCTTTATCGCCATGGCGTTCAGGTTTTCCCTTAGGAATTCCTCAGTCTTGCGTTTTTGTTGCTCCTGGGCGGACACCTGGGCCGATAAGAGCAGTGAATCGAGCAACGGAAGCTTGAACTCGGTGGCGTGCCGCGCCGTCATCCAGAAAAGCCCGAGCGTGAGGCCAAACACGAGCGACGTCACACATACCAAGGCCGCCACCAAATGCCGCGTAGTCAGCGTCAGCGACCTCGACTTGGCCAACCTGCTCGAAACGAGAATAATATGCACGCCGCCCCTGCAATCCAAACATTACCAAACCATGCCTACGAAGAATCCGTGCGCCTATCTGAACCAACCCGATGGCATCGCGTCCCTGATGCCACAGGCGCGGCGCTTGATCGAGTTGCGCGGAATTCTCGCAGCCGCGCTTCCGGAATCCCTGGCGCGATCGTGCTCGATCGCCAACTACAAGCAGGGAAAAATCGTTATTTTCGCCGCCAACAGCGCCGTCGCAGCCAAACTGAAACTCCTGAGCCCCGCGCTATCGGAGGAGCTTTCAAAACGAGCGGTCGAGGTTACCGGATTGGAAGTACGCGTGCAACCCCTCGATTCTGAGGGCCAAACTGTTGAAAAATCAGCGAAAATGAGTGTAGAAGGCGCACTTAGACTCGCCCAGCTCTTTGAGCAACTCTCTGATTCAGAACTAAAAACTGTCCTAGGCAGAATCGCAGGACGGGGCCCCCGGTAAAGGCGGGTCTCAAACGAGCACAATTGCACGCTCGAGTGCAAGTAGGCCGAGCACGAGCAGGGCAAAAATCAAGGCGTACTTGAACGTCTGATACGCGAAGCGCAGGTACTTCCGGTCGCGGGTAAGCAGAAAAAGGACGATCCCGGCCGCGGTGGTGAGCACCACGAGAATTCCGGCGATGCGCAGGACAAGCAACAGCGTAGGCCCACGATAAGCCGAATCAGACGGCAGGCAACGCAAACAAACGGGAAAGTGCCGCCGGCGCATCCTCCTCGCGCTCGAACGTGACCCACTCCCAAGCGTCCTTCGAGGCAAGCGTCTCCCGCAGCAAGTGGTTGTTCAGGGCATGCCCGGATTTGTGGGCCGAGAAATAGCCGATCAGTGGATGCCCGATCAGGTAAAGATCGCCGATTGCGTCGAGCAGCTTGTGCTTGACGAATTCGTCGCCGTAGCGCAGGCCCTCCGCGTTCAACACTCGATACTCGTCCACGACAATGGCGTTGTCGAGGCTCCCGCCAAGGGCGAGGCCGGAATCGCGCAGCGCCTCCACGTCTTGTATGAATCCAAACGTGCGCGCTCGCGCCACTTCCTTGACGTAAGAGGTATTCGCAAAATCGACGCAAGCCGTTTGCGCCGAGCGCTCGAATGCGGGGTGATCGAACTCGATCGAAAACGAAAGCTTGAATCCATCGAAAGGCTCAAAGCGCGCCCACTTGTCGCCGTCCCTCACTTCGACCGCGCTCCTGATGCGAAAGAAACGCTTGGGCGCCGGTTGCTGTTCGATGCCGGCCGATTGAATGAGAAACACGAAGGGCGAAGCGCTGCCATCCATGATCGGCACTTCCGACCCGGTGAGATCGACATAGGCATTGTCGATGCCGAGCCCGGCAAATGCCGACATCACGTGCTCGACGGTCGCAACTTTTGCTCCGTTCGCCTCAAGAGTGCTGCAAAGCCGTGCGTCGGTCACCTTGAAGGGGTCAGCGGCGATATCGATCGGCGCGGGTAAGTCGATGCGGCGAAATACGATCCCCGCGTTCGGCGGGGCCGGCCGCAAGGTCATAGCCACTTTTTCGCCGGTGTGAAGACCAACGCCAGTGGCGCGAATCACGGACTTGAGCGTGCGCTGCTTGAACATTCGAGTCGCCGCAAGTGGAAACCACTGCAGTCGATTGAAATCACAAGATTTTACCACAGCCGCGCGGCTTACCGGCCCGGATTCCGGAAAGCCGCCGCTGCTCTTACTTCAGTGTAGTCGCCGGCGCTGGTACGCGGGGACAAAAGCAACGGTGCGGATCAGCACAGAGGCGGTCCGCGCGGACAGCTTTGCCGCGGTTCGTACGATCAGGGGCTTGCGCAGATAGCGGGGCACACCGGTTCTCTTGGCTGTACTCATTCTTTTTCTCCCAAACTTAGTCGGCCTGCTTGCGCAGGAACGCAGGGATGTCGTACTTATCGACCCCGCTTGCCTGGAGCGCCTCGATCGTTGAAGTACGGTTCTTGCGAATCACGGCAGGCATTTCGTCGAGCGCCCGGTAATCCACGCCGCTGAGAGGCACATTGTCGGTACCGGTCTTGTGCACAACCAGCTGGGGCTTCGACTGGCGCGCGACCTGCGGCTGACCCAGACCCGTCGCGATCACGGTGACGCGTAGCTCCTCGCCGATGGCGTCGTCGTAGACCGCGCCGAAAATGATGGTCGCGTCGTCGGCTGAAAACCCGCGGATCGTGTTCATCACCTCCTTGGTCTCGCGCAGCTTGAGGCTCGACTTGTTGGCCGTGATGTTGACCACGACCCCGCGTGCGCCCGAGAGGTTCACACCTTCAAGCAGCGGACAGGCCACCGCCTGCTCGGCGGCAATGCGCGCGCGATCCACGCCGGAGGCGGCCGCAGAGCCCATCATCGCCATGCCCTGCTCGGCCATCACCGTGCGCACATCCTGGAAGTCGACGTTGATGAGACCGGGGACATTGATGATCTCGGAGATTCCGGCAACCGCGTTCTTGAGCACGCTGTCAGCCGAAGAAAACGCTTCCTCCATGGACACGTCGTCGCCCAGCACCTCCTCGAGCTTTTCATTGAGGATGACGATAACCGAATCGACATGCTGGGAGAGCTCGTCGATACCGGCTTGGGCGGACTGCGTGCGGCGCACACCCTCGAATGAGAAAGGCTTGGTCACGACCGCGACAGTAAGGATGCCCATCTGCTTGGCGACTTCCGCAACGATGGGGGCGGCGCCTGTGCCGGTGCCGCCACCCATTCCGGCGGTAATGAAGGCCATGTGCGCGCCGCGCAGGGCGTCGGCTATCTGGTCGCGGGCTTCGAGTGCAGCAGCGCGACCGGCTTCCGGTTTGGCCCCAGCGCCCAGGCCGCTCGATCCGAGCTGGACCTGGTTTTTCGCCTGAGTTCGCGAGAGCGCCTGCCCGTCCGTATTGGCGGCAATGAACTCGACGCCGGCCACGCCGTTTCGGATCATGTGGTCGACGGCGTTGCCCCCTGCGCCGCCGACACCAATTACCTTGATCACAGTTCCGCCTAATGTGCTTTCGACGATTTCAAACATACTGACCTCCTTCCGGGATGAAGTAGAAAGACAACTGCATGCAACGCCCTGCTAGACTCAGAAATTGCGTTGAAACCATTGGCGCATCCTTCCTAATACTTGCCTCACCGATCCGCCCTGCCGCGCGATCAGTCCGCGCTGCGTCTGGACGACGCCCTCGAGCAGCAGTCCGATGCCTGTGGCGTAGCGCGGGCTGCGGACCACATCCGAAAGCGGGCCGGTATAGCGGGGAATACCCAGCCGCACCGGCATGTGAAAAATTTCTTCGCCCAGCTCCGCCATCCCCTGCATCACGGCCGAACCGCCTGTGAGCACGATCCCCGAGGAGAGCAGTTCTTCGTAACCGGAATCACGAAGCACCTGCTGGATAAGCGAGTACAGTTCCTCGACGCGGGGCTCGATGACCTCGGCGAGCGTCTGGCGCGAGAGCATCCTCGGCGGGCGGTCGCCCACCCCCGCGACCTCGATCATCTGGCCGGCCTCGGCAAGCTGCCTCAACGCGCAGCCGTGATGGACCTTGAGTTCCTCGGCTTCGGCGGTGGGCGTGCGCAGCGCCATCGCGATGTCGTTGGTGATCTGATCGCCGGCGATCGGGACGACGGCCGTGTGGCGGATCGCGCCTTCGCGGAACACTGCGATATCGCTCGTGCCACCGCCGATGTCGACCAGGCACACGCCGAGCTCCTTTTCATCCTCGGTGAGCACGGCAAACGAAGACGCAAGCGGCTGCAGAATCAAATCGCTCACTTCCAGCCCGCAACGACGCACGCACTTCACGATATTCTGCGCGGCCGACACGGCGCCCGTCACGATGTGCACCTTCACTTCAAGCCGCACGCCGCTCATGCCGAGGGGCTCGCGCACTCCGTCCTGGCCGTCGATGATGAATTCCTGTGTAAGGATGTGCAGCACCTGCTGGTCGGTCGGGATAGGCATGGCGCGTGCCGTCTCGATCGCGCGCTCCACGTCGATCGGCGTCACCTCCTTGTCCTTGATCGCGACCATCCCCGTGGAGTTGAAGCTCTTGATATGGCTGCCGGCGATCCCCGTGAAAACCCGCTCGATCTTGCAGTCGGCCATCAACTCCGCTTCCTCGAGCGTGCGCTGGATGGCATTGACCGTCGCTTCGATGTTGACGACCACGCCTTTTTTAAGACCCTTGGACTCATGCCCCCCCATGCCGATGATCTCCAGACGCCCGTCGGGGAACAGTTCCGCGACTATCGCCACGACTTTCGAAGTGCCGATGTCCAAAGCGACCATGAGATTCTTGTTTTCTCTGGCCATGTCAGACTCGCTTTCGCGCCGCTTTCCGCGGCTCGGACTTCGGGGTCTCGGGAACGCGCAGCGCAAAACCGTTGGGGTAGCGCAGGTCAACATAGTCGAGACGGCGGACCGACTTGCCGAGCGTTTGCGGATACACGGAAACGAACTTGGCGAGGCGCTCCTCGACGCGCTCCTTGTCCGAATCGCGCCCAAGCTGTACGCTAAGACCGTTGGAAAGCCTGAGCTGCCAGGCGACGCGCGAACTGAGCAGCACCTGCTTGGGTTCGAGGGAAAGCGGGGAGAGTAGGTCTCGGAAAACCACGTAGCGGCGAGCAACCTCGCCTTCGCTCCCGGCGGGCCCAGAGAAAAGCGGTAGCGAAGCTTCGCTCTTCGCGGAAAATGGCTCGCCGTGGGTGTTGATCAGACGCGGCTCCCCACCTTGCCAGCGAGCGAGCGCCACGTGCTCTTCGATCCGCACTTCGAGGCGATCGGGCCAGCCGCGCCGCACCTCGGCGCGGCGCACCCAGGGGACGCCTTCAAGCAGCACCCGCACCGAGTCCAGATCGACGCTGAAGAACGTGCCTTTCACGCGATCCTGGAGCGCTCCCGCGATCTCGCCGCGCGTCACGCGCTGAAGTTCGCCTTGCACGACCACGGTCTTAAGCGGAAATTTCGAGGATTCGGACAGGAATCGCGACCCGCCGTAGGCGAGCAAAGCGAGCGCCACCGCATATACGGCGTTCGCGGTGAAGCGGGTAAGGCGCGAGTTATTCCCCACGAGCGCCTCCCTGCTCCTGGAGCCGCGCCGATTCGAGAATCCGCAAGCAGAGATCTTCGAACGACATTCCGGCGTGACGCGCCGCCATGGGCACGAGCGAATGGTCGGTCATACCCGGAGACGTATTGACTTCGAGGAAATAGGGCTTCCCCGAATGATCGAGCATCAAGTCCACGCGGCCCCATCCGCTGCAATCCAATGTCCTGAAAGCGCGCAGCGCCTCGTCCTGGATGATGCGCTCGGCGTCAGGCGGCAATCCGCTGGGGATGATGTAGCGGGTGTCTTGCGCGCTGTACTTAGCCTCGTAGTCGTAGAACTCGCGCGGCGTCTCGAGCTTGATCGCCGGCAGAGGCGCGTCTCTCAGAATTGCGACTGTCAGCTCGACCCCGTCGATGAAGGCCTCTGCAATCACGGCGCGGTCGTAGTTGACGGCAAGGGCATAGGCTTCGGGAAACTCTCGGGCGCTCTTCACCTTGGTCATCCCGATCGACGAGCCCTCGTTGACGGGCTTCACCATCAGGGGCAGCCCCAGCCGCATCGCAACTGCGTGAAGATCGCTCTCCCGAGCAAGCAGCTCGCAATGCGGCGTCGGAATCCCGGATGCCTGCCACACGAGCTTGGCGCGCCACTTATCCATTGCGAGCGCGCTCGCGAGCACGCCCGAACCCGTGTAGGGAATGCCGATCAGCTCGAGCGCGCCCTGGATCGTGCCGTCCTCGCCGTAACGGCCGTGCAGCGTGATGAACGCGCGGTCGAAACGCCCCTTGATCAAGGCGTCGAGTCCCTTCTCCTTCGGATCGAAGGAGTGCGCGTCGACGCCCTTCTTCTTCAGGGCGGCGAGCACCCTTTTGCCGCTTTTCAGCGATACCGCGCGCTCGGCGGAGCGACCGCCCATCAGCACGGCGACTTTTCCGAGATCGCTCGCCTTCAGGCGGCCTCCCCGATGATTCTCACCTCGGGGATGAGTTCGACGCCGAACCGTGCCTTCACCGTAACGCGCGCGTGCGCGATCAGCGCCTCGATGTCGGCTGCGCGCGCCCCACCTTTCGGGTTGACGATGAAGTTCGCGTGCTTCTCGGAGACCCGGGCTCCGCCGATCTCCGAACCTTTGAGCCCGCACGCCTCGATCAACTGCGCGGCGTAGTAGCCCGGCGGATTGCGGAACACCGACCCGGCGTTCGGAAGATCGAGCGGCTGCTCAGCGATGCGCTGTGCGAGCAGCTCGTTGATGCGCTCTCGCGAGCGCTTGACGTCGCCCGCGCGTAAGCGGAACCAGCCAGCGAGAAACCATTCATCCTCGCCAAGCCTTGGTCCACGTAGGGCGACGTGCCGATATCCGATATCAAAATCGGAAGGGGCGCGTTCGCGCAGCGCCCCGGCGCGCGACGCCGTCATGACCTTCGCAACGACGTCCCAGGTCTCCGCCCCATAGCAGCCGGCGTTCATCGCGAGCGCCCCTCCGATCGTCCCGGGCACACCTGCGAGAAACTCCGACCCTTCGAACCCTTGCGTGGCTGCAAAGCGCGCGACCTTGGGGCTCGCGACTCCGGCTTCCGCGTAGATCAGCTCGCCTTCGACCCGCATCGCCCCGTGCGGGTTGTGCATCAGCACCACTGTGCCGCGATAGCCGCCGTCGCGCACCAGCAAATTGCTCCCCAGACCCACAAAACAGACCGGCTCGCCCTTGGGAAGGCTCGCAAGGAACGCGGCAAGATCTGCCCGGTCGGCTGGCGTATAGGCGCGCGCGGCGGAGCCGCCCGCGCGCCAAGTGACGTGCTTCGCCATCGGCTCGTTCTTGCTCAAGACGCCTCGCAATGCGATCGGTTCGGCCATATTCACCGTCCGAGCCTGATGAGCGCCGGCGGAACGCCGCCGATCGAGCCGGCGCCCATGGTCACCACCACGTCTCCCGCCCGTGCGATCTTGCGGATAGCATCCGGCATGTCGGCGATGTTCTCGACGAACACCGGCTCGGTCTTTCCGGCGACGCGGATCGCGCGAGCGAGCGAGCGTCCGTCCGCTGCCACGATTGGGGTCTCGCCTGCGGGATAGACCTCCGCAAGCAGCAGCGCATCCGCGCCGGAAAGTGTCTTTACGAAGTCCTCGAACAAGTCGCGCGTGCGCGTGTAGCGGTGGGGCTGAAAAGCGAGCACGATGCGCCGGCCCGGGAAAGCGCCGCGCGCGGCTTCGAGCGTCGCCTGCATTTCCACGGGGTGATGCCCGTAGTCATCCACGAGCGTGAAGCTGCCCGTCGGCTTGCCGTTTGCGGCGAGCGGAATCTCGCCACACCGCTGGAAGCGCCGGCCGACGCCGCGGAATTCGGCGAGCGCCTTGCGGATGGCGGCGTCGGCGACACCGAGCTCGGTGGCCACCGCGATGGCAGCGAGGGCGTTCTGCACGTTGTGCCGTCCCGGAAGGTTGAGCGAGATTTCAAGCGGCGCCGCTCCTTGGCGCACAGCTCGGAAGCGCATGCGCTCGCCCGCTACCATGTCGATGGCACGAACCATCGCATCTTCGCGCAGCCCATAGGTCACGATCGGCTTGGAGACGAAGGGCATGATTTCGCGCAGGTTGGGGTCGTCGACGCAAAGAATTGCGCTGCCGTAAAAGGGGAGGTTCTGCAGAAAGCCGACGAAAGCCTGCTTCAGCCGCGAAAAATCGTGCTGATAGGTCTCCATGTGGTCGGCGTCGATGTTGGTCACCACTGCGGCCACGGGCTGCAGGTGAAGAAAGGAGGCGTCGGATTCGTCGGCTTCGACAACGATGAACTCTCCCGTTCCGAGACGCGCATTGGAGGCGGCGCTAACCAGGCGTCCGCCGATCACGAACGTGGGATCAAGCCCTCCTTCGGCGAGCACGCTCGCGACGAGGCTCGTGGTAGTTGTCTTGCCGTGAGTCCCGGCCACGGCAATGCCCTGCTTCAGGCGCATCAGCTCGGCGAGCATCAGCGCGCGCGGCACGACCGGGATGCGTTTTGTTCTTGCCGCGATGATCTCGGGGTTGTCCGGTCTCACCGCCGAAGACACGACCACGACATCGGCCGAGGTGACGTTATCGGCCTTGTGTCCCAACACCACATTCGCCCCGAGAGCGGCGAGGCGCTCGGTCACCGCGTTGGCGGCGAGATCGGATCCGCTGACCTTGTACCCGAGGTTGAGGAGCACCTCGGCGATACCGCTCATGCCTGAACCTCCAATTCCCACAAAGTGGATCCGCTTGACCTTGTGCTTCATCGAGCGAGCTCCATGCACGCCTTTGCGACCGCTTCAGTCGCACCGGGCCGGCCGAGCGAGCGGGCGCGCTTGGCCATTTCGCACAGGTGCTCGCGATCGAATCCGGCAATCAGCGCGGCGAGGCGCTCGGCGCTGAGTTCGCTTTGCGATACAAGGACCGCCGCGCCCGCGTCGGCGAGAAAGCGCGCATTGGTCGTTTGGTGGTCGTCCACCGCGTGCGGATAGGGAATCAGCACGCTGGCCAACCCCGCGGCGGCGATCTCCGCGATAGTGGTCGCTCCGCATCGGCATATGACGAGGTCCGCTCCGGCGTAAGCCCCGGCCATGTTGTCGATGAAGGCAAGCGTCCTGGCCGCCTGGACGCCGGCTGCCGCATAAGCCTGCGTGAGCGACTCGAGGTGCCGCGCGCCGGACTGATGCGTTACCAGTGGCCGCTGCTCCGCCGAAAGGAGCGCAAGCGCGCGCGGAACAACCTCGTTGAGCGCCGTGGCACCCAGGCTGCCCCCGACGACAAGAACTCGAAGCGGGCCCGCGCGCTCCGCGTAGCGGGTCTCGGGGGCGGCGATGGCGGCGATTTCCGGCCGCACCGGGTTGCCGGTCAGGGTGGCGCGCTTGAGCGCGCCGGGAAAGGCGCACAGAACCCGGTCCGCAACGGCCGCGAGCACCCTGTTGGCCAGCCCGGGAATCGAGTTCTGTTCGTGGATCACCAGCGGCTTTCCGAACAGCGCCGCCATCATCCCGCCGGGAAACGAGACGTATCCGCCCATCCCGAGGACGACGTCGGGACGCCTCGCGAAGATGGCTCGGGCGCTTTGCCAGAAAGCGAGGAGCAGCTTCGCGGGCAAAAGGAAGAACGCCATGGGCCCCTTGCCGCGCAGGCCCGAAAAACTCACCCATGCCATGTCGTAGGCATGCGCAGGCACGAGAGTCGCCTCGATGCCCCCGCGCGCGCCGAGCCATACGACGCGCCAGCCCGATTCGCGCAGGAAATCGGCGACGGCCAGCCCCGGGAAGACGTGCCCGCCTGTTCCGCCTGCCATGATCATGATCGTTCGGGCCATGCTTGCTTCACGCCGGTTGTCCTCGCATCAACTGTCGGTTCTCCCAATCGATGCGCAGCAGGATGGCGAGCGCCAGGCAATTGGCGAGCAGGCTGCTGCCGCCGAAACTCATCAGCGGCAGCGTGAGGCCCTTGGTCGGCAGCACGCCCATGTTCACGCCCATGTTGATGAACGACTGCGCTCCGAGCCACACCGCGATCCCCTGAGCAACCAAGGCCGGGTATGGGCGCTCGAGGGCCACCGCTTGGCGGCCGATGGCGAATGCCCGCAGCACCAGCCACGTGAAGAGCGCGATGACCGCAATCACACCGGCAAACCCCAGCTCTTCACCGATCACCGCGAGCAGGAAATCGGTATGTGCCTCGGGGAGGTAGAGGAGCTTCTCCACGCTTGCCCCCAGCCCCACGCCGAACCATTCGCCGCGTCCGAATGCGATCAGCGCGTGCGAAAGCTGGTAGCCGCCGCCAAACGGGTCCGACCAGGGATCCATGAAGCCGAAAATGCGCTGCATGCGATAGGGCGAGGACAGGACCAGGCCGACGAAACCCACCGCCATCATGACGAGCAGTCCGGCAAACCATCTGCCGTTCATACCGCCGAGGAAGAGGACCGCCGTTGCGATCGCCGTGATCACGACGAAGGCCCCGAAGTCCGGTTCCCTCAAGAGGAGCCAGCCGACGAGAAGCATCACCGCGAACATCGGCAGCAGTCCGCGCTTGAAACTGTGCATGAGCGCGAGCTTGCGCACCGTGTAATCCGCCGCATAGAGCACGACGAACAGCTTCACGAACTCGGAAGGCTGCAGGTTCGCGATACCGAGCGAGAGCCAGCGCCGCGCGCCGTTGACTTCACGTCCGAATCCCGGGACCAGCAGCAGACCGAGCAGTGCGACCCCAAGCACGAACAACCATGGCGCGGCCTGCTGCCAATGCCGCATGGGAACCTGGAAAGCGAGCATACCCGCGAATGCGCTCACGGCGAGGGACAGCGCATGCCGTTCCAGGAAGTACGCGGACCTCCCTCCGGTGAACTTGCTCGCCTCGGCCATCGCGATCGAGGCCGAATACACCATCACCACGCCGAAAGTGAGAAGCAAGAGCGCGGCCCACAGCACTCCGCTGTCGTATTCGGCGGGCGGCGCGCGCCCAGGGCTAATGCTTCGCAACATCCATTATTCCTTCCACCGCTTGGCGAAACGCTTCGCCGCGATGCCTGTAGTCGCGGAACATGTCGAAACTGGCGCACGCGGGCGAGAGCAGGACCGCGTCGCCCGGGTGCGCCGCAGCAGCAGCAAACCCCACAGCTTGATCCATGGTTGCGGCACGCCGGACCGTAACACCCGCTCCCGCGACCGCCGCTTCGATGCGCAGCGCATCGCGGCCGATCAGAACGAGCGCCCGCGCCGCGCGCGCCACGGCATCTTTCAGGGGCGAAAAGTCCTGCCCCTTGCCATCGCCACCGGCGATGAGAACGACTTTCGAGTCGCGACGCACGAGCCCCGCGAGAGCCGCGACTGTCGACCCCACATTCGTGCCCTTGGAATCGTCGTACCAGCGCACTCCGCCCGCTTTGCCGACCAACTCGACGCGATGAGGAAGTCCCTTGAAGTCGCGTACGGCCGCTAGCAGAGGCTCAAGAGGCAAATCGAGCTCGCGGCACAGCGCGAGCGCCGCCAGCGCATTGGCGGCGTTGTGCAGACCGGCGAGCTTCATTTCCCGCGTCGCCAAGTGCGCGTTTGCGCCTTGCGCGAGCCAGGGCTCGCCGCCGCGCTCGAGCAGCCCCCAGTCCCAAGCGCGCGGTGGGGCGTCGAGACCAAAGGTGACCGTCTTTCGCCCGGGCAGCGCCATGGACGTGCTGCGCGCGTCGTCCCGATTGAGCACCTGGACGCCGTCGCCGGAAAAAATCCGCGCTTTAGCGCCGGCGTAGTCGTCGATGCTGCGATAGCGATCAAGGTGATCTTCGGAAATGTTGAGGACTGTGGCTGCGTCGGCGGCAAGCGAGTGGGTTGTCTCCAGCTGGAAGCTGGAAAGCTCCACCACCCACAGGCTCGCCGCGCGTCCCGAGTCCTCTCGGCGCATCAATGCGTCCAGCACCGCGGGACCGATATTCCCGGCGACCTCGCCCTCGACACCCGCGGCTTTCGCCATCGCGCCGGCGAGCGCCGTGACAGTACTTTTGCCGTTGGTACCGGTCACCGCGATGATCCGCGGGCGCCGATCGGCAATCGCGCGGGCGAATAGCTCGACATCGCCAACCACATCCGTCCCGTCGGCGACTGCGCGCCGCACATTCGGTTCCTCAAGCGGGACGCCCGGGCTGATCGCAAGCATATCCACTCCGGAGAAACTGTCCTCCCGAAACGGGCCGCAATCGGCGGGAACGTCCGGAAGCGCGCGTTTGAGATCGTCAAAGCGCGGTGGCTCGGCGCGGGTGTCCGCGACTCGCACGGCCGCGCCTCGTCGCGTGAGCCATTTCGCCATCGACAAGCCCGTGTCGCCCAATCCGAGCACCAGAACCTTTCTGCCCGCGAGATTCACCGCAGCTTCAAAGTAGACAGACCAAACAGCACCAGCATCATGGTGATGATCCAGAAGCGCACGACTACTTGAGACTCCTTCCACCCGGAGAGCTCGTAATGGTGGTGCAGCGGCGCCATTCGGAATACGCGCTTGCCGCCACTCCACTTGAAATAGATCACTTGGATCATCACCGAGAGCGTCTCCGCGACGAACACGCCGCCCATGATGAGAAGGACGATCTCCTGCCGGACGATAACTGCGACCGTGCCGAGCGCTGCCCCAAGGGAAAGCGCGCCCACATCGCCCATGAAGACTTCCGCCGGATAGGTGTTGAACCAGAGAAAGCCTAGCCCCGCGCCGATCAGCGCGCCGCAGAACACCGTCAGTTCCGCGGCTCCGGGGATGTACGGGAAAAGCAGGTACTTGGAGTAGTCCACGCGCCCGGTCACCATCGCGAACACGGCGAGTCCTCCGGCGACCATCACCGCGGGCATGATCGCGAGGCCGTCCAGCCCGTCGGTCAAATTGACGGCGTTCGAAGTCCCAACTATGACGAAGTAGCTGAGCGTGATGAAACCGAACACGCCGAGCGGATACGCGACATTCTTGAAGAACGGCACGATCAAGTCCGCCTTGGGCGGCAGTTCCATGGAAAAACCGCTCCCTACCCAAGCCATGAAAAATTCGAGAACCTTGGCGGTGCTCGGGGCGGAGACGGCAAAGGCGAGATACACGGCCGCAGTGAGCCCGATCAGCGATTGCCAGAAAAATTTGGCCTTCGGAGAGAGTCCCTTTGGGCTGTTCTTAATGACTTTGCGGTAGTCGTCGATCCACCCGATCGCGCCAAATCCGAACGTGACCACGAGCACGGCCCATACGAAGCGATTGGAGAGATCCGCCCAGAGCAGCGTCGTGATCAGGATGGAGAGCAACACGAGCGCCCCGCCCATGGTCGGCGTTCCCGCCTTGGTAAGGTGCGATTGGGGTCCGTCGTCGCGCACCGCCTGCCCGATCTTGTATACGGCGAGCTTGCGGATCACAAGCGGCCCGGCGAACAACGCGATCGCAAGCGCGGTGAGCGTTGCGAGCACGGCGCGCAAGGTGATGTACTGAAACACGTTGAAAGCGCGCACGTCCTGGGCGATCCATTGGGTCAAAGCGAGCAGCATTCAGTGCCCTCCTGTCTGCGATGATTCGCCTGCCAAGGCCCGCACGACGCGCTCCATGCGCATCAAGCGCGAGCCTTTCACCAGCACCGTCGTTCGCGGCGCAAGCCCGTCTTGTGCCGCCGCGATCAGTTCCTCGACGGTAGTAAAGTGGCGCGCTCCCTTTCCGAAGGCCTCGACGGCGGCGCGGCACAATGCGCCCGTCGCATACAGGCGGTCGATGCCGCGCTCACGTGCGCGACGGCCGACTTCCCGGTGAAATTCCTCTCCGCGTTCGCCCAACTCGCCCATGTCGCCCAGGAGGAGGAGCTTCGCACCGGCCGCGGCGGCAAGCACGTCGATCGCAGCGCACACCGAATCCGGATTTGCGTTATAGCTGTCGTCGATGAGCGTCGCTCCCGAGCGGGCGCTGCGGCGCTGCATGCGTCCGTCGACCGGACTGAACGCGGCAAGGCCCCGTGAGACCGCGTCAAGACCCGCGCCCGCAGCCAGGGCGCAGGTCGCGGCGGCGCAGGCGTTCAACACGTTGTGGCGGCCATCGGCGTGCAATTCGATCCTCGCCGCGCCTTCGGGCGCGCGCAGCTCGATTTCGCTTCCGAAATGAGTGAAGTCATGACGAGCGCTCACCTGCGCGGGCCGGTCGATGCCGAAGTCGCGTACGCGCTTTCCCGTGAGAAGTCTTTTCCAATATTCGGAGAATTCGTCGTCAGCGTTAATCACGGCGACGCCGTCCGGCCGAAGGGCCGCGAACACCGCGCCGTGTTCGCGGGCGACTTCGGCGACATCCTTCATGAACTCCTGATGCTCACGCTGCGCGTTGTTAATGAGCGCCACACTCGGGTTTGCTATTGCAGCTAGGTACGCGGTTTCCCCCGGATGATTCATTCCCAGCTCGACCACCGCCGCGCGGTGGCTCTCGCGGAGCCTGAGGAGCGTCAGCGGCGCGCCGATGTCGTTGTTGAGGTTTCCCTCGGTCGCGAGCACGCGCGCCTCGCCGTAATGCGCGCGCAGGATCGCCGCAATCATTTCCTTGACCGTGGTCTTGCCGTTCGAGCCGGTGACCGCGACGAGCGGTAAGTCGAAGCATCCACGCCAGTGCGTGGCGAGCCGTCCCAAGGCATGCTTGGTGTCGTCAACGAAGAGCAATGGGATCCCCGGATCCTGAACTCTCGGTCCTGAATCCTCGTCCACCATCGCTGCCGCGGCTCCGCGTCCTCTCGCGCCCTCAAGGAAGCGATGTCCGTCGAAGCGCTCGCCGCGCAGGGCGACGAACAGCGCGCCGCGCGCAAGCGTGCGGCTGTCGGTCGACACCGAATCGAAGCGGGCGTCATCGCCGCGAACCCTTGCGCCGATCGCTGCCGCGGCTTCGCACAGACTCATCATCGGCTCCATCCTGCGAGGGCCTGCTCGGCTTCGATCACATCGGAGAACGGAAACTTCCTCCCTGTACTCTCCTGGTAGGTCTCGTGCCCCTTGCCGGCGATGAGCACGACGTCTTCGACGCCCGCAGAGGCGATGGCAAGAGCGATCGCCGCTCGCCTATCCTCAATCGCTTCGTAGGGCACGGGGATCGCCGCAGTAATTTCCGCGATGATCGCGGTGGGGTCCTCGCCGCGCGGGTTGTCGCTCGTCACCAAGATCGAATCGGCGTGGCGCGAAGCGACCGCTCCCATCAGCGGCCGTTTGCCGCGGTCGCGCTCGCCGCCGCAGCCGAATACCACTACGAGACGGCCGTCGCCTGCTCGAGCAACGTCCTTGAGCGCAATGAGCGTCTTTTCCAACGCATCAGGCGTATGCGCGTAGTCGACTACAACCAGAGGCTTCCCGCCGCCTCCGATCCGCTGCATGCGCCCAGCGACCGGCTGCAGGCCCGCGAGCGCCGCGGTGGCGCGGTCGAAGGGCACTCCGGAGACGAGCATCGTCGTCAGCACGCCCAGTAGATTGGACACGTTAAAGCGCCCAAGAAGGGCGCTTTCGATGCGCGCCTCGCCCCAGGAACTCTTCACGCTAAAAGCGATCCCCTTTCCCGACACTTCGATCGCGTACGCCTCGGCGTAACACTCGAGCCCAGCCCGCGCGGCAACTCCCGACAAGCAGCTGTAGCCGGCGCGGTTGACGTGCCCGGCAAGCACGCGGGCAAGGTGCACACCCTGCACGTCGTCCAGATTCAGGACCGCGTGTTTGAGGCTCGGGGTTTCGAACAGACGCTGCTTCGCGCGTGCGTAGCCCTCCATGTCGCGGTGATAATCAAGGTGGTCGCGCGAGAGATTGGTAAACAGCGCCGCTCCGAAAGCGACTCCGTTGACGCGTCCCTGGTCAAGGCCGATCGATGTGACTTCCAGCGCCGCGCCCTGGGCGCCTGCTGCGAGCAGCTTCGCGAGCGAGCGATGCAGCGCGACTGCGTCCGGAGTGGTGTTGAGCCCGGCATCGAGCTTCTCCGATTCCCCGCTTGCGGGTGCAGCCGGGAATCCCGTGCCGAGTGTCCCGATCACTGCGGTTCGCGCGCCACAGGCGCCGCACGCCTGCGCAATCCAGTGGCTGCATGAGGTCTTGCCGTTCGTCCCCGTCACGCCGATCGTCCACAGCCGCTCGGAGGGGCGCCCGTAGACTTGATGCGCAAGGCGGCCGGCGAGACCGCGCAGATCGTCTACTGCGAAGTTCGGCACCTCCCAAGCGGCGTTCCATTCAAAGCCTGCGCGCTCCCACAGAACGGCGCCGGCCCCACGCTCCATAGCGCTCGGAATGAAATCGCGTCCATCGTGGCGCGAGCCCGGGTAAGCGATGAACACCTCCCCTGCAGCCAGGCTCCGGCTGTCGGCGGAGAGGCCCGTCACGCGCACCCCCAGCGCAGCGAACCGTCGCAGGATGTCATCGACCTGATCTCGCACACCTAGATGCTTTCCTTCACTTCCTCACCTTCCGAGGGCAGTTCGATCGGCTGTATCGGTCCGTCGGGCGGCTCATCGAGCACGCGCAACGCTCCCGCCATCACTTGTGCGAAAACCGGCGCCGCCACCGTGCCGCCGAGGTATCCCCCGGCGGAGGGCTCATCGATCATCACCGCGATAACCAGGCGCGGGCGCGACGCCGGAGCGAAGCCGACGAAGGAGGACACGTATTTGTCGGCCGCATAGCCGCCGTTTTCCTGCTTGTGGGCGGTGCCCGTCTTTCCCGCGACGCGGTAGCCCACGATTTGCGCGCGCGGCGCCGTGCCGTAGCGATTGACCGCCAGCTCCAACATCGCGCGCACGGCCCGCGCGGTTGCCGGAGCCATGACGCGCCGCCCCGCCGGAGGCAAGTCCACGCGAAGCAGTGAGAGCGGCGCCAGCTCCCCGTCGCGCGCAAACGCGCTGTAGGCGCGCGCGAGCTGCACGAGCGACACCGAGATGCCGTGTCCATAGGACATCGTTGCTTGTTCGATCGGCCGCCAGCTGCGATAGGGTCGCAGCTTCCCGGAAGCCTCCCCGGGAAAACCCAGACCGGGCGCGGCGCCGAATCCGAGGCTGTGAAACATCTCCCACATCGCCTGAGCGGGCAGAGCGAGCGCGATCCTTGCGGCTCCGATGTTGGAGGACTTTTGGACGACTTGGGTAACGGTCAGGGCGTGTTCCGCGTGCGCGTCGCGGATGGTCGCGGCGCCGACGCTCAAGCTTCCCGGCGCAGTTTGGATCACCGTATCCGGCCTGACCCTGCCGGCTTCCAAAGCGAGTGCAACAGTGAACGGTTTGAGAGTCGAACCCGGTTCGAATGTATCTGTGAGGGTGCGGTTCCTCAACGGCGCGCCGGCGAGCCTGTTGCGGTTGTTCGGGTTGTAGGTCGGAAAATTGGCGAGCGCAAGCAGCTCTCCCGTAGCTACGTCGAGCACCACCACACCGCCCGCTTTCGCTCGGTGCTGCTCAACCGCCGCTCTGAGCTGTCGCAGGGCAAGGTTCTGAACGCGGGCATCCAGCGCAAGCACAAGGTCGTGCCCATCCCGGGCAGCCTTGATCGATTCGACGTCCTCGACGGTCTGGCCGAGCCGGTCCTTGATCACGCGCCGGCTGCCGGGCTTGCCGGCGAGCCCCTCCTGAAATGCGAGTTCGACACCTTCCTGGCCGATGTCATCTGCGCCGGTGAAGCCGAGCACATGGGCCGTGACTTCACCGCTGGGGTAGTAGCGCCGGTACTCGCGATTCTGAAACACTCCGGGAATATGCAGGCCCGCCACGCGTTCAGCCACTTCCGGTGGGACCTGCCGCTTGAGGAAAACGAAATCGCGGTCGGTGTCGGCGAGGCGTTTGTCGATCTCCCCCGGCGACATCTCGAGCAGCGCAGCCAAGCGAGCGAGCTCCCGCCGACTGACCTGCACCTCCCCGGGAATCGCCCAGACCGATTTCACAGGGGTGCTGATAGCGAGAACCTCCCCGTTGCGGTCGAGAATGCGGCCCCGGTTTGCCGGTATTTCGATGACGCGGCTGAAGCGCGATTCGCCCTTTGCTCGCAGAAAATCGTTGTTCAGGCCTTGCAGGTAGACGGAACGACCGAGCAGCAGGGCAAAGCCCGTGATGAAAACGAACAGCAAGAACCGGGAGCGCCAGACAGGAAGCGTGAGCGCAAGAACAGGACTCGCAGCGAAGTTCATTTCGCCGCTCCTTCGGGTCGGACAATCTGAAGGCGTTTCGCGTTGGGGACATGCATGCGCAGCTGGCGGCCGGCGATGCGCTCGACGCGTGCCCGCTCCGCCCACGTACCTGCTTCCAGCTGCAGTTGGCCATATTCGACCCCGAGTTGGCGCGAACGTTCCTCTTCCAGCTCGAGCTCGCCGAAGAGCTTGCGTGCCTGGTGCTGCGAGGCGACCAAGCCGAGCGCACACGCGATCAGAACGGCAAGAAGGAAGAGGTTCAGGCGGGTCATAGAGCGTCAGGCGAGTTTCTCTGCCACACGCAGGACCGCGCTCCTCGCACGGGGATTGGCCCTGACTTCCTCGGCACCCGGCCTCACAGGCCGCCCGACGATGCGCAGTTTCGGCGCCGGGAGCTCCCTGGCTCTCAACGGGAGGCGTTCGGGCACCGCCGGCCGCGCCGCGCCGCGCATGAAGTTCTTCACAATCCGATCCTCGAGCGAATGAAAGCTGATCACGACAAGCCGCCCTGAAGGCTTGAGTGCGGCGAGCGCTTGCGGCAAGGTTAGCGACAACTCCTCAAGCTCCTGATTGACGTAAATCCGTAGAGCCTGAAACGTCCGCGTCGCCGGATCTTGCCCCGGTTCACGCGTCCGGACGGCCGCAGCCACGACAGCGGCAAGTTCC
>Ga0137451_1000102_pt1 | contig 25796 bp, 24 predicted proteins | sample EasRivERMGT500_2_FD_102336 | JGI IMG/M metagenome (GOLD analysis project Ga0137451, IMG submission 102336) | Soil microbial communities from meander-bound floodplain in the East River, Colorado, USA - East River MetaG ERMGT500_2 | ecosystem: Environmental > Terrestrial > Soil > Floodplain ... | reverse complement strand
GTTGGTCCAGCACGTCGAGTGCCGAGAATACATCGTGGGGCGCTTTTTCGATGTTGGTGTCCAACCACTGCAGGATGCGCGCAATGCGATCCGCGGTTGATGGACTGCCGGCGACGATTTCTCCGGAAATACGCCGGATGGACGGGTCGTTGCTCTGGACCGTCACGGACGGCCGCAGATAGCGCTCCTGGAGCGACTGCAGCGGCGCTCCGGCGCCGATTTCCGGCCCCTGCCGGACGCGCCTCATCTCGCAGGCGGTTTCCTGCTTCAAGGCGGTGCAATGCTGAAACGCGTCCGAAGGGGGCGTCAGGTCCACCCCCTGCAGGGAAATGCGCAGCGCCGAAACTGCCCGGGGATCAGCGATCGGGCGGTCGGGCCGTACCAGGCTGTATTCGACCAGGCTTTCCTTCTTGTTGAGGCTGGCAAGCGCCAGGTAGCGCGTTGCGGAGCCGGAATCCTCAAGAAAGGAAATCATCGTTCCATGCAAGGCCAGTTCGAACACCGGCCGGCCGTCGAGTCCGATCCAGGTAGTAACGCGCTGCCCCCGCATCGCGGTCTCGACCTTGAATGCGTTACCGAGGAACAGGTCGCTGTTCTCGTAGGCGGTGATGCGCTGGGCAACCTCGGCGATAGCCTGTATCTCGCCGTTGTAGACTTGGTAAATGTGCTCGCGGCCCATCTCCAGGCCGTGCAGCGCCGGGTAGAGGGCTATCACGCTCGATGGGTAGAGGCGGCCTTCCGCAGTCAAGCGCTGCTCGGTCGGCCTCCCGGCGCTGACGATAGTGGCCACCAGTTGGCCGGGCTCGCGTCTGCCGGACACCTTGAGTTCGCTGCCGTCTATCTGATACTCGTAGGCGAACTCGACGATCGTGAGATCGTCGTTCACGACGTCGTGCGATTTGAGGAGGATTTTCTTCTCGACCCCGAGGAAGCGCAGCACGATCGACGCCTCGGAGCGAATCTCATAATGCTTGGTGTCCGTCACCTGGCGGATCGCGAATCGGGTAAAGCCGATTTTCTCTCCGTTGAATACGATGCCGGTCCAGTACTCGGAAAAAGGCAGCCGTGCCAGGTCGTGCTGGATCATGGGGGCCGGGCCGGCGTCACGGAAGTACTGGCCCGCGCAGCCACCGAAGGTGAGCAGCGCTATTGCCGCTGACAGGGCTGACAGGCAGCGTGCAATCCCGGTCGTCCGGGGGACGGCAGTGGTCATAAGGTGTTGATCGCGGTAGCAGTTACGAGCATACTGCGGACTCGCCCCCAAATACTCGGTAAATACTCAGTACCTGATTATTATGGCTCCCGCGAGCGAGTCCCTGCAGTTCACCGTCAAGCCGGTCTACTGGACGGCCACGCAAACGACCCTGCGGGCAATCCGCACGAAAGTGTTCGTCGAGGAGCAGGGTGTGCCGCCCGACCTGGAATGGGACGGCCTGGACGAGCATGCTTACCACGTCATCGCCTATGCGCCCGACGGCATGCCGATCGGCACCGGCCGCCTCCTGCAGGACGGCCAAATCGGGCGCCTCGCCGTGCTCAGCGAATGGCGCGGCAAGGGCGTGGGCAGAGCCATGCTCGATATGCTGCTGGTGATCGCCAACAAGATGGGCTACGACGTGGTGAAGCTGCACGCGCAGACGCGCGTGCTCGGTTTCTACATCGGGCGCGGTTTTGCCAGGCAGGGCAAGGAGTTCATGGAAGCGGGGATTCCTCATATCACCATGACCCGCAACACCGCCGATCAGACTGTATGGCCCGCGGCCTTCCCCGGAGGCAAGGCGGCGCGCGGCTGAAGCGCCAGACGCTGCGAGGTTTCTCCCAGCGGCTCCCCGTGCGCGCCATATCTGCGCTCCACGAATACCACTTCGTTGCGTCTGCTGACGAGAAGCACGGTGGAAGCCCGCGTGCCGTATCGCTCGCCGGCGATGAATGCGGGAGACAGCTCGCGCTCGCGTTCCAGGCCGACGCCGCTGTCCGGCAGTTCCGCGTCGGGCGCCACGCCGCGGTCGGCAAGGATGCGGAACAGGCCGTTCACCAGATCCGTTTCTCCCGACGTCAGCAAGGCCGCGAGACGTTCCTTGCCGCGGCTGACCTTGGGCCACGGGGTATCGAGTAGATGGTTGCTCAAGCCGTGGACGCCGGCGGGTAGTTCCCGGATTGTCGGGTCGCGGTTTGAAAAGCCGTACAAGCCGCGGGAATCTCCAACGATGAGCGTATAGCCGCCATAGTCCGCGCCGCGCGGCGCGACATTCTCGAGATAGAACCGCGGTTCAGTGCTGCCGCTTAGAAATCCCGCCGTCAATTCTCCACGGGAACGCGGCGCGAGCGACGGGGCGGTTCGCCCGTCGCGGTAATTAGTGACGGCCGCAAGGCGGCCGCCGCGCGTCAGCCCAAGCCACGTGCCGCCTTGCTCCAGGTCGCGCCCACCAAACACGTCCGGATCATCGCTCCAGAAGGCGGCGGCGGCGCTGGGCCGCTCGTATGCTTCGTCCCGATTGCCCGAGAACACCAGCGGGTACTCCGGGTGCGCGTGCCAGGCGAGGAGGATCAGGCACATAATGTGGTGAACGGCGAACGGTGAACGGTAAACGGTGAAGTGCAGGAAGATACGCTCGAGCAGGGCGACCTTTTCCGTTCACTGATCACTGATCACCGTTCACGGATGTTCGAAGCACTCAACATGCCGCGGCGTGCCGGGCAGCAGGAATTCCGGGATGTTGAGGCGGCCAGCGGCTTCAGCCAGCTCCCATTCGAATTGCGCATCATCGGCGACGTTGAGGTAAGTCTCCATCCACAGGTTCGACTCGCCGCGCTTTTTCATGAGCTGTCCGGAAACGCCAGTGGACTTGCGCATGGCCGCGAAGAGTTCCCGGATCCTGCGCTCGCACTCGGCGGCCCTGGCAAGGTCGATGCGGTAGTAAACGTAGAACGAATAGGCCATGGCCGCATACTATATGAAAGATTCGTGTATCGTGAATCGTCCCCGTGCCACTAGGTAAACAATGAGCGCAGCAGCAGGTGCGTGGGCAGAAATACTACGATCGGGCCAGCAATCATCATCAACCCGAGGTGAGCGAGCGGAGGGATGCGCTGCCGGGGCCAAGTGCCCCAGCGAAAGACCCAGTTGACGTTCTCCACCTTGGGATCGACGAGCCAGTAGGAAAGCGGCAGCACGATCCATGCGAGCGCCGTCTGCGCGATGAGAGCGCGAGAATCGTAGCCGAACCGGAGCGCCATCCACAGCAGGAGCGGCGGCAGAAAAACGTGGAACAGCGAGATCGCCCGCAGGTAGCGCGGCCTAGCGGAATCGAACATGTAGTCGGTTAGACCGGCGATGCGTTTGCCGGTGAAAAGCCGGCCGAAGAAGCTCACGTTCCAGACCAGTTCCGGCAGCAGGATCCCCACCAGCATCATGCTGGTCAGCAGGCTGCTTTCCAGCCACAGGGCGGGCGCCGTTACGATCAGCGCTATGTCCGAGAACCAGAGAAAGTTCCATAGCGGATACTTTACGGCATAGACGGCTACCGTCACGGCCGCGAACACGGTGTAGGACACCTTGACCCAGAGCGGAATCAGTTCCATCAACCGGGCACTTCGTAGGGTAGTGGAAGCAGCTTCAATACTGGTCCGTCCGGCGTTTTCCAGTGAATATCGCCCCTCCCGGCACTGGCGATCTGGACCACTGCCAGCACGTCGTGGCCGCTTTCCGGGGAGCGCGCGGCATTGACGATCGCACCGCTGGCCTGCTCGCCGAAGCCGGAGCTGTACAATTTGTCTCCCGGTTGCGGGTGCTGTTGCGCCGCGATGTTGGCGAGGTACATGCGCTGCTTAAGGGTGCCGCGGTAGTGCATGCGCGCGACGATTTCCTGGCCAGGGTAACAGCCTTTCTGGAAGCTCACGCCGCCGATCAGGTCGAGGTTCACCATCTGCGGCACGAATTGCTCCTGCGTCGCAGGCAGGATTACCGGAATGCCGGCGCGGATGGCCAGCCACTCCCAGTGCTCGGGCCCCGCCTTGCCCGCAGCGCCGAGCGCCTCCGTCAGGCGGGGTGCGTGTTCTCTCGATACCACTATCTGGTAACGATCCACCGGCAGGCGTAGTACCGTCATCCCATTCGCGTGCACGACGTCGTACGGTGATTTCGGCACCGCTCCCAGCACCTGTTGCACCAGCGCCGCGGCGTCCTTGCCGGCAATTCCGACAAGCGCTCGCTCGCTCGATACATCCTCGACTATTACTCTTGAGCGCAGGATGAATTTCGAGAGCCGTTTTTGCACCGGCTCGCGCAGGGAGGAGGGCAGCTGCATGAAAAAGTCTTGTTCCGATCGCCATAGCAGAAAGCTGGCGAGGGCGCGTCCCTGAGCGGTGCAGTGGGCGCCGTAAGTGCTGCTGCCGGGTGCCAGCGCGGCAACGTCGCAAGTCAACTGGTTGTGCAGGAAGGACTGCGCCTCCTCGCCTGAAAAGCGGATGAGGCCGGGGTGCGGCAGTTCGTGATATACCAGCGCTGCCATGAATGTCCGGGGCGGAGTCATTTCAGACGGAGCCCCAGACCTCCCGCGCGGTCTCGACCACGAGCCGCAGCTTGGCCGCCTGCGCCTCGATCGCAATGGCGTTACCGTGTACTGTGCTGGAAAACCCGCACTGTGGCGACAGGCACAGTTGCTCGAGCGGCGTGAATTTCGCCGCATCGTCCAGGCGGCGTTTGAGGTCGTCCTTCGACTCGATCTGGCCGAGCTTGGTCGTTACCAGCCCGAGCACGACGATCTTGTTCTTCGGTACGTGGCGCAGCGGGGCGAAATCCCCGGAGCGGGCGTCGTCGTATTCGAGGAAGTACCCGTCGACCTTGAGTTCGTTGAACAGTACCTCGGCTACCGGTTCGTAGCCGCCCTCGGCGACCCACGCGCTCTTGAAGTTGCCGCGGCACAAATGGATGCAGATGGTCATGCCCTTGGGGCGCCGCGCGATCGCGGCATTGATCAGGCGTGCGTAACGGCGGGGCAACTCGTTCGGGTCGTCCCCGCGCTGGCGCGCGCCTTCGCGCATCTTCTCGTCGCACAGGTAGGCGAGGTTGGTGTCGTCGAGCTGGACGTACGTCGCCCCGGCCTTGCCCAGGGCCTTCAGTTCGGCGCGGTAGGCCGCCGCCACGTCCTCGTAGAATAGCTCCAGGTCGGGATAGGCTTCGGTGCTGATCGCACTGCGCCCGCCGCGGAAATGCAGCATGGTTGGTGAGGGTATCGTGACCTTGGGCGTTTGCCTGACTATCGATCGCAGAAACTGGAAGTCGGCGAGCTGGATTGGCTTGACGTGGCGCACCGGGCCGGTTACGTGCATCACTGGCGGCGCGAAGTCTATTGCGCCGGCCGCGCTGTGAAAACTGACCGGGATGCCGCCCCTGGTCTCGATCCCCGCCAGCTGCTCGAGAAAATCGGTGTGGAAATAGGTGCGCCGGTACTCGCCGTCGGTGATGCCTCGCAGGCCGAGGTCCTGCTGGAAGCGGACGACGTCGAGGATTGCGTTGTCCTCGATTCGCCGTAACTGCTCCGCCGTAATCGCATTCTGGCGGCGTTTCTCGCGTGCCTCCAGCAGCGCCTTCGGGCGCAGGAAACTGCCGACGTGGTCGGCGCGAAACGGAGGGGCGGCGCGCGCTTCCATTACCTGGTGATTTTCCTGGCTATCGTCCGTGTTGAAGTATATCAATCGCGGCCGGCCGCGGCGGCGCGGTCGGTAACACCGAGATGGGCTTCGAGCGACGCGCGGTCGGCCAGCAGCGAGCCGCTCGGACCGAAGTAGGCGATGCGGCCGCGATTCAGCACCAGTGCGCTGTGCGTCACCTCGAGCGCTATCTTCGCGTGCTGCTCGACCAGTACCACCGTCAGCGTATCCTCGCGCATGAGGCGCTGCAACGTCTGCAGCAGGGATTCGACGATGATGGGCGCGAGCCCTTCGAGCGGCTCATCCATCAGCAATATATCGGGGCTGCCCATCAGGGCGCGGCCGATCGCCAGCATCTGTTGCTCGCCGCCCGAGATCTGGTTGCCCATGTGACTGCGCCGCTCGGCGAGACGGGGGAACAGATCGTACATGCGCGCGAGGCTCCAGCGGCCCGGCCGGGCGGCGACTGTCAGGTTCTCCTCGACCGACAGCGACGGAAATATTTCGCGCTCCTGCGGTACGTAGCCCAGGCCGAGGCGCGAACGCTCGTATACCGGCATTCGCTCGATCGGCCGGCCGTGGTATTCGATGCGACCGGCGTGAAAGGTCGTTAGGCCCATCACGGTCGCGAGGAGCGTGGTCTTGCCGACGCCGTTGCGGCCGAGCACCGCCAGGGAGGCACGCTCAGGCAAGGAGAACGAGATGTCCTCGAGTACGACGGTCTCGCCGTAGCCAGCCCGCACCCCGGAGAGCTTCAGAGCCTCAATCACGGCGGCCCTCCCCGAGATATACCTGGCGCACGCGGCTGTCGCCGGCGATCTCTTCGGGTGTTCCCTCGACCAGCACCTCTCCCTGCACCAGCACCGTAATGCGGCGCGCACATCGGACCACTACATCCATGTCGTGCTCGATGATGAGGATGGCGATGTCGCGCGGGAGGTTGTCGAGCGCCTGCAGGATGCGCCCGGATTCGAGGGAAGGCACGCCTGCCGCCGGTTCGTCGAGCAGCAGCACCCTGGGCTTCAGGCCGAGCGCGATGGCGATCTCGACCAGCCGCTGCTTGCCATAGGGCAGATCGAGCAGGCGGCGGCCTGCGTCCGCCGACAGGTCGAACTCCGCGAGCAGCTCCAGGACTTCCGACCGCACTTCGTCGTGTGCGCTGGCCGGGCGCCACTTGCGGCCGGCGATGCCCCTGCGCTCGGCAATCCCGAGCGCGACGTTGTCGAGCACCGTCAGATCGCGGAACAACGTGTTGATCTGGAAGGTGCGGCCGAGCCCGCGTTTCACCCGTGCCGCCTGCGCGAGACCGGTGATGTCGTCGCCGCCGAGCAATATGCGCCCGGACGAAGGCGCAATCCTGCCCGTGAGCATGTTGATGAACGTGGTCTTGCCAGCGCCATTCGGGCCGATCAGGGCGCGGCGCTCGCCGGCTTCGAGGCGGAAGTCGATGTTGTCGGCCACGGTGAGCGCGCCGAATTTCTTGCATAGCTGCCGCGTTTCGAGAACGACGCTCATCGTCGCGCTCCACGAATTTTCTCCGCCGCCAGATCGAGTATCCCGAGCAGGCCGCCGCGCGCGAACAGGACGACCACGACGAGCAACAGGCCGATGCCGAAGTACCAGTACTCGGGAAACTGCTTGGCGAGCTGGTCCTGGGCGATCATGTATGCGAGCGGACCGACGAAGGCGCCGTAGATGCGGCCCACACCGCCGAGCACGAGCATCACCAGCAGTTCGCCCGCGAACTCGAAGCTCAATACGTTCAGGCCGACGAACTGGTTGGTTTGCGTGAGCAGCGCCCCGGCGCAGCCGGCCATTGTCGCCGAGATCGTATACACCGCGACCAGGCGGGCGTAGGCCGGCGAACCGATGGCGTGCGCGCGGGTGACGTTTTCGCGGATTCCCGCCAGCGACGCCCCGAACGGCGAGTAGACGATTCGGCGCACGATCCACCAGCTGGTGAAGAGCGCGAGCAGGCAATACAGATACGCGGTCTTGCCGAACATGTCGAACCTGAACAGGCCGAGGATGGGGGCAACGACGATGCCGGACAGGCCGTCCGCGCCGCCGGTCAGTTCCGTAGCCTTGTTCGCGACCTCGAGCAGGATCGAAGTGATTGCGAGCGTCAACATGAGCAATGTCAGGCCCTTGGTGCGCAGAATCACGGCGCCGGTCGCGGCTCCGAGCAGCGCCGCCGCTGCCGCCGCTCCCGCCATTTGCAGCAGGGGATCCCCGACGCCGAGTTTCGCCCCAAGGATGCCGGCAACGTACGCGCCGAGCCCGAAGAACGCCGTATGTCCGAGCGTGATGATTCCCGCATAGCCCAGGATCAGGTCCAGAGACAGTGCGAACAGGATGTAGACGAGGATGCGCGCCCCGAGCGGCAGGTATTCGGGCAGCGCGAAGAAGATCGCGACCGCAGCGGCCCATGGCAGCCACTCAAGCCAGCCGACGCGCACTGTCACGCCATAGCTCGCCTGACGGTTCATACAGCCGCCTCCGGAGGATCAACGCGATTTCCGATGCCATGGCGTCGGCGGCGCGGGCAGTTCGCCTTGGTCGCGTCCCCGGAAACCCGGGCTCCTGCTACCGGGCTCACACCCGCTTCCCGAACAGTCCCGCCGGCCGCCACAAGAGGATGGCGATCGTCGCGACGTAGATGAAGAACGCCCCGAACTGCGGTACCCAGTACTTGCAGGCGGTATCGGAGACGCCGATGAACAGCGCTGCAATGAAAGGTCCGCGCAGGCTGCCGAGGCCGCCGACCGCCACCACGATGAGGAAATACACGAGATGCTCGAAGGGGTAGCTGGGTTGCACGGTGAGGATTTCAGCTCCGAGCGCGCCGCCGAGGCCGGCGAGACCGCTGCCCATGGCGAAGGTGATCGTGAAGAGGCGTCTCGTATTGATGCCGATCGCCCGTGCCATCGGGCCGTTGTCCACTGCGGCCCGCACCATCGCGCCCCAGCGCGTGCGCTCGACCCCGAACCACAGCGCGCCGACCATGACAGCGCTGAAGGCGATGAGAAACACCCGGAAAGCGGGAAAGTCGCGCCCCAGCAGCCCGAACTGGCCCTTCAGGTAATCCGGCAGAGGGACCAGCAGTTGCGTGGTGCCGAACAGGAGGCGGGCGGTGGCCGCCGCGAGAAAGATCAGTCCGATCGTGAACAGTACCTGGGCCAGTTCGCCCGCGGTGTACAAGCGCGAGTACAGCAGCCGCTCGAGCACCACGCTCCCGGCGGCGACAAGCGCGAACGCAAGCGCGAGCGCCAGCGGATATGGCACGCCGAACCGGGCCATCGCCGTGATGAGGATATAGCCGCCCGCCATGGCGAACACGCCGTGGGCCAGGTTGACGAAACCCATCATGCCCATCGTCACGGACAGGCCGACCGAAATCACGTAGAGGATCATGCCGTAGGCGGCGCCGTGGAAAGCGACGCTTACGAGCGATGACAGAAAACCTTCCACTACGTTCTCTTGTTTGTTTCATTGAGGAGATTGTCGGAGCCGTGGCCGACAAACTCCCAGGCAAACAAACCCCGGGCTACCTGCATGGCCCGGGGCTGAGCGGGTGCTATTTCTTCAGTTCTTTCCAGGGGTCTTTCACCTGCGGAAACGTCTCGAACTCCACGTTGGCGAGCTGCCCGCCGACTTTTCTCACTTCGCGCATATATTCGTTCTGGATGATGTCGCGGGTCTCGGGGTCGATCGCTATCGGGCCGCGCGGGCTGTTCGGATTCTTGTATTTCTTCACCAGCGCCATGGTCCGGTCGGGATCGATCTTTCCCTTCTGCTCGCGGATGACGTGGTAGATCGCGTCCATCGCGTCCCACGCGCCCACCGACATGAAGCTCGGCCAGGATTTCTCGCCGTACTCCTTCTTCCAGGCGGCGATGAACGCCTTGTTCGCCGGGCGCGTCGCCGCGGCCGAATAGTGGTGCATGGTGATGACGCCGAGCGCCACGTCGCCCATATTGGGCAGTTCCTCGTCGGTGGTGATGTCGCCCGGTCCGATAAATTTGACGCCCGCTTTGTCGAGACCGAGGTCGCTGTAGGCTTTCATGATCTGCGTCGCCTGGCGGCCCGCCGGCACGAACGCGAACACCACGTCGGGCCTGGCGTCCTTCGCGCGCTGCATGAAGGGAACGAAATCCGGATTGGCGACGGGCATGCGCACCTTGCCGACGATCTTGCCGCCACCCTCCGTGAATCCTCTCTCGAACCCGGCCTCGCTGTCGTGGCCGGGGGCAAAATCGCTGACCGCGATGTAGGCGTTCTTGTACTTCCTCGATGCCCACGCGCCGAGCGGATAGGTAGACTGCCACAGCGTGAACGAGAAGCGCGCGATGTAGGGCGAGCGCTCGGTGATCACCGAAGTGCCGGCGTTCATGATGAAGAACGGCAATTTCGCTTCCTGGGTGAGCGGGGCGATCGCCATCGCGTTGGGGGTGAACACAACGCCGGTGAGGATCTGGATCCGGTCGCGAACGATCAACTCCTGCGCGAGCTGCTTCGCCTTGTCCGGATTCGGGCCGCCGGCATCGCGGACGACAAGTTCGATCTTGACCCCGGGTGGCAGCTTGTCCGCGTTCTGCTTCATGTACAGCTTGATGCCCTTGTCGATCAGGTCGCCGAGCGTCGCGAACGGGCCGGAATAGGTGTTGATCACGCCGATCTTGATCGTCTGCGCCGCCACCGGTGCGGATGCCAGCGCGAGCCCTGCTACGGTTGCGAGCGCGGCCAGCATTTTCTGGATTTTCATGACTTGCCCCTCCCTGTGCATGAGCAGAATTCTATTGGAACGCTGCGCTATTCTATGCGGGCTGCCGCTTAATTCAGCCTCCCCGTGATTCTATCAATAAAATCATCGGGATGCAGTGGCAGTCGGTTGCCGCGCCATGCCACATGCTGATCGGGCCGCACCAGTGCGTAGCGGGCCTGATACAGCGCGCTGAATCTTGGGTCGGTGAGCGCGAAGATCTTGAACGGGACCTTGCGCCGGGCGGCGGCACGCTCCAATGCCTGCAAGTCGTCCCAGGCGGCCTTGCCATCGGTGAGCAACGTATAGCCCGGGCCGAAATGGTCGTAGAGAGAGGTGCCGTCGGCAAGCCAGAAGTGGGGCGCGAGACAACCGGGGTGGGCCGAGGGCTCGTAGCTGGTGACCTGATCGCGCGGCGGCTCGCTGCTGTCGGGAATGATGATGGGAGCGTCCTGGTAGCGGTATCCCAGCACGAGCCCGAGGCTCCTGAACTCCTGCAGCTTGCCCTGGAGGATGAGCTGGCCCGCCGCTTTGCGCGCACGGTCGCCCGAGGGGCCGGACTGCTCGATACCCTCGCGCGCGAGCACGTCGCCCACCAGCGCGTAGTTTTCGAGCGCTTCGTCCATGACCCGGCGGTGGACCGGCCTGCGTTCCCGCTCGTAGGTGTCGAGAAGGCGGGGGCCACCCCAGCCCTGGAGAGTGGCGGCGAGTTTCCAGCCGAGGTCGAGCGCGTCAGCTATGCCCATGTTCATGCCGTGCCCCCCGGACGGGGGATGCAGGTGACACGCGTCGCCCGCGAGGAACACACGCCCGGCGATATAACGGTCGGCAATCAGGTGGTACGCGGTCCACGGGTCGGCGTGGACGATTTCCAGGTCGAACCGAAGGCCGCACGAGCGCTGCACCACTTCCGCGGCGTCCATCGCGCCCGGGTCCAGCCCTCCGGGAAGGCGGGGCGCGATCATGAACCACAGGCCGCGCCCGTCCATGGGACCGAGGTACGAGGGCAATTCCGTATTGACCATCCAGTACTGGATCGCGAGCCCCATGCCGTGCATGCCGGCGAGCGCGGGCGCGCGGAATATCACGTTGAGGTTAGTCGCAAGCGCTCCTTTGCCGGTCATTCCGATTTCAAGCGCGCTGCGGACCGTGCTGCGTGCGCCATCCGCGCCGACAAGGTACTGCGCGCGGACCGTGCCGGGCGCGCCGGCCTTAAGGTCTGAAATTTCGGCGGTAACGCCGCCATCGTCTTGTATGAATCCGTCCAGGCGGCAATCGAAACGTATTTCGACCGCCGCCAGGCTCGCCGCGCGCTGCCGCAGCACTTCCTCCAGGATGAATTGCGGGACCCATTGCGCCGATTCGGAATAGAGATCGTTGCGTTCGGGCGCGCAATGGAACGCGTTCTCGAAACGGGCGAGTTCAATGCCGTTCAAGCGCGTGGCGAACACGATGTCGGCCGGGTAGTCCGTCGGCAGGGAGGAGGCCCGGCGCAGCTCATCGGCGATCCCCCAGCGGCGCAGGATTTCCCGGGAACGCACGTTGGTCAGCTTCGCGCGGGGATTGTAGCCGACGCGGTCGTGCTGTTCGATGACGACGCAGCGGACGGCACGCAACCCCAGCTCGATGGCCAGCGCCAGCCCGACCGGGCCGGCGCCCACGATGAGTACGTCGGTTCGGGTCTCGCTCAGGGCGTCTGACATAAGGAAACGCGCGTGAATTGCGAGCCAGGAGCGTCGATGGTAGGTGCTCTCAGGGACATTCGCGCGATTGTGCACTAAGATGGCCGGCGATGACGATAGACCTCGATGCTTACTTGCTGCGGATCGGCCACGCGGGCGGGCGTGCTCCGACGCTCGATACACTGCGCGCGATCCAGGCGCGACACACGGATGCGATCGCGTTCGAGAACCTCAATCCTCTGCTGAAATTGCCGGTGCGCCTCGACGTGGAATCACTCCAGCGCAAAATGGTGCAAGGCAGGCGGGGTGGCTACTGTTACGAGCAGAATATTCTGCTGAGTCACGCGTTGCATGCGCTGGGTTTCAAAGTGACCGGGCTGGCGGCGCGCGTACTGTGGAATGCGGCGGTGGCCGGCGCGATTCCGCCCCGCACGCACATGTTGCTGCGCGTGGATCTCGGCGGGCAGCCCTGGCTCGTGGACGCGGGCTTCGGCGTCATGACGCCTACCGGGCCGTTGCAACTCAAGGCTGACGAAGAGCAGGCAACGCCGCACGAGGCGTTCCGGCTGCTGGCGGATCGCGATGAATTTTTGATGCAGACTAAAATCCGGGATGAGTGGCGATCTCTCTACCGCTTTGACCTCCAGGCGCAGTTGCTGCCCGACTACGAGCTCGCGAACTGGTACGTTTCGACCCACCCGGAGTCACGCTTCGTCAACGAGTTGATGGTGGCGAGGCCGGCTCCCGGCCGACGCTACACGCTGCTCAACAATGAATTCACGGTGCACCATCTGAAGGGCGGCATCGAGCGGCGGCTGCTCGCGAGCACGGCTGAAATACGGGCGCTGCTCGAAGGCGAGTTCAAGTTGAACCTGCCCGATACACCGGAGCTCGACTCGGCCCTGCGGCGGATGATTGTGCCGGCAAGATGATGCCTCGAACGGAGGCGAAGTTGGCGCCGATTTCTTCGGCGGCTTCTCAGGAGTCTCTCACAACACGTTATTCGTAAACTGTTTTTCCAATCCTATCGTTTTGTTAGATTTGCTTTACCCCTTTGTTCACCGTCAAATGAGCCAAAGACAGACTTGGGCTGCATATCAGACGTCGGCGCCAAAGATGTTTGGCTTCGAACTTCCTGGTAATCCAACGTTGCAATACGGTTTGAATAAAGGGGAGAGGGTTGAAAAGCAACCCGCTGTTCACGACCGATGCCTTCATGTGGGGATTGGGCGCGATTTGCCAACTTCACCGCATCCCGTTTGCGCCGAACCTCCTGCTACAGCAGATCGCCCCGCCTTATAGTCTGGTTACGCTGCAGCAAGCTGCGCAATCGCTGAAGCTGAAAAGCGGTGTTCGCTCTGTAGCGTCGTCGGAGCTGCACACCTTTCCCCAGCCTTTCCTCGCGATATTCAAACCCGGCGCGCGCGGCGCGTCCACGGCGACGCCGACCAACACTGAACCTGCGCCATCCGGGCCGATCCCGAATCGCCTGGCGGTGGTGCTCAAGTGCGACGCGAAGCGGATCCTGTACGCCGCGGAAGGCAGTTCAGCGCCTGTTACCGTCCCGCTGAAGGACTTCGACGAGGAGTACGCGGGGATGGTCATGCTTTGCGCGCCGCAGCCGTTGGCGCTGGGCGAAGCCGACGAAGCCCTGGTTCGTACCAGCGAATTCGGCTTTGGGTGGTTTATTCCCGAGCTCCTCAAGCACAAGAAGATCTGGCGCGACGTGTTGCTTGCGTCGCTTGCGATCCAGCTCATGGCGCTGGCGACGCCGCTATTTACCCAGGTCGTGATCGACAAAGTCGTGGTGCACCAGACGATGAATACGCTCATCGTGATCGGGATCGCACTGACGGTGGTCATGATCTTCAGCGCGGCGATGAGCTGGGTGCGCCAGTACCTGGTGCTGCACACCGGTAATCGCGTGGATGCGGTGTTGGGGACGCAGGTTTTCGAGCGCGTGCTACGGTTGCCGATGCGCTACTTCGAGCACCGTCCGACGGGGGTGGTCGTGGCGCGGCTCCATGCGGTGGAGACCATCCGCGAGTTCGTCAGCGGCGCGGCGGTGACGCTCATTCTCGATTGTCCGTTTCTGTTCATCTTCCTGGCGATCATGTTCTATTACAGCTGGCTGCTGTCGCTCCTCACCCTGGCGATACTGGCCGCGATCGTCGCCATCAGTTTCGCGATCGTGCCCTCCCTGCGCACCCGAGTGAACCAGCAATTCCTGCTGGGCGCGCGCAATACCGCCTTTCTTACCGAGTACATCTCGGGGATGGAAACGGTCAAGTCGCTCCAGATGGAGCCGCAGTTGACGAGCCGGTTTGGTGACTACCTCGCGAGCTATCTCGCGGCCGGCTTCAACACCCGCCAGCTTGCCAATACCTATAACGTCGCCGCCAATACCCTGGAGCAGCTGTTGACGCTGTCGATCCTGTGCGCCGGAGCGTGGCTGGTGATGGGGAACGAGGGCTTTACCATTGGCATGCTGGTCGCCTACCAGATGTTCGCGAGCCGGCTCTCGCAGCCCATGCTGCGCCTGGCGGGTCTGTGGCAGGAATTCCAGCAAACCGCTATCGCGGTGAAGCGCCTGGGCGACATCATGAACGCCCCGGCCGAGCCGTACTCGGTAACCCCCAGCCGTTCGGCGGAGAGCCATGGCCGGGTCGAGATCACCGATCTGAGCTTTCGCTACGGGGAGAGCCTCCCGTATCTGTTCGAACACCTGAACCTGGAACTCAAGCCCGGCGCCTGCCTGGCGCTGATGGGTCCCTCGGGCAGCGGCAAGAGCACGCTCGCGAAGTTGCTGCAGGGCTTCTATCTGCCCTCCCATGGTCAGATCAAGCTCGATAACCGCGACATCCGTGGCCTTCCGGCAAACGAGTTGCGGCAACACTTCGGCGTGGTGCCGCAGGAGACGGTGCTCTTCTCCGGCACGATCTACGAGAACCTGGTCCTCGCCAACCCGCACGCCACCTTCGAGCAGGTGATCCGGGTGTGCAAGATGGCGGAAATCCACGAGACGATCGAGCAATTGCCCGAGGGCTACCAGACCCCGATTGGCGAGCACGGCGCGGGGCTCTCGGGCGGGCAGAAGCAGCGCGTGGCCATTGCGCGGGCCCTGCTGAAGCGCCCGAAGATTTTGATCTTTGACGAAGCGACGAGCAGCCTTGATCAATCAACTGCGGAGCAGTTCGCGCGCACCGTCAACCAGCTCAAGGGCAAGGTCACCATGCTCTTCATCGCCCATCAACTGCCGAACGGCCTGCAGGTGGATGAAGTGATCAAGCTCGGCGGGCATCAGACGCGGATGAGTGTCGTTACCGGTGACAAGGACGCCAACAACTGACAGGACGATTCACTAAACGACTCACGGCTAAGCGAAAGAGGAAAACCATGGCAGAGGCAAAGGGCAAGAAGAGCGGCGGGAACGGCGGGGATATGGACGAAGGCGTTCCCGCAGGCGCCGCGCCGGAGGCTACAACCGCGCGCTTGGGCATACGGTTAACGCCGGTCGGGAATTCCGACCAGCCGGTGGTGGCGAACTATGCCGTGCTGAACGTTGCGCCCGGCATGGCGTTCATCGATTTCGGGTTCCTCGAGCCCGGAATGCTGGCTGCGCTACCACGCGTGGCAAAGGCAGGCGGGAAACTTCCGGAGCGGCTGAACGGCAAGCTCGCGGTGCGCGTGGTGCTGGGCTACGACGCGCTCGCGGGACTGCACCAGCAGATCGGGCGGGTGCTGACCGGCCTCAGACAGCAACAAGCGGCGGGCAGCAAGAAAAGCTGAGGCCAGACTGGGTCAGAGCCGAAATATCTTGATGCAAAGATGAGAGCGCAGATGCCGCGTCGCCCGAGAAAGTGGCTGAGAGATATACCGCTGCATATCAATCAGCAGGGCAACAATCGCGCGGCGTGTTTTTTTGCGGACGAGGATTACCGCTTCTACTTGCACTGGTTGAGACTAAACGCAGAGGACTACGGCTGTGCGATCCACGCTTACGTGCTCATGACCAACAACGTGCATTTGTTGCTGACGCCAAAAGAGAATGGCGCTGCCTCCAGGTTCGTGCAGTCCGTGGCGCGCCGGTACGTGCAGTATGTCAATCGCGTCTACCGTCGCAGCGGCACGCTATGGGAAGGGCGCTTCAAGGCGAGCCCGGTGGATGCCGAACGATATCTACTGAGTTGCTACCGCTATATAGAGCTCGATCCGGTCCGCGCGGGAATGGTCGAGCATCCGGCCGAATATGCCTGGTCGAGCTACCGCCACCACGCACATGGCATTACCGACCCACTTATTACTGACCATCCGCTCTTCGATGTCCTGGGAGCTACGCCTGATGCGCGTGCTGCAGCGTACCGTTCGTTAATCAGGACTGCATTGGGTGACCAGGATCTGAATGCGATCCGCAGCGCCGTGCACCGTGGAGGCATACTGGGTGGCGACCGATTCAGGGAGTCGATCTCTGCTACGTCAAGGGTGAGAGCTGAGAATGCTGCGCGCGGCAGGCCGAGGACTATGTCGAAGCAAGGATCATTGTCGGCGCGGGGAGATTAGATCGTGATCACCCGGAAGTATAGTTCGGAACTGACTCCTTTTCTCTTGAGCGGCTCAGCAACCTCGCGAACGTCGGCACGGTGGGAGCGCAGAACGTGTTGGGGCGGCAGCGGCTTCGGCAGTGCGACGCATACGTTCCAATCGTCCTCCAGCCTGCAGGAGGGGCTGGCCAGGTTGAGCTAACCCGGCCGAATACTTAAAAGGCAACCGATGAAAGTCAAAGACCGAATCCTCGGACTCAAGGCCGAGGCGCTGGAGTTTGCGCCGGCGATTCTGCGCGTCGAGCAGGAGTCGCCCTCGCCGCTGCCGCGGCTCGTTCTCTATGCGTTGCTGGGACTGTTTGCGGCGGGGTTGCTGTGGTCCGCATTCGGCCGGCTCGACATCATCGCGGTGGCGCAAGGCAAGCTCGTGCCGCAAAACTTCATTCAAGTCGTCCAGCCGGCGGACGCCGGGATCATCAAGGCGTTGCTGGTCAGGGAAGGCGATGAGGTGAAGGCCGGCCAGGCGCTGGTGCGGATGGATACGAGCGTGTCGGAAGCGGACAACCGGTCCCTGCAGAACGAGCTCGACGTCCGCAGCCTGCAGCTGCGCCGCATCGACGCCGAACTCGCGGGCAGGGCGTTTCCCCGCCAGGCAGCCGATCCGCCGGCACTCTACGAGCAGGTGCAGGCCCAGTTCCGGGCCCGCCGCCAGGCCTACCAGGACCAGCTCGACGCAGAGCGCGCAGTGCTCGCCAAGGCGCAGGCCGACCTCAGGAGCGCGGCCGAGATTGAAAGCAAGCTCAAGCGCACGCTCCCGCTGCACAAGGACCAAGCGGAATCCTGGGACCAGTTGGCGAAAGAGGGCTTCGCCGGGCGCTTGCTCGCGCTCGAGAAGCAACGCGTCTACATCGAGAGCGAGCAGGAATTGCGGGCGCAGGAACATGCCATTGCCGGCCTTACCGCGTCCATCGAGCAGTCGCAGAAAAGGATTGCGCAAATCACTTCCAATTACCGCCAGCAACTGCAGAACGAACGCGTCGAGGCGGAAGCGCAATACCACCGGCTGCAGCAGAACTGGGACAAGCAGCAACATCGGCATACATTGCTGGAGCTACGAGCGCCGCAGGACGCGCTGGTCAAGGATCTGGCGACGCACACGGTGGGCAGCGTCGTCTCGACCGGCACCATATTGATGACCCTGGTGCCGCACAACGAGCCGGTGCTGGCCGAAGTCTGGGTGTCGCACCTGGACGCGGGTTTTGTGCGGCCGGGGCAACCCGCTAAGATCAAATTCACCACCTACGCTTTCCAGAAGTACGGGATGGTCGAGGGGACGGTCCGGCACATCAGTCCCGATGCGACCGATGCCGCCGATGCCAGGCAGGACCGGAAGAAAGACGACCAGTCATTGCCTAATCAAGGCTATCGCACCCTGGTGGCCCTCACGACCCCTGTTCTGGAGCGCGACGGCAGGCAGTACAAGCTCTCCCCCGGCATGCAGGTCAGCGCCGAAGTCAATCTCGGCAGCCGCACCGTTCTGGAGTATCTGCTGTCCCCGATACAAAAGACCGTCTCCGAGGCCGCCAGGGAACGTTGAGATTTGAGGATATTCTCCGTCAAGCCTGTCGGATCTGGTGCAATTGGGTCCGACAAACTCCCAAGCCGTTCTATTCCGGCTGGATCCCCGCCAGCTTCGCGATCTTCTCGACGGTGGCAAGTTCTTGCATGATGAACTTGTCGAGTTCCACTGGCGTGGTGGGCGCCGGTTCCGCGCCCAGCGCACGCATGGTCTTTTCCACGTCGGGCAGGCGCAGGGCGTTGGTAATCGCCAGGTTCAGCTTGTTGATGACCGCGCGCGGCGTTTTCGCCGGCGCGAAGATCGCTCCCCAGGAATCCCAGCGGAAGCCAGGCAGCCCGGCCGCCTCGGCGACTGTCGGAACGTCGGGAAGGACGGCGTTGCGCGCTGGCGAGGTGATGCCGAGCGCGCGCATCCGGCCGTCCCGGATCAATTGCGTCGAGCTGGCGAGTGGCGCCATGAAAAGCTGCACGCGGCCCGCCATGAGATCGTTGGTCGCCTCCGGTATGCCCTTGTAGGGCACGTGCACGATGTCGATGCCGGCGGCGTGCTTGAACATTTCTCCGGCAAAATGGGTGCCGCTGCCGCGGCCGGCCGAAGCCAGGTTGAGCTGCCCGGGTTTGGCCCTGGCGAGCGCGATCAATTCCTTCGCGTTCTGTACGCCCAGGGTCGGCGGCACCACCAGCAGGTATGCCGCGTTGTAGGCCATGGAGACGCCAGAGAAATCCTTGCGCACGTCGTACGGGACCTTCCGCACGGAGGGGAGGATGGAGTGCGAGGCGGACGTCGAGAGCAGCGTGTAGCCGTCCGGGTTGGCCTCGGCAACCGTGCGCGAGCCGACCATGCCGCCGGCACCGGTGCGGTTGTCCACGATCATCTGTTGCCCCAGGGCATCACTCACTTTCTGCGCGACCAGCCGGCCGAAGATGTCCGGCTGACCGCCCGGAGAGAACGGCACCAAAACGCGGATCGGCCGGCTCGGGAAACCCGCCGCGGGATCGTTCTTCTGGGCAAGCGCGGGCAGGTAACCGAAAAGAAGGCCGGCTGCCGCCGCCGAAAAGAGATGTCGAATCAAGTGCGCTGATTCCATGCCGAATGTTTCCCCCGTTGTTTCAGGCTGCGGGCGCCGCGGCGGGATGTTTCGTCACGCGGCATGCGCCCGAAATTCACCGGCATAGTATACAAGCGCTTCGCCTTCCACATGGTGACACACTACCCGCAGGCGGTGCGGCACCTGATAAGCTTCCGACCCATTGCTCCACCAGGGAGCCGCCAGGAGCCGCAACCATGAGCCAGGCAGTGACAGCGGATATTCCCTATATCGTCAACACGGGCGAGACGCTGGTCAACGAGACTTTCGGCCCGGAGAACATCAGCCGGCGCCGTACCGGGACGCAAGAGTTGCGGCCGATGGCGGTGCGGGACGGACGCCCGCACATAGGGGAATTCTCGCTGGATCGGCACGGCTTCGTGTTCGTCGAGCACAACACCCGGGTCGGTGATTTTTTCGATGAACATCAGCTGAAGTCCGTCTATTACCCCGAGGTGGAGCAGCTGATCAGGAAGGTGTCGGGCGCTTCGCGGGTGGTACTGTTCGATCACACGCTGCGCTCCGGAGACGAGGTGGAGCGGGAAGCGAGATTGATCCGCGAGCCGGTGCTCTCCGCGCACAATGACTACACGGAGTGGTCGGGCCCGCAGCGCGTGCGCGACTTGCTGCCCGACGAGGCGGAGTCACTGCTCAAGCGGCGCTTCGCGATCATCCAGGTGTGGCGCGCGATCAACCGGCCGATCCTCGCGAACCCGCTCGCGGTTGCCGACGCAAAGAGCGTCGCGATCGAGGACTTCCTGGTCGCCGAACGCCGCTATCCCGGCCGGGTGGGGCAGACCTACCGGCTGATGCACAATCCGAACCACCGCTGGTATTACTTTCCGCGGATGCGGCGCGACGAGGCACTGGTGTTCAAGGTGTACGACTCCATGACGGACGGCCGGGCGCGCTTCACGCCCCACACGTCGTTCGAGGATCCCACATCACCCGCGAACGCCTATCCGCGGCAGAGCATCGAGGCGCGGGCGCTCGCTTTCTTCGCCGTCTGACTTCCTGCGGAGCGATCACGACCGTGCCGGCCCAACTCCATGCCTACGACTACCTGACGCAGCCCGAATTCCGGTTCCTGGATGCGGCGGTGGCGCGCCTCATACCCGCGGATGACCTGGGACCGGGCGCGAAGGAAGCGGACGTAACCTATTTTATCGACCAGCAGCTCGCCAGCGTCTGGGGGACCCACGGTCGCAACTACCGTTCGGGGCCGTGGCCGGAAGGCACACCGGAGCAGGGCTTCCAGTCGCGGCTGACTCCGCAGGAAATCTACCGTGCCGCGATCCGCGAGACCAACGTGCATTGCATCAGGCAATACCAGAAGGCATTCGAATTTCTCGCCGCGCGCGAGCAGGACGAAGTGCTGCACGGCCTCGAAGATGGAAAAATCGAGCTCGAGTCACTGTCGGCCCGGCTCTTTTTCAACCTGCTGCTGAGAAACACGCTGGAAGGCTTCTTCGCCGACCCAATGTACGGCGGCAATCGCGACAAGATCGGCTGGAAGCTGATCGGTTTCCCCGGGGTGGCGGCGTCCACCTACAACGACCATATCGAAAAGCACAACGTGCGGTACCGCGTCGAGCCCGTGAGCATCCTCGACGTGCTCGAGGGACGGGCGAAGGTCGATGCGCAGGGCTATCCGAAGCACGTCGTGCTGGGCGGTCTCAACAATCCAACCGCTCGTCCTGAGCGCAGCGCGGCGGAGTCGAAGGATGACAGTCACTAAACTCAAGCCGGTGGACGTGGTGGTCGTGGGCACCGGGGTGGTCGGCTCCATCCTGTGCAAGGAGCTCGCCGATGCCGGGCTCAAGGTCGTCGGGCTCGAGCGCGGGCGCATGATCGACCCCCAGCACGATTTCGCGATGCCGTACGCGCACGACGAGCTCAAGTTCGACCGCCACAGCGACATCTTCCAGAATCTCTCGCGCGAGACGATCACCTTCCGCAACAATATGAGTGAGACCGCGCTGCCCATGCGCGAGATGGGCTCGTTCAAGCCCGGCGAATGCGTGGGTGGAACGGCCGCGCACTGGGGCACGCATACCCGGCGCTTCCTGCCGTGGGATTTCGAAACCCGCAGCCGCACCATCGAGCGCTACGGCAAGGGCCAGATTCCGGAAAACTGCACCAGCCAGGACTGGGGCATCACCTACGAAGAACTGGAGCCGTACTACGATCAGTTCGAGCATCTCTACGGCGTCGGGGGCAAGGCGGGCAATCTCAACGGCGAGATCCAGCCCGGCGGTAACCCGTTCGAAGGCCCGCGCTCGCGCGAGTATCCGAACCCGCCGGCCCCGATGACGTACGCGGGCATGTTGTTCGCGAAGGCCGCCGAGTCGCTCGGCTACAAGCCGCACGTGAATCCCACGGCGGCCATGACGCAGGCTTACATGAACCCCTACAAGCTTATGCTCGGGCAGTGCGTGCGCGGCGGCTTCTGCAGCAGCCATGGCTGTGCCAACGGCGCGAAAGCCAACCCGTTGACCACCGTCATTCCCGCCCTGCTCAAGCACAAGGACTTCGAGTTGCGACCGCTCTCCAACGTCATCAAGGTAAACCTCGATTCCGACAGGAAGCGCGCGGTGGGCGTGACCTACCTGGACGCGCGCGGACGCGAAGTGGAGCAGCCCGCCAACCTGGTCATCCTGGCCTCATATACGTTCAATAACACGCGCCTGCTGCTCCTTTCGGGCATCGGCAAGCCTTATGACCCGGTCTCGGGCGAGGGCGTAGTGGGCAGAAACTATTCCTACCAGTCGGCGGGCAAGGTGGCGCTGTTCTTCGAGGACAGGTCGTTCAACCCGTTCATGGGCGGCGGCGCGCGCGGGACTTCCATCGACGAATTCAACGGCGACAACTTCGATCACTCCGGCCTGGGCTTCATGGGCGGCGCGTACGTGGCGGTTTCGAGCAGCGGCGCCATGCCGATCCGCAGCACGCCAGTGCCGCCTGGCACGCCGCGCTGGGGCTCGGCCTGGAAGAAGGCCGCGACGCAGTACTACCACGGCAACTTCACGATCGCTCTCCACGGCGGCTCCCAGAGCTTTCGCAGCCACTATCTAGACCTCGACCCGACCTACCGCGACGCCAACGGCCTGCCGCTCCTGCGCATGACGTTCGACTGGTCCGAGAACGAGAAGAAGATGTCGGCCTGGATCACGAACAAGGCGGCAGAGATCGCGAAAGCGGCCGGCCCGTCAAAGATGAGCGTGAATCCCTCCGCCGGCCACTACAGCATCGTGCCGTACCAAAGCACGCACAACATCGGCGGCGCGGTAATGGGCGCAGATCCAGCGACCAGCGTTGTCAACAAGTACCTGCAATCGTGGGATGTCTCCAACGTCTTCGTGATCGGCGGCAGCGCGTTTCCGCAGAACGGCGCCAATCCCCCCACTGGCACGATCGGAGCGCTCGCGTGCTGGGCGGCCGACTCGATCCGCGAGCTGTACCTGAAGCGGCCGCAGCCGCTGGTGGGGTAACATGTTTCCAGCGGCAACGAACCAACCGCTCGGGAATTGCACATGGCATCGTCAATGAAGGGGACCCGCATGTCGGAAAAGAAGAAGACGAGTCGAAAGGCGGGCGGCGGAAGAGCACCCAAGAGCCTTGCCACCTATCTCGACCAGATTCGCGATGACCCGGCCGAATTCCGGACGGTGAGCCGCACCGTCAACCCGATGAACTTCGACGTCACCGGGCTGCTGGGCGTGCTCAACTTGCGCCGCGAGTACCCGACGGTGCAGTTCAACAACCCGCTCGACATGCACGGCAAGCCGTCGAAATTTCCGATCGTAGCCAACCTGTGGGGTACCCGCGAGCGCTGCGCCGAAATGGTGGGCCTGAAGCGCAGCGAGGCGGGCGTGCGGTTGGGGACCTTGCTGTGCGAGCGCATCGATCGCAAGCAGAAGCCGGTGGTCATCCCCGGCCGCGCCGCGCCGGTCCAGCAGAACGTGTTGACCGGCAAGAAAGCCGACTTGTGGATGTTCCCGGTGGTGCGCCACTTCGAGATGGATCTCGGGGGCGTGATGCTGATGGGCCTGATCGCGAAGCCCCCGCGCGAGGATTTCTATAACATCACCTTCGTCAAGGTATTCCCGGAGGCACCGCAGCGCGCGGGGCTCACGGTGCACACGCTCCACATGAGTCGGATCCTGCGCGAATGGGAGGCCCGCAAGGAGCGTTGCCGCGTGGCATACGTGCTGGGCCACCACCCGGCATTCTGGCTCGGCACGTTGAACAACACGCCGTGGGGCGACAACGAGTATGCGACGTGCGGCGGATTCCTGCAGGAGCCGGTGCGCCTCACGCCGTCGGTGTCGTGGGGCAAGGATTTCCTGGTGCCGGCCGACGCCGAGATCGTCATCGAAGGCGAGATCCTTCCCGGCGAGCGCACAGTGGTGAACCCGTTCGGCGACATCAGCACTCAGTACCAGGCGCAGCAGCTCGGACCGGTGATGGTGCCGAAGGCGGTTACCTACCGCGACGGCGCGATATACCAGGACATCTTCTCGGGTCACCGCGAGCACATGTTGCTCGGTAGCATCCCGCGCGAGGGCACGATCTACAATCAGTTGAAGCACAAGATGGGGAACGTGACCGCGGTGCACATGCCGTATTCCGGCTGCGCGCGGTTCACAGCCTACGTTTCGATCAAAAAGACCGAGGAGGGCCAGGCGAAGACCGCGGGCCTGCAGGCGCTTGCGCACGTGCCGAATCTGAACGCCGTCGTCGTGGTTGACGACACCGTCAATGTGTTCAACGAGGAAGAGGTGCTGTGGGCGGTCAACTTCCAGGTGGAGCCCCGGCGCGACATTACGGTCATCGAGAACATGCGCCCGACGAGTGATCCGAGGGCGATGGGCGCCGCGCGGGTCATCATCGACGCCACCCGGCCGACGCATATCGCGTTCCCGACGAAGCTGAAGGTGCCCCAGTCGGCGATGGACCGGGTAAAGCTCGACGAATGGCTCGACCCCGTGAAGGGAGGTGCGCGATGAGCGGCGGGATGAGACTCTGGTGGTCGACTTGCCCCAAGTGCAAGAAGGAATTCGTCGTCGCGTGGGAACTGCGCCACGCCCAGTACAAGCTGATCTGCCCGTTCTGCGACCACCGCTACCTGCCCGAGCAGTCGGCCAAGATCGACGAGCGGCACACCGAGTGACGCGGCTGCGTCACTCGGAAGGATGAGGGATGAGGGATGACCGCCGGTCAGCGCGTGTCCGGCTTGATGCCCGCCTGCTTGACGAGCTTGCCCCACTTCGCGAGATCGGAACGGATGATATTCGCAAAAGCCTCGGGACTGTTGCCGACGGTTTCCCCGCCGTCGGCGAGGAAGCGCTGCTTCACTTGGGGATCCTGCAGCGCGCGGACCGAAGCGGAATGGAGCCGGGTGACGATCTCGCGCGGAGTCGCCGCCGGCGCAAGGATGCCGAACCATTGCACGACTTCATAACCCGGCACGCCGGCCTCGGCGATGGTCGGTACCTCGGGGATCACCGTTGAGCGCTTCGCGCTGCTCACGCCGTGTGCGAGGATCCTGGCGTTTCTCATGTGGGGCAGCGCGGCCAGAATGTTGGCCATCATGAGTTGTACTTGACCCGCCACCAGGTCGATCATGGCGGGCCCTATGCCCCGGTACGGCACGTGAGTCACCTTCAGCTTCGCCATGGACAGGAAGAGCTCCATGGCCAGGTGCGGATTGCTGCCGACGGAGCCGGTGCCGTAGTTCAACTGGCCGGGACGCGCCCGCGTGAACGCGAGCAGCGCCTTCAGGTTGCGCGGCGGCAGCGATGGATGCGACGCGAGAACCAGGGGCACGATCACCACCTGCGTGATCGGGGCGAAGTCCTTGATGGCATCGTAAGGTGGCTTCGATTGGGTGTGGAGATTGATGGTAATGGAGCTGATGCCCATCAGCAGCGTGTAGCCGTCGGGCGGGGACTTGGCGACGAACTCGTTGCCGACCGCCGTGTTGCCGCCGGCGCGATTCTCCACGATAACCTGCTGCCCGAGGAACTCGGAGAGCTTGGGCGCGACGATACGCGCCGAGATGTCGGTGCCGCCACCCGGCGCCGTCGGCACGATCAGCCGTATCGGCCTGGTCGGATAAACCTGCGCGGTCGAGGTGGCCGGGATCGTGGCAAAGCAGGCGGCCAGCGCGCACAGCGCGAGCGGATTCGATGGTGCGATTCTCATTTTCATGTTGTCCTCCTCGCTTTCAATCTTAGCGCGGATGCAGTGCTAGAATGAAATTCTGCATTATTCGCCCGCCTGGTGCAGGGGGCGCCGAGGAGTAGGGGTTATCATGTCACGTGAACTCGCGAGTTGCGCATTGGCGGTCTGCCTTGCGGCAGTTTCAGGCTACTCGAGCGCGCAGGACTTTCCGTCGAAACCGCTGCGGCTCGTCGTGGGTTCGACCCCCGGCGGAGGCACCGATATCTCGGCGCGCCTGATTGCGCCGAAGATGTCCGAACAGCTCGGG
>Ga0137451_1000101_pt1 | contig 26003 bp, 44 predicted proteins | sample EasRivERMGT500_2_FD_102336 | JGI IMG/M metagenome (GOLD analysis project Ga0137451, IMG submission 102336) | Soil microbial communities from meander-bound floodplain in the East River, Colorado, USA - East River MetaG ERMGT500_2 | ecosystem: Environmental > Terrestrial > Soil > Floodplain ... | reverse complement strand
TCCGCCGAAGGCACGACCCAGGATGTGACCGGCAGTGATGGGGTTACGTTCCGTTCCGTAGGCTCCGCACGTTCCGTCATGTACGTCAGGGCAGCGTGGACACTCACAGCTACGGTCTTGATCACGGAACAGCTTGGACATCACAGCGTGAGGACCGGACAGGCCACGCTCCTTAGTCGTCCCTCTCCGTGCGTACCTGATGTTGGCGGACAGCACACGGTGAACAGGGCAACGTCCCTCTGTGGACAGGGTGCCGCAGTCAAGACAGGGATAGACAGGGGCCATCATGATCTCCCGGCAGATCGGGGTGGAGCAGGTGGCCCCGATGCTACCCCCGATAGCATCCCCGCCCTTATGAAGGGGGTGGCCCTTGATCAAGGGGTGCCCATGCTTTCAGGCCCGCCCTATGTGGTGACAGGTACACCCATGGCAATGAAGGCCGCCCGTAGAGCAGGAGCTGTGATGACCAGTGACAGCCACGTGTTGGCAGGATCTGTCAGTTGCACACCCCCTTGGGCCGTGGCCCTGGCCACCATGGCGTTGGCTCTGGCCAGTGTCATGTCATAGAGGATGAAGGACCCGAACTGTGTAGGGTCCAGCCAGTCCATCAGACCCAGCACCTTCGAGTCATCGCCAGACCTCACGCCCCGGCCGATGACCCCGGTCACAGGTAGCCCCATGAACGTCATCTGTATGGGTGCTGTTGCCTGAACCATCAGTCCCATGGCAATGCCCCTCCCTTGATCGTGTGCTTGGTCAGGTCGACACGATACGGCGGTGCCGGTGGAGTCCATCCCAGTTCGATCAAGAGGTGGCGCGTCGAGGCCGGGATCATGATCTGTGGTTGATCAAGAGTCAGCGAGACGTCGATCACCACAAGATCCAGTTCTACCTGAGGCAGATCTTGGGGACGCATGATCACGTTCACACCTCTGACAGCGTCTGCCACATTCACGCCGTCCAGCAGGATCGAGGCTTCTTTCGGGTTGTCCTGGAAGATCACTACTTGCATGATCGTGACTCTCCGTCGAATAGGTCCAGCTGGCTCTGAGAGCCACTGAGAGACCTTGACACCTCGTCACGGTACAACCTATCCAGAGAATCCTGTGCGGAGTTTCCGCAGGTCAGGACCATGACGGCCACTCCCATACAGTCCACCAGCCGAAGACCAGATGCCCTGTCAGCCAGACCAGGAACACAAGGAGTGGCACCCTCCAGAGCCACGTCCAGGCCGTAGGCCGGTCGTCCATGACCTTGAACCAGTGCCAGACGTGCTCACTGAAGGTGTCGCCCCGTGACTTCGTGATCAAGGCCCAGACCTCAACCGGCAGGAACGCCAGAAGCCAGATGATCCAGAACGCGGTGAACCACTGGTTAGGGTTACCGATCATTACGATCGTCCTTCACGTACTCAGCCAGGTATTGATTCGGATAGTGGTCATCGTGACCACATGTTCTGAGTTCGCCGTTCGCTTCAGGGGCCAGTCCCTCCGGCCGACTCTCCCGGAACCAGTGCCCACACCCCAGCAGAACGATCATGTCTCATCCTGCTCCGCTGGTGCGATCTTGACCGCGCCCCGTGAACCGGTATGCATGATCTTGTACGGCCTGAACACCAGATTCGGGTAGTCCGGCAGTCCGAGGTCTACCGGCGGCCGGAGCATCCGGAGAGTCTTCGCCCGCATCTGGTGGCCGCGCTTGTGCAGCCGCCGCCGCCTCTGACGTGGCGTCTCAGACCCTCCTCCGCGCTGGGCTTCGTACCGTGCCGTCCGTGTCGCTTCGTCCATGTCAGCCCTTCAGAATAACGATCATGGAGACGATTGACACGACAACAGTCACGATCGACGCCAAAGCCGAACAGATCATGGCGTTCGTCCTGGCCTCATCATGCCAACTGTCCCACTCACGCCTAGCCATGTCCCCATCCAACTCATTACGAGTGGAATAGATCTTCCCGGTCCATCCGGGGCTCTTGGGTGGTCTCAGTCTCATGGTCACAGAGTAGATGACTCACCGTCATTCGAACATCTTGACGACGCGTCACTCACTGCCCATACTTTTGACCATGACTACGAGTGACAGGGTGACCAATCAGAGTGTGGCGGACAGGCTGGGAATCGATCAGTCCTATGTGAGCCTGATCCGGCGTGGCGTCCGCGTGCCATCACGGGATGTGGTGGTGGCGCTGGTGGAGGCCTACCCCGAGCATGACCCGGCCGAATTGCTGGCCGCGTACACCAGCAGGGATCCGGCCACGTTCGCCGCGTGCTTCTGCAGGATCGTCGGCCTGGCCCCGGTGGAGGTGACGGAAGATGCCTGACTTCGATGTGAGCGTGACCTTCACCGTGTGCGACGTGGCCGATCAGCATGAGGCCGTGGCCGTGGTCCAGAAGATCCTTGAACCTCTCGGGGTTGGAGGTGCTTCCTTTCACCCCGTACCGGCGGACGTTGTAGAGTCGGAACCGCGTTGAGACGGTCAGGCCACCGGTCATCTCTGACCCTGTCTCCGCCCCCAGGAAGGCCCCAGCCGCTCCCGTCCAGGGGCTGGGGCCTTCTGCTGTCTCAGACCAGCGGGACGCGTGTCATCAGCCAGATCGTGATGCCCAGGCCGACCAGAGCGACGACCAGCGGATACCACTTACGGATCATCAGACCAGCGCGCCGACGATCATTATCAGCGCGACGATCAGCAGAGCCCAGAGCAGGATTCTGATCATGACTTCCCTCCCCTCTTGCTTTCCTTGATCGCTTCCCGGACGGCCACGGCTCCAGCCGACAGCACGAATAGGACGACGGCCACGATCACGATCTGAAGGATCCAGGTCCAGAACTCAGCCCAGTTCATAGCGTGTCCTCCAGCCCCGGGGCCAGTGAGCTGATCACGTATTTGCCGACGTGAACGTTCGTGACCTTGACCCCCTCCAGCTTCGGTAGATTGCTCATGATCACTTCCCTGGCCTCCTCTCTGCTCTCCACGCCCATGACGTCGAAGGTCAGATGGACGCTGTAGCCGGTCCGGCCGTGGAGCTCTCGCTTGATCACGGGTACGTACGGCTCTGGCCCCAGTACTTCTTCGTCGGTCAACGGCCTCATTGGAGGCTTCCATTCATCGGTCATCTCACGCCCGTCCATAGCATTGGTCCCCACCCGTGCCAGGTTCGGCCACGGACACAGGTGGGGCGATCATGGGGAATCTGTTGATCTTCGCCATGACGTCGGAGGTGCCCGGAACGGAGATCCAGCCGTTCCACTCCGTGGAGATCGCCATGATCTTGTTGACGTGGAACTGCGAGTGTGGACCTGGCTCCGACGTCCAGAGGATCATGTACCGGTATCCGTTCCGGCCGACGACGGGAGCCCGGCCGACTTCGACCCTGATCCGATGGGTGAAGCCGTCCGGAGCCACCCTGACCAACGCGCCGCTGTCCTGGTAGGCATTGATCGCCCACCACCCCCGAGACTCCGCGAGCTGAATCAGCTCCTTAGCGGCTTTCGGATAGGGCCGGATGCCAGCCGTGGTCAAGACCCAGTCTGTCCCGTCCACATACCTGATCGGTGGAAGTGCCATAATCCGATACTACGTTCTATGTGACCGGCTGTCACGGCCTCCAGGGCAGCGATCCGATCGAGGTAGTGATCCATCGTCGTGATCACGATGTGAGCCCCGGGCCGGTCAAGCGCGCCGACCTGACCGGGGTAGAGCTTCTGCGCACTGGTCACCACCACCAGCGCATCGTCCTTCCAGAGCCCCGATTCCGTGATCCCGTCTTCCGTGCTCCGGACAAGCTTGGACAGGTCTGGGACCACGGACGGATAGATCCGTCCCTTGGGCATCTTCGCCGGAGCCTTCAGGGTGAACGTCACGTTCAGGATCACGGCCGTCTCGATCATCGGCCCCGTGATCGCCTCGATCGCCGCCGCCTTGACGGCCGCCCTCCAGGGCTTGACGTAACCGGACATCTCGATCATGATCGCCGACCCGTTCTTGCGCGTTCCGATCGGCCGCTTGCTGCCCTGGGGTGCCGGACGGCCGTAAACGACGAATTCGATGCTGGTCATTCGATCTTTCCTCTCGGAGGTAGCTGGGTGTCGCACGTCCTGCAGAGGCTGGCCACCTTGACCGGGGTCAGGCAGTAGTCCAGGCTCCACACGTCCACGCGTTCGCTGTCCAGGTGCCTGCAGAGGCCCCGGACGTAGTGCGGGTGATCGCTACCGAACGAAGTGCATTCCACCCACTCCCAGCGATCATCTAGTTCGTTCACTTCTCGTACACGTCCGCCCAGGTCTGGCCAGGCCTGGAGCATCCGGCAGTGATCGGCACGCCCCGGAAGTCGAACGTGAAGGCCTTGACGACTTCCCGGCCGATCTCTTCCGCGTCGGCCGTGGGGACGGACAGGACCACTTCGTCATGGATGACGACACGGAGGTACTTCCACAGATCCGTGTCCAGGTTCAGCAGGCCCTGGCCCAGAGCGTCCCGTGTGCCGCCCTGACCGGGGAGCGCGGCACCCTGGGTGTAGGCGAACTGCGGGTCGGCCCGCATGGGACGGCCCCAGCCGTTATCGAGGTACGCCCCGGATCGCGCTATGGCCCTCATCTCCTCCTGCCACTCCACAAGCCGGGGGTAGTTGAGCCTCATCTCACGATCGAACTGGAGGGCGAGCGTGGGATCGGCTCCGTTCCGGATCATGGTGTTGACCGACTCGCCGTAGTTCCAGCCGTGGCTGATCGCCTTCGCCGCCTCACGAAGATCCTTCGTCCCGAAGACGGCCTGAGAGACCATCTCGTGAAGGTCCGCGTTCGGGTCCTGAAAGATCGCCATGTATCCGGGGTCCTGAGACAGGCCAGCGAGGATGCGCGCGTCGATCTGGTTCAGGTCGATGGTGATGACCCTCTGACCTTCGTCGGGCAGGAACACGCGCCGCTCCACGTGCTTCCCCGCCCTCTTCCCGAAGACGGTCAGCAGAGACACGCTCCAGCGCCCTGACGCCTGCGTGGGAGCGATGGAGGGGTGATACCGGTACGTTCCGTCCGGGGCCGGTGAACGGCCGTTGTAAGCCGACTGGTAGACGGTCCGCTCCCCCACCAGGGAGACGATCAGTTCGAGCATCCGTTCGATCTTGGCATCCCTCCGGCTGGACCTCTTGATCCTTTCCAGAAGATCGCCCATAGCCTCTCCGGACAGCTGCAGCTCTCCCGACTTGTCCGTACGGGGGAGGGTGTCAGGGTTGATCCCCGCGTCCGTCAGGGCCTGCTCCACGCATGCCTTACCGGCCGGAGAGGCGAGAGGAGATTTGTACGGCTCGAATCGGTCCGGGATCCGCTTGAACTTGATCGTCTTGCCCAAGGGGAGGTCGATCATGTCGACCAGTTCCTGCAGCTGCCCGGCCTTGCGTTCGGTCTGCTCCGCTATCGTCCGCTCCAGCTCCGGCATGTCCAGCTTGAATCCGTTGACGGTCATCTGCGTGATGGGGAGGGAGACGTCCATATCCCGAAGCGCGTAGGCCTTCAGGTCCGGCTGGCCGTCCAGCCTCTGCAGCTGATCGTTCAGTAGCGCCGTGGTGGCCGAGATGTCCCCGTCCAGGTACGAGAGGTATTCCGGATCATCGTCCGGGATCAGGTGGTATCCGCCGTGCTTCTTCGCCAGCCCCGCGAGATCGTCTGTCTTGGCTGGGAGCCCGCGCCGGAGACAGGTGTTGTCCAGCCCGTAGTAGTGGTGCGGCATCTTCGGCGTCCCGTCCTTACCGGACAGAGGGGGATCGAGGATGTATTCGGCCAGCTTCGTGTCCCAGACCCTCCCCTTGAGGAGATCGAGCCGGAGCCCCTTCTTCGCCAGGGCCACGAGATCGAAGCCGGAGATGTTGTGTCCGGCGACGAACGGCTGACCGTTCGCCAGCGCGATGGACATGACGATGTTCATCGGTCCGGCCCCGGTGATGATGTGCTGATCACCGTTACTGTCCGTATATCCCCCGATCTTCACGTAGGGGTCACGAGTGTGCAGTTCGGCCACGGACGCGGTTTCCAGGTCGAAGACGAACGGGTGCTGGGAGGTGGCAGAAGTGGCAGATTCGAGCCCACTGTTATGGGGCTGGGGAGAACACACTCTTTCCGGACCTTCGGAGATCATCTTTACGTCATTTTTATGCATCGATCTGGGGTCCTCAACAGTAGTACTGACTTTTGCCACTTTTGCCACCTTGATCATCTCTTCCGTACGACGTACGACGTTGAATCCGCGTGCCTTCGAGGGCGAGATCCTTACGTCCTTGACGCCATTTACGCTGGTCAGATGGGCCGTGAAGGACTTCCGGCCCATGGGCTTGGACTTCTGCAGCTCCGTCCACGCGGTGAACAGACGGTGGAGTTCAGCCCCGGTCGTCCCCTCCAAGGTGGCAACTATGGTTTTGCCACCCACTTCTGCCACCTCCATCTCGTCAGAGATCCACTGGCGTACCCGATTGCTCCCGATTTCGAAGGCCTCACGTACCTCCGGCAGTGTCGGAGAGTAACCACCACGGTCATTCATGCGGTGCCAGGCCTGGACCAGCCGGACCAGGATCCCGGGCAGTTCGCCCATGATCGCCGCCTCGATAGCGGGGTTCTCGTGACCGGCGAAGCTGTTGCCGAACCGGAACGGCTTGATCCGCTCCAGGTAGGCCCGGGACGTCTCCCCGACCGTGGGCAGTTCGTTCGCGCTGAACGCGAACAGAGCCCGGTTCGTGAACGTGAACTGATTGCCGTACTTCCGGTTGCCGGTGATCGAGTCCTCACCGGTCATCATCTTGAAAATCGACAGGTCCGTGACCTCGGACGCGGACAGGTCGGACGACGCGTTCAAGATCTTGCCGTAGACGTTGGCCGCCGCGAACCGGTCACCGGCCAGCGCGTGAAGGGTCACGGCCGCCCTGTTCTCCGTGCCGACCAGAGCCTGCAGAACCCTGATGAAGGTCGACTTCCCCGACCGGGACGGACCGAAGGCGAAGATCGCCTTCGAAGGCGTCCGGCTGGGATCGAGCATGGTCGACGCCACCTCTTCGAGATCTTCGAACTGGTCCGGGATGACTTCGGTCAGCCACTCCTCGTACCTGGGTGCCTTCGCGTCCGGCTCCCAGGGAACGGGGATCTGAGCCGACGACATGTAGACCGGATCATGAGGCTTCAGGGTCATGGTCGGGAGATCCAGCATGCCGTTCGCCACGTTCAGCAGAGGGGTTGTCTGCCGCTCCGGCAGGAACCTCCCGGCCGAGTACAGAGAGCCGGTCGCCACCTCCGCTATGTTCGCGCGCCACTCCCTCCGGTAGAGGTCTTCCAGCAGCTCCACCACGGAGGAGATGAACGCGTTCGGGTCCAGCCGGTACGCGCCGTCCAGGTACAGGGCCACCTCCCTCTCCGCAGTGAGGGCGGCCGGATTCTTGTCCATCACAGCCTCTGTCGCGCGCTTGACGAGCAGCGCGCCGTTCTCCGCGATGAACGGAGACGCCTGGGGCTTCTTGGGTGCCTTCGGCAACCGTGCCGTGGCCTGACCCAGCCAGAGAGCCAGGATGGCCGTACGGCGCTCTTCAGGCAGGCTGGCCAGCACATCGTCAAGCCCGTTGGAATCCCGCGCCGTGGTCTGGACGTATCGCACGGTGCCGACGCCGGAGCGCTTCAGCTGGTTCGTGAGTTCGGCCGCCGCCCGGTGTACCTGCCAGTTCGTCTCTATGTCCGCGTCGAAGCACACATAGACGTCCCGGCCCATGAGGAACATCACGTCCGGGAGCCACGTGGCCCTTCCGCCGTCCACCCATCCCCAGCACCCTGACAGTCCGTAGATCGCATACTCCGGCGGTGCCCAGGACAGGGCCGCGAACTGCTGTTTGGTCCCTTCCACGATCAGCACGGGGCCGGTACCGGAGTCACGGAGCCGGTTGATCATCAGGTCCGTGTCGGTCGGCCACACGTACTTGACCGGCCGCCCGGTCTCAAGATCGACATCAGGAAGGTCCGGCCGGAGTTGCCACGTCTCCTCTCCGTCCGGTGATCTCCACGGGAAGACGATCCCGCGTTCGATCGAGTCGATCCCCTGACTGTCGATCACTTCGTCCGTGATCGCGCTGGCGTTCAGGTACGCCCGGTGTTCTGGGGTGATCATGCTTGGGGCTCCAGGGCGATCTCAGCAGCGCGGGTGAACAGTTCGAGGGTGCCCAGGTCCAGGGCGATGGAGAGCCGGAGCAGGCCGAGAGTCCCGGGGTAGGCCTTCCCCTGCTCCCAGGATCGGAGGGTGTGGATGGAGATCCCCGAGACGTCCGCCAGGTCCAGCTGACTCTGACCGGTCTTCTCCCGGTACTCCGCGATCGCACGGCCGAGAGATTCTTTCGTGATCATGATCACCTCCTTTCAAGGTAAGCAAGATAGTACGACCATATAGCTTGACCTAGAGTCACACAAGAACGATGATGGAGGTTCCGAACATCCGATCGAAGGGGCTCCCATGGAGATGTACGGCGAGTTCGAGGCCCACCCGGCCGCCGATCTGTTCCCGATGATGACCGATGCGGAGCTGGACGACCTGGCAGCGGACATCAAGGCCAACGGTCAGCTGGAGACCATCCGCCGATACGAGGGCAAGATCCTTGACGGACGGAACCGGTACCGGGCCTGCGAGAAGGCCGGAGTCAGGCCGGAGATCAGCCCCGTGTTCATCAAGCCCGGCCAGACTCCAACGGAGTGGGTAATCGGCAAGAACCTCAAGCGCCGTCACCTCACGACCGGCCAGCGCGCCATGGTGGCCGAAGCCGCAGAGGTGATGATCGCAGACGACATAGCCAAGGCCGAGACGGCTCGCAAACTAGCTGAATCCCGTGCTCGTCTCGACACGAAGAGTGAACCGACTGTGGCAAATTTGCCACAGTCACCCACACCCGCAGTGACCGATCCAGCACCCAAGTCTCGTGATCTCGCCGGTAAGGCACTCGGCGTGTCCGGCCGGACCGTTTCCACAGCTAAGAAGATCAAGAAGGCTGACCCCGCTCTGGCCAACAGGGTCGCTTCCGGTGAGCTGACCCTGAACGCTGCTGAGAAGCAGCTGAAGGGGCCGGAGTCCGTGGTCAGCCAGTCGACCCGCCTCATGGGCCAGCTCCGCCGCATGGTGGCCGAGATCGAGGCTGACCCCCTTCTCTACGAGACGTTCACCGGAGTACTGCGTGACGACCAGGCCCTGACCGGGAGCCTGACGAAGATGATCGAAAGGAATGGATCATGAAAGACGACGACTACACCCCGCCCACGGAATGGGTGATTAGCAAGAACCTCAAGCGCCGTCATCTCACGACCGGCCAGCGCGCCATGGTGGCGACCAAGGCCGAAGCGATGATCTCGGCTGAGATCGCGGAACGTGAGGCGAAGCGGAGGGCCGAGCAGGAGCGAGACGAGAAACAGCGTGTGGTAAAGCCGCTACCAGATCCGACTGAGAGGAATTCCGCTCAGTCGGAGACTGTGACCAAGCGGGCACCGCAAGCTACCTTTCTCGCCGGTAAGGCCACCGGAGTTTCAGAAGATTCCGTCAAGGTCGCAAAGAAGATCAAGAAGGCTGATCCCGCTGACCGGGAGCCTGACGAAGATGATCGAAAGGAATGGATCATGAAAGACGACGACTACACCCCGCCGACCCCCATCGAAAAGGTGTGGGTCTCCAAGCTCAACCTTGGGCCCGCTTACCAGCGGGACATCAGCATGGCCCGTGTCAGAAAGATCGTTCGGGAGTACAACCCGGTTCTGTTCGATCCCGTTGTGATCTCCTGGCGAGAAGACGGAACCATGTGGGTTCTGGACGGGGGTCACCGGGTGACGGCCGCGCAGATCATGAAGTTCGAAGAGGTCGAAGCCCGGATGCTGGAGGGTCTCACACCCCAGCAGGAGGCCGAGCATTATGTCCGGCTGAACACCAGCCGGAAGAATCTGACGGCCTCTGACAAGTTCAAGGGCAACGTCGAGGCCCAGAACAAAACGGCCGTGGCCGTTAAGAGCGCCATGGACAACGTCGGATATCACCCGCGTTGCGTCGGGGGCCTGGTCAACATGGTCACCCGTGGCGTGGACCCGTCGGCCCTTGAGGCCGGTCTTCGCATGTTCGCCCCGGTCCGTGAGGTCTACGGGTCCAAGACCGTGGCCATGATCGGAGGTCTGTCGTACCTGGCCTCTGTGAACCACGGGGTTCTCAAGGAGGACAGGATGATCAAACTCCTGGCCGACAGGTCCCCGAAGGTCCTGCTCCAGGTGACTGGGCTGGGTGAGATGGGAACGGGCAACAGGGCTCAGAAGATCTCTGAAGTTCTTCGGGATCTCTACAACGTCAAAATCCGCAACCCGAAGAACAGGCTGGTCTGACCATGATGAAGATCGTCACCCCCGTCTACAACGTCGTGGACCGCAAGGGCTTGTGGATCATCGTCCGCCGGAGCGTGGCCGGAGACGTCCGCCGGATCGTCGCGTACCCGCACACGACCACGGCCGAATCCGTCGCTCATGAGGTGGCCACGACGCTCAACAGCATGGCCTGGAGGGAATCGTGAGCAGGCGAATCAAGATCGAGACGTTCACGATCTTCGAGGCCGCCAGCAATCAGATCAAGACGGCCGGGTTCGACCTGACCGCGATCGAGTGGGAGGAGAGCCCGTGACCGACGGAGAGATCACCGGCCCGTACGAAGCCCACCCGACCGGCCGCAACGACGAATCAGGGGTCGTCTACAAGATCGGCCCCCGTGGCGGCCGGTACTACGTCGCCCGGTACTGGTACCTGGCGACAGCTCAGAGCGTGGCCCGGACCCTGAACGTGTTCCATGAACTGGAGATGAAGTGAGGATCAACTACGACACGGAGTTCCTGGAGAACGGCCGGACGATCGAACTGATCTCCATCGCTCTCGTGGCGGACGACGGCCGCGAGTACTACGCCGTCAACGCGAACATGCCGGTGATCGAGATCGCGCTTCACGACTGGCTCATGGCCAACGTGGTCCCGTCCCTGCCGCTGGTGAACAAGATCTTTGGCCTCGATAACCCGTGGGGGCTGGACCTCGGTTCACCCCTGGTCAAGCCTCACCAGGTGATCGCGGAAGAGGTCAGCGAGTTCATCCGGCGGATCCCCGACCCCGAGCTCTGGGCATGGTACGGCGCGTACGACCATGTCGTACTCAGCCAGCTCTGGGGACGGATGATCGATCACCCGCCCTGGGTGCCGATGTGGACCAACGATCTGAAGCAGGAATGGGCCAGGCTCGGACGGCCGAAGATGCCGGAGCAGGCCGAAGGCGAACACAACGCGCTGCAGGACGCGCGCCACAACAAGAGGATGGGTGACTTCCTGATCACCCTGGAGCAGGCCGGAGTGACCACCCTTTCCCCGGACGCCAGATACCGGCTGGGTGCCCGCCTGCTCAACCGCGCGGGCTTCTACGATCCTGGAACGGAGATGGATTCATGAGCTTCCCCGAAGGCTGGCCAGCCGGAGCGCCGCAGAAGCTGATCGGCTTTCCCGTCATAGCCACGGACAACCCGTCAGATTTCGAGCTCACGACCTGGCTCACGGTCGACGGGATCGAGGTCAAGCGCTGGTTCACGCGGATGCCGACGCTGGAGCACTTCATCAAGATCTTCGATCGGGACTGCAAAGTCTTGATCGACCGCGCCGGAGCGCTCCCGAAGGAACGCTTCTCTCGTGATCCCGACCAGGTGCCGGAGATCGAACTGACGATCTGGTTCGAGCAGCACGGGGTCAAGCTCACGGACACGCTGGAGACGATCGATCCCGAAACGGGACGGCTGTTCATCCGGTCGACCTTCGAGGCCTGGACAAAGGTCAACGGATCATGAGCGACTGGTGCGAAGACGAGCCGGAGATCCTTGACACGGACTGTGTGGACTCGAAGTGGATCGTGTGGCCGGATCACGATTTCCAGAACGGTCTGACGTGCCGCCGTTGCGGTGCCGAAGCAGAGCCGGACGACGCCGGAGCGGTATCCGGCGAACTCGCGTTCAAGAGCCTGGCTACGTTCGTGATGTCCGGCTTGCTCTACCTGACGTACTGGACGGCCGCCAACATGTGGATCATGGAGTTCCTGATCCTGGCCTTTTTCGACGTCTTCGTGTTCCTGTCCTGGAGCAGGGCCTACGCGCGGTCCCAGATCCGCGTCTACGGCACCCGGCCGCCGGTCGTGAACGATGACACCGGGGAGATCTGACGTGGCCGCAGGACAGTACTACGACCCCCGGAAGGTGCCACAGAGCCAGCCTGGCTCCGGCTGGACGCTGCTCTCCCATCCGGATCAGGACCGCGTCCACGTCTGGGTTCGGAGCCTGGGAGAACTGGACGTGTCCGTGAAGCGCATCGCCGGAGACTGGTGGGAGATCGAGATCACGGATCAGGGTCATCTGGTCCATGAGGCCGTGGCGTCGTCCCGCGTCGCGGCCTTCGCGAAGGTCAACCTATGGGCATGGTCCCGGATGGAGATCAAGGTATGACAATCAAGATCACGGTGGAGCAGCGAACAGGCTCGATCGACACTGTTACCGAGGTAACTCAAGATCGCTTGGCTGAGATCGTCTCCCTGTACTTCCAGATGTACCTGATCCCGGCCAACGAGTTGGACCGGAGATCACAGGCCATGGCGATCAGGCTGGGGATGCCCGTGAAGGATCTTGACGAAATCCGGCGGGAGATGGGGGACAGCTGGGCTGATCTCCTGATCAAGCACATTCACACGGAGCTGAACTCATGACCAAGATCGAGCAGATGATCATCTCCGACATCATGACACGTCATGATCTGCCGGAGGATGTGGCCGCGCGCATGGTCCGGAGCGTGCTGGACCACGGGACTCAGAGCGTGTACTTCGACGTGGTGGCACCGTCGGCCGAGAGTGTGATCCGGCCGCTCTGGGACGTCGTCAAGAAGACGATCACGGCCATGGCCCCGTTGCTGGCCAACGTGAGGCCGGAGCAGCCGGAGCCGCCCTGTCTCGCCGGAGTCATGAACCAGCGCCGACGGCCGGACGAAGACATCCTGGTCTGTCCCATGGGTGGCAACGCTTCGAAGCTGAAGCTGGAATGTTCCCAGTGCCGTCAGGCCAGCGGAGGATGGGACGTCGTCTCATGACGGACAAGATGATCAGGCTCCGGCCGTATCAGAACACCGCGATCACGGCCGTGGAGAAGGCGATCAAGGATGGTGCCCAGCGTCCGGCCGTCATCCTGCCTACCGGAGCAGGCAAGACGGTGATCTTCGCCTATCTCGCAGCGCGCCACGTGGAGCGCAACGGCACCCCCGTTCTGATCCTGGTCCACCGGGAGGAACTGGTCCTCCAGACGCTGGAGAAGCTCCGCATGATCGCGCCGGAGCTGAAGGCCGGAGTGGTCAAGGCCGCTCAGAACGAGACGGACGCGGACGTGATCGTCGGTTCCGTGCCGACGCTGGCGAACGTCCGCCGGTTGGGTCAGATCCCGGAGATCGGCCTGATGATCGTTGACGAGTGTCACCACGCGTCGGCCGGTAGCTACCAGACGATCATGACTTGGTTCGACGTCCCGGCCGTGGGCTTCACGGCCACGATGATCAGGGGTGACGGCAGGGATCTCAGGGAGACCTGGACCCTTCCGGCCGTCTTCCAGATGGACATCCTGGACATGATCCCTGACTTCCTGGTGGACGTGGTCGGCCGTCAGGTCCTGGTGGACGGCCTCACACTGGGCCAGGTCGCCATGAGAGGCAGGGACTTCGCTCCCATGTCCCTGGGTGACGCGCTCCGGACAGCGGAAGCGTCCACGTTCATCACAGAGGCCTATGCGGAGCACGCCGGAGACATGCCGGGAATCGTCTTCGCGCCGGACGTGACCACGGTCATGGATCTGAGTGAGGCGTTCAATCGCGCCGGTATCCCGGCCGCTCCGGTCTGGGGCGACATGGACAGGGATCTCCGGCGGAACGTGCTCCGGGAGTATGAGGCTGGCCGGATTCAGGTCCTGGTCAGTTGCATGGTCCTCACCGAGGGCTTCGACTCCCCCCGCGCTCAGTGCGCCGTGATCGCCCGGCCGACGACCAACCCAGGGCTCTACGTTCAGATGGTCGGCCGCGTGCTCCGGCCCTATCCGGGAAAGACACGCGCGCTGGTCCTGGACGTGGTCGGAGCGTCGGCCGAATTCTCGCTGGCCGGACTGGAGGATCTCACATCCCGACGGCTGTCCGACATCGAACCTGGCGAATCCCTGCTGGAGGCCGTGTACCGGGAGCGTGAGCGACGCAACCCGAAGCTGTCCGATTACGTCGTCAACACGCGTGAGGTGGATCTCTTCCACCGGTCCAAGATCGGATGGCTGGAGACTCACGCCGGAGTCTGGTTCCTGGGTGTCCCCCGTGGCCTGATCTTCCTGTGGCCGGACAGGGCCGAACCTGGTCTCTACCGTGTCGGGACCGTGCCGGAACACCCCGACGCGAACCCTACGTGGCACGTGGAAGGGGCCACGATCGAATACGCCATGGTCTGGGCCGAGTCGCTGGCGGACGACTACCTGAGGGATCTGGAGGCCCGCGCCGAAGAGCTGGACCCGTATGGGGACATGAACCGGTACTGGTCCATGAGCCGGACGGCATCATGGCGAAGGCGTCCGGCGACTCCGCTTCAGATAGATCTGGCCGAGAAGCTGGAGATCGACCTGCAGCCCTGGCACTACGGCAACGGCAAGGGCTGGTACAAGATCAACCGTGGCGAGATCTCCGACCTGATCGGGATCGAGAAGGCTTCGGCCGTGCTGGACGCGCGCGTCGGAAGGGTACGGGGATCACGATGATCTGTGGCAACTGTAAGGACCGAAACCATGATCAATGTCGTGGTGGCTCATGGTGCGACTGCCAGCACAAGAAGACTGAGGCTGAACTGCTGGCTGAACTGGAGACAACGGAGATGACCACGAATGAGTAACCCGACGTTCCTCTCATGGGTAGAGGGAGACGTTCGCCGCGAGCGCGAAGCCCAAGATCAGAAGTGGGGAGAGCAGAACCACCCCGACGGAACGGGGGACGCCCAGGTCTGGGCCGATCACGCACGCGCCGTATGCCAGCAGGCCGCCGCGAACGGCTCCGTCACGTGGAAGCACATCCTGTGGGAAGAAGTGGCCGAAGCCTTCGCAGAGACAGACCCCGCCAAGCTCCGGACCGAACTGATCCAGGTGGCCGCCGTCGCCATGACCTGGGTCGAAGCGATCGACCGCCGAAAGAGGACAGGTTCATGACCTACACAGGAGAGCCGGTCACCTACTCCGGCGACATCCCGGCCGGAGGTGGCCGAAGGGAGATCGAGTACCACCCGGTCTACGGCGGTTACTCCAACCTCCCCCCGGTGCCCGGCTGGGAGGGAAAGACCTACTGGACCCGCACGTCAACGCTGGCGAAGACCCTTGACGACGTCTGGAATCTCCGTCAGTGGGACAAGAGGATGGTCGTCTGGGGGATCAAGCAGAAGCCGGAGCTCCTGGACCTGATCGGCAACCGGATCAAGGACCCGAACGGAAAGGCCGCGAAAGGGGTCCTGGAGGCCGTGGCCACCCGCGCCATGGAAGAGGCTGAGACGCACAAGGGAGCCGACGCCGGTACGGCCCTTCACGACCAGGCCGAGATCCTGGACGCCACCGGGTCCATCCCGGTGGATGCCACGATGGATCAGGTCAGGACCCTGACCGCGTATGAGATCGGGCTCCGGCGACAGAAGATCAGGATCTTGCCAGCGTTCACGGAGCGCGTGGTGATCTGCCCAGAGCTGGGTGTCGCCGGAAGGATCGACCGGATCGTGGACGATTTCGACCAGGGCCTGAAGATCGGCGACCTGAAGTCCCAGAAGTGGGAGCCCGGGGCCTACGATTCGCTGGCTCTTTCGATCCAGCTCTCGGTATACGCCCGCGCGTCGTATATGCTTGACGCAGAGTCATGGACCTGGATCCCGATGCCGGAGGTGAGTCAAGATGAGGGCTTGATCTTCTGGATCCCCAGCACCCGGCCCGGGGTGTTCGAGGTCTACACAGTGGATCTCGAACTGGGCTGGAAGTTCGCCAGGGCAGCGACCCAGCTCCGCACGTGGCGGTATCAGAAGGACATCGTCACAAAAAGGTAACGCAGCAACACGCATGATCACACGACAAGATCGACCACAACGAAACGAGAGATCGACATGGCAAGACGAACCGGTCTGGACCTGCTCTTCGGCGACAAGATCCCGGGGGTGAAGTTCCCCACCGTCGGTACCGAGGTGGAGGGGGTCATCCTCAAGATCGACAGCCGCCAGCGCAAGGCGTACGACCCGAAGAAGCCCGGCCGCCAGGGAGAGCCGATGTGGTGGCAGGACGGATCACCCGTGGCCCTGTCCAAGGAGACCGCGCGCCGGATGGACCTCACGGAGGAGGACATGGTCCTGGACCCCGTGATCGTCCTGCAGACGGCCGAGAAGATCGGCCGTGGCGACGACGGCCGACGCCGTCTGTTCTGCAACTCCCAGCTCATGCGTGAAGCGCTCCGCGCGTCCACGGTCGACCTGGAGGAGGGGACGAAGTGGGAGCTGGGTGGCCGTCTCCGCGTCAAGCACACGGGCATGGGTGAAGCCAAGGAGGAGGGCGGAAAGGAGCCGAAGGACTACGAAGCGGAGTACACGCCCCCGAAGCCGGACGACATCCCCCCGCCGGACAAGCCCGCCAACGACGACCCGTGGAAGTAACCGATCTTCTTCGATAGCCGGAGACGGACCGCTGTCCTGATCTAGCTCGGAGAACGGGAAGCCCGATCACACAGGGGTGTTGTGGTCGGGCTTCCGCCATGTCCGGCGGTGCCGTGCCATTCTCGAAGCATGGGCATTCACGAGATTCCAAAACGAGACAGGTCCGTGTGGTGGCTCTGGGTCGGGATCTTCGCGCTGGTCGCGCTCCTGATGTACGTCGCCATGCACGCCTTCAGCACGTCGTCAGGGGCTCCGGTCGCGAAGGCCGACCAGGATATCCAGGTCGACGGGGGAGGCTGGCAGGAGCCGACTCCGGCCCCGGGGAAGCCACGTAAGAGCAGCGCGCCGGTACCCGCGCCGACTGTCACTCTGCAGGGGTATCAGAAGTCGGTACCGGGGGTGAAGGTCACCGTGACGACGATCAAGACCCCCGTTCCGGCCGACCCCCGGTTCCGCACATGCGGACTCGCGAACCTGGCCGGTTACGGGAATTACCACGTCGGCCGGATCGAGTACGGATGGTACATCGACCGTGATCATGACGGCATCGCCTGTGAGTTCACGATCAAGGTGGTTCCGTCCCCCGTGCCGACAACCCCGGCCCCGTCGAAGACGATCAAGCCGAAGCCCCGGCCGCGAGTGACGGTCAAGATCACGGTAACGGTCACCGCTCCGGCTCCAACATCAACATCCCCGACGCCGGAGCCGACGGAGACCGGAGATCCGCCGGACGAGACGGAGCCGCCAGCCAGCCCGACGGCATCGAAGATCATCCCGCCGGAGCCGACCGAAACAATCACTCCGGAGCCGTCACCCTCTGGAGGTGAGTAGCGATCACATGACTCTCCGCCCACATACTCCTGGACGGCTCTGAGAGCCACGCTCAGACCTTGACCCCCCGTCACGGTACAACCTATCCGGCGATTTCTGCCAGGAGTTTCGCCAGGTCAGAGGCATGATCACGAGTAGGCCCCCGGTGTCGAAGCCGGGGGCTTCGTCATGTCCGGAGGTCACGCTGGGTCCATCATAAAAATTCATGGAATTTATCTTGGGGAAACCCTTGACACCGGGTCACGTAAGAGAGAGGTTGTAGCTAGACAACTTCATAAAGGCCCTAGGCCCTCCGCCCCGGTACGTAGGGGATCGACAAGATCCCGCATAGTCCTCCAAACCCGGCCAGCCTGAGAACCAGACCCTAGGGACAGCAGGAAGATCAAGCGAAGGCAGCAGCCCGAGCCTCTCCACTCCGGAGCGCTTGATCACGGCGGATGGCAACCGCCCATGGGGACGGAAGGCACGGTCAGAGATGACCATGACGACATGGCGTGATTCACCATGATCACTGGGGTTCGAATCCTCACGTTCCTACCAAGGTTCACGTACGCTTGTGGCATGGCCTACAGGGACAAGCACAAGCAACGTGAGTATCAACGGCAGTGGAAAGCACGCCGACGTGACCAGTGGATAGCTGATCATGGACCGTGCGCTAACTGTGGATCACATGACGGCCTGGAAGTTGATCACCTTGACCCCAAGGTAAAGGATCACCACATCAGCCGCATCTGGTCCTATCGGGCAGAGGTCAGAGACGCAGAGCTAGCCAAGTGTCAAGTGCTCTGCAACCCGTGCCATTTGGCTAAGACCATCGACCAGCGCTCAGCAGTAGCGCAGCACGGCACTCACTCCAAGTACAACACCGGGTGTCGCTGCCGTGAATGTAAGAAAGCCCACGCGACTTACGCACGTGAATGGCGTGCGAAGAAATGATCGAGAACACCCACGAAAGGACCACACGATGAGCGCGACCTTCCCCGCCGACGTGTTCGCCGACCACAAGCCGACCGGTGAGTGGATCTCCGAGCACCTTCCGGCCGCCGTTCTCTCCCGGAAGACCCCCGGCTGCTACGTCTCCATGAACCGCGAGTTCGGCGCACGGCCGTCCCTCGAAACCGTCCACGAATGCCCCGGCCGGACTGACTGGAACTGCCCGGTCGGAGTCGCTCTGGAGCTGGAGACGGCCCAGATCGAACGCGAGCTTGACGCGAACTGGAACTGACCCGCTTTCATCATCTCCGGCCTTCGGGCCGGACGGTGGTGATGGTCGATCAGAACCACTGATCACCCACGGAAGGAACACCCCATGACCAACCCCGTCCGCAATGCCACCGTGAAGAACCGGACCGACGCGTTCGGCGAGTCCAAGCTGAACCAGATCCTCAAGGCCGAGAACGCTCCGGCCGCCGTCGCCGCCAAGCTCGCCAGCGGGGAACTCACCCACCAGGGCGGAAACGTCTACATGGTCAACACGGGCTGGGACCGTGGCGAGACCATCACGATCAACCTGGCCGCGCTGGAGGCCAACGCGCTGACCGCCGCCGAAGCGATCAAGGGCAACCACGGGCTGGACGTCAACGAAGACGGCTCCGTGAACCTCTACAGCCGTAAGCCCGCATGGTGGGGCGTCGGCACCGTGGTCCCCGCCGGACTCACCTCCGTGGACGCCGTTCTCAAGGCCGCCGGACTGGACTTCACCGTGACCAAGCGCCCGACTCCGTTCTTCACCAAAGACGGTGACTGGGTGGCGGTGCCGGACAGCTTCACCACGGTCCGCCGTGACTCCGACGGAACCGAGACCCCGTTCGGAGCCGTGGGCAAGATCTACACCACGGTCCAGAACAGCCAGGCCTTCGCGTTCCTTGAGAAGCTGTTCATGGACCACGAGTACATCCCCGAGACTGCCGCTCCGCTCCGTGGCGGACGGAAGATCTTCATCTCCGCCAAGAAGCCCGAATCCATGATCGTGGACCCCGGTGGCATCGCCGACCCGATCGACAGCTACCTGATCATCTCCAACACTCACGACGGCTCCGGCTCCGTGATGGTGTACGACACGCCGTGGCGTCCCGAGTGTGGGAACACGGAGCGCTTCGGGCTCCGTGACGCGACCTACAAGTTCTCGATCCGGCACACCCGGAACTGGGCTGACAAGTATGAGCAGGCCGCCCAGACCCTGAAGCTCTCCGCCCAGTACTCGCAGCTCTGGGTCGCCGAACAGGAGAGCCTGGTCCAGGCGTCCTTCTCCACCGACGACATGGACGAGCTGATCAAGGCCGTGTGGGACAGCAAGACCGACGACCCCAGCAAGCGGGAAATCACGCTTCGGGCCGCACGGACCGACGACATCATGGAGCGCTTCGAGACCGAATCGAACAAGTTCGGCCGGAACGCTTACTCAGCAGAGCGCGCTGTCACCGGCTCCGTCGATCACTTCACGAGCCTGAAGCCGCGCGACGAAGTGCTGCAGGGCAAGGGCAACAGGCTGGCCGCGCTGGGTGCCGCGATCCTGGAGGACTCGCTGACCGAGAAGAAGACGACCGCCCACCGCCAGCTCCTGGTGATGACCAACCGCTGACCCGCTTCGATCATCTCCGGCCTCCGGGCCGGACGGTGGTCGTGGTCGATCAACACCCCGACGGAAGGATCAACCATGATCAAGATTGGGTCTCTCGTGGAGATCAAGAATTACGACCAGTCGTGTGTCGGCCGTGTCTCGGACATCCTGGACGGAGAGATCAAGACGTACCTGGTCGACACGGCTCTTGACGGCCTTCTCTTCCTGACACGCAGGGAGATCAAGGAGGTTCGGGGATCATGAAGAAGATCTACAAGGTCCGCGCGCTGGTCCTCGATCACGATGGTTCCGCCCTGGCGATCGAGGCTGATCACCCGCGCGTCCTGCAGCTCCCGGGAGGGAGCCGGAAGCCCAAGGAGAACCCGATCAAGGCTCTTCGCCGGGAGATGCGTGAGGAGACCGGTCACAAGATCGGTTCCATCCGGCACGTCCGGCGACTCAAGGTCAACCGCAACGGATGCCGGGAGATCACGGACTTCTACATCGTCCGGATCAAGGGCGGACGCGGACGGCCGAAGCTGACCGGCCGCGAGGCAGCGCGCGGGCTTCGCGTCTGCAGGTACGAATCCCCCCACGCGCTCCGGAGCGCCCTCCAGGATCGCGTCCAGGTTCATGGCCGGAGCGCCGCACGGCGAGACCTTCGTCTCGTCTCCCTGACCGTCTGAGAGCTGATCCGCTTTCATCATCTCCGGCTCCGGCCGGACGGTGGTGATGGATGATCAACACCCCAGCGAAAGGATCAACCCATGATCGAACTCACTCCCGTCTACGGAGCCGACGACTACACCGCGCGGGCTTCGTTCCCGCTCCACGTGACCGGAGTCGCGGACATGATCGAGTGGAAGCGTTCGTTCTCTCCGGCGAAGCTCCACCTGGAGTATGAGTACTCATCCGAGTTCGGCCAGTGGAAGCTGAACACGTGGGAGGTAAGCGGTCCCATCCGGCTGAAGTCCGGAGCGCTTTCCACGAAGCTCAACGGCCAGCGTCGCGGTTGGGGCTGGTCCGTCTCCGACGGCATCCCCGCGTGGATCTCCGCCGCGATCACGGAGTACCGGCCGATCGGCACCCTGATCTTCACTCACGGATCGCGCCGCTTCTTCGGGACCGGAGCGCCGGACGAAGTGATCGACACAGAGGGAGCCTGATCATGGGCTTCATCGCCCATCTGGTCTGCAGGTGGTGCGACCTGGGTTACTACCCGAACGTCTCCACCGCGATGGACCCAGAGACCTACTGCTCCGACGAATGCGAGCAGGACGACCCCGAAGGCACCTGACCCGCTTCGGTCCCCTCCGGCTCCGGCCGGAGGGTGGCCGTGGATGATCAGACCGGCTGATCACCAGACGAAAGGCAGTCCATGACCGACTACACCCCCGACACTGCTCTCCTGCAGCTGGCCGACGTTGAGTGGTCCGTACACGTCTCCGTCTCCATGGCCGTGACCGGAGCGCCCGGCCTCCTGGCCCCGTGTGGCCACCTGCTCCAGCCCCACGCGCTGGTCGTGACCTACACCCGTGGCTCCCTGGACACCCTGTCGAAGGACTGGACCCCGGGTGAGTGGGTCATGCTGGCCAGTCACCCGGCCGAAGGTGGGCTGGGGGAGACGGACCTGACCCTCCCCAGCAAGGCCTTCGGCGAAGGCGGACCGGCACCCATGCCCATCCCCGACGATCTGCGCGGCATGGCCGAGATGCTCGGTATCCCGCTGCCCGGCCAGGAAGACCTTCTGGGACCGGTACCGGAGTGGGTCACCACGGCGATCAAGTCGTACGTGCCGTACACCACGGACGACGTTCCGGTACGGACGGACGCCACGTACCACGGCTGACCCGATTCGGTCGCGTACCAGTTTCTCGGGGGGAGAGCTGGTACGCGCGCCGTGTCCGATCAACCAACCAGAACGGAACACCCCAAATGATGCGAGTGGTTCACGACGAACCGAAGACCTACGGCCGGATCGCGCTCCAGTTCGGTATCTCCGGAGACCGGACCGACATGAAAGGCCAGTACAGCCAGTTCATGTTCCAGCCGGACCACCTCCGGATCGAGTACCGGATGACCCGTACCGGGGTCTGGCTGGAAGACTCCTGGACCGTCTCCGGCCTTGACCGACTGAAGGACGGAAGCGTCTCCACGAAGTCCCGTCACAAGACCGACAGCCGTTTCGGTCAAGGCCGGTCCAACACGCCGGACTGGGTCATGGAGCTGGCCGAGAAGTACCGTCCAGGACGTATGGCCACCACACAGAGCGCGTCCAACGACACGACCCTGTTTCTGATCGAACCCTAGAGAGGAACGCCCCGTGTCCAGACAGGTTCAGGTCCAGGTTCAGAAGCCCGTTCATCGTCCGGCACCGGCACCCATCGATCGGCGTTCGCCCTCCGGCAACACGACATACAAGAACTGACCTTGACGGCTGGTCACACTCGTGAAACTGTCAGAGTTCAACACCCCACAGATACGGAGATCCACATGAGGCTCTGGCTTTTCGAAACGATCAGCGGAGGATGCAACTACGACGAGTACGACTCGTTCGTGATCGCCGCCAGGAATGAGGACCGCGCGAAGGCGCTGGCGTCGGAGTTCCTGGGGGAGGGCTTCAGGCAGACGATCACGGACTTCAAGGTCCGCCAGGTCTTCGCCGTGAAGGAGAAGGAGGGAGTTCTGATCAGCTCCTTCAACGCAGGTTGATCCACCGGCCGCCCGGGGCCGATCAAATCCGGGACAGTCCGGCAGCATGGCGCGTGCTCCCTCTGGCCGGAGGGAGCAGGGGAGTTCGAGACTCCCGGCCGGAGCAAGGGGCCACGACCGGTGGCCCCAGGAAGGATCTCCAGATGAAGACGCACCACCTGATCACGGACGGAAGGATCTTCGGATCCCTGGTCGTGGTCACTCTCGTGGCCTCATTCACCATCGGTGGATGCGGAGCGACTCCGGAAGGCAAGGCGAACAAGGCCGCCGGTAAGCAGACCTCTCCGGCGGCCGGACGTGTCCAGACCAAGTGGCACCAGGGTGACGTGTACCGGCTCACGATCAGGAAGGGCGGCAAGAACCGCACGATCAACGTCAAGGAAAGCGCGTGGATCAAGTGCCAGGAAGCCGACTGGTACGCGCACGAGACCTGCGACTGATCATGACCCAGTACGCGTACGTGATCACCGGCTCCTGGAGCCGACGCGCCGGGAGCCTGACCACGAACACCGTGTCCGGGACGTTCGATATCGACCCGGACAAGCCCTCGATCAACTACCGCCAGGCCTACGAAAAGATCTCCGGCGAGTTCGCCAAGTCCAGGGGCCTGGCCCCGGATGAGTTCGCCGTCCTGTTCTTCTCCCTCCACCGAAACGAGACGCTCTGACCCATCCACGCGGCTCCGGCCGCCCGATCTGCAACACACAAAAGCCCCAGCGGAGTGATCTCCGGCTGGGGCTTTCTGCGTTTCAGGACTCCTATCGGCGTGAGCCTCGATCGTCCTTCTGGCCGTGAGCTTAGCCAGGTCTGTCTCAGTCTCGTCTCACGGAGGTTTCCGTCCGTACGCGCGGATGCGCGCTGGTCACGAGAGGGTTGAGACGTCTCACGTGAGCACCGCCAGCAGGACCCCGACGGCCGCCCCGAGGATGATCCAATAGATCCACGGAGATTCCCCCAGCCAGTCCCAGAACTTGATCAGTTTGCTCATTCGATGATCTCCCAGCTTCCGCGTTTCGCTCCCGGCCGGATGACTCCGTCCGTCTTCAGCTCCTGCAGCCGCCGGTACACGGTCGGCCTGCTGATCTTCGTTCGCTTCACGATCAGGGGAGCCGTGTTCGCTCCGGCCCGGATCGAGTCGAGAATCGGGCTTCCCGTGTCCACCAGTTGCTCCACGATGACCGCGTCCACAACGTCCGGAGTGGTTGTACCCGGGAGGGGGTAGCTGGTCTGTGCGTCGCTCTGAGAGCCTCCCAGCGAAGTTCGGGAGGTTGCCCAGCGCCGTACCTCCCGATCCCGATCTTCGTCCTTGATCAGGAACGCCCGTGCCAGCAACGGCCGGACATGCCGCCGGTTGCGGATGTAGAAAGATCCCTGGCGTGATCCGGGGATCCTTGACGGCCGCCAGCCGTCCTTCGTGGCGTTCTCTCCGAAGATCACCCGGTCGGCCGAGTCACCCCGCGTCTTCGCGCCGATGTTCTGTGGGCAGTTCGCTTTGATGATCATGCTGAGGGCTTTGTCAGTCGGGTGCTGGGTCGCCACCAGGACGCAACCGCCGAAGGCCCGCGAGAGTGCCGTGATGTCTTCGGCCTGGGGCTCCAGCCGGTGGCGCTTCAGCTCGAATGCCTCATCAATGATCAGCACCATGAACGGGTCCGCCTCTGTGACAGGCCACTCCCGGATGCCCTGATCACCCATGATGTCCCCGCGCCGTTGCATCTCGTCTTCAAAGTCCTTCATCACGCGCTTCGCCTGGACAGGGTTGATCGCCAGCCTGGCCATGACGTCGGAGTACGGCCGGAGCTCGATCCCTCCCGGCTTCAGGTCGATCCCCAGCAGAGCGATCTTCGGATTGCGCATGAGTTTGCAAATGATCGCGTTGAGGATCCCCGACTTACCGGCCCCGGTCTCTCCGGCGATCAGGGAGTTGATCAGCTCGAATTCGACGCCTTCCCCGGTCTCGAAGAGTCCGATGATCATGTCGTCCGTGTCCGGCAGGGGGATCGGATTCGCGTGAGGATCGGTGATCATCAAACGGATCACGGCCTGTTGCGCGTTGCTGTCCACGGGCTCAACCCGGGAAGCCCCCCGACGACACGCGAACGCGCTCTCAAGCTTGGCCAGCCGCCGGACCGTGAAGTCCTCCACGGCTCCCCCGCGCCGAAACCTGATCTTGATGTCCACGGAGACGGGAGTGAACCGGATGCCCAAGACCTTCGAGTTGGAGAGCTGACCTGCAGACGACAGCGCCGTCCAGTCCAGGAGCAGGGCAGCGACCTCATTCCGCCGTACCTGGCGTTCCCTGGGCTTCATACCAGGGTGGAACTCAACCGTGATATCCCCGATGTTCCTCCGGCGGTTCCAGTAAGGGGCCGATACCAGAACGGTCAGGATCGCCAGGACCGCCACCTCTCCGAAATCCGGCGGACCGGTACCAGCGGAGCAGGACCAGCCGTACCAGAAGGCCGCCGCGAATCCAGCGAGAGCTGTGTACCAATTCTCCGGAACACGGTGATGCCCTCCGGGACGTGGCTTCCGAATCCTCCATCGTGGTCCGCGTATCAGAACCAGGACGGAGCAGACGAGAACAGCGGGTACCACGATGGCCGCGTTATCGACGACCACGGCCAGCGCGTACCAGCCGGACGCCAGGTACACCGGAAGCAGCTGGTGACGGTTCCGCCAGAGCAGGTACTTGGCGTCCTTCTTCGCGTCCGTGCTGCCGTGCGGCTTCTCATCCGGCGAGTGAAGTCTGATGATCGTTGGCTCAGCCACGAGTACGCCACCCTTCAGGGTGGTTCATGACCTGTCGGTGGCCGTTCCACTTCACTCCGGTAAACGCGCGGAGCATTCTCTTCTCGATCTCAAAGATCTCGTCATAAGCCCGTGCGGCCCTGACGCCCACCTCCAGGACCAGAAGCTCGTCCATACGCCCGTCGCCATACTGGACGTCATCCATGGTCGGTCCGCCCTTCCGCCACGTAGGACTTCACGAACCTGGCCAGACCTCGGTTGGCCCCGGGCATCCCGATAGCGTCCATCAGGTCCCGTTCAGAGATCGTCTTGCCCGGTGAGTTCAGCGACTCCCGGTAAATCTTGAGAGCCTCGCTGAACTTCGCGTGCTCCACCCCGGGGCCGTTCCGCTTGGGTGCCTCCAGCGCGGGCT
>Ga0137451_1000100_pt1 | contig 26107 bp, 38 predicted proteins | sample EasRivERMGT500_2_FD_102336 | JGI IMG/M metagenome (GOLD analysis project Ga0137451, IMG submission 102336) | Soil microbial communities from meander-bound floodplain in the East River, Colorado, USA - East River MetaG ERMGT500_2 | ecosystem: Environmental > Terrestrial > Soil > Floodplain ... | reverse complement strand
GGATGAGGCCGTGCGCCGGACGAAGCCACTCCGCGAGCGCGCGTTAGAAGCCGAGCGCATCCCACAAGGGTTGATGGAGTTTCGGATGCAATCGGCGCAGATCGCCGCCCTCCGATCCGCCGCGCATAAATTGCTCGACACTATCGCCATGACGAACGACTGGGCGCGTGCGATTGGTGAAATGCAAAAGTTACTCGCTGGGGGATCGCCCGCCCCCGCCGAGCCGCCGACCTAGGCGCCCTTGCGCGCCGACTTCAGCAGCTGAATCGTCCCGCCGGAGAGCATCGCGTTGCTCCCGTCGTGCGTCCGCCAGAGCGCGAAGTGATAGGTCTTCGCCGTCTGCAGCGTGTCCTCGGCGCCGAGGTCGAGGTCGATGTCGCCGTTGGCCGCCGCCTCGATCGTGATGTCATTGTGATCGAGGACGGCGTCCGCGTCGGCGTCGTCGAGGTCCTCTTTCAGCCAGAACCCGAACTCCCAGAGGTTCGGGAGATCGGTCGGGTCGATGGGCGCGAGCCGCAGCAGGATGTGGACGTCCTCGCCGCGATGGAAGATGAAGTGCTGATTGAACGGATCGACGGCCGTCGCCATACCTACTCGCTCCTTTGTGCCATGCCGGTCACGGATGTCCGCGTGCCGGCGATCCCGACGACGTCGGTCAGGTCGACCGCGCGCCCGGTCGCGCTGCTGCGATCGCTACACGTCCCGATCTGCGTCGTCATGATCGCCGCGATCCCGGTCTGGCTCGCGCGGCTCACGGCGATCCCGTAGGCCGTCGCGGGCCGCGTGGTCGGGGTCTGCTCGCCGATCCCGAAGAGTCGGCCGACGAGATCGATGACGCCGGACCAGAACTTGCTCACGGCATTCCGCAGCGCGCCCGCCGGCGTCACGCTGCCGGACCGCTGCAGCGCGATCGTCTTCCGGACGGTGCCGCTCGAACTCGTCGTGCCCGCGCGCGCGATCGCGGGCGTCTTCGCCAATGCGCCGGTGGTGCTGAGCGTGCCGGTGAAGGTCCGCAGGAATGTCCGGACCGCCGTCAGTGCGCCGCTCGAGGCGATCGCACCGGTGATCGGCTTGTTGACCGCCTTGATGACGGCGCCGGCGCTGGCCTGCGTGCCGGATACGGCCTTGCTGTCGTCCCGTCGCAGCGCGCCGGCCGACGTGGCCGTGCCGCTCAGCCCCTTCAACGTCGCGCGCACGAGCGCGCCGGCCGTCGCGATCGCGCCCGTGACTGTCATCAGGACGATCTTCGTGGTGGTGAGCGCGCCGGCCGATGCGATGGCGCCGGTGAGCGGCTTCGCGACGAGCTTGGTGAGTGCGCCGGCGTTCGCGATCGTGCCGGCCATCGCGCGGCTGACGGCCTTACTGAGTGCGCCCGCGGGCGTGCCGCCGCCCGTGAGCGTCTTGCTCGTCACGCGGACGAGCGCGCCGGTGCTGGCGATGCTGCCCGACGGGGTGATCGTGAACGTGGTCCCGCCGGCGCCGGCGCTGAGGAAGTCCGGATCGATGAGGCCGAAGCGGTCGAGAGCGGGATCGACGAGACCGCGACGGCCGAGCTCCGCGTCAATGACCCCGTAGCGCGGCATCGTCGCGTCTGCTTATCCGCCGGACGAGAACGTGAGGTCGTACGTGGCCTGCAGGGAGTCGGCGCCGGCGACGAGGTTCACGGCCGAGAAGACGCTGCGGTCGAGCAGCGTCGTGCTCGAGGCCGCCGAGAAGACGCCGTGTTCCGTGATCGCGATCGTGCCGCCGGAGTCCGGCGACAGCGTCGCCACCGTGCGGTAGATGTTCGCGCTGGCGCCCTCGGTCGTCGTGCCCGTCGGCCGCGTGCTGTCGACGGCGTACTGCGTCGTGAGCTCGGTCTGCAGCGCCGTGTCGCCGGCGGCCTCGGCGTTCGTGCCCGTGCCGAAGCCGTGGAACTTCATGTTCTCGACTTCGACCAGGTTCTGGAAGGCGTCGACGATGAAGTTCACGCCGGCGGTCGTCACGACGCGCGTCGAGAGGACGCCGTAGTTCGTGACCTGGCCGCCGAAGTGCCGTGGCAACTCGAGGACATTGACGTTGTGCGCCAGCAGCTCGCGGAGCTTCAGCGCCTGCCACGGCGCGAGGATCGCGAAGTTCGCGCGGTAGACGGCGCCGCAAAGCTTCGCCTCGCTCGTCATGACGCCCGGCAGACGTCCGAAAAACCGCGCGGCCGCGAGCTTCGGCAGATCGCGCCGGCGATACTGCAGCCAGTTCCGCCACTGCCAGCCCGACGGCGGCGGCAGGACGCGGAGGTCGCCGAGGTTCCGGCGGGTGGTGAGTGTGACGCCGCCCGTGGGCCCGAGTGCTCCGAACTGATTCATGACTGCTGTCCTTCTCCCGGCGCGGCCGGGGCGTGAGCCTTCAGCCGCTCTGCGAGGCGGTCCAGCAATTCGTCGCGCGTCGTGCCGGTGACCGTGATGCGCTCGAGCACCTGCATCTCGTCGCTGTCGTCGTCCATCTCGACGAGCTGCTCCATCACCGGTCGGATGTCGTGTCGCTCGAGCACGAGGCGCTGCTGGCCGTTCCGCAGCGTCAGGAACTGATACGGGCAGCCGGTGGGACCCCACTCGCCGCGGTCGATGTGCGCCGCCCGTTCCGGCAGCCAGACCTTCAGCAGCCGCTGGAAGCGATCGATGCGGGATTCGGGCGGTGCGGGCCGGCCGTCGGCGCGATCGCCTCGAGGGCCGCGTCGACGGCGCGTCGCCGCGACTTTCGTGGATGCACTCATGATCTACTCCTTGACGACATTGCCGGACCCGGAGACGCGCGGTTGGCCGCGACCGCGGCCGTGAGTTCGTCGATGGTGGTGACGGCCGCGAGCGCGGCCGCGAGTTGCTGCGGCTGATCGCGGAGGACCTGGCGCTGCGCCTCGACCACGTCCGCCGTGGTCGTGTCCTGGCGGCCGGTCGCGCGCATCCACTGCGCATCGAGATCGGCGAAGGCCTGCGTCCGGGCCGCGCGCACGCGGGCCAGCGCGATCGCGCCCGCCTTCGGGAGGTCGTGCCGGATCGCGCCGCCGAGCCAGATCCAGGCGTCGCGATACTCGCGCGACGCGGGAATCGTCTCCGGCGCGATCGGCTGCCAGCCTTGGATCGGGCGCTTCGACGCATCAAACGACGCGCGCGCGATCTCGCGCTCGATGGCTGGCGCGTCGGCGACGGCCTGCCGACGGATCGTGCCGTCGGGCGCGTATTCGACCCGGACGAATTGCATGATGCCGACCGTGTCGTCGGCGAACTGAAGCGCGATGTACGCAACCTCCGGCGGCCGTTGCATCACAGATCTCCACAGCCCATCCAGTGCCACGACGACGGATCCGTCGCGCCGCCGATGTCGAACTCGCAGGCCTGGATGATGAAGGAGCCCGCCGCGAGCGTCGCGTTCCGGATAAAGCAGGCGAGCGACGTCGTCGTCGCCGAGAGCGTCGTCGTCGCCGCTTCGAGGGAGACGTTCATCGCGTAGTGCGCGCCCGAGAAGTCGGTTGCGATCGTGACCGTCAATTGACCGTCGCCGTGTCCGTGATGGAGGTGACGTTATAGGACGTCTGCAGCGTCGGCGTGCCGCCGGACACCGTCGCCTTGCCCCAGCACTTCGGATGACCCGGATGAAAGTGCTGCGTGCCGGGCGTGACGAACGTCGTCGTCGACGTGCCGGCTTCCATGTCGGCCTGCGTCGCCGCGGGCACGCCCTGACCGTAGACGCCGCCGTTCGCGTCGTAGTGAAAAAAGACGCCCTCATTGAACGTGAACCACTCGCCGGCGAGCAGCGTGCAGGCCCCGAGCGTGATCAGCGTCCCGTTCCGATTCTCCTGGAGCGTGACGACGTTCGAGCTCGATGCGTGCTTGTTGCGGGCGTTGATGAGCTTCGCATTGCGCGCCTCGCTCGCGCCGGGGACGGCGAGGATGTCCGTCGTCGTCGCGGTGGTGATCTGCGTGGCCTGGCTGATCTGTTCCGGGTCGCCCGTGACCGGGTTCGTGTTCTCGACGCCCGAGACGTGCACGTCGATGTCGGCCGTGCTCGAGGTGACGAGCTGGATCTTCGTCGTCGTGAGGACGGTATTCAGCATTTACGCCACCCGCCGCTGCTGCGGGGCGAGCCCGCGATGCCGGGGATCGGTCGTGAGGTCCGTCGCCTGGAAGAGCAGGATCCGGGAGCTCTGCCCGGTCGGCGCGTTCGACGTCGTCATCTGCAGCGCCTGGTTCGGGCCGCGCACGTCGCCCGCGAAGAAGAACTCGGCGACCTCGTTATTGCTGTCCTGGTCGACCTTCACGAACGCGCTCGCGTTGTAGGCCGGGACCGTCGCGCCGGAATAGACATTGAGCGCGAAGGCGCACCCGGTCCCGAAGGTGGGCGGGGTCTTGAGGACGCCGGTGTTGAGGGCGACGGCGCCGGGTTGGTCGTTGATGATGCTCGCGACGAACGTGAGGCCCGTCGTGCCGATCTCGAAGACGATGCCCTCGACGATCGTCACGCTGCAGGTCAACGTGGTCGCACCACCCGCGGCGATGCAGTAGAAGGCCGAGACGTTCTCGCCGTTGTCGCCGCCGTTCGCGGCGTTCGGCTGCTGCCAGTTCCCGCCGCCCTCTTGTCCCCCCGACACGGTGAAGGACGCCGACCCCGTCGTGATGATCGCTCCGAGGATCGACCCCGCGAGCGGGGCCGTCCCGAAGATGATCGTCGCCAGGCCGTGGCCCTTCGTGTACGCCCGGATCCCGAACATGAGTTACCGCACGATCACGGTCAGCACGCCGGCGACGTCCTTGAGCGCGACCTCGGCACCCGCCGCGACCATGTAGGTGCCAAGCGCCAGGACCGTTGGCGCCGGCGGCGGCAGGACCACGATCGGCCGTGCCTCCGTCTCCGTCAGCGGCCCGCAGGCGGCGCCGCCATTGGCCGGGACCGTGACGATCGTCCGCGTGCGCGTGCGCTGCTCTTGCGTCGCGCTGACCGGCGTCCAGGCGCTCCACGGGGTCCACGGCGAGAGCACGCAGTCGATCGGCGTCGCCGCCACGGGGCGGAACTCGATCGCCTCGCCCGCGCAGGGCACGCCGCCGTTCGACGCCGGCGTCGCCACGACGCGCGTGCGCTGCTCGCGCATCACATCGCCCGGGACCGGCGCCCAGGCTGACCACGAACTCCAGACGCAGTTGACCGGCGACGGCGGCGGAGGCGGCAGGGTGGGCGTCACGCTGACGATCGCTGCGTAGATGTCCGAGCCGCCGGCCTGATTGAAGTTCGAGGCCCAGCCGACGACCTCGCCGCCCCAGCTGCACGAGACGCGCGGCTGATAGCCGTAGTCGTCATTGAGCGAGCGCGAGCGATGGTGCGCGAGGCGCCGGACTTCGCCCGTGAGAATGTTGACGCCGACGATCTCTTGTCGATACGGGGGCCAGCCGGACGGCGTGGCGTTGAACGTGTCGCCGGCCTTGAACTCCATCGAGACGAAGGCCCAGTCCTGTAACGGCCCCCGCGCCACCGACGAGAAGTGCTTCTCGTTCTGCCATTGCGGCTCGGAGGGAATCAGCCGGACGTTGCCGGGCAGCGCCATCTGCTGCGCTTCGGTCTTCCCGACGGCGTTGTTGTCGACCGCCACGCGGAAGATCCCGTCGGTGTTGTTGCAGTTGATGACGACGCAGTAGTCCTTACCGTCCGACCCGGAGATCGGGACCGCGTGATCGCCGCAGAGGCCGATCCAGAACTGGACCTGCGGACCGACCGTCTTCGCGACGTGGTCGATCGTCCAGGCGCGTCCGGTGTTGCCCCAGTAGCCGACCGCGTGATTACCCGAGGGCGCCAGACCGAGCCAGCCGCCGCCGCCGAGGCCCGTGATGCTGCCGGCGTAGGGCTGCAGCGTCGCTTTCTCGATGACGCGCACCGTGCCGCCGACGTTGACGAGGAAGACGCGGCCGTCCGCGCTCCACCAGTTGACCGAGCCGCCGAAGCCGGCGAGCGCGCCGCTGGCCGTGTAGAACGTCGACTCGACCTTCGCGCCGCTCGCGCCGAGGACGACCTTCTTGATGGTCGCGCCGCTGAGGTAGTAGTAGACGTCTCGATCGACGGGATCGAAGCCGGCGTCCGGCGAGCTGCTGCCGAGCGGGACGCTGTGCGTGACCTTGCCGGTCGCGACGTCGATGATCGATCCCAGATGCGCGTACCGGCTGCCGTCGGCCGACCAGTGCATGTTGCTCGCGTAGATGTCGTCCGGCTTGCGGTCGCCCGTGAGCCGCCGGATCGTCGTGCCGAAGACTGGATCCACGTAGCTCGCGCCGGCGGCCGGGTTCGGGAGGGTGTTGTACGCGGTCGGCGGAAGCGGCGTGATCTCGGTGCGGCCAATCACGAGCAGACTCCAGTTCTACGGAACTGGGTGTCTCGCACCTCGGCCGCGGGAAACGACGGGACCTATTCTACGCCGACAGCTTCGCGATCGTGTCGTCCTTGCCCTTGCTGCCGGCGGAACTGCCGAAGTAGTACTCCTTGCTCCCCAGCACCATGCCAATCAGCACGCCCTCGAGCGTCGAGACGGGCGTCAGAATCAACGCCAGCACGGCCGTATCGAGCTGGACGTGCTCGACGACGATGTACGTCATGAAGGTAATGTGCGCGGCCAGCGTCACGAAGAACCCGGCCGCGTAGAGATAGGCGAGGACGCGCGGCGTGCTGTCGCGGATCTGAATCTCACGCTGCCGCGCGCTGTCCCGATCGCCGGCCGCGATGCGCGCGAGTTCCTCGACGCTCTTGATGTTCAGCGCCGCCATCCTCAGCGTGAAGTGGTGCTCCTCGGCCTGCAGTGCCGCGAACTGCTCCGGCGTGGCGTTCCGCAGGGCCTCGGTCGCCTCGCCGGCGTCCTTCGGTGCGGGCACGCCGAGCGCCTGACCGACGGCGGCGAGCGCCATCTGCTGCACGATCCCGCCGCCCGGGAGGGCCGCGGCGATGAACGGAATCACTTTCTTTAGTGCGCCCAGCATCAGGGATGTCCTTCGTCGTTGTGTCGGCGGTCGGCCAGCAGCATGTTGTTCAGGCGAACGCGCTCGCGGCGGACCTCTTCGTAGGCGCCATCGACGCGCCCGTCGATCCGCTTGATCTCGACCGCGTGCACGGACGTGTCGAGCTTCTTCTCGTCGAGCTGCTCGATCATCTTTCCTTGCGCGTCAATCTTCGACCCGAGCACCGCGATGGTGGCGTAGGTACTCACCACAATGGGCAGCGCGACGACCAGGAGTTCCTGCAGCCAGGGAGGCATCGTCTACAGCCTCGCGATCTGTTCCGCTTTGCGATTCATCCAGCCGTGGGCGAACTTCGCCCGCGCCGGGTTCTTCGTGATGACGGCGCCATAGTGCGCGACCTGCTCGGCGAGCACCTTCGCCGCCAGGCGGCGCCGATCGGCCGCGTCGACGGCGGCCTGCGTCTGCGGGCCCCACGCGCCGTCGGCCGTCAGGCTCAACACGATCTGCAGCGTCCGGATCGACACGCGCTCGCCGGCGTTGACGGCAAAGTCGAGCACGACGTCAGCCAGCAGGTCATCCGCGGCCGCGATGCCCGACAGCTTCGTCAAGGCCCACACCTGCAGGTAGTTCGCGCGCGCTTCGGCGGCCGACGTCGGCGCCGTCAGCCCATACTGCGCGAGCCAGGCCGACGTCTGGCCGAACGATGTCAGGCCGGCGCCGTCGCCCACATCGGCGATGCCGCCCTCGCGCACGATGATCCGATCCGCGATCGCCTCGAGGACCGTCACGCCGGCACCTGGTCGGGCACGGCCCGCTCGAAGAAGACGATCACGTCGTCGATCTCGTCCTCGACGGCGGCGTTCCACTGCGCGGATCGGAGACAGCGGCAGGCGTACTTGAACTCCTCCTCCGTGAGCACCAGCGTCGCCCCGAGCGTCTCGAGCACGTAGATCGGCAGGGTCTTGTCGTCGTCGAGGAACTCTTTCCCCGGCACGCCGATCGCTTTGATCTTCCGGATGATGCGCGGGCTCGGGCCGCGGCGCGCCCAGAGGTCCTCGCTGGCCTTCGGGTTCTTCTCCTTGAGATCGAGGTTACGGACCACGTTCGACCCGTTGACGAGGCCCTCATGAATCCGCGGGAAGAACTTCCGCTGCGCCGCGGTGGTGAAACTCAAGGTGCGGGTGTGCTCAGACATAGGGCTCCTCTAGGTGTTGGCCTCACGCGTTCCCGCAAGCGGGACCTTCGCGAGTTCGGTGAGGACGGCCGCGCGCACCTCGGGGCTGGCCTTCGCGAGCTTCGCGCCGAGGAGCGCCGCGTCGGCCTCCTGCTGCTGCGCGCCCAGACGCGCGATCTCGGCCGACAAGACGGCCTGCACCCAGGCCGCGAGATTCGGCAGGGTGACCGGCGCGGCGAGGCGCTCGCGCTCCGCCATGAGGATCTCGGCGTCGGTCAGGGCGATCGTGATGACAGTCGGGGGCATGTGGTGGTCTCCGATTAGGTGTGCCCGATGACGATGCCGCCCTCGCACTGCAGGGTCGCGATCGCGACGGGGCCGAACGTCTCGCCATTGTTGCCGTTCGACACGAAGCCGCCCGTCACGTCGATCCCGGCCGCGAAGAGGCCTTGATTCGCAGTCAGGGTGCCACTGAAGACGGCGCCCTTCCCGTAGATGTCCGCAAAGTCCGAGTTGGCGCGGTTACGCACTTCGAAGCGCGCGTCCGTCGTGAAGCGGAAGCGGACGCCCGCGGTCACGGCGAAGTTGGTCATCTCGACGTGGCCGTCCGCCGGCGCCCATAGGTTCGTCGAACTCGCCCAGTTGAGCACCTGCGACGATGACGCGATCTGGATGTGGCCAACATCGACCGTTATACCGCCACCGCTCGCGAGGCTGACCGTCGTTGTGCCATTGGCCCTAAATTGCAGCGCGCCGCCCGACCGGTTATCGATGAAGGCATTCGCGACGCCGCTGTAATTGACCCCGAGGTACACGTCGTTCGCGTTGGTCCCACGGCCGATCTGAAGGTCGGTCTGAATGGTGCCCGTGTTGGGGTTGAGGAACTGCGACCGCACCAGCGACGCGGAGTTGTTCGACACCGTGAGGATGCCGGCGGCGATCGCGACGCCGCCGCCAAACGTGAACGTCGCGTAGGCGCCCGCGCCCGCGAACATCGCGTCGACGCGGTCGTAGATGTCCTGCAGCCAGGCGTTGTTGAGGATCGTCCCGTCGACGCCGCCGCCCGAGTCGTCGGTCATCGTGCTGCGCGTGATGGCCGAGCTCATGGCGACACCGCCGAGTTCAAGAATTTATTGAAGTCGCGCTGCACGCGCTGGAACGAGACCTCGAAGACCCAGTGCCCGGGCGCTTCGTAGCGCCGCGTCACCGACTGCAGCGTGATCGCCTGGTGCGTGATGCTGCGCGCCGGCAGGTGGACCTCGATCGTCTTGCCGCTGTGCGTCCGGCGATCGCGCGAGACATACGTCCCGAGGTTGTCGGGGGTGGCGCGGAGCGCGAGCTCTTGCTCGCCGAGCTCGACGCAGGACGCGTAGCCGAGCGAGCCGTTGCGCAGGTAGCCTTCCCGAATGCCGTCGCCGCCCTCGAGCGCCGCGAGCGCCGTCTGCGCGGCCGTGTCGTTCACCGTGATCCAGAGGTCGACGCCGACGCCGTCCAGGATGTCGAAGGACACGCCCGAGACGCCGGTCAAATTGCCGGGCCCGGAGCTCGCCGATCGGCCCGTATAGGTGATGACCTGCGCATCGATGAGAACCTGGCCGCCGGCGGCCTGATACCAGCCGCATTCGTCGACGGGGATCGTCGTCGCGCCCGTGGCCACGGCGGCCGTCGTCCTGCCGCCGCCGCCCTGCACGTACACCCGTGTGCGCACCTGGTCGATCGTCGGCCGCCAGTAGAGGTGCTCGTAGGTGAGGTTCGACGTCGTGATGTCGGCCGGCGCCGTCGCGCCCGGCTCCGACGAGAAGAAGTGGACGTCCTGATACGCGTCGAGATACCAGCTCCACTTCAACGCGGACGTCGACGCACGCGCGCAGAGGTCGGTCATCACGTCCGCGAAGAGCGCGCCGCTGTACGCGCTGACCTCGATCGTCGGCGCGCCGGTCTGCACGTGCCGGACGCCGAACGTCGACGCGTAGGTCGCGACGAGGGATCGCACGAGCACGTCGGCCGCCTGCGCGGCGAACCGGCCCGACACGCGCCGGCGGTTGAAGAGCCAGGTGTAGTCCGTGGCGTTGATGCGCCACCGCTCGAGCGCGGCCGCGGTGACCGGCAGCGACTCGACCGAGACGATCGTCCCGCCGAAGATCCGGTTGTCGTTCGCGCCCGTGGCCATGATGAGCGCTTGCCCAGCCGTCGGTGTGAACCCGTAGACTTCCATCGCGCACGTATCGGGCTGGTCGTTGAGGACGTCGCGCAGCGCGAACGTGCCCTTCTCGATGTTGGCCGAGCGATCGGTCCCGCCGATGAGGCCGATGAAGTGCCGCGTGGTGAAGTAGTCCGCGCGCGTCGTGCCGCTCCGGGCGAGGCCCGCGCGCGCCTGCTTGTAGGCTTGCTGGGATCCACTGATGCTCATCGGGCCGTCACCGGATAGAGCTGATGCTGCCGCTCCATGATCGCGTCGGCGACCAGGTCGGCCAGGTCACGGATGGACTGGCGATCGCGGAAATGCGCCCCGCGCGCGTCGACGGGGACGACGATGTTCGGCGCGCTGCGCTCGCGGCCGAGCGCGGCCTTCTCCGCCGCGTTCATGAACTGGCCGAGCTTGTCGAGCGGCACGTTCGCCTCGCGGCCGTGCAGCATCGCCAGTGTGCCCTCCGGACCGAAGTCGCCGAGGCCGCCGAGCCGGAAGCCAGGCACGCCCTTCTGCTTGAGCAGGAAGCGGAAGTACTCGAGCGTCTCGTCCTCGTCGTACCAGCCGCCCTGGTTCGGATTCTTCGCCTGGTGCCCGGACACGAGGCCGACCGGGATCTTGTTCTGGACGAGCGCCACATACATCTTCGCGAACTCGCTCGGGTTCGGGCCGAGGGTCTCGAGCAGCGCCTGCAGGTAGCTGTTCGCTTGCTGGACATTGCCCGCGCCCTTGCCGATCGTGTTGCCGCTCTTCCCGAAGACGTCGAACAGCCCCTTCAGGTCGACGGTGCCGCCGTAGATGCCGATCTGTTTGAGGAGCCCTTCCTGCATCGAGACTTCCGGCGACTGGCCGGGAATCATCGACACGATGCTCGAGAAGAGGCTGAGGATCCCCGTGCCGGCGCTCATCAGGCCGGAGAACGACATTTTTCCGGCCTGCGACATCGCCTCGAAGGCGCTCTGCGTGGTGCGGATGCCGGTGTCGAACATCTGGATCGCCGTGATCCCGCGACCGATCTCGCTGAGGACGTTCGAAAATGCGCCGCGCGTGACCTGCGACATCTGCACGATCTGCGCGCCCAGGCCGCCCAGCGACTGCGCCCAATCGACCGTCGCGGCCTTGTTCTTGACGGCCGTGTTCAGGAAGTCCTGCATGCCGGTGGTGCTGACGGGGAGATAGAGGTTTGTGTACTCGAGCTGGCCGTTGAGCACCCGCACCGAGTCGGCCCACGACGCGGTCGCGGCCCCGGCGTCGGTCAAGTAGCGACGAATCGGCGTGTTCAAAAACTCCTGGAGGCTGATGGCGTTGTCGCGGAGCAGCGCGCTGGACTTCACCAGCACCGCATTCTCCTCGTCCGTGGCCTTCGCCGTGGCCTTCGCCGTGGCCTTCGTCTTCTTCTCCCGCTCCGACAGATAGCCGTTCAGGATGTGGACGGCATCGCCCGAGAGCTCGTAGGTCTTCATGAGCAGGTCGTCGGTCGCGCCGAGCTCGCGGTCGGCTTTAATCTTGGCGACCGTCGACGCCGTCAGCGCATCGAGCTCCTTGCGCGCCGCGGCCAGTCGCGCGACGCTGTCGGGTCCGGTCGGGGTATCCGCGAGGGCGAGATCGATGTCGCCCTGGCGCGGCTTGCCCGGTTGTGGCGTGACCGGCATCGGCCCGAACCCGAGACCGTATTTCACGAACCCGGGCAAGGCAAGCAGGTCCTGCCATGCGGATTTGACGACGGCGATCTTGGCTTTTTCGTTGGCCTCAAAGAAATCAAGCGCCATGTTGAGCTCGCGGAAGGCGTTCTTCAGCGCAATGTTGTACACGTCGAGGGTGACGGTCGCGAGGGCCAGCCCCGGCGCGGCGGCGCGCGCGAGGCCCTCGCCGACGGACTCCTTGACCTCGTCCCACGACTTCCCGATCTGCTTCACGCGACCGGAGTACGTGTCGACCTCGGCCGCCGCCTGGCCCCCGAACTTCGCCTGAATCGCCTCGAGGACGGCGGCGACGCCCTTCGCCTTGAGTTGCGTCTCGTCGACGACGATCCCGTACCGCTTGAGCGCGTCGGTGTTGCCTTCGAAGGCCTTCGCGACGAGCATCGTCGCGCTGCGCAGATCGACGCCGAGGCCGGCGGCGAGATCGGTCGAGGCCTGCAGCGCCTTCTCCATCTCCTTCGGGCCGACGTTGCCGACCTGGATGAGCAGGGCCGTCATCGCCTGCAGCTCGTCGTCGGCGAAGACGGTCGTGCGCGCGAACTGTTCGCCGAGCTCGAGGTTGGCGCGGATCAGCGCCTTGGACCCGGTGCCCTGCGCGACCATCGCCGTCTCGACGCGGCGGATCGCGAGTTCCTGCTTGCTCCACTCGTCCAGGGAACTGATGACGAACTGCTTGACTTCATTGACGACCTTGCCGATCGCGTCGACGGCGATCGTGCCCGTCGCCACGCCGGCGGCCAGGCTGACGAAGGAGTTATTCGCGAGGCCGGCGCCCTCGGCCAGGCCGAGCACCCCCTTCGACGTCGCGGAGAGCGCGTCGCCGGCGCCCTTCGCCTCGCCCGAGATGCGCAGCAGGAGATCTTCGGTCAGTCCCATCGGTCAGTCTCGAATCAGGAGCGCCAGCAGCAGCGCGGTCTTCGGGTCGTCACTCGCACACGCAAAGTCGACGAGCGCGTTCCGCGCCTCGAGGCGGTCCGCGCGATCGCGTTCGATGGCCGCGAGATCCATGTCGAGTGCCTCAACGGGATCCGTCAGGTGCATCAGCGCGCTCGGGCGCACGTGATACGTCCGCGCCGTCTCCCGCAGCAACTGGCCCAGCGGGGCCTTTAGGAAAGGCCGCGGCCGCCGGCGCACTCCCGGCCGCCGGCGTCACGTCCCAGAACGTCGCGTTAAAGATGGCCATGCGGACATTGATCGGGACGTCCTGCACCCAGAGCGCGTCGGGCCCGGCGTCCGTCTCCTCGAGCACGATGCGCGGACTCTTCGCGGCGAGCGTGAGCCAGCGCCGGACGAAGTCGCCCGTGCGCGACGCGGCCGCGGGCTCCTCGATGAGGTCCTGCAGCGTCTTGTCCTTGCCGTTCTCATGCGGGCGCAGATCCGCGAGCACCTGCTCGAGCACCGGCATCGAGAGGATGTCCTCGAAGAGCAGCGTTTTAATGTCGGGCCGCCGGCAGCGCCACGCGCCGCCACCAGGCAGCGGGACGAGGATCTCTGCGCCGAACTTCGCGCGCAACTGGTCAGCGGTCTGGGGGATCTCGGTGGGGTCGGCCATCTGGTAGCTCTCCGGTCATGACGGGTTAAGGACACGTTCCGCGCGTCGCCGTTTCACCCAGGCCTGCACGACGTGCCGCTGCAGGTCCTTCGCGATCGCGCCAGCCATGCCGGGCGAGAGCGCGAGCGGCAGCCGCGCCGGCATGCGCCGGGTGCCGTGTTGATGCGCGACGGGATACGGATAGAGCCCGCGGGATCGCACGTACGATCCGAGTTCGAGCGACTGCCGGCCAGGCCGCCAGATCGATCCGTAGGCGTCCGGCGTCGTGATCGACGCCTTCATCCGTCCGCTTTGCACGAGCGGGCCGGCGCCGGGGTAGTGCCGGTGCTTCCACTGGCGATAGCGGTCGGAGAGCGGCGCCCAGAGCCGGCCGCCCGGCTCGCCGCCGAGCGCGAAGGCCTGCTTGCGACTCGCGAACCAGAGCGTCTTGAACGGGCCCTCCCAGAACGGGACGAAGTCCTGGATCTCGTGCGCGAAGCGCGAGAGGGCGAACGCGAGCGGCTGCGCGCCGGGAATCTCCAGCCGGAACGTGAGCCCATGCGTGCCAGGTCCAACCGCGCCCGCCATTTACTTCTCGATGAAGAACTGGAAGAGATCGTCGCCGGCGTTCCGCGCGCTGTCCGTCATGCCCTCGAGCTCGAACGGAATCACGGATTCCTTCGCCTTGTTGAACGTCAGCGAGAAGCCCTTCAGCGTGAAGGCCTTGTAGATGACGCCGACGAAGTACTTCGTCGGGGCCTGCGGCTGAATCGCCGTGAACATCACGCCCTGGGTGGCCGGCGCGAGGACGCCCGTGCCGCCGCCGCCGTAGAAGAGCGTCTTCGATCCGTCGTCGACGCTCGACATGCACGCGTCGATCGCGAGCTTGAGCGCCGTGTAGTTGCGCTCGAGCATCGTGCCGCGCAGTTTCACGGCGACGCCGACCGTGAAGAGCGCGACGGTCGCGAGCGACTGTTCCGCTTTGACCTGGCCCTTCTCGACCATGATCTCGAAGGTCGTGTCGCCCTGCGTGAAGCCGAGATCGACGAAGGCGCTCTGCGCGCCGCTCGGCACGCCGGCGGTATGCGCCGCGAGGGTCGGGGGCGTCCCGGTCGTCGGGTTCGTGCCGCCCACGAACACGCGGGCCTGGCCCATGTGGATCTTGCTGGCGTCAACAGACATGACTTACTCCTTGGCGCCGGACTTCGGCGCGGGAACGGCGACCGGCTTTGCCGGCGGGCCAGAGAGCGCCTCGACGGCGCGGTCGATGTCGTCGACGACGGCCTGCGCCGTCAGATACTGCGCGGCCGCCTGCTTCGCGTCCGCCGCGGTCTCCTCGGCCAGCAGCTGCGCGCGCTGGACGGCAGCGACCGCCTTCACGCGCTCGTCCGTGAGGACGGACGCCTTCTCGTGCTCGCGCACGCCATCGAGCGCCTGCGTCCACGCCGGCGTGCCGCCCGTGAGGACTTTGCCCGTGCGGTCGACCTCGTCGACGAGATGCGACAACTCATTCGCGAGGCGACGGGGCAGATCGACGCTGGTGCCGGGCAACAGCTCGACGCCTTCGTGACGGAACGCTTGACGGACGCGATAGCGCGGCATCGGGGTCTCCTTACGCGGCCGGCGGCAAACTGAAGACGGCGACCGTCACGCTCGTGACGGCGGAATAGGTGAACTGCACCCGGCCGTTGCTGTCGTTGAACCGCAACGTCGGGAACGGCCCGATGAGGTAGACGACCGAGTCGTTCGGCACCGTGATCACCTGGTCATGGGCCGTCGAGGCGGCGAGGCCGTAGTTGCACACCGCGCCGCTCGCGACGGCCGTGAGGGTGATCGAGCTGCCGGCGTTGCGAATGGCGAAGACTTCCTTGCCGGTGTTCGGGAAGCTGTCGCCCCCGCCCGCCGCGGCCGCGAGGGTCTGCGCGATCTTGGTGATCAGGATCTGTGAGACTGCCAGCACCGCCATATCGAGATCTCCCTACGTGATCGTCGCGATCGCCAGGCGCAGCTCGCCGCCGCGCAAGAACGTCCCGCCCTGACCCGGCGTGAGCTCGCTGTAGTCCTCGCTCGCGAGCTCGATCCGCTTGATGCCGTCGCGCGTGTCGAGGAACGAGCCGCGCAGTAGTTGGCCGGCCGCCTCGATGAGCCGCTCGACGTCGCGCGTCACGAGCGCCTCGTCATCGCCCGCCTGCGAGAAGACGACGCCCAGTTCGATCGCCCGAATCTTCGCTTCCGTGTCCGGCGCGTACGCGACCCGGACATTCACGAGCTCGACGGCCGGATACTTCGCGAGCGAGTGCTTCTCCGTCGTGAAGATGGCGTCGGCGTCCGGCACGGGCGTCGCGCGCGTGTTGTCGTCCCGCCCCTCGGCGACCGCCTGCGCATCGACCGCGGCGATCGCATCGACGAACCGGCTCGAGCGGAGCCAGCGCTGCAGCGACTCCTTGACCGCCTCGATCGACCCGCTCGGCATCAGAGCCTCTGGTCACGGGTGATCTCCGGGCTCGTGACAAACCGCTCGACGTCGCTGTCGACGTGGCTGCGGAAGACGTCCTCGCCGGACTTGAGCAGCGGGTCGGACGTCCGCGGCGCATCGGGCAACTCGTACCCGTCCTGGGGATTCCCCAGCTTCTTCAGCCACGCCTCGAACAGCTGCGTCCATAGGTTTGACTTCGCAACCTCGCTCGCACGCGCGACCCCGGACTCCCGCACCGCGATCGCCAGGCCGAGCGCCCCCTGCGCGCACCGGAGGCGGAGGATGTTCAGCGCGTTCGCCCCGGTGACGACCGGCGTGACATAACCCATCGGGGCCAGCGTCGCGTCGATCTCGACGGCAATGTTCTCGATGAACTTCTCCACGAGGACGGACGACGGCTTGCTCGCAGGCCCGAACGGGACCTGCGGGTTCAGACCGTTGATGTCCTCGATGGTGCAGTAGTGGTCCGGCATCGGCGTTAGGTGATGGCCACCACGTTCTTGCTCACGACGTTCCACTTGCCGCCGTAGGAGAGGAGCTCGATCGAGCTCCCCACGAAGCCGCCCGTGCAGGTCATCGTGGTCTTCGCGCCGCCGGTCACGCCGTCGTCGACCAGCGCGGTCGCCGTGATGACGTGGGCGTTGGCCGTGCGGCTGATGATGTTGAGGCGGATGCCATCGCGCGCCGGCGCCGCCAGGGTGTACGCCCCGACGCCCGCCTTGGTCATCAGCGCCACCCGATCCGTGTCGGCCGCGATCGCGCCGTCGGCGGCGTAGGCCGTGACGAGCGGCGTGAATCCGCCCGCGAAGATCTGCCGGCCGCGCTGTTTACTGGTGATTCCCATTCCCGGACTCCTTTATTCGGGCGCCTCGTCCACCCGAAAGGCTCGAGCGAGCTGCTCAGGACCTACGAGGCCTTCGTGACGACGTCGATCTGAATCGTGGTGCCGCCGGCGTACGTGCCGGTCGTCGTGTACTTCACGCGCAGCCGGTCGCCCAGCAGCCCGTCCTTGATGGTGTTGTCGGCGAGCGTCCCGTCGGTGGCCACGTAGGTCGCGGCGACCGCCGTCGCGCTGCGCACGCTGTGAATCGTCCGCGCCGTCGACGTGGTGAAGGCGAAGTTCGCGACGTCGACCCAGGTGACGCCGGCGTCGAAGGACGTCTGCAGCCAGAACTTCGCGGTCGTGCCGCCCGAGCCGTATGTGAACGTCGCCTGAAACGTGGCGACGACGATGTCGGTCAGGTCCCCCCACGGCCCACCGTTCGTCGTGACGCCGGTCACGGCCGTCGTGATCGTGGTCAGCGTGAGGACGGCGAACCGCCTCGCGCCGGCGGTGAGTTTCTTGGAGCCGAGACCCATAGCGTGGTTACGCCGGGATCGTGGCGGTCTTCGGCGCCGCGCGGCGCCGTCGCCTGGCGGTCTTCGGCGCCGCTTCCGGCGCGGTCACGCGCGCGAGCTCGTGCTGCGCGATCTCGTCGGCCGTGGCCTCCCGCACGTGGCGGCAGGACAAGAGGTTTTTCAGGTTGCGCCAGGTCGACGCGTCGACGACCTGGCCCGCCTGATAGCCGGAGAACTCGCGGCGAATGACGACAAAGGTCGGCATTACGCCACCACGCTCGCGAAGAAGTAGCCGAGGTCCGTGCCCATGACTTTGTTGTCGAACGCGATCTCGCCTTCGACGCGGTCCGCCTTAAGGTCTTCCATACGAAACTTCCGCACGCCGACCGTCTGGCCCGTCGTCGAGATGCCGGTCCAGAGGAACGTGTAGCCGGCCGACGGCGTGAGCAGTCCGGGCGCGGGCGGCACGTGCACGAGCAGCGCGTGCTTGCCCTGCACGAACGCCATCACGACCGTCGCGCCTTCGGCCGCGGTGTTGTTGATGGCGCCGCACACCATGACCTCGTCGACGCCGAAGATGCGCGCGAGCATCTCTTCGTTGACGAGCGCCGGCTGGCTGTTCGTCGCGCCGCCGTTGATGCGCGCGAGGATGTCCGGGTGGTCGACCAGCTTGATGAACACGTCGTAGCCGAGGACGAACTTGTTCGGCGTCTTGCCCGTGTTGAGCTTGATCGTCCGGATCGCGGTCCGCACATCGCCGACCGGGTCGGAGTTGGCGTAGTCGCTCCACAGCGCCGCGGGCGTCGAGTCGGTCGCCCAGATGGACGTCGTGAAGTAGTCGGTGACCCACTGCTTCTCGAGCCGGAGCAGCAGGCGCGACGTCACGAACTCCGTCGCCTCGCGGTCCATGTTGAAGACCGAGTCGGCGTTCTTCCGGATGTCGTCCGGGACGTCCTTGTGGAACGCGAAGGTGTCGCACGTGTACGAGGTCGTCGAGACCCCGTAGCCCGAGCCGGCGGACTGACTCGCGGGTGCGCGCTTGACCGCCTCGTCGCGGAACCAGTCGCCCTTCGTGAAGATGTAGATCAGGTTCGACAGCTTGTCGACCGGGACGATCGGGAACACGCGGGTCGCGACGTAGTCGCGGTTGTCCTGCATGTACGCGATCGAGACGTTCGCGAGGGGGACGTTTTGGTGGACGGCGCCTTGAGTGGGCTGCGGCATGGACCTGTGCTCCTCACGTCGAGAGCGGCGCAGGTCTCAGGGACTCGGGCCGAACAATGTGCGGGGGCTCTGCGCCGTCCTGGCGCACGAGCACGCCGCACCTACACTTCACTTCCACGGCGCCCGTCGCGATGTCCGCGCGACAGACTTGACGACCGCACGCCGGGCACGACACGCGGGCCAGCGGCACGGCGATTACGCCAGGCGGCCGCCGAGCATCAGCTGGACCGAGATGACCTCGTTCGCGGCGCCGCTCGTCAGCGCGCGGCCGACGCGGTACTTGGTCGTGTCGGTGCCTTCCACGTACGTGACGACCTTGCCGTTCGCGTCCGTGCCGACCGTGTCGCCCGCGGTGACGGTGCCGCCCGCGACGGCCTTCGAGACGCCGGAGAAGGCGACGTTCGCCGGAGACCCACTGGCGGGCGCGTCCTGCAGAATGCCGCACGGCTTGTCGGTCACGCCGGCGCAGACCGTCACGGTCGCGACGCCGGAGATCTTCATGACCAGGAACTGCTTCGCCGAGAGATCCGCGCTCGCCGAAACACCGACCAGAGCTTGCAGTGCGCCTTCAAACGCCATGGGTCACGTCCTCGCAGGTTGGGGCGCGCGGGTTATCGCGCGGCCGATTCGTCGTAGAGCTTCGGGTTCTTCGTGAGCGCGCGCGTCGACGCCTGCTCGCGGGAGAGCTTCGGGTTCAGCTTCTGTTCCTCGATGATGGCCGCTTCAAGCTGTCCCGTCAGCGACGCATCGCCGGGCGCGCCCGATCCGCGTTCCGTGTTGAGGGTGACGAGCACCGGACGGTGCTTCGTCGCGTCCTCGAAGAGGTCCGCGTTGGAGAGCGCGAGCTTGATGAGGCCCTCGCGCTCGACGGGCAGGGCCTTGCCGGCCAGGATGAGCTTCTCGACCTTGGCCGTCGCGTCGGCCGTCTTCGCCGCCTGCACGAGCGCGTCGTTCTGCTTCTTCAGCTCGACGTTCTCGCCTTTTATCGCCTCGATGGATTTCCCCTGGGTATCGACGACGATTTTCAGGTCCCCGATCTGCTTCGAGAGGTCCTGCTGTCCCTCGACGCCGGCCGCTTTCACCATCTCGGCGACGGTCTCGGCCGACAGCTTGACGTCCTTGCCCTCTACGTCCTTGACCGTGATCAGCTTCGGCATGTCGATCTCCTGTCGCGTGCGCTCTCGCGCGCCGGGGTGAGTGAGGCCCAGGGGTGTCTGGCCCTCGATGACGGGCGTGTTCGTGATCGCGGCCGCGAGGAGGGTCGTGCCGAGCTCCTGGCCGTTCGTGTGCTTGTAGTCGTAGGCGAAGGTCGGCGAGACGAACCGGTATTCCTTGTTCGCGATCATCGCGGCGGCCGGTGCCGTCCACTCGATGAGCGCCCACAGCTCGTCGCCGTTCGCGCGGAGCTGCATGTCCTTGAACCAGCCCGCGGCCTTGCCCTTCTCCGGCGTGTCCGGCTTCGAGGTGCCGTGGTTGTAGTCCATCGGCAGTTCGGTCGGCGCCAGGGGAAAGACGTGCTTGAAGTTGGTGAGCATCTGCGCGAGGTCCTCGCGCGAGAGCTCGAAGTCACCGTACCGCGGATCCCACCACGCGCCGACGCGCGCGATCTGATTCCAGCTCGACGCGGCCTGGCCCTCGGCCGGCGTGCTGAGGAGCACGGGCAGGAGAAAGGGCGAAATCAACCCCGCGGGTCGCGTCACGTCGGCCAGCGTGCGCGGGGCGACGTGCGGGCCGCAAGGGGGTCTTTCCTGAAAGACGGGAGAAGTGCGGGATCTGTGCTCGCGCGCGCACAGATATTAGATAGCGGGTGTTTTTTTCTGGTCGTCGGGACGACGAATCATGGCCTCGGCGTGCCGGCGATAGACGCGCCGGACGAACCGCGGGCCCACTTCGACGAACGGCAGCGCGCCGGACACCATCCACTTGCGCACAGTCTCGTAGTCGACACCGCAGAGGGCCGCGACTTCGTAGGGGCTGATGAGATTGCCGTTGGTCTCCACTGGCTCGTCGTCTGACATCACTTCGTCCACTGAGTCTGAACGGTGACCTTTCCGAGCTCAATGCGCGCGCCGTGGTTCGGGTGCACGCCCGTGATTCTGACCCGCTGCTGAATGTGGACCTCGAGGCTGCGACCGACCAGGACGCGCAAACGGTCTCGCCACGAGAAGACGAGGGTCTGGCCGCCGTTGGCTTCGTGGCTGTCTCCGACGTTGAGATTGATGGTGGCCATCAGTTGACCCCGGGCGCCGCCTGCTCGACGACGCGCGCGATGTGCACTTCGCAGTTGCCCGTCGCGATCTCGAACGCCACCTTCCCAATGCGGTAGTTCGCCTTGCACTTCGGGCACTGGATGACGTGTGTCAGCGACACCATGAAGAGCGGCGTCGCCGGCGTCGCGCACCGGCACTCCATCGGCACTTGGACGGCGATCCCGAGCGGGTGGCAGTGCACGCCGATGATCGGCAGGTTGTTGTGCGGTGGCTTGAACGGCTGGATCTTGTCGTCGCTCACGGGGCGATCCTTTCGTCGAAGGTCGTTACGGGGTGGTCTTCAGCGTGTAGATGTAGACGCAGCGGCAGCTGTCGCGCCCGTCGCACTTCCGATAGGGCGGCATCGCCGCGTCGTATTCCGGCGTCCCGACGATGAACTCCTTGCCGTCGAGCGCGATGCACGGGTCGCACGAGCTCGCGTCGAGCAGGCAGGAGTACGTCGCCTTCTCGATCTCGTCGGTGAGCTGGCCGGCGGTCACGGCGCGCCCAAGCCCGAAGGCCTCGTTCACTTCGCCGCCGAGCGCGTGTCCGAGCCCGACTTCGAGGTCGTCGTCGAGCTCCGCGATGATGGCGTCGACGAGCGCCTGGCCGACGAGGCCGGAGCGCCGCAAGCGCAGCGCGTTCTCGAGCGCCAGGTCCCGCCACTGCGTCGCGACCTTGCCGGCCGTGATCTTCGCGCTCGAGGTGAGCGCGGACTTCATGGTCTTCTTCGACTCGGCTGCGGTGTGCGCGGTGATGGTGGGGAAGCGGCCTTGCTTCTGGAGTTCGGCGCGCACCTGGTCGGCGCCGTAGTCCGCCATCACGTCCTGCGACGTGCGGATGACGGCCGTGATATCGGCCAAGCCGACGGGCGCGATCTGGTCGGGCCGGATGTCCGTGAACGCGCCGGTGCTCTTCCGCGCGTCTTTCTTCGCGATCGACGTCGCGAGCTGCTGCAGGTGTTGCTTCCGGAGGCCCGCGACGACACGCGTCAGGCGCGCCTTCTCGGTGTCGAGTGTGTCGGGCACCTGGTGGCAATTAAACACGCGGCGCTCGAGGTCGTTCGGTTCCCGCGCGAAGGCGCGCGCGCCCTCGCTATACCGCACCTTCGCGGCGTCGACCTTTGGCTTCTTCTTTTGCGTCTTGCCGGGCGTGTTCTTCGAGGGGGCGTCGTCTGGGTCCGCGTTCGGGTCCGCGTTCGGATCGAAGGGGTTGCCCGGCACGGCGACCATCGGCGTCCGGTCCTGGCCGCGCAGTTCTTCGGGCAGCGGCGGCAGCTTGCCGACCGTGCGGATGAAGTCCTCGAGCGTGTCGTCGGGCGTGAGCAGCTTCGCGTCGACGAGGGACTTGAGCGCCGGCGCGACGTCCTTGATGTCGATCTTGCCGAGGCCGGTGCACTCGAGCTTCGGCGTCTTCCGCCCGCCCGACATATCGAAGTTGTTCTCGCAGAGCGGCTTCAGCACCTGCATCCGGAACTCCGAGGCGAGCTCGCGCGCCGTCCCTTGCTCGGCGTCTTCGAACGCCTGGAACGTGATCGCGGCGGCGCCGAAGGACCCGTGCGCCTGCTCGCCCTGCGCGGCGAAGCCCTGGATCGCGCTCCGGGCGATGAGCATGTTGTGGTGCTCGATCGAGCCGAGCGCGTCCGTCCCGCCCTTGCCGCCGCTCTCCGGGATGAGCAGCCGGATCGTCACGCCGCACGGTTCGATCACATACCCGCGCTCATACGACCGGAGCCCGGAGAGCGCCTGCTCGATCTTGTCGATCGGCGTGTCGTTGGTGTTGTAGTCCTTGTCGAGCTTCGCGACCGGGATGCCGACGCCCCAGCGGTCGTGCTTGACCATGTCGATCTTGTAGAGCTGCTGCTTCCGCCACCAGTGCGGATAGGCCGCGCGCAGCATCGAGCGCCCGAAGTAGTTGTTGCCCTCGCGATTGAGCACGTGCAGGACGAGGGCGTCCTTCGGGATGTCGAAGAAGCCGTAGGACCCGCCGCGCGGCGCGAACTGCTGCAGCGCGGCGAGCTCGTTCGTCTGCGGATCCTCGAGCCAGCGATAGAACGTGCGCGGCAGTCGCGGCGCCAGTTTCTTCAGCCGGAGCGCGCCGGTCTCGTCGACGAACCAGACCTTCTCGTGCGCCGAGCAGCCGAACGGCAGCTTCAGGAGCGCGTTGTCGAGGACGTCGGACCACTGGATCGACATCGCCTCGTCGTCGAGCAGCGCCGCTTTGCAGAAGTCGGCGACCGCCTGGTCTTCGCCGTCGTCGGTCGCGGGGGTGATGTTCCACGTACCGGCTTTGATGCGCAGCGTGCACATCAGCAGGATGGCCGCGACCTGCGCGTCGGACCGGCGCATCTCGTCATAGACGGCCATCGCGGGCGCGCCGTCGAGATCGTGGTTGTAGTCTTCGCCCGTGAGGAAGCCGGAGAGATTCAGATTGCCGGGGACGCCGATCTCGCCGGTCGCCGACGGCGTGCTCGAGCCGGGCTGGAGGAGGGTGCCGAGACCCGGGCCGAGCAGCGGCTGCCCCTTGGGCGCGGAGAGGTGGATCGGTTTGGCGCTACGGCTGCGTCGAGCTTCGGCGATGACTCGCTGACCGCGCTTCGACATTAAGCGCCCTGGCCTGGTGGATTGAAGTTCGGCTTCGGTGTCGTCGTGCCGCCCTTCGATGCCCCCAGCTTACTCAACGCCAGCGCCGCCTGATTTCTGGTGTCATGCTCCTCAATCTCGCCAGTCGCGATCCGCATGACGTGTACGGCGTTCTTGATGACGTCGGCCGGTCGTTTTTGTCCCTTTGGTCCCTTAGGCATACGTGCTCGACCAAGGATACCCGACGGACGGGCGTCCGGCGGGGCGGTCAAAATCGAAACTGAGACACTACCTGCAATCGTCTCGTCAATCACCGCACCAGCGGAGGCGATCGTGGCGTCGCCATCCGCCTCGTCTTTCGCAGACGTGCAGGTCTCATCGAGCGCGATCGATGCCACATCCAGATACTCGACCTTAACCAGGTCGAGGAGCGCCGCCAGCTCGTCATTGCTCAGGCTTGAGAGGTCGCGGTCTTGCCGCAGCGTGAGTCGGAGCAGGCTGTCGGGCATGGCGCGGTTATTTTATAACCGCTTCGAGGTCATCGCGCGGCCCATCGGGTCGGGCTTCGCGGCGCCGGCGGTGATGGCGCCCGGCGCCGAGCCCATCGTCGGCATGAAGGCGAGGATGACCGCATCGGCCCGATCGGGACTGTCGAGCCCTGAGCGTTTCAGTTCTTCCTTCGAGACCATCGCATTCTTGCCTGTTGATGTCGTTTTGTTCTTGAGTGTGACGAGCTGCGCGGCGAGGTCCTTGTCGGCCGGGTCGATGTCGATGAGCCCGCGCTGAAACCACTCGCGGAGCGCCCACGCGGCCTCGGCCTTCAGGTTCATGTATTGCTCTTCGTCGCGCGGCTTCGTGCCGACGTTCACGCCGACGATCTTCTTCGCGAGCCGCGCGGTGGTGGCCTTGTCACCGGTCGACTGGTCGCCGCCGGCGATTTCCTTCGCGCGATCCACGACGCCGCGCCCAATCCCGATCACGTCCACGCGCGCGATGCGCGCGCCCGTCGTGCGCAGGTCCTTGATGATGTTCCCGCACGTAGCCATCGTGTCGGGATTCGTGTCACTGCGGATGATGCGCACGTGCCCGCCGCGCCGATGCGCGACGACGCTCTTGTCATTGCCGCCGCCGACGTCGACGCCCAGTTCGCTCGGTTCCGCGGGCTCAATCTCGCGGTCCTGCGCCTGGCGGATCCACTCGATCGGGATGAGGTTGTCGCCCCCGTGCGGCGGGAAGCGCCCGAGCACCTTCGCGATATACAGGGGATTGTCCACGCCCCATTTGCGTGTGACCTCGTCGACCCACACCTTCTGCACCAGTAGCGGGCGCAACCGATCGGGGACGGCCTCGTCGGTGAAGTTTGGCGTCTCGAAGGCGTTGATCGGCACTGTGTGCCAGATCGATCCGGGCTCGCAGACCTTCGCGAACTCGGACGTCGGATTCACCGGATTCCCGATCGCGAGGATGCGCGCCTCCTCGTTCGAGATGAGGCCCTCCGCCGCGTCCCAGAGCGACTTTGGGATGCCGTCCGCTTCATCGAAGATGACGAGCACGTAGCGTTCATGGACGCCTTGGAATGCGGCGGGGTCCATATCGGCCGGTTTCGCGCCGAAGGCGACGAGTTCCTCTTTGCCGTACGCGCCGACGCGATACCATTGCGTCTGATTCACGCGGCCCGGTAACTGCGCCTTCGCGAACACGCGCCCGATCTCGTGCCACAGGATCGCGCGGACCTGTCGCCCGGTCGGCGCCGTGGTGACGACACGGGCCTCGCCGGGCGGGTGCGTGTCGATCCACCAGGCGACGAGCTGCGCGGCGACGTAGCTCTTCCCCGCGTCGTGGCACGAGGGCACGGCCGTGCGGCGACGATCCCGGACACTCTCAACAATCGCGCGTTGCTTGCTCCAGAGGTAGCCGCCGGTCCGCTCGCGACACCAGGCGACCGGATCGGTGAGCCAGCGCCGGCGATTCTTCTCGGCGCGGATCGCCTCAAGGGTGAGCCCCGGCGGGATGGTGAGGATGTTCACACCTTCGGCGGGGTCGTCGCGAGCGCGAGGAGCTTCTCGAACTGGTCAATCTGTTCGGCGCTGAGGCCGGAGAGGTTCAGGGGCGTGCCGTCGGGGTTCTCGACCGACACGCGGTCCTTGATGAGTCCGTACCGCTTCATGAGCAGCTCGATCGCGCGCATCACTTCCTTGCCGCCCATCCGCACCTTCATGCGGGCGATGGCCGACACCTTCGCGACGAGTTCGTCGGCCTTCATATCGGCGGTCTGTTCGAGCCGGGCGACCATCCGCGCCTGGCCTGTGGCGACGGCCTGCTTGACGGCAGCTTTCGTCAACAGGCGGGAGCCTTGCACGCGGGCGGTCTTCTTCGAGTAGCCGGCGCGGATGGCGGCTTGCGTGGCGTTCGTGTCGATGAGAAACTCGGCAACGAAGCGCTGGTGTTTCGCGCTCAGCGGCATCTGGCGGCCAGTGTAACCCAAGAATTCTCGATCCAATCTGGCAGGCCGAGAGGTAAGTCGTAGAGCCGACGGGTGTTCGCGCTCGCCCGTGAGCCTCCTAAGGCGGGGGTCGACCGTTCGAATCGGTCCGGGCGCACCACGATTTCACCCCGATAATCATTGATGTTTTCGCGAGTCGTCCGAGGCGCCGTCGCGAGAATTCTGCGCCTCCGCCTC
>Ga0137451_1000099_pt1 | contig 26110 bp, 19 predicted proteins | sample EasRivERMGT500_2_FD_102336 | JGI IMG/M metagenome (GOLD analysis project Ga0137451, IMG submission 102336) | Soil microbial communities from meander-bound floodplain in the East River, Colorado, USA - East River MetaG ERMGT500_2 | ecosystem: Environmental > Terrestrial > Soil > Floodplain ... | reverse complement strand
TTCGACCTCACCTTCGTCGCGGAGGGGCCGTTCGCCCGGTTGACGTTCACGGGGAACAACCGCGGCCCGACCGCGCAATGGCTTCACCGTCGTCTCGACAACATCGGCATCGAGGCGAAGTCGATCTACGACGCGAACAAGCTCGTGTCCCCTGGCTACGACATCTGCTACGTCGCCCCCGGTCATGCGAACACCCCCGGTTACAACTTCTCCGCCGCGGGAACGCCGGAGATCTATCTCAACCTGTTCGACACCAACGCGGACGGCTGGGATCTCAATCGCGGTGCTTACTTCGACCCGGGGCCGGGTGTCTCCGCGATCCGCAACCCGCCTGTAGCAAACGACGTCTCGGGCGGGGCGCTCGCCATGGGCCGGGAGACGGTGGGGCAGGTGTCGGTGACGACGTCGGTGCTCATTTCGGGGCTGACGACCGGCGTCAATTACATCCTGACGGGCTGGTGGAACCTCGACAACGAGCTCAGCCCGATGACGGTCCTGATCGATACACTGCCGTGCATCGATCGGGACGCCGACGGCGTCGTCGACTGCAGCGATTGCGACGACCGTAACCCGAAGCGCAAGCCCGGGGGGACCGAGGTCTGCGACGGAATCGACAACGATTGCGACGGGCTGATCGACGAGTCGACCCCGTGCGATCGCGTGTGCGACGTGCCTCAGCTGGTCGGCGGCTCCAACCTCCGCGTCACCACCGCGGTATTCGCGTCGGACAACCCGTCGATCGCCTGGAACGGAACGGACTTCGGGATGTTCTACAAGGACAGCCGGAACGGCGGGCAGGAGATCTTCTATTCGCGGGTCTCGACGGCAGGCGTCAAGGTGGGCGCCGACGTGAACCTGACCCCCGGCGGCGGATCCAACAGCAAGCCGCGCGCCGTCTGGACCGGGAGCGAGTACGGCGTCGTGTGGGAAGAGAACGGGTTCGTCGCGTTCCGACGGTTCGACCGCAACGGCGCGGCGATCGGCTCGGAAGTGCTCCTGGGCGCGGCAAGCCCCGGCGCCTTCGCGCCCGACATCGCGTGGACGGGGCAGGAGTACGGCCTCGTGTGGTCGCAGTACGTCGTGACGCCGGAGATCTTCTTTACCCGCCTGGCGCCCGAGGCGACGGCCCTGATGACCCCCGTTCAGATCAGCGCCGGCCAGAATCCGCAAGACCCGAAGGTCTCGTGGAACGGCACGAACTACGGCGTGGTCTGGCAGGGCTTCGGTTCGACGCAGACGATTTACTTCCGGCGCGTCGTGCCGCTGAACGTCGCCACCGGGACGATCCTCGAGCTGACCCCTGCGGGGGCGGGGAGCTTCCAGCCCGCGATCGCTGCGGGCGGGACGGACTGGGGCGTCGCCTGGGCGGACTACCGGAACGGCTCCGACAGCGAGATCTACTTCGCGCGCGTGAGCGCCGCGGGGGCGAAGCTCGGGACCGACACGCGCGTCACCAACGCGACCGGCGGCTCCGTCTTCCCGGCGCTGGCGTGGTCCGGCTCCGAATGGGGGGTCACCAACGAGGACTTCCGCTCGGGCGACAGCGAGCAGTGGTTCGGCCGCGTGACGTTAGCCGGCGTGAAGACCGGGACCGACTTTCGCGTGACCAACGCGGCGGGCACATCCCAGCAGGCGTCGATCGTCTGGGCGGGCGGCAGGTACGCGCTCTCCTGGAGCGACGACCGGAACGCCGGGGAGCAGGAGATCTACTTTTCCCGCGTCGGCTGCGACTGCGTCGATGCCGACGCCGACACGTTCTCGAGTTGCGTCGATTGCGACGACGGACGCGCGGCCACGTTCCCCGGTGCGACGCAGATCTGCGACGGCTTCAACAACAACTGCAGCGACGTGAACTGGCCGCTCCTGACGGGCACGAGCGAGGCCGACGCCGACGGCGACGGGTTCACCGGTTGCACGGGCGACTGCAGCGACGCGAACTCCACGGTGTGGGCGACGCCGGGAGAGGCGCGGTTCCTCCTCCTGTCGCACAACAAGCTGACGAGCACGACCAGCCTTTCGTGGTCGGCGCCGACGGCGCCCGGCGGAACGTCGCCCTTCTACGACACGGTCCGCTCGAACACGGCGTCGAATTTCGTGACCGGGGCGACGTGCGTCGAGACCAACAACGGCCCGAACACCGTGTCGACCGACACGGGCACTCCGGCGCCCGTCTTCTTCTATTTGATCCGGTGTGAGAACGCGTGCCCGTCGGGCCAGGGAACCCTGGGGAACGCGAGCAATGGCACGCCGCGCACCGCGCGCACCTGCCCGTAGTTAGCGCACGCCGCTCAGCACGAAGGGCGCCCAGAAAAACGGCGCCGCCGTTCGCCCATCCCGCCGCACCACGCGCTTCGCGTCGCGGAGCGCGGTCGCGTACCCGTTCTTCTTTCCGATGCCGCGGAAGGTCGCGGCGATCAACCGCGCCGACGCGTCGTCCTCCACGGGCCACAGCGTTCCGATCGTGCGCTTGGTCCCCGCCGCCTGGAACGCCCGCGTCAGCGCGAACGCGCCCTCGCCGGGAACACCCGACCCCGTCCCGGACGAGCACGCGGAGAGAACGGCCAGCTCGCTCGTCAGATCGAGCTCGTAGATCTCATAGAGGCGGAGAAAGCCGTCGTCCTCGGGACGCACGACCGTCCCGACGGGCGGCGCCAGCACGAGTGCAGCGAACAGCTCGCCCCGGCCACGATCGACCACACCGTGGGTCGCGAGGTGGAGGAACCGCCGCCCCGTGATCGCGCTCCTCACGTTCGGCTCGTCGGCCTTGTCGCCCGACAGCAATGTGATCGACCGCACGGAGGCCAGCGCGTCGGACTCGAGGACCGTCTTCGGAAGCGGGGCCCAGCGTGTCGATCCTCCGCGGGCGTACGCCGGATTCGAGACGGAGAGCGTATCGGGGGAGCGCGGCGCCTCCTTCCGGGGGGGCCGCCGCGCCAGCTCGCGGAGGACGGTGGCGGAGACCGCGTAGCGGACCGGGGGCAGCTCGTCGAGCCAGTACCGATCCTTCGACACGACGAGCGCCTCGAACGGCAGCCGGAACAGCGCGCCGTCGGGGACGAGAACGACCTCCTTCGCGCGGGCGATCGCGGCGCGGGCCTCCTCCGGAACCAGGATCCGTGCGAGCGCCGCAAGCCCCTCCCTGGCCGCGCCGTCCCCGGCGACCGGTGGCGCCGAGATCGCGGGGATCACCCCGGCGATCCCGAAGAGCGCCTCTTCGAGCGCCGAAGCCGTCAGCTTGCCGCTCGCGACGCCGAAACCAGCGGCGTCGGTCTCACCGATCGTCAGCGCGAACACGCGCGCTGCGCCCGGCGTGGGCGGAACGACGAGGAGCCAGCTCTCCTCCGGTCCGATGGCATAAAGAAGAAGGAGATCTCCTTGCTTCAGCACCTCACGCTGCGCGGTGCGAAGATCGATCGGTGCGCCGCCCGAAGCGCCGCGCCAGACCGAGCTCGCGTTGCGGATCTCCTCGTGCGCCAGCCGGAACGCCGTCGAGGCGCGGGCCAGCTCGCGATCGGCCGCCACGGTCTCCTTCTTCCGGTCGTCGCCGGCCAGGTCCGTGCGTTCGCGCGCGGAGGCGGCGCGCGCCTGCGCTTCCGCGACGTCCGCGCGGGCCGAGGCTTCGCGGGACGCCAGAGTGGTCCGTCGCGGCTCCGGGATCCCGGCGAGAAGATCGACGCGCGCGGCAGCGAGGAGATCGAGCAGTGCCCTCCCGCGACCGCGCTCCGCCGCGACGAACGCCTCGCGCACGCTCCCGCGCGCGGCTTCGAGCGCGACCAGGCGCTCGTACAGGTCCGTGTACTTCCCGAGAAACGCGGCGCGCGTCGCCTCCCCGCCGCCGCTCGCCGGACGGAGCGACTCGACCAGGCCGATCGCCTCGCCGAGATCGCGCGCGGCTTCGTCCGCCCGCCCCGCCGCGTGGTCGAGCGTGGCGCGGACGGAGAGCGCGTCGATCGCGGTCTCGGGGTAGTTCCCGGAAGCCCGCAGGATCGCCAGCGCCTCGTCCACGTGGGAGAGAGCGCGCGCGGTATCGCCCTCCGCGCCGCGTGCCCGCTCGGCGCGCGCCAAGGTGACGAGGCTCGCCGCCGTGTCGGAGTGGTCGGCGCCGAGGGCGGCCTTGCGAATCGCCAGCGCCCGCGCGGCGGCCTCGACCGCCTGCTGCGGCCTCCCGCGGGCGACCTCTACCTCGGCGAGGTCGACCAAGGTCTGCGCGAGCAGCGGGTGGTCCGCTCCGACGGTACGCTCGAGGTGCGCCGCCGCCGCCCCGAATTGGCGCTCGGCTTCGGCAAGGCGGCCCGTATCGCGCTCGAGAACCGCGAGCTGGCTCATGTGGATCGCCAGCTCCGGGTGGTCGGGTCCCAGTTCCTTCCGCGCCTCCTCGAGCGACTTCTTGTACAGCGGCTCTGCGGCCTCGAAGTTCGACTCGAGGCGGTAGATCTCGGCGAGATTGAGCCAGCCGATCGAGAGGTCCGCGGCGGCGCCGGCCGCAGCCGCCTTCTCCTTGAGCGCAATCGAGCGGCGGACCCCTTCCTCGGCGTCGCCGAGCCGGCCGCGATCCTTCGCGATCCCGGCGCGGTTGGTCTCGAGGCGGGCCAGGAGGAGCGGCTCGCTCTCCGCCAGGGGCGTCGCGATCGCGATCGCTTCGTCGAACGTCCTCGCCGCCTCGTCAGGACGATCCCTTCTCCGGATGAGCTCGGCGTACGCGTTGAGGGACTCGGCGAGCTTCGCCGGTTCGGCCGGGCGGGCGGCGCGCCGGAGCGCGACGGCATCCCTGAAGATCGGCTCGGCCTCGGCGAGCTGTCCCGAGTACATCAGCACGACCGCGAGCGCTTCGAGGTTGTCGGCGGAGCGATCGAGCTCGACCGCCTTGCGCGCATGCGATTCGGCGTTCTTCCAGTCGCCGATCGTGTACGCGATCGTCGCGAGCAGGCTCCAGCTCTTCGCGACTTCCTTCCCCGTGGGTGAGAACGCGCGCTCGCGCCACGCCCGCCCTGCGTCCGCCGCGGCGCGCGCCGCGCCTGGCGAGAGCGCGAGCACGAGCCCGGCGAGATCGTCGAGGCGCTGCGCCGCTCCGGCTGGGTCCGTCTTCGCGACGACCTCGAGCTCGGAAGTTGCGGATCGCAGGGCCGCAACCGCGCCCTCGACGTCCCCCTTCTCCACCGCGGCCTTGACGGCAATATCGGCCGAATGCTCCCCGCCGGCCTCCGGGGAAGCGAGCAGCAGGCCCGCCAAAAGCACGACGCGTAACACGCCGCGATTCTAAGAGAAAACGGGGTCAGACCCCTTTTCTGGGAGTAATCTTCGGGGAGGCCTGTTTGGAGGATTGGGGGGAACAGGCATGATCATCCGAGCTCGAGAGTTGAGCGCCGGGGTCTCGCTCTTGCTGGCGGCCGTGTCACTCGCGCCTGCGGCGACGATCACGAGGACGATCGATCGCCGTCCGCCGGTGAACCAGTACTGCCCGATCGACAACGTCGACTACGACCTGACCTTCGTCGCGGAGCAGCCGTACGCTCAGCTGACGATCCAGGCGTTCAACACGACCGCCGGCGGCGGCACGTGGATCCAGAATCGCGTGGACAACATCGCGGTCATCGACAAGGCGGGCTACGACGCGCACCTCGTGGCGCCCCCCGGGTTCCAGACGTGCTACGCGGCTCCCGGCGACCCCAACGCCCCCGCCCTCGACTTCAACGCGAGCGGCACGTTCGAGCGGTACCTGACGATGTTCGATACCAACGCGACCGGCTGGGACCTGAACAGCGGCGCCTACTTCCAGTCGGGGGTCTCCGCTCCTCGAAGCCCCGCGCTCGGAAACGACACCACGGGCGGCACGATGGCGCTCGGTCTCATAACCGCCGGCGACGTCGTCGTCTCCACGACGATCCGGATCCCGAACCTGACGCCGGGGACGCAGTACGTGGTGACCGGCTGGTGGTATGCGAAGGACACCTCGCGCCCGTTGACGATCAAGATCGACACGGCCCCCTGCACGGATGACGACCTCGACGGCGTCTCGGATTGTGACGGCGACTGCGGCATCCAAGACCCGGGGATCAAGCCGGGCGCGGTCGAGCGCTGTGACGGGGTCGACAACGACTGCGACGGGCAAGTCGACGAGGGCGCGTCCTGCGACAAGACCTGCGACGTTCCGCAGCCCCTCGTAGGCGGCGGGCGCCTGAGCTCGACGACGGTGGGCTCGACGATCCCGACGATCCTCTGGATCGGCAACCGGTACGCCGTCATCTTCATGGATGCCAATTCGTCTTACGATCCCTATGTCGCTTTCGCGTCGGCGGCGGGCACACAGATCGGGATCGAGCGCCCCCTTCTCATCACCCCCGGAAACGACAGCGCTCGCGCGGTCTGGACCGGCAACGAGATCGCCGTGTTACGTAGCGGCGCTCCTGGTGGGCCGCAGTTCCAGAGGTTCGACCGCGACGGTCGTCCGATCGCGCCCGCGATCCCGATCGGCTACGGAAGCTATTTCGTCTGGACGGGCAAGGAATATGGACGCGTCACGAACTCGAGCGGCTTCGGGTTCCAGAGACTCGCCCCCGACGGCACGCCTTTGACGCCGTCGGTCCTCCTCGGGGGTGTGGCGCTGAACTCGTCGAGCTTCGAAGTCGCGTGGAACGGCACCCACTATGGCGTGGTGTGGCTGGACGGGCCCTCGTGGGACGACCCGGTCATGAAGTTCCGGCGCATCACACCGACCTCCATCGGGTCCGGATCCGTGGTCAACCTGGGGACCACGCCGGGGAAGGCCTCGACTCCGGTCATCGCCGCGGGCGGTGGCACGTTCGGGATCGCCTGGTCCGACAGGTCGATCAATCCGAGCGGGGACATCTACTTCACCCGTGTCGGCTCGGGCGGCGCCCAGATCGGGCCGATCCTGCGCGTCACGAGCGCCGCGGGCGGCGCGATCGATCCTGCGATCGCGTGGTCGGGTTCGGAATGGGGAATCGTCTGGGACGACACGCGCACCGGTAACGAGGAGATTTGGTTCGCTCGGATCGACGCGAACGGCGTCAAGGTCGGCTCGGACTTCCAGGTATCGAACGCCCCGGGGCATTCGCGCAACCCCTCGATCGTGTGGGCGGGAGGCAAGTACGGCATCGCGTGGAGCGACGACCGCGACGGCGGCAACGACGAGATCTACTTCACCCCGCTCGGCTGCGACTGCGTGGACGGGGATGGGGACGGAGCTTCGAGCTGCGTGGACTGCGCGGACACGGATGCTTCGCTCTACCCTGGCGCGCCGAGCCCCTGCAACGGCACGACCAACCTCGACTGCAACAGCGCCTACTGGCCGTACCCCGCGCCGATCGCCGATCTGGACGGCGACGGGCTCTCACCGTGCGCCGGAGATTGCGATGACGCGGCGTTGAACGTGTTTCCCGGAGCCGCGCAGATCTGCGACGGTCTGAACAACGATTGCAGCAGCCCGTCTTGGCCGTCACCGCTCGGAACGTCCGACGTCGATCTCGACTTCGACGGGGTGGCGGTGTGCGAGAACGATTGCTCGGACACCGACGCGGCGATCTGGGCCACTCCGAGCGAGGTAGCCTTGCTGCGCGTCTTCCGCTTGTCGAGCGTGACGTACACGACGCTCATGGCGTCGACCCCGTCGTCGAAAGGGGCCACCTCGGTCCTATACGACATCCTGCGCGCTCCGAGCGCGTCGAACTTCGTCGCCGGCGCCGTCTGCATCGCGTCGGACTCCTTCCAGCAGACGCACACCGACGCCGACGTTCCCGCGCCCGGCGGGGCGTACTTCTACCTCGCCCGTGCCGAGAACGCCTGCCCCAATGGAATCGGCGTCGGATCGCTCGGTGCGTCGAGCGCAGGGATACCGCGGGCCGGCCGGACCTGCCCGTAGAAAGGGGTCAGACCCCTTTTCCGTAGACCGAGCGGATGACGTCGAGCGCGGGCTTGTCCTGCGGCGTGAAGTCGCGCTGAGCGCGCGGCGTCGCCCGCCCGCCCGGATGCCACTTCCAGACGAAGGTGCCGCCGAACCACGGCTTGCCCCAGAAGGTCGCGTACATCGCGGTGTACGCGCGCCGCTGGAGCTCGAGGTCGACCTCGCCGTCGGTCTCCCACCGCCACGGCTCCTTGAGCCCGTAGCGCTGTGACTTGAAGCCGACCTCTGTGAAGACGACCTGCTTGCCCGTGCGCTTCGCCACCGCTTCGAGCTTCGCGGCGATCGGCACCCACGCAGCTGCGAGCTCCGCCTGCGAAGGCGACGCCTGATCGGAGAGCGGGTAGTAGGCCTGCACGCCGATGAAATCGAGCACGTCCCAGAACGCGACACGCTCCGGCTCGCCGTACCAGTTGGCGCAATAGGTCAGCTTGCCCGGGTACACCGCGCGCACCTTCACGATGAGGGCACGCCACTCCCGCTCGCGTCCCGAGATGCCGGGAAGCTCCGCGCCGACAGCCAGCGCCTCGATCCCCTGCTCTTTCGCGAGAGCCGCGTAATGAAGGATGAAGCGCTCGTAGCTTGCGAACCAGCGCGCCCAGTCCTCCTCGCTCGTCATCGCGATGTCGCCGCACCACGCGCCTCGCACCCAAAGGTGCGGCTTGAGGAGCGTCTTGATCCCCAGGCTCCGGGCCCACGCGGACGTCTTCGCCAGCCCCTCGTCGGTCTCGCCCCACAAAACGTGGGTTCCGGCGAGGCGGATCTCGGTCGAATCCGTCGAGGAGACCCAGCCGAAGGGGGTCTGCGAGATCCAGTCGGCTCCCAGGGACGCTACCGGACGGAGCTGTGCGGGGGACGTCTCGTGGGCCGCCTCCCAGCAGACCCCGCGGATCTTGCCGGGCGCTGGCGCCGCTCCAGTCCCCGAAACGAGCAGGAACGAGGCAAAAGCCACCTTGCCCGCTTTCGTAACGCGTCGCACACTGTCGGGCATGCACGCCTTCTTCCCGGGGTTCATCGCTCCGTTTCTCGCCAGCGCCGCGATCGTCCTGTCCGACGGCCAGGTCATCCGCGGAACCGAGGTCACCCGCCAGGGGGATACATACCTCGTGAAGATGGACGGCGGCAATACGGTCCCGTTCCCGGCGGCGCTCGTCCGGGAAGTGAGGTTCGAGGACGATGCGCCCCCCGCGAACCCTCACGACGGCATCTACCTGACCACGCCGAAGACGCTCGCCGGGCCGGCGCCTCAGACGCTCCCGTCTCAAAACCCCCAGGATCAACTGAAGGTTTTCGGCCCGCCGACCCGCTGGTCTCAAAGCGCGGTCGATACGACGTGGACGCCGACCAACGCCTACGACACCACGAAGGACGTGATGGCGGGCAGCCGCTCGACGTGGGCGCCCAACGCGGTCGACACGAGCTGGGCGCCGACCAACGCGTACGACACGACGAAGGACGTGCTCGCCCCGAGCCGCTCCACCTGGTCGAAGGACGCGGTCGACACGACGTGGGTCCCGACCGACGGCTTCGGGTTCAAGCCGCTCTCGGAGCCGGGCGGGTCGAAGAAGACGAGATACCCGATGTCGTTCGTCGTCCCGGCCCCGGTGCAGGTTCCGGTCGCCGCGGGCGCGCAGGCGGGGCCCAACCCGTGGTCCTGCGGTGAAGCGATCTTCCCGGGTGCTTCGGGGCTCACCGTGCGGCCGCTGACCGGCCCCGCGTACGCCGCCCTCCGCTTGCCGCTCTACGTCGCGCAGGCGCGCGTGGAGCCTTCGGTGCGCAAGGCGGTCTTCACGATCGCGGGAGGCGATTGCCGCCTGGTCGGCGGAGACACCGACATCATCCGCGGCATGAACCTGACCGCGGACCTCACGATGACTCAGGACGCCGCATCGCTCTCGGCCGCGCTCGTCGAGCATCGCGGCTACGTCCCGCCGGTGCTCGACAAGCTCGACTTCGCGCTGGCGTTCGTGTCGATCTCGGACCCGGAGGTCAGCGGATCGGGAGCGGCCAAGCTCGTCCTGGTCGATACGCCGGAGAGGCTGCGCGAGATCTCCCAGGCGACGTCCGGAACGGCATGCGGGCTGTCCAAGGGGCGGCGCCGCAAGGAGGCGCGCACCGCGACGAACGCGTTCTCGTCCCCGAGGATCGTCGCCGGCCGGGAGGGGGACGTGGTCTCGTTCCTCACCTGGTCGAGCGCGGGCGGCGTCCTCTACCGCAACACGGTGATCCTCGGTCGCGACGGGGTGACGTCGTCGAGGCGCGAGGCGCTGGCGCGACATCTGGGCGTGCACCGGGAGCCGGCCGACCCGACCCTGACCGCCTACTTCAAGGACTCCGGCACGCCCTGAAGCTCGAGGCGGCGGCCGCCCCGGAGCACGACGACCGAGACCGCCTCCCCGGGCTTTCGCGCGGCGAGCGCGTCCCGGATGCGCGGGGCGCCGTCGGAATCGGCGATCGAGACTCCCATCACGGTGAGGATCACGTCCCCGCCGACGAGGAACGACTCCCCGCCGATCGTCGCCTTCTCCGTCCCCGGGACGATGCCGAGCTTCGCCGCCGGCGACCGGCTGGAGATCCGCTGCACCAGGATGCCGCGGGACTGCGGGAGCTGAAAGATCCGCGCGAGGTCACCGGCCAGCAGGTACCCCTCCATCCCCGACCAGGTTCCCCGGCGGTCGATCAGGAGCTTTTTCGCCATTGCGGAGGTGGCGACGAAGCCGAGGCCGCCGGATCCCTCCGACGACGACAGGAGATGGCTGACGATCCCGATGACGTGTCCCTCGTGATCGAACATGGGACCGCCGGAGTTCCCCGTGTTGATCGCGGCGTCGGTCTGGAACAGCTCGGCCGGCTCGAAGCCGCCGAAGAGGTCGTTGACGACCCTCCGCCCCGAGATGTGGCCGAACGTCAGCGAATGCGTCATGCCGAGGGGGGCCCCGACGACGAAGACCTCGTCCCCCACCTCGACCGCGTCGGAGTCCCCCAGCACGGCCACCACCGGCCGGCCGGGCGGCCGCTCGAGCTGGAGCAGGGCCAGATCGGCGGACGGCTCGGAGGCGACGACCTTGGCGGAGAGCGTCTCCCCGCCCAGATCGACGAAGACGTTCTCCGCGACCTGGACGACGTGCGCCGCCGTCAGGACGCGGCCGTCGGCGGAGATGAGGACGCCCGACCCCAAGCCCGAGGAGTCCGCCTCGGTCGTGCGTACGACGACGACGCTGTCGCGGACCCGCTTGTACACCTCGGCGAGCGAGTCGGCCCGCGCGGAGGTCGCGATGAGGAGCGCGGCCAAAGGAAGGCGGGCGGCGAGGCGGGCCATGGGCGCCGGAGTCTATCGCGCTTTTGTGGAGGTTTCGCCGCGCTTGGGGCAGACTTGAAACTTTCGACACGTCTCAAGCGTTGAATCGGGGGGAAGCCACGGCTTGATCCACCTGCGCGAGCTCCACAAATCCTACGGGACGGGCACGAACAAGCTGCACGTCCTGAAGGGGATCGATCTCACGATCGAGTCGGGGGAGCTCGTCTCCATCATGGGATCCTCGGGCTCGGGCAAGTCGACCCTGATGAACGTCCTCGGCCTCCTGGACCGGCACGATACGGGGACGTATCGCCTCGACGGAACCGAGATCCGCGACCTCACCGAGACCCGCGCGGCGATCCTGCGCCGGCGGTTGATCGGGTTCGTCTTCCAGTCCTTCAACCTCGTCCCGTTCAAGAGCGCGGCGGAGAACGTCGCGCTGCCCCTGTACTACCAGGGTGTCGCCCGCCGGAAGCGCAACGTCCTCGCCCACCAGTACCTCGAGCGCGTGGGGCTGCTCCCGTGGGCGTCGCACCGCCCCTCCGAGATGTCGGGCGGCCAGCAGCAGCGCGTCGCCATCGCGCGGGCGCTGATCGCGCAGCCGAAGGTCATCCTCGCGGACGAGCCGACCGGTGCCTTGGATTCCGCGACGTCGCTCGAGGTCATGGGCATTCTCGAGGACATCCATCGCTCGGGGGTGACCGTCGTCATCGTGACCCACGAGCACGACATCGCGGCCCGGACCGATCGCGTCGTGTACCTCAAGGACGGGCTGGTCGAAAAGGACGACTTGAAGGTGGCCCGTGTTTGATGTCGATACCTGGCAGGAGATCTTCGAGACGATCCGGAAGAACAAGCTCCGGACGTTCCTGACCGGGTTCTCGGTCGCCTGGGGGATCTTCATGCTGATCCTCCTGCTGGGCTCGGGCCAGGGGCTTCGACACGGGGTCACGTACCAGTTCCGCGACGACGCCGTGAACAGCATCTGGATCCGGCCCGGGGAGACGTCGCTCCCTTACAAGGGGCTCGGCCCCGGGCGGCAGGTCCAGTTCCGCAACGGCGACTACGACGAGATCCGCCGCTCGATCGATGGGGTCGAGCACATGACCGGCCGCTTTTGGATCCGCGGCAACCTGACCGTCACGTACGGGAAGGAGAACGGCAGCTTCGACGTCCGCTGCGTCCACCCCGACCACCTCTATCTCGAGAACACGATCATGACGCGCGGCCGGTTCATCGACGACCTCGACCTCAGGGAGTTCCGCAAGGTCGCGGTCGTCGGCAAGCTCGTCGAGCGCGACCTCTTCAAGGGGAAGGAGCCGATCGGGCAGTACCTCGAGGTCAACGGGATCGCCTTCAAGGTCGTCGGCGTCTTCGAGGACATCGGCGGCGACGGCGAGATGCAGAAGATCTACCTCCCCGTCACCACCGCCCAGCGGGTTTTCAACGGCGCCGACCGCCTCGGTCAGATGATGCTGACGACCGGAAACGAGTCCCTCGATCGCACGAACACGATGACGAAGGAAATCGAGGCGACCCTCGCCCAGCGCCACACCTTCGCCCCGGACGACAAGCGGGCCGTCTTCGTCAACAACAACTACGAGAACTTCCAGAAGCTGATGGGGTTGATGAACGGGATCCGGCTCTTCGTCTGGATGATCGGGATCGGGACGATCTTCGCCGGCGTCGTGGGCGTCAGCAACATCATGATGATCGCCGTGCGCGAGCGCACCAAGGAGATCGGCGTCCGGAAGGCCCTGGGCGCCACACCCGCCTCGGTCGTCGGCCTGATCCTGCAGGAGTCGGTGCTCATCACGGGGACGGCCGGGTACGTCGGATTGGTGCTGGGAATCGCGACCCTGGAGGTCGCGGCGAAATCGATCACGGGAGCGGAGATGTTCCGCAACCCGGAGGTGGACCTCGGCATCGCGGTCGGCGCGACGATCATCCTCGTGCTCGCGGGGACGATCGCCGGATTCGTGCCGGCGCGGCGCGCGGCGGCGATCCGGCCGGTCGACGCGCTCCGGGACGAGTAGGGAGGGGCGATGGGGATCCTCGACGTCGACCATGCACGCGAGATTTGGGACGCCCTGCGGGGGAACAAGGTCCGTACGCTGCTGACCGCCTTCGGCGTGTTCTGGGGGATCTTCCTCCTCATGGTCATGATGGGCTCGGGGAACGGGCTCGAGACCGGCGCGATGCAGGAGTTCGCGGGATCGGCGCACAACAGCGTCTTCATGTGGGGACAGCGGACGACCAAGCCGTACAAGGGGTTCCCCGTGGGCCGCGGGATCGAGCTCACCAACGAGGACGTCGACGCGGTCCGCCGCCAGATCCACGAAGCCGAGATCGTCTGCCCCCACAACCAGCTCAACGGCTACAACGGCGGGAACCCCGTCACCCGCGGGAAGAAGTCGGGGGGATTCTCGGTTCTGGGCGAGATTCCGGACATCGCGAAGGTGCAGTCGATCCCGATCATCGCCGGCCGCTTCCTCAACGAGAACGATCTCACCGAGAGGCGGAAGGTCGCGGTGATCGGACTGCGTGTCCAGGACCTGCTCTTCGACAAGGGGGAGAACCCGATCGGGCAGAGCATCAAGGTCAAAGGCGTGTACTTCATGGTTGTCGGGCTCTTCAAGACCGAGCGTACCGGCGGCGACGCCGATCGCGAGATGCAGACGGTCTACATCCCCTTCACGACGTACCAGCAGGCGTTCCACGCCGTGGGCCACGTCGACTGGATCGGGATCAAGGCGCGCGACGACGCCTCCGCGACCGACGCCGAGGAGAAGGCCAAGGCGCTCCTGAGGGAGCGGCACGACGTGGCCCCCGACGACACGCGCGCCTTCGGCTCGTGGAACATGGAGAAGGAGTTCAAGCAGTTCAGCGGCGTCTTCTCCGGTATCCGGTTCCTCGTGTGGACGGTGGGGCTCGGAACGCTCGCGGCAGGCGTCATCGGCGTCAGCAATATCATGCTGGTCATCGTGAAGGAACGAACCCACGAGATCGGCATCCGCCGCGCCATGGGGGCCACACCGCTGTCGATCACCGGGCAGATCGTGCTCGAGGCCCTCCTGCTGACGAGCAGCGCGGGGTATGTCGGCTTGATCCTGGGGATGCTCGCGATCGACGGCGTCGCGCTGCTGACGAGAGGCTCCGACGCCGAGTTCTTCAAGAACCCCGGCGTGGACATCCCGACGGCGCTCAAGGCGCTCGTCGTCCTGATCTTCTGCGGCGTCCTCGCCGGGCTGATGCCCGCGTGGCGTGCGAGCCGCGTGAGCACCGTGGAGGCTTTGCGCGCGCTATGAGACGAATCATCTCGATCGCGATCCTGGTCGTCGTCCTCGCCGGCTTCGGCGGAACGTTCTTCTACCTCTGGAAGAAGTCGCAGAAGCCGAAGGTCGTCTACGACACCGCCAAGCCGTACGTGACCGACATCGTCAAGAAGACGGTGGCCACGGGCTCGGTCGTCCCGCGCAAGGAAGTCGAGATCAAGCCCCAGGTCACCGGCATCATCGAGACCCTCTATGTCGAGCCCGGCACGAAGATCCGGCGCGGCGACCGCATCGCGCTGATCCGGATCATCCCGCAGATGGCACGCCTCGCCGACGCCGAGAACCGGGTCAGCCTCGCGAAGGTCAACCTCGAGAACGCCGAGCGCGAGTTCACCCGTCAGCAGACGCTGCGATCGGAGGGCATCCTCTCCGACGAGTCGTTCCGCAAGGCCGAGCTCGAGCGCGACCGCGCGCGCGCGGAGGTCGCCGCCGCGAAGGACTCGCTCGACGTCGTGATGCGCGGCACCACCGCGCGCTCGGCCGAGACGGCGAGCACGCTGGTGCGCGCCACGATCGACGGCACCGTGCTCGAGGTCCCCGTCGAGGAGGGACGCTCGGTGATCGAGGCGAACACGTTCAACGAGGGCACGACGCTCGCGACCGTCGCCGACATGAGCGAGCTGATCTTCGAGGGGAAGGTCGACGAGTCGGAGGTCGGCAAGCTCCGTCCGGGCATGAACCTCGTGCTCACAATCGGCGCGATCGAGGGGAAGCGGTTCGCGGCGACCCTCGAGCGCATCGCGCCCAAGGGGGTCGAGGAGAACGGCGCGATCCAGTTCGAGATCCGCGCCGCGCTCGCGCGCGACACCGGGTCCCTCATCCGGGCGAACTACAGCGCCAACGCGGACATCGTGCTCGACCGTCGCGACAAGGTCCTCGCGATCGACGAGGGCCTGCTCAAGTTCGAGGGCGACAAGGCGTTCGTCGAGGTGGAGACCACGCCCCAGGTCTTCGAGCGCCGCGAGGTGAAAACGGGCCTGTCGGACGGCATCGCGATCGAGGTGGTCTCGGGGCTTCAAGAGGCCGACAAGATCAAGGGCAAGCCGCAGAACGTCGGAGCGTAATTTGCGCGACGAGGTCGTCGCCCGGTTCCTCGCGAACGCGTGCCCCGACCATCACGTTCGAGGCGGGTACGCTCACGAAGTCGCGCGGCACACCGCGAAGCGGCTCCTCGACCGGGATCCCGGCATCGGGAGCCGCTCCTTGCCGGCCGCGGTGGTCTGCGGCGATCTCGAAAGCGTCGAGAGGTTGCTCCGTACCCGTCCCGAAGCCGCGAAGGAGAAGAGCGGGCCCAAGGGATCCGCCGGCGTGGGCGGGGCGACGTTCCTCGTCGAGGAGGTGGACGCCCGTCCGCCGCTCTGGGAGCCGCTCCTCTATCTGTGCTTCACACGGCTCGACCACGCGCCGTCGAACGGCAACGCCGTCGCCATCGCGACCGCGCTCCTCGACCACGGCGCCGACCCGAACGCCTACTTCATGGCGGGCGACAGCCGGTACACGGCGCTGACGGGCGTCATGGGAGAAGGCGAGGAGGAGCGGAGCGGCCACCCGCGGCGCGACGAGCTGACACGCCTTCTCCTCGACCGGGGCGCGGAGCCGTACGACATCCAGGTCGTCTACAACATCCACTTCCGGGGCGAGGCGCTCTGGTACTTGAAGCTCATGCACGCGCGTGCCCTGCAGCTGGGCCGCGACGCGGACTGGCGGGACCCCGCATGGCAGATGCTGAGCATGGGAAACTACGGCAGCGGGGCTCGATGGCACCTGGAGATCGCGCTCAAGAACGACGATCTCGATCTCGCCACGTGGTGTCTCGAGCACGGCGCCGACCCGAATGCGGCACCGGCGCGGGACCCGCGATTCCCGCGCGGCACGCTGCACGACGAAGCGATGCGCCGCGGCCAGCTCGACTTTGCGCGGCTTCTGGAGCGCCACGGTGCGAAGGCCTCGGACCCGCAGTCCTTCTCGGAGCTGGACCGGTTCACAGCGGCGTGCTTCAGGCTGGATCGGGACGAGGCGGCGACGCTCGCGAAGACGCATCCCGAGGTCCTCCACGCCGCGACCGGCATGATGATCGCGGCCCAGCGCGACCGGGCCGACGTCGTGGAGCTGCTGCTCGACCTCGGCGTCGCGCTCGACGTGATCTCGAGCGAGCAAGGCGGCGAGCGGCCGCTCCACACCGCCGCCTACCACGGCTCGGTCGGCGTCGCGAAGCTCCTCATCGAGCGGGGTGCCGTGATCGACCCCCGGGAGGCAACCTACGGCGCGACACCGCTCGGCTTCGCCGTGTGGGCGCAGCGGCGGGAGACGGTCGATGTGCTCGGCCCTTTCAGCCGCGATCTTTGGAACCTGGCGTTCACCGGCCACGTCGATCGGCTGCGCGAGCTGCTCGAGGCCGAGCCCGCGCTCGCAAGATCCGCCCACGCCGACGGAGAGACCCCGCTGATGCGCCTCCCGGGCGACGAAGCGAAGGCGGTCGAGATCGTTCGACTGTTCCTCGATCGCGGCGCCGATCCCGGCGCACGGGGCGCGAGCGGGCGAACCGCCGCGGAGCTGGCCGGAAGACGCGGCATGCTCGACGCGGCAAAGATGCTGTCGAGCTAGACCTTCACCCCGACGGGACAGCTCACGCCCGTGCCGCCGATGCCGCAATACCCGCCCGGATTCTTGCGAAGGTATTGCTGGTGATAGTCCTCGGCGGACCAGAACTCGGGTGCGGGCGCGATCTCGGTCGTGATCGCCCCGTGCCTCGCCGCCGTCAGCCGCTCCTGATAGGCGTCGCGTGACGCGCGGGCCGCGCGGGCCTGCTCCTCCCCGCCGTAGTAGATCGCCGACCGGTACTGGGTGCCGACGTCGTTCCCCTGGCGCATCCCCTGCGTCGGATCGTGGTTCTCCCAGAAGATCTTCAGGAGCTGCTCGTAGGACGTCTTCGCCGGGTCGTACTCGACGCGCACGACCTCGGCGTGACCGGTCCTCCCCGTGCAGACCTCTTCGTAGGATGGGCTCGGGGTGGAGCCGCCGGCGTAACCCACCTGCGTCGAGACCACGCCGGGTGTCTGCCAGAAGATTCGCTCGGCCCCCCAGAAGCAGCCCATCCCGAAGATCGCCGTCTCGCTTTGAAGCTTCGCCATGTCACTTGATCTCCTGGGCCGCCTGGATCACCGACTCGGGTAGCCCGCTCTCTTTCCACTTCAGGATGTCGTCCGCGCTCAAAGGCGTCGCGAGCCGGCGCTGGCGGACGTAGCCGAGCAGAACCGGCTCGCCGACGCCCGCCTCCTTCAGACGCACCAGCTCCTGGAGCATCGTCTTGGGCTGCACGGCGTTCGGATCCGCGGGGGCCGTCGTCAAGGTGGCGGCCGCCGGTGCCTCCTCGGCGGGCGGCTGGAGCAGCTTGGCCAGCGCGTCCTCGAGCGCTCCCGTCAGCGCCTCGTTGCAGAGCTTCGGGCGCCGGTCCGGGCCCGAGCGCTTCGCGAGGCCGGATACAGATCGGGGAGACGTCGAGGCCGAGCGCTCCGGGTCGAAGATCGCTCCCCTGAGCCCGACCTCGCCGCGATACGTCGAGCCGAAGGTCTCCGGCACCTCGTCGATCCGCAGGGTCTGGAGCACGAGCTCCAGCCGTGGGGTCGCTTCGGGGACGACGCTGATCTTCCAGCTTCGCAGCGTCTCCTCCACCATCGCGCGAACGACGTCGGCGACCGGCTGGGTCGTCTTCCACTCGTACAGGAGCACGCCCTTCTCCTGCTGGGCGCCGAGGACGCCGGAAGCCGCGTCCGGGCGCGCGTCGCGCACGCTCAACCCGAGCGGGCGTCCGGCCCACGCCGCGGCGATCGCCGGCGCCGCGGGATGCGGCGTCTTGCTTTCGACGCGCTGGAGCGTGATCTCCTTCGCGGGCGCGGCTACGGCCGACGCCGCGGGGAGCGCGAGCGGGACGAAGAGCAGGGCGAGGAACGGACGCATCGTGCGGCTCCTATCCCACCGGCGCCTTGACGGCCGGGGGAGCCTGCTGCTGGGGCGGAGGCGAGGGGGTGACGTCGAAGGCGAGGGCGTCTCCGGCGAGGCGGATGCGCACCGTCCCGCCGTGCTCGAGCTTGCCGAAGAGGATCTCGTCGGTGAGGGGATCCCGCACCTCCGTCTGGATCACGCGCGCGAGCGGCCGCGCGCCGTAGACGGAGTCGTACCCCTTCTTGGCGAGCCAGGCGCGCGCCGCGGCGTCGAGCTCGAACGCCACGCGGCGCTCGACGAGCTGCGCCTCGAGCTGGAGGACGAACTTCTCGACGATCGACTCCATCACCGAAGGCGACAGCGACTTGAAGCTGACGATCGCGTCGAGGCGGTTACGGAACTCCGGGGAGAAGAGCTTCTCGATCGCACCCTTCGCGCGGGTCTCGGAGAGCTTCCCGCGGATCGAGGCGCCCGCCTCGCCGGAGAGCTGGAAGCCGATGGAGGCCGACGACAGCTCCCGCGAGCCCGCGTTCGACGTCATGATGAGGATCGCGTGACGAAAGTCCGCCTGACGGCCCTGATTGTCGGTGAGGGTCGCGTGGTCCATGACCTGGAGCAGGATGTTGAACAGGTCGACGTGCGCCTTCTCGATCTCGTCGAGGAGCACGACGCAGTAAGGGTGCTTCCGGACCGCGTCGACGAGCAGCCCGCCCTGATCGAAACCGACGTAGCCGGGCGGGGCGCCGATGAGCCGGGCGACGGAGTGCTTCTCCGAGAACTCGCTCATGTCGTAGCGGAGGAACTCGTTCCCCAGATGGATCGCGAGCTGCTTGCCCAGCTCGGTCTTGCCGACCCCGGTCGGGCCCGTGAACAGGAAGCAGCCCGCCGGCTTGTCGGGCTGTCCCAGCCCGGCGCGCGAGCGCTTGATCGCGCGCGCCACCAGCCGCACCGCGTCTTCCTGGCCGAACACGACCCGGCCCAGCGCCTCCTCGAGGGAGCGGAGCCTCTCCCGGTCGGAGGAGCTCGCCTGCGCCTCGGGGATGTGCGCGATCCGCGCCGCGACGCTCTCGATCTTCTCCGCGTCCACGACGATGCGGCCGGCCGGCGCCGACTCGAGGTCATGGGCCATCCGCGTCGCTGAGCCGGCCTCGTCGAGGAGGTCGATCGCGCTGTCGGGAAGCCGCCCTTCGCGGAGGTGGCGCTTGGCGAGACGCGCCGCGGCCTCGAGCGCCGCGTCCGTGTAGTCCACGTCGTGATGGTCGCCGTACCGGGAGCGCAGCCCCTTCAGGATCTCGACGGTCTCCCGGACCGAGGGCTCCTCGACGACGATCTTCTGCAGCCGGCGCGCCATCGCGCGATCCTTCTCCAGGTGCTTGAAGTCCTCGAAGGTGGAGGAGCCGATGACGCGGAGCACCCCCTGCGTGAGCGCCGGCTTGATGAGGGTCGCCAGATCGAGCGTGCCCCCGGTCGTCGCGCCCGCGCCGACGGTTGCGTGGATCTCGTCGATGAACAGGATCGGACGCGGCCGCTCCGCCAGCGCGGAAAGGACCGCCTTGAGCCGCTCCTCGAAATCCCCGCGATACCTCGTCCCCGCGAGCAGCCCCGCCGTGTCGAGCGCGAAGATCTCGGCACCCTGAAGCGGCTTGGGGACCGGCGTTCCCCCTTCGAGGAGCCGCTGGGCAAGCCCCTCCGCGAGGGCGGTCTTTCCCACGCCCGCCTCCCCGACGAACACCGGGTTGTTCTTCCGCCGCCGGCACAGCACCTCGAGGGTGCGGGTCAGCTCGGCTTTGCGGCCGATGAGCGGATCGAGCAGCCCCGCCTTCGCGCGCTCCGTGAGGTTCGTGGTGTACGCACCCAGCGGATCGCGGGCGAGGGAGCTGCCCTCCTCCCCGGAGCCGGCGCGCCCCGATCCCTCGGACGCGGGGGCCGCGGGCGGCACGGGGCCCTTGGCGATTCCGTGCGAGATCCAGTTGAGGACGTCGAGCCGCGTCACGCCCTGCGCCACGAGCAGCCGCGCCGCCTCCGTTTTCGCTTCCTGGAGGATGGCGGCGAGCAGGTCGCCCTCGCGCACCTCGTCGCGCCCCGCGCTCTGGACGTGCAGGACCGCCCCTTGCAAGACGCGGCGGAAGGCGAGCGTCTGATCGGGCTCGCGATTCCGGCCACGGGGAAGCGGGTCGACCTTCTCGTCGAGGTAGCGCTCGAGCTCGCGCTTGAGCGTGCCGACCTCGGCGCCGCAGGCGGCGAGGAGCTTCTCGCCCTCGAGATCGAGGGTCAGCACGTAGAGGATGTGCTCGACGGTCAGGTGCGCGTGGCGGCGGGAGACCGCCTCCCGGAACGCGACCGCGAGGATCCGTTCGACCGCGGCGCTGAACATGCTCAGGCCTCCTCGACGCTCGCGAGCAGGGGGAAGCCCGCCTGCCGTGCGTCGTCGACCGTTGTCGTCGCCTTGGTTTCGGCGACCTCGTGCGTGTAGATGCCGGCGACCCCGCGTCCTTCCACGTGCACCTTCATCATGATCCGGTACGACTCGGCCGGGGACTTGTCGAAGATCCGCTCGAGCACGTCCACCACGAAGTCCATCGGCGTGTAGTCGTCGTTGTGGAGCACGACCCTCCACAGGTCCTCGGTCTTCTCGCGCGGACGCGTCCGCTCCAGCGTCTCGGTCCCATCATGGCGTTTTGGCTCGGTCATTCCGCGTCTGGCTTCCCCCCGGATAGTCTAGCGGTCGCGGTGGATTCGAGCCGCCAGGGCCCGACGCGGCCCGGGAGCGCGACGGCCACGGACAGTGCGGCCAGGAACGCCTCCCGCGGCCATTCCTGCGCCCCGAACGAGGCGAGGTACCGGCTGTAGATCTGGCAATCGATCAGCTTGAACCCCCACGCGTGGAGCTGCTCGGCCAGCGTCGCGAAGGCGGCCTTCGACGCGTCGGTCGCCGTGGAGAACATGGACTCCCCGAAGAACGCCCCTCCCAGTGCGACCCCGTAGAGGCCCCCGACCAGGCGGCCGCCGCGCCAGGCTTCTGCGGAGTGGGCCAGGCCCTGCCGGTGCAGCTCGACGTACGCGTCCACGAAGCGCGGACCGATCCACGTTCCCGGCTCGTACCGTCGCGGGGTCCTCGCGCAGGCGCGGATGACCTCGTGGAACGCCGTGTCCAGACGGATGTCGAAGGTCCCCCGCGCGAGCGTCTTGCGCAGCGTCCGTCCGACATGAAGCCCGCCCGGCTCGAGGACCATGCGAGGGTCGGGTGAGAACCAGGCGACGAGCCCGCGCCGCTCGAACCACGGGAAGACCCCCCGTGCGTACGCCTCCACGACACGATCGGGCGTGAGCTCGCTCGTCACCGCCAGCAGGCCGTCTTCATCGGCCAGGTGGGGATCCGGGAATCGCTGCCCCGGCAGCACGATCGTCGGCACGGGAATAACCCTACCAAAATGTTACGTGTCGATGCGGACGAGGACCGGCGCATGATCGCTCGCGCGGGACCAGGTCGCGCGTGACCCCACCGCCACGTCGCGGAGCGCCCGGGAAAGCGTCGCGTCGAGGAAGACGACGTCCCGGTGCCCGCGGAGCCCTTCCCGCCTCCTCAGGTAGAGGGTCGGTTCGTCTTCCTCGCCGAAGCACGCTTCGAAAGCGGCGTGGTAGGCGCTCCGGAAGCCCATCGCCTCGATGCGACGCCGCAGCTTCCCGTCGCGCACGAGCGTGTCGTTGAAGTCCCCGACGATCGCCGAGGGCCCCGCTTCGAGAAAGCCGCGGAGCCGATCGAGGGCCGGAGCGACCGGCTCGGCCGCATCCGGAAGCGCCCAGACCGCGGCGAGCCGGAAGTCGACGGCGCCGTAGACGCGAGCCGCGAGCGTCGTGCTCCCGCGCACGTCGTGCTCGGGCACGGTCGCGACGCGCCATGCCCCGAAGGTGAGCACCGCGAGGCCCTTGTTCGCGCGCCGCCCCGTCCACGCCATCCCTGACGGCGACAGGCCGGGGATCCGCCGCAGGAGGACTTCCGGGCACGCGCACTCGGGAAGGACGATGACGTCGGGGGCGAGGCGGTGAAGCCCCTCGAGCTTGTCGTGGAGGCGCATGTTGCAGTTCCACAGCGCGAGCCGCAGCGGCAAGAAAGTCCCTCCCGTGTAAGACGTACCTCCACCGGCATCGGGGTCTTTACGAGCAAGTGTTAACGAGAAAAGCCCGTCATTTGGTGCTTCGGGGTTACCTGCGTGCAACCGGCGCTCGTGGCACCGCGCTTGCGGATTCGGCGGGCAGGCGGGTTTCGCTGTCGTGAGTCGGTGGCCGGATCGCTTCATCACCCCGACGACCGGTATTCACCCCCACGAGGCCGCGGCAGCGAAGCCCGCAATCGAGGAGACGGTCATGAAAAACGGCTTCTTACCGGTTCTTGTTCTGTCGCTGGCTTTCGCAGGCTGCGCGCAGTCACCCGTAGCGGAGATCGACGGCGCGAAGCAGGCGCTCGACCGTGCCCGTGAATCGCAAGCGCCGGACTACGCCCCCGAGGCGTGGAACGCCGCGAACGACGCGCAGTCGAGGCTCGATGCGGAGCTCGACGCCCAAAAGAATAAGACCTCGCTCTTCCGCTCCTACGCGAAGGCCAAGGATCTCGCGTCGGAGGTGAAGACCTCGGCGGAGCGTGCCACTGAGCTTGCCGCGGCCGGCAAGGACAAGGCGAAGACCGAGGCGGCGGCCTTGATGGGCCAGGCCCGCGACGAGTACGCGCTGGCCAACAAGGCGCTGACGTCCGCTCCCCACGGCAAGGGCACGGAAGCCGACCTGGCCAGCCTCAAGGGCGGCGTGACGAGCATCGATGCGACCCTCGCGGAGATGCAGGCCGCTTTCGACGCCGGCGACTACATCATGGCGAAGACCAAGGCGCAGGCGGCGATCGACGCGTCCCGCGAGGTCGTCAAGGAGATCGAGACGGCGAAGGCGCAGCGCCGGTCCGCGTAAAGGAACTATCCCGAGGCGGCGATCGAGTTTGGTCTCCGCTTCTGACCCGGGGCACGGCGGGCTTCCCACCCCTCTCCCGCCGTGCCCATCTTCCTTCCCTCAGCGCACGACCTTGAACGCGTGGGTCCACTCGTTGCGTAGGAACCCGGGCGCGCACCACAGCTGGCACAGCGGCTCGATCGCCCTCGCGCCGGGAGCGCCGCCCAGGTCCTCGGGCTCCCAGCCGAACTCCGAGAGGATGCGCGCGACGGCCGCCTTGGCCTCCGCGTCGTTCCCGCAATAGAACATCGTGGGCGGCCCCGAGGCGAGCTTCGGATCGACCATGAGCGCGTGACCGACCGAGTTCCACGCCTTGACGAAGCGCGCGCGCGGATATCTCGCCTGCAGCGTCTCCATGAGCGCATGGTTGGGATCGGTGAAGTAGCGGAGGATGCCTTGATCCGGCGGCGCGTCGGCGATCGGGTTCGTCGTGTCGATCACGACCTTTCCCGCGACGGCCGAAGCTCCCGCCATCTCCAGCACGGACAGCGCCGCGGTCCCCTTCACGGCCAGGACGAGCAGCTCGCCATGCTCGGCGACCGCCTGAAATGTGCCGGCGGGAATGCCGGCGTCGCTCGAGAACGCCGCGAGCTTTCCGGGATCGCGGGTCCCGATGCGCACGTCGTAGCCCTTGAGCTTGAAGCCGCGCGCGAGCGTTTGCGCGACGTCCCCCGATCCGAGCACTCCGATTCTTTGTTTCATGTTTCCCTCGTCGCGGGTGGCGAAAGTACGATTGTAGGCGGAGCGCACCCATGAAGCCCATTCACCTCGCCCTCGTCGCCACCCTCTCGTTCGGCATCGCGCACGCAGGAGCGCCATCGGAGCGCTACTTCGTGCGCCGCTTCGTCGACGCGGTGGGCGGCAAGGCGGCCCTCAAGCGCGTCTCGACCGTGCGTCTCTCGAGCGACGACGTCGAGAGCGGGGTTGCCGGCAAGATCGACGAGTGGATCTCGCAGGACGGATACCGCCGCGAGACCCTCCAGGGAACCGACCGCCGGATCGAGGTCTGCGACCCGGACAGCTGCTGGGTCAAGGACTGGAACGGCAAGGTCTCCGAGGTCGCGGGCCGCGACCTCGCCGATCAGCGCACCGTCGTGCACTTGAAAGCTCTCCTTTTCGCCGGCGCCCCCGCGCGAGCCATCGAAGCGAGCGTGACCAAGGCCGACGATACCGCCACGATCCTTCGCGTTTCGCCACCGGGGGGCGCGCCCTACGATCTCTTCATCGACAAGAAGACCGCTCTTCCCACGAAGGCGGTGCGCCGGTACTTCGGCGTGGACGTCACGACCGAGATCGGCGACTGGCGGCGCGTGGACAAGCTCCTCGTCCCGTTCTCGCTTCGAGAGACCACCGCGGATCCCGACGACGCGCCGGCCGCGATCGTCCGCGAGGTCGCGCTCGCCGCCGCGCTCCCGACGGGAGCGTTCTCCCGCCCCGACGAAGGGGCCCGCGACTTCGGGTTCGCGGAGGGCGACCGGGCGCTGGGAATCCCGTTCAACTTCGAGAACGACCACATCATGGTCGCGTGCACGGTCAACGGGTCGAAGCCGATCTGGTTCATGCTCGACACCGGCGCCGAATCGAACTACATCAACAAGACGCGCCTGGCCGAGTTCGGCCTTACGCCCTTCGGAAGCTCCTCGGTCACGGGAGGCGGCAACACCGCGGAAGGGGCCTTCGCGCGCGTCGCTCGCCTGGGAATCGGCGGCGCCGAGCTGCGTGGCCAGCGCGATGCCGTTCTCGACCTGACCGGCCTCGAGAAGATCTACGGCATGCCGCTCGGTGGCCTGCTGGGCTTCGACTTCTTCAGCCGGTTCATCGTGGAGATCGACTACGACAACCTCACCATGAGCCTCTACGACCCGGCGACGTACGTCCATGAAGGCAAGGGCGCCCCGCTTCGCTTCATCAATGAGGGCGGCCACCCCCACGTCGTGTCCGAGATCGGCGTCCGCACGCAACCGCGCCTGCCCGCGGACATGGTGATCGACGCCGGGGCCGCGGACACGGTGAACCTCGCCTCGCCCTTCGTCCGGAAGCACGACCTCCTGAAGCTCGCCCGCAAGAAACCCGCCGGCGATGCGAACACCCTCCCCGGCTCGGAGAAGGCGTTCTTCGCGCAGACGAGCGTGCGCGCGCGGCTCGAGCGGATCCTGCTCGGCCCCTTCGAGCTGAAGGACATCCCGATGAATTTGATGGTCGCCAAGACCGGCGCCTACGGCTCGGAGAGCTTCTCGGGGACGATCGGCGAAGGGATCCTGCGCCGCTTCAAGACGATCTACGATTACCCGCGAGGCACGATCTACCTCGAGCCCAATGCGGAATTCGCCAAGCCGTTCCCATCGCGCAAGACGTTCGGTACGACGTTCCTCTCCGACGGTGCGGACTTCACCGTGTTCAAGGTCACCGGCATTCGGAAGGGCTCGGCGGCAGAGACGGCGGGTTTGAAGACCGGGGACGTCATCACCGCCGTGGACGGAAAGCCGGCGTCGGAGATCCGCCTCGGGGAGCTGAGGAAGCTCTTGCTCGTCGACGACAGTCGCCACGCGCTCGAGGTGCAACGCGGCGACGAGACCCTGCAGCTCGACGCCACCGTGAAGCTCGTCTCGCTCGATGACTAGT
>Ga0137451_1000098_pt1 | contig 26128 bp, 24 predicted proteins | sample EasRivERMGT500_2_FD_102336 | JGI IMG/M metagenome (GOLD analysis project Ga0137451, IMG submission 102336) | Soil microbial communities from meander-bound floodplain in the East River, Colorado, USA - East River MetaG ERMGT500_2 | ecosystem: Environmental > Terrestrial > Soil > Floodplain ... | reverse complement strand
GCGTGGACCGTCGGCCGGCGGTTGTTCGCGCAATCAGGTGAGGTCTTCCAGTCGATCACGCTCTGGAATTCGCCGATGCTCGCTGCCATCACCACGGTGGCCGTGCCGGTCCTGATCCTGATCACGGCTGTGAGGGCTGCGCTGCGCGCGAAGAGGCTCGACACGTCGTTTGCGCTGCTGATGGCGGTCGGTATTCTGCTGAACCCGGTGACGTGGCAGCACTATCTGATCATGGCGGCGCCGGCGTTCGTTCTGCTCGTGATTCGGCTCCGCCAGCTCGGATGGCCACGTGCGATGACGGTCAGTACCGCCGCCCTGCTGATGGCCGTGTCGGTCCCGTACGGGATCTATCGAACGCTGGCCCTCCGGTTCGCCGTCGGCAGCACTGCCGCAGGCAAGCCGATCGTGCACGCGATGCCGGCATTGCTGACCGTCACAACCGGCCTCGCCCTCTGCTCGCTGCTCTGGCTCCTCGTGAGACTCGAGAAGACACCCGAATACGAGCCGGTCACGGCCGCCGAGCCAGCCGACGCCCGCATTTCTCCTGCCCACATATAATCCTTCGCCGCACCCCAGTCGTCTAAGAGCGCATTGTCCCGGCCACGGCGGACCGCCTTGGCCAAGGCTACGGCGAGTCCGCCCTAATTCCTGGAGCGCTGGATGTTCGAGCAGTGGACCCGTGACCTTCGTCATTCCATGCGTGCGTTATCGCGCACGCCCGGCTTTACCGTGATGGCGGTCGGCACGCTCGGCCTGGCCATCGGCGTGAACGCCGGGATGTTCAGCGTGGTGAACAAGGTCCTGCTCGATCCGTTGCCGTACGCGCACGCCGACCGTCTGGTGTACATCGTGGGGTCTGCGCCGGGGTCCGATCTGTCGCCCGAGTTCGGCGTGGGCCCCGAGTTCCTGCTCCAGTACAAGGAGCAGTCGCGGCTCCTCGAAGACGTCTCCACCATCAACTCGTTCACGTCAACGATGCGCGCCGGGGATCGCGTGGAGCGCATCCGGATGTCGCAGCCGACGACGTCGCTCTTCACGACGATGGGAGTACGCCCGATCCGCGGACGGCTGCCGAATCCCGAGGACGAGGGGCGCGTGGTCGTCATCAGTCATGCACTCTGGATGTCGTGGTTCGGCGGTGACGAAGGTGTCGTCGGCCGGTCGTACTACATCTCCGGCATGGACCGCACCGTGGTCGGCGTGATGGGGCCGGAGTTTCGATTCCCGATCGAAGGCACGATGGTCTGGATTTCGAGTCACATCCGGGCGGAGGGCCTCGTGCTTGGACGTGGGGGTTCGCCGCTCATCGCACGCATGGCGCCGGGTGCCACGCCTGAGGCCGTGGCCAATGAGCTCACGGCGTTGTCGAAACGGCTGCCGGAGCGATTCGGCGGGACCTCGAATTACGCCCGCCTCATCCAGCAGCACCGCGCGGTGGTCCGGCCGCTCGAAGAACAGGTGCTCGGGAACGTCGCGCGGCCGCTCTGGGTGCTCCTTGCCGCGGTCGGGATCGTGCTCCTCATCGCGTGTGCCAACGTGGCGAACTTGTTCCTTGTGCGGGCCGAGGCCCGCCAGCGGGACCTCGCGGTGCGCCGTGCGATCGGCGCGGGTCGAGGACAGCTCATCCGGCTGCAGATGTCCGAAGCCATCGTCGTCGCCGCGCTGGCATCGGTGCTGGCCGTGTTTATCGCGTATCTCGCACTTCCCGCGTTTCTTCGAGCGGCGCCGGCCGGAGTCCCGCGGCTCGGTGATGCGACGATCAGCGGCTGGACGCTGTTGTTCACGCTCGGTGCGGCAGCGCTGTCCGCGCTGGCATGCGGGGCGGTGCCGGCGCTCCGCGCGTCGGCTCCGGATTTCACGCGCCTCCGCGACGGCAATCGCGGCACGACCCAGCGGCGTCACTGGGGGCGCGACGGACTGGTCGTCGGGCAGACGGCGCTCGCGCTCGTCCTCCTCATCGGCTCCGGCCTGCTCGTGCGCAGCTTCTACGCGCTGCGCAGCGTGGATCCCGGCTACGACACGAAGGACATCTTCACGTTTCAGATCGCGCCGGAGGGCCCGCAGCTGACCGACGGTCCGTCGTACGCGCGATTCAACCTGCAGTTCATGGATCGTCTTCGCGCGATCCCCGGCGTCGAGTCGGTCGGCCTGGTGGAGAACATCCCGCTCGATGAGGGAACGTCCTCCACCCGCGTTCGCCGCGAGGGGATGACCGGCGAAGCGGACTCCGGAATCCTGATGCGCCTGACCTTCAGCGCCGGCGACTACTTCAAGGTGATGGGGATCGACGTGCGCGCGGGCCGGCCGTTCGACACGAACGATCACCTGTCCGCATTGCCCCACGTCGTCATCAGCCGGTCGGCCGCAGCCGCCCTCTGGCCGGACGAAGACCCGATCGGGAAGCGGCTGCAGCGGCAGGGACTCCCGACCTGGCAGACCGTGATCGGCGTCGTCGACGACGTGATGCAGGACAACTTCCGCACCAAAGCGAATCCGCTCATCTATTCCCCGCTCGTCGGTCCGCAGCCGGACAACTGGGTGATCTCGTCGCCGGCGTTTGTCATCAAGACGTCGCGTGCCGAGAACATCGCGCCGGACGTGCGGGCGGTCGTGCGCGAGGTCGCGCCGGAAGCGCCGATGTACCGCATCTACACGATGGCCGGGCTCGCGGCCCGATCGATGGTGGACTTGTCCTTCACGATGCTGACGCTCGGCATCGCGTCGGCGCTCGCGCTGATTCTGGGTGCCGTCGGTCTTTACGGCGTGCTGTCGTACGTCGTGGCCGAGCGCACGCGCGAGATTGGCGTGCGCATGGCGCTGGGCGCCAAGGCCGAGCAGGTGCTCGCGATGGTCGTCGCGCAAGGCGGCCGCGTGGTGGCGGTCGGCGTCGCGATTGGCATCGGCGTCGCGTTGTGGGTCACGCGGGCGCTGGGCAGCCTGCTGTTTGGCGTGGCGCCGATCGATCTCGCGACGTTCGTCGCCATGACGGCCTCGATGATCGCGGTCGGTCTCCTGGCGAGCTACCTGCCCGCGCGGCGCGCGTCGAAGGTCGATCCGATCATCTCGTTGCGGGGCGAGTAGCGGCCGCAAAGATCCGGCCGATGTTCTCCGGCGCAAAGAACTGCGCCGGCGACGTCACGCCCGAGATGACCTGCGCGAAGCCGTCCATCGCCTCCTGATTGCCATGGATCGCCGCGAACAGCTGCTGCATTTCCGGGGGCGGCGGCGCGAGTCGCGCAAACTGCAGCGTGAAGTCGTAGATCGGCTTCACGCGCTGGTCGCGACGGCGCTGGTATTCGGCCATGGCGGGCTCGAACGGCCGTGAGCCCGAGAGCCACTCGTCCACGGCGGTCGCGCACAGCGACGCATCGTGAAATGCATCGCTGATCCCCTGGGCCGTGATGAAGTCCTTGTTGTAGCCGGCGTCGCCGACGAGTGCCCAGCCCGGTCCGAACGGCTTTCGAAAGAAGTTCGGGACGGTCATCCCGACAAATCGATCGACGCGCTTCGCCGCGCGCACGCGCTCCGCAAACGCCGGCGCGCGGTCGAGCGCGCGCATGTAATGCCCTTCGATGTCCTGCTTGTTGGCTTCGAACTCGGCGATCGGCCAGCACATGACGACCAGCGTCACGCCATCGTTCGTCGGCCATGCCGCCCAGGACCGATCGACCCGGTCGTACGCTTCGAAGCGGCCGCGCATGTCCAGGCCGCTCCAGTACGTGTAGTAGCCGGCCAGCAGCGGCGGCGTCTCGTTGTAGTGCTCGCACTTCGCGGTTTTCGCGACGAGCGAATGGAGGCCGTCGGCGCCGATGACGATCCGGGCCTGCTCGGCAACCGACTCACCGGACTTGCCGTGCCCGCGAATCCCGATCGCGCGTCCGTCCCCGATCTCGACCGACTCGACGGTGAACCCTTCGCGAATTTCTGCGCCGGCATCGGCCGCTTCATCTATGAGCAGCTTGTCGAGCACGGTGCGCCGCGGCCCATATGAGACCGGCGACTCGGGTGTGCCGGGCGAGCCTGAGAGGCTGAAGGGGCCGAAGTCGAAGGCGTACGTGTGAATCGGCGGACATCCTGTCGCGACGAGCCGATCGAGCAGTCCCCATTCTCTGAGGGCCGAGACGCCAGGCGGATGAATGAGATGTGTGGAGATCGTGTCGCTCGGGAACGTCGCCCGATCGACGAGCAGGACGCTGTAGCCCTTGCGGGCCAGGAGCATCGCCGTTGGAGAGCCGGCGCAGCGCGCGCCAACCACGATCGCGTCGTAGGTCTTCATGAGCGACCTCCCGGGAAAGGACGCTCAAATCGTAGCACCGCCCGGCCGCGGGCCGGTGATGGTCAGCGGCGCTCGTAGGTCGGATAGAGATCGCGCGCGACGATCGAGACCAGCCGATCGACCATCTGGCCGTAGGCGGCGTTCGGATCCTTTGCGGAGAAGGACGGCACGTTGCCGGACATCGAGAACTGTCCGACCTTCTCGTTCACCGAGGCGGCGTTGCGCCACAGTGTGCCGCCGCTCTTCGTCGAGTAGAGCGCGACCTGCAGTTCGACGTTCACCGTCGCTTCGAGGTGCGGAATCCCGAAGCCGGTGATGCCGCCGCTGGGTTTGACATTGGAGACCTTGAGGACGCCGGCAAACACGACGGGCACGTCACGCGACGCGCCGATCAGCTTCGCCGAGCCGGGCCCGAACGCCTTTTCCCCGGACTCCTTGAGCATCGGTTCCGCGTCGCCGAGCTCGAGGATCTCGACGGCGCGCGAGGCGCCCAGGACCTTCTCGGAGAATCGCCGGGTGGCCAGCTCGTGCAGCGAGCCTTTGGCGTTTTCGGCCGTGAACGTCACGAGCGCGGCCGCGCGGCCGTACTCAGCCAGGACCAGCCGGGGCGGAATCGTCACCGTCGAGACCCTGTGGCCCCCTCCGCACGCCGCGACCGCCGCCACCAGCACCACCGCGCACGTCAACGAGACGATCCTCATGTTCAGCCCCCCGGTTCTGAAATCGGCAGGGGCGCCCGGAGCTTCAGTGCCAAAATGATCCCCGGAGTCATTTCCTGTTCGATAACCCCGTCCTCCCGATGTTCCTGGTCATCGGGGTCCTCTTTGGCGGCCTCGCCGCCGTCGCGGCGTTCGTCATCAGCTACAACGAGTACCGCCAGCGCATGCTGCGGCTCGACCAGAATCCCCGCACCATGGCGCTCGGCACCGCTGTGGTGACGTTCGTGTTTTTCTTTGTCGCTTGTATCGTCCTGGCGTTCGTCCTGCGGCCGCCGGCCTGAGCTTCAGGCGACGCCAATCGCCAGAACGGTCTGGTCGTCGTCAGGCTCGGCGCCGGAGCCGAAGGCGTCGAGCTCATGGACGAGGTGCTCGATCATCGCGGCGATCTCGAAGCGGCTGCCGTCGGCGAGCGCGTTCATCAGGCGGGGCATTTCGAACAGCGAGTCATCCGCCGCGTGACGCTCGGTGATGCCGTCGGTGTAGAACACCACGCGATCGCCAGGTTCCAGCGTCTGATCGTGGCAGGTCACCGGTCCCAGCTCTTCCCAGAACAGCAGCGGCGCATTCGAGAGCGGCAGCTCGGCGACGTGCCCGCGTCGAATCAGGAGCGGCGGCGGATGTCCGGCGCTCGCCAGCCGCAGTGTGCGCTGCTCGACGTCGAGCACGGCCACGACCGACGTGGCGAACATCGCCGTGTTCCAGAGGTACCTGAAATGACGATTGAGGTGATGCAGCAACGCCTCGGGGTCGTGCGGTGTTTCGTCTGAATGCAGCACCGCGCGGATCATGGCCATGACCATGGCGGCGCTGGCGCCGTGTCCGGAGACGTCCGCGACCACGAGCGCGAAGCGCTGCGGATCGAGTTGCAGGATGTCGTAGTAGTCGCCGCCGGCGTGGCGGCTGGTGCGATAGTGCGCGGCGAACTCGACGCCCGGGTGGGTCGGCAGGGTCGGCGGCAGCAGGAGCTGCTGCATGCGTCCCGCATTGGCGAGCTCACGGTCGAGCCGATCGCGGCTTCGTTCTGCGCCATCCTTGGCGCGCTGGAGCTGTTCGTCCCGCTCCTTCCGATCCGAGATGTCGCGCAGGAACGCGCCGAAGAAGAACCCGTTCTCACCGCGAATGGGCGACGTGATCGTGAGCTCGATCGGAAACTCGCGTCCCGAACGGTGGAGGCCCGTGAGCTCGAGTCTCTGGTTGACGACCGGCGCCTCGCCGGTCGCATGAAAACGGCGCATGCCGTCGAGGTGTGCTTGTCGGTAACTGGGCGGGATGATCGTGTCCGCCAGGTTGCGTCCCACGGCCTCCGACCTCGTCCAGCCGAAGGTCGCAGCCGCCTGCTCGTTCCAGTTGACGATCCGTCCGCGGGGGTCGATGCCGATGAAGGCATCGTGGGCGGTGTCCACGATGATGTTGGCGCGTGCTTCGCTCTCGGCCAGGCGCGCGAGCGCGTCGCGCAGGTCTTCATCGGCGACGGCGACCGCAATCAGGTTGGCCACCGACAACGCGAAGTTCTGCTCATCCAGCGTCCACGTTCTGGGGCCGCCCACATGTTCGGCGCAGAGCACCCCGAGCGTACCGTGATTGTGCCGCAGCGGCACATCCAGCATCGCGCCGATGCCGTTCGGGACGAGGTACGACTTCGTAAAGCACCGCGTCCTCGGATCCCGCTGCGCGTCGTCGGCGGCGATCACGCGCTCGGTTTCGAGCGCGTAGAAGTAGGGCGTGCAACTCTCGCGGCCGATGCGTGCGCCGACCTCGTAGCGCGCTGACGAGCGGCGGAAGAGGCTGTCGCAACGGATTTCGTGATGGTCGTCGTCGAATCGCCAGAGACTGACGCGCTCGACCACCAATGTCTCGGCAGCCGTCCGCAGGATCTCGCCCAGGCGTTCATCGAACCGTTCGGTGCCTTCCGCCGAGCGCTCGGTGAGCGCGGTGAGCGCGTTGCTCTGCGCGGCGAGGCGATGTTCGCTGGTCGCCAATGCCTTCTCGGCGAAGGTCTGACGAGTGATGTCGACGAACGCGCTCAGGACCGCCGGCTCACCGTTCCAGATCACGCGCCGGCCAGAGGCGACTGCCCAGACCGGTGTGCCATCGCGGCGCCGCAACTGGAGCGGCACGTCGTCGGCTCGTCCCGTGTCCCGGATCGGCGCGATGACCCGGTCGCGCTCAGCGGGGTCCGCGTAGTAGTCGGTCACGCGCGAGCCGATCGCGTCGGCCTTCTCCATCCCGAACACTTCGGTGGCGCGCGTGTTGACGGCGAGCACACAGTCGCGCTGAAGTGCGTTGACCACCATCGCCACCGGGCTCGCTTCGAACAGCAGCTCAACCAGATGTGCATCCGCCGTCAAGTCGACGATGTTCGGTTCCACCAGCCCTCTATTGAAACACGTCCACATGAATCCATACGGAACTGGCGGTCCCGGGGCCTCAAGGAGAGCGCGGCCGATCCGATTACGTGGTCGAGTACCTCGGGACCATGAAGGGCCTCCGCAATCTCGTCATCGTCGGCGTCCTCGGCTATTTTGGCTGGAACTACTTCTTTCAGCAGGGCATTGGCGACCGGCCGGCACTGTATATATCGAACGGCCCCGTCAGAATCGAAGCGCAGCCGGACCGCCAGGGACGCGGGAGTTTTCAGAGAGGCCTCTACGGCATGGGCCGGCCGTTCTATCACCATCATCCCGGCCACGGACCGGCACGGATGGAGGTCGTCGTCTCCGGCAGCAGCTGCGGTGACGAGGCGCGGTACGACGTCACCGAGTTGTATGTGCTCGCCACCGGCGCGGGGACGTCGTCGACGGTCACGATCCAGATCTGGAAGGTTGGTCCGGTGTCGTTCATCGAAATCGACCCGAACACCGGCACGAACCTGACCCGTGATGCGACGCAACCCTACACGATCGAGATGGGACTCCGTGAGGAGATGCTGACGAACGTGCGCGTCGCCGGGTCGAGCTGCGCGTTCCAGCCCGGTCAGGGATTCATCACGATTCTCCAGAAGCAATAATCCCTGCGCCGGGATTCGTCCGCGTGAGCGGGAACGTCGCCGAGAACGTCATCCCCACATCCGTATTTCGCGATGCCGACAGCGTGCCGCCATGGGCCGCCACGATCCCGCGGCAGATCCACAGGCCGAGACCCATTCCGTCGGGCTTGGTCGTGTGAAACGGTTCAAAGATCGTCGCCAGCGATTCGTCGGAGAGTCCGGGGCCCTGGTCGCTCACCTCGATGATCCCAAAGCGATCCCGAACCGACGTCCGCAGCCGCACGCGCCGCGCGATTGGCTCGCGCAACTGGACGGCGTCGAATGCGTTCATCAGAAAATTCAGCACGACCTGCTGGATCTGCACGCGATCGCCGGGGACCGGCTCCAGCCCGGCCGCCAGATCGACCTCGAGCACAATCCGCCGGCCGACCGCATTGGGGTGAATCAGCTTCACGACGTCGCTCACCGCGTCATTCAGGTCGACCGGTTCATGGTGCGCGGCGCCCTTCTTGAGCAGCGCGCGCATCCGCTGGACGACGTCGCCCGCGCGCTTCGTCTCGCTCAGGATGTCGTTCAGCGTGTCGCGCAGGTCGCCGTTCTGCGGTGGCTCATCGGGTAACAGGAGCAATGCCGCGGCAGCGTTCGTCATCGCGGCGGTCAGGGGCTGCGTGATCTCGTGCGCGAGTGATCCGGTCAGGACGTCGAGCATCGCGACGCGGCCCAGGTGCGCGAGCGCATCGCGCAGTTCCTCGGCTTTGATCCGCTCGGACGCGGTCATCCGCGCGTGCACCCACCGCAGTTCGTCAGCCAGGACGTTGATCCCGAAAGCGATCGCGTCCAGTTCGTCGTGATTGGATGAAATCGACAACTTCGACTGCGTGTCACCAGCCGCGAGCTTCTCGAGCGTCTCGATGAATGCGTGGAGCCGATCCCGGTCGACGTGGAATCCGGACAGCTCGTGCATGACTCCCATTACTCCAGGTAGCCGCGCAGCCACATGACGGCCGGCGGTTCCTCGACGAAGAGATGCGTGGGAATGCCGGGCCGGGCGATCCGGAAGTAGACGTTGCCCATCATCACGCCGAGCGGGCTCGCTTCGACGAGCAGCGCAAGCGCCGTGAAGCCGGTCACGAGCGTCTGACCCGAGTAGAGATGACGAGTCTCGGCATCGAGCGGGGGAGAGCCCGTGATGTCCACCAGGATGGGGCGACGGCGGCCCCGGGTTTCCGTCAGCGCGACATCGAGGTTCTCGCGCGCCTCGGCGGGTTGCTGGCGAGCGCCTTTCCGAATGCGCACGACCAGCACACCGTCGTCGCCAAGAGCGATCCGAGCCGTAGCGGTCTCGCGCATCGAGCGTCTTCTCCGAGGTGAAGAGCGCCGAGCCTACCATAGAGCCCACGTCGAGAGCTCGCACAAGGCGAAGTAACTCGCCGGACCTAGACCGTTCGCACCGCGAGATCGGCGGGTCGACCCACCGGCCCACGCAGCAGCCGCCAGGACTGCCACAACATCACCGGCGCGGCGATGAAAACCCTGGCCACCAGCGTGCCCATGACGACGCCGGCGACACCGAATCTGTCGACAAGCGCTATCGACAGCCCGAGATTGACGAGCGCTTCGATGAACGCGAACACCGCGTACGTGCGATGGTTGCCCGTGATCGTGAGCAGACGATCGCAGGGATTGAGCACCATCTGCATCAACACGAACGCCATGATCAGCAGGTACGGCAGAAAGCCGACGTAGTTCTTGTCGCCGACCCAGAACGGGATGAACCACGGGCCCGCGAGCAGCAACACGGCAGTGAGAGCCGAACCCACACCGATGCTGATGAGCATCGCTCTCTTGAAGAGCGCGGACAGCTCGGTCAACGCCCCCTTCGAATACGCCCGGAGAAATGACGGTCCGAAGTTCGTGCTGATGGTCGTGACGAGGGCGATCGCCAGTGTGCCGATGCGCTGCGCGATCGAGTAAGGCGTGACCTGTTCCGTCCCGAGTTTGCTCGAGATCACGACGGCGTCGGTGCTGACGCAGATCGCGCCGCTGACCTGCAGGAGAAAAAAGAAGAAGCTCGGTCCCGCCATATCTTTGCGCAAGGACGAGTCGAAGTGCCTCACGCCGAGCGACAGGTGAGGCAACTCGCGCCGCATGATCACGTAGCTGGCCGCGTAAAACGCGATGTTGGTCGCCGAGATCGCGACGATCAATCCGACGATCGAGCCGCCAAGGGCCAGATAGCCGAACGCCACGATCACTTTCGCCAGGGCCTGCGCCGCGCCGAGCCACTGCTGGACATCGATCTTGCCGATGTTCCGCAGACAGCCAGGAAAAATCCTGAACGGCAGCTCGAGCAGGTAACAGGCCGAGGTCACGAGGAACACGCGCCTCGTCGTCGCCACAAGGCCGTCGGCGCCCTTGATCAGCGCCTGCAGCGGCAGCAACGGTTCGACGGCCGCGACAATCAGGATGGCGCCACTGACGATCGAGAGGTACCACCAGAAGCCGGTGGAGAGGACGCGGCTCTGCTCTTCACGGTTCTGCCGAACGACGGCGGCGCCGAAGTGGTTCTCCGTCGCCTGGGTGATCCCGAAGTTCAGGAAGCCGAGGTACAGGACGACGCCGGAGATCGTCATCCAGAGGCCGTACTCTTCGCGTCCGAGGTACTTGAGGTAGATCGGGATCGCCACGAAGTTCGTGACCATGCCGACGCCCGTATTCGCGTAGCTCGCGACGACTCCTGCGGTGATCCGGGAGCGCCAGAGGCCCTTGAGCTTGTCAGGGAGTGCACCGGCACGCCTGACGACAGGAAGCGGCATCGTCGGTTTAATCGTCGCGGCGGGCGAATGTCTTTAATAGGCTAGGCATGAGCGTGAGGGCATGAAGGGACCGGCCAGCATCCATGTGGTTCTCGTCCACCCGGAGATCCATTGGAATACCGGCAACGCAGGCCGCACGTGCCTGGCGGCCGGCGCGACGCTGCATCTGATCGAGCCGCTCGGTTTTTCGCTCGACGAGCGCCAGGTGAAACGTGCCGGGCTCGACTACTGGGAGCACGTCGATCTGCGCGTGTGGCGCGATTGGCCGACGTTCGAAGCCGAGTTGCCGTCACTCGGCGAGCCGTACTTCTTCTCGACGAAAGCGACGCGGACGTTGTGGGACGCGCCGCTCGGCAGTCACGAGCGGGTCGTACTGGTCTTCGGCCGCGAAACGGCCGGCCTTCCTGACGACATTCATGCACGATTCGGCAACCGTGTGGTCGGCATGCCGATGCTGTCGCCGCAGGTGCGGTCGCTCAACCTTTCGACGAGCGTCGGGATTGCGGTCTACGAGGTCCTGCGACAGCGGCGTTGACGGCAGCGGCGGCCGCGTACGCGCCGGCCGCCCAGATCGCGCTGTTGGCCAGCATGACGATCGACCAGTTGGCGTCGAGCGTCGTCGCCGGCAACATTGCGAAGAGTGGAAACGACAGCACGGGCCACAGCCGTGCCGTCGTGTCACCAGTGTGCGCGGCCGCCGCATGTCCGAACGTCAGACTCCACGACATGAAGGCGCCGACGAAGTGCAGAAAAAAGACCAGCATGCCGGCGACGGCGGGAATCCAACCGCCTTTCATTGCACTCGTGCACCCGCTACTTCATCAACTCGGCGAGTTTCGCCTTCACGGCTTCGCCCCAGATGTCGTACCCCTTGGCCACGGGGTGAAGGTTGTCCGGTCTGAACGTGTCGGGCAGGAACACACCCGTATCGTCGAGAAACTTCGGACCGATGTCCATGTAGAACACGTGCTTCTTGTCGTCGAGCTTCGCGATGATGCGATTGATCTCGGCGATCGTGGCGCGCACGGGATTGCCCGGGACGCTGCGCGGGAACACGGCGAGCAGCAGAATCTTCGCGTTGGGGAAATTGCGCCGCATCTCGAGGACGACGGCGCCGATGCCTTCGGCGATCTCAGGCGCGGTGTTCGCGCCGGTGTTGTTCGTGCCGATCATGAGCATGATCGCCTTCGGCTGAAATCCCTGGCCTTCGCCGTTCTTCAGTCCCCACAACACGCCTTGCGTCGTGTCGCCGGCGATGGCGAAGTTCGCGACCTTCATGCCGCCGAAGTACTTGTCGAACACCGCCTTGTTCTCGTCGCCCTGGACCCACCAGTCCGTGATCGAGTCGCCGTGGAAGAGCAGATCGATGTCGCCTTTCTTCGCGATCTCGACGAAGCCCTCGTGCCGCGGGCCCATGCGCAGCGCGGTCTGCGTGAACGTCGCGGCCGTATTGAGCCGCGGCGGCTGCACCATGAGCAGGTTTTCGTATTTCTTGAGGAGCGCTTTCGTCGATGACTTGTCGGCGTCGACGAACTTCGTGAGCGCCGCGTTGATCTGCGTCAACTCCTCGGCCGACGGGCGTAACATCGCGACTTCCGGCGGTACTGGGGCCGATGGACCAATGACCACGGGGCCGCGAGCGGCCGGGCCTCGGCCAGTTGCGCCAGGGCTTTGAATCTGGACGGCGCCTTGTCCGGCACCCTGTCCCGTAGCCGGAGGTGCCGTCGGCGGGGTGGTCCCGGTCTGCGCCGACACCACAAACGCCAAACTCGCGAATGCGGCGACGGCCATCACGCGAAGCGATGCGAATCTGCTCATGACTCAGGCTCCTCCTGCCGTACGTAGGCCGGGCCTCTTCAGGCCCGGCGATCGGCGGACCTGAGAGGTCTGCCCTACGTACTGGCGAGAGTCTAACGCCAGTTGCCGGCCTGGCGGGCCTCGCGGATCGATCCGATGGTGACGTTGCGACAGGACTAATGGGGGCGGGCTGAAGCCCGCCCTTCCGATTAAAAAAAGATCACGATCTCCATCGTCGCCACGAGATTCGCCACGGCGTGCATCGCCATGCAGAGCAGCAGCGAGCCAGTCTTCAGCCGCGCGCAGCCAACCAGGATCCCCGACGCCAGCACCTGCGCGACGCCGAACATGTCGTACTGCGTGTGGATGATGGCCCAGAGCGCAGCAGTGACGAAGACCGTGCCGATGCCGCCGAGACGGGACGCGCTCAGTCCGCGAAACAGGAATCCACGAAAGAGCGTTTCCTCGGAGAGCGGTGCCGCGAGGACGAGCGCGATCCAGAGGACGGGGACGAAGGACGTGTTGCGATACATGTCCACCATCACCTGCGGGACGATCGGCCGGCCGAGCGCGACCGTCAAGGAATCGGTCGCGATCAGAAAGACGATCAGGGCGAGCATCCACAACGCGACGGTTCGACCGCCCGGCCAGCCGAGTCCCAGATAGTCGCGAATGTCGGGACCGCCTTTGCGAAGCGCGACGAACGACGCTGCCAGGCCCGCGACAGCCGGCACCGCACCGATCGTCGTGAGGCCGACCAGCACGCCCTCGTTTGCAAGATACTGCGCGACATCCTTCGACAGCAGTCCCTGGGCAATCGCACAGAGAACCATCACCGCGATCTGGCTCACGAGGAACGCGCCGGCGATGACCGCGCTCAAGCCGAGCGTGGCCCAGAAGCCCCACGGACCTCTCGTCGGGGACGCGCCGCTTATCGGTTCAGCCACAACTGCGCATCGCGAGGCAGATCGAAGTCCGGCGGCATGACGGCGATGATCGTGACGCGTGTTCCGTCGATCTCGATCTCGCGGCCGATGGCGTCGGGACCGGCGCCGAACCGTCGCCGCCACAGCGCGTCGGTCAAGACGGCGAGCCGGCGCGATCCGGGAGCGAAGTCGACGTCGAGGAAGAGCCGGCCGATGCGCGGACTCATTGAGTACGCGCGAAAGAAATCCCGCGTGACGACCGCGGCCGAGGTGGACTCGGTCGTTCCGTCTGCGGAGACGCGCACAGTGGAGGCCGTGAAGGACCCGGCCGGAGGCGGCGGATATCGAGCGAGTGCGGTGCGGACATCGCAGGCGCAGAGAGCCACGCACGCGATGGCACTCAGCATCAGTGCTCTCATGCTCCTCATTGGGACCAGATGATAGCGCGCACTACACCTTCATGTAGTCGGGCGCCGCGATTTCGGACACGCTCGCACGATCCCGCGATTTCCCCAACAATTCCGCGCGTTCGAAGCTACATGGGCTCGTAGCGGTGGCCGCGCCGTCTCGCCGTCAAATATGGGCAACGAGACGGCGGAGTTCGACGCCGTCGCAGGGCGATGCGGAACATCCCGCGCGCCACTGGGCCGAGACGGGCCGGGCGAACTGCACCGACGCGGCGGGGGATCGCCGCAGAGCACACCATGAAGAAGCTGTCATTCGTCGTCGCCACTCTCCTCACCTCCGCCATCGCCGCGCCTGCGTTCGCGCAGGAAGCGGACCGCACCAACGCCTCCTACGCCAAGGAAACCTCCGTTCAGTACTCGATGCTGCGCGACTACGGCTCGACGGGCACGTTCGGAATGCTCTTCGACTTCGGCAAGCAGATTCGACCGAACCTCAACGTGATTGGCGAGCTCGGCTTGCACCGCGTTGACGGGCACAGCTACACGCAGGGCGCGGCCGGCCTGCGCTACGGGAAGATGACCAGTCGCAAGGTTCGCTCGTTCGTGCAGTTCGCCGCTGGCCCGCAGAACGAATGGGGCGCCACCGGGTTCGTGTTCCAGCCTGGCGCCGGCGTGAACATCCGCGCCAGTCGCAAGCTCGACACGAAGATCCAGGCCGACTTCCCGATCCTTCGTTGGGAAGGCAATACCTACAAGCAGTTCCGCTTCAGTGTGGGACTGGGTCTGCCGCTCGGCGGGAAGTAGCACTCTATAATCCACTCCGGCCGATGCTCCCCGTGCTGCGCGTCATGCTTGTTCTCGTAATCGCAGCACTACCTGCCATGGCATACGCCGAGCGGCTTGCCGCTCGGCGTTACACGACTGCCGACGGCCTTTCAGGCGACTACATCCTTCGCGCCATGCGCGACTCCCGCGGGTTCCTGTGGTTTGCCACGCGCGACGGCCTGAGCCGATTCGACGGCGTGCGGTTCGTGGTCTACGGCGCCGCGCACGGCCTGCCGGCCAACACGATCAACGACGTGCTCGAGACGCGGAACGGCACGATGTGGATCGCGACGAACGGCGCCGGTGTGTGCCTGTTCGATCCGCGCGGCGGGAAAAAGCTCTTCATCACGGTGCCGGTTGGCAAGGACCTCGCGTCGAACCGCGTGAACAGACTGTTCGAGGATCGACACGGGACGATCTGGGCGGGCACCGATGACGGCCTGTTTTCCGGTACTGACGAAGGGGACCGTACGAGTTTCCGCAAGGTCACCATGCCGCTCATTTCTGACGCGCCGGGTTTCAACTCCGTCGGCGCGATGACGGAAGACCGGCACGGCAACCTGTGGGTTGGCGGGAACTGGGGTCTGGTGCGGCGGCTGCCTGATGGCCGAAGCGTCGTCTATCGTCTGGAGCCGTCGAGCTCGCGAGATTCAGTCGGGGCGCTGCAGTTCGATGATGCGGGCCGGCTCTGGGTCGGATTTCGAAGCGGGTTGTACCTGCATCACCCGCCGCCCATCGAGTCGTTTCCGGCGGATCCGGCCATCGCGCGCGGCATCTCGCGCACGCAGGGAGCCGGCGACGATCGCTGGTTCACGACGGCCAATGGATTGCCCGACAACACCGTGACCGCTTTGCATCTTCGTCGCGGTGGCGAAGTCTGGGTTGGCACGCAGCACGGCGTCGGCGTGATCGAGCGCGACGTCATCCGTGCGATCACGCCTCGCCAGGGCGTCCCGGACATCTACATCACGGACCTCCTCGAGGATGCGGCCGGCAGTCTCTGGATCACGACATTCAACGGCGCCATCCGGCTCATCCGCGACGGGCTCGTCAGCTTCGACGAGCATGACGGTCTGGCGAGCTCTCGCATTCACAGTAGTGCGGTGGACGCTGCCGGGCGATTCTTCGTCGTCACCGGCGAGTACGAGATCAGTCAGTTCGACGGCACGCGATTCCGGACCGCGCGTGCGCAAGTGCCGAAGGAAGCGCTGTGCTCCTGGATGTCGCTCTGCGCCAGCGTCGCGCGGAGCGGCGACTGGTGGGTGCCCACGACGCTTGGTCTCTACCGCTGGCCGGCGATCGAGCGCGTGGAAGATTTCGCGAAGGTGCCGCCCGCCGATCTGTTCGATGTACGACACGGTCTGCCCGAGAACGCCGTCTTCAGCACGTTTGAGGATCGACTGGGCGACGTGTGGGTGGGCACGACCGCCGGCGGCGTGGTACGGCGGAAACGCGGTGGCGCAGAATGGCACGTCTACACGGAGGCGGATGGGCTGCCACCGTTGAAAAGGACGTACGGCCGGCTGGCCTCATTCGCCGAGGATCGATCGGGAGTGCCCTGGTTCGCGTTCGACACGGGCGGTCTCGCGCGGTTCCGCGACGGACGGTTCGAGGTCTTTTCCCAGGAGCAGGGCGCACCGATTGGCGGGTTGAGCTCACTCCTCATCGATCGCGATGGCCGGCTCTGGATCGGCAGCACGCAGACGGGCATCATGCGAGTCGACGATCCCACCGCGGCCGCGCCGGTGTTTCGCGCCTTCACGACCTCCGACGGACTTGCCAGCAACAACGTCAGGTGCCTGGCGCATGACGATCTCGGCAGGCTCTACGCGGGAACGAGCCGCGGTATCGATCGCATCGATCCCGTGACGGGCACGCTGCGGCATTTCTCGCTGGCCGACGGCCTCGCCTCGGACTTCGTGACGTCCGCGACCCGCGATCGAAGCGGCGCGTTATGGTTCGGCACCATCAACGGCCTGTCGCGTCTGACGGTCGAGCCCGGCACACCGGCAGCCCCCTCGACGACACCGCCGACGATCTTCATCGACGCCGTGCGTCTGGCCGGTCGAGACCAGCCCGTGTCCGAACTTGGCGAAGTGGGCCCGGCGGCGCTGACAGTCCCGCCCGGACGAGGACCGCTGCAGATCGAGTACTTCGGCTTCAGCTTCGAGCCGGGTTCACCGCTCAGGTATCAGTACCGGCTGGAAGGCGCGGAAGCCGAGTGGAGCGCGCCGAGCGAACAGCGAGGCGTGACGTACGCGAGCCTCGCGTCGGGCTCGTACCGGTTTCTCGTTCGTGCCGTCCGTTCGGATGGCGTCGTGAGCCAGGCCGCGGCGGTGCTCGCGTTCAACGTGCTGCCGCCGTTTTATGCGCGCTGGTGGTTCATCGTGATGATTGCGGCAGCGCTGGGCGGCATGGCGTTCGTGCTCTACCGCATGCGCGTCGCGCAGTTGCTCCGCGTCGAGCGCGTGCGCGCGCGCATTTCGACGGACCTTCACGACGACATCGGCGCGAGCCTGTCGCAGATCGCGATTCTTGCGGAAGTCGCACGTCAGCGGATGCGTCACGATCGGCCGGCGAACGCTCCGGAACCGGCCGCCGCGGAACCGCTCGAACGCATCGCGGAGACGTCACGCGGACTCGTCGACTCCATGAGCGACATCGTCTGGGCGATCAACCCGGAAGTGGACTCGCTCGCTGACCTGGTGCATCGCATGCGGCGGTTCGTCGAGGACACACTCGGGGCCGGCGACATCGACGTCACGTTCCGCGCGCCGGAGTCGAAGGTGGATTTGAAGCTGGGCGCCGATCTGCGGCGCGAGATCTTTCTCATTCTCAAGGAGAGCGTGACGAACATCGCCAAGCACGCCCGCGCGACACGCGTGGCGATCGACTTCGAGAACAGCGGGCGCCGCCTCTGGCTTCGCATCAGCGACAACGGCCAGGGTTTCGATCCGGCCGAAGCCACCGACGGCCACGGCGTCGCCAGCATGCGCCGGCGCGTCGCCGCCCTCGGCGGCCGCCTGACGATCGACTCCGCACAAGGACGCGGCACCACCATCACTCTGGACGTCGAACGTTGGAACCAATGACCGGCACCGAACGAGACATCACCGTCATCAACATCGAGGATCAGCGCGAGATTCGCGAGGGGCTGGCGGTTCTCATCGAGGCCACGCCCGGGTACAAGTGCGTTGGTCGTTATCGCTCGATGGAAGAGGCGCTGGCCGGCATCGGGCCGACGTCACCGGATGTCGCGCTGGTCGATCTCGGCTTGCCCGGAATGTCCGGCATCGACGGGATCTAGGTCCTGAAAGACCGCTATCCGACGATGGCGGCGCTCGTGCTCACGGTGTACAGCGACGACGCGCGGATCTTTGCGGCGCTGTGCGCGGGCGCCTGCGGCTACATGCTCAAGAAAACTCCACCGGCCCGGCTGCTCGAGAGCTTGAAGGAAGCTGTCGATGGCGGCTCGCCGATGTCGCCTGAAGTCGCGAGGCGAGTGATCGATCTGTTCCGCGAAATCCGCCCGCCCGAAAACGCCGACTACGAGCTCACGCCGCACGAGACGCGGCTGTTGCGGATGATGGTCGAAGGGCACAACTACAAGAGCGCGGCAAAAGAGTTCGGCGTGACGACGCACGCGATTTCATTCCACATGCGGCGGATCTACGAGAAGCTGCAGGTGCACTCGAAGTCCGAGGCCGTCGCGAAGGCGCTCAAGAACCGGCTGGTCTGATCCGGGTGTGCGTTTACTCCCACCCGGCCGGTATGTGGTCGCTGGGCTGATGGAGCCTCATCACCCAGATCGCGAAGACGGCCGTCGCGGTTCCGAAGATCACGAAATTCCACGTCGTCGTGAAGTGAAACGCGATCGGGCTGCAGAAGAGCCAGACCCCAATCATGCCGATCGTGAATGCCTGCCACCGGTGTTCCACAGCGGCAATGTAGAAGCCGAACGTCGCGGCGATCACGCCGGCCGTGAGCAGTACGCCGGGTGAGTCCGGGTTCGTGAATCCCTTGCCGATCAGCCAGAGGGCGACGATGAACGTGACGGCTGTTTGCCACATATGGACCGCCTCACAGGTACGGACCTGCAGGGAGGCGGATTGGCTTGCAGCGACGGAGAAGATTCGAGTTCCGAAAGCTGAGCGATAATCTCTCCACGCAACCCACGGAGGGCGCGATGAACCAACGACGGAACCGTCGGGAATTCATGGGTCTTACAGCGGCCGGCGTCGCCGGCGTGCTTGCGCCGCGATGGCTGATCGCCTCGCCCGCTGAACCCGACCTCATCGTCTTCAACGCCAGAGTCTTCACGATGGACCCCGTGATGCCGCGCGTCGAGGCGTTCGCGGTGAAGGACAGCCGGTTCGTCGCGTTGGGGACGTCGGCTGACATCAAGGCGCTCGCCGGCAAGCGCACGCAGAGCTTCGATGCGAAGCAGATGGCCATCGTGCCGGGGTTCATCGACTGTCATAACCACGCGGGCGGCAGCACGCTCCTCTACGAAGTGCTCGTCGGCAATCCATTCGAGGTCGAGTTCGTCACGATCGCGAGCATCATCGAGAAGCTGCGGGCGAGGGCCGCGACGACACCCGCGGGCACGTGGGTTGAGGGTTACTTCTTCGACGACACGAAGCTCAAGGACGAGCGGGCGCTCAACATTCGTGACCTGGATCGGGTGTCGACCGAACATCCCGTCGTGGTGCGGCATCGCGGCGGGCACACGGCGTTCTATAACAGCAAGGCGTTCGAGCTGGCCCAGATTCAGAAGGACGCAGCGAATCCCGCGGGCGGCACGTTCGATCGCGATGCCGAAGGTGCCTTCACCGGTCGAGTCACCGACCGCGCGATGAGTGCACTGAGCGGCGCGGGCCGCCGGCCGCAGTTCACGCCGGAACAACGCGCGCAGCGCGACCGCGACGGGATCGCGCACATCTCGAAGCAGTTCGTGCGCTACGGCCTCACGAGCGTGCATCACGAAGGCGGCAGCCTCACGGCGATCCAGGACGTTCGCGCACGCGGCGAGCTGCTGCATCGCGTGAGCTACGAGGTCAGTGGCGGCGTACTGGACTCGATGATCTCAACCGGCATCCGGACCGGTTTCGGCGACGAGTGGATCAAGCTGGGCGCCACGTCAGAGCACACGATCGACGGGTCGTTCTCCGAGCGCACGATGGCGTTGAGCACGCCTTATCCCGGCGTGCAGCCGGCGTATAGCGGCAACGTCACCGAGACGCAGGACACGCTCAACGCGTGGGTCGAGCGCGTGCATCGCGCCGGCATCCAGGTGAACTGCCACGCAAACGGCGACGTCGCGATCGACATGTTCCTGAAAGCCGTCGAGCGCGCGCAGCAACTCGCCCCGCGGCCGAACGCACGTCCCAAGATTACGCACTGCACATTGATCAATGACGACCTGGTGCGTCGCATCAAGGCCACCGGCGCCGTGCCGGCGATGTTCACGACCTACGCCTACTACAACACCGATAAGTTCGTGTTCTACGGCGAGGAGCTGATGAAGCGGTCGATGGCGTTCCGCACGCTGCTCGACGCCGGCGTGCCGGCCTGCGCCGGCTCGGACTTCTCGCCGGGTCCGTTCGCGCCGCTGATGGGGATTCAAGGCATGGTCACGCGCACCGGGTGGGACGGCGCGACGTGGGGCGCGAACCAGCGCGTGAGCGTGGACGAGGCCATCAAGATCAACACGTTCAACGGCGCATTCGCATCGCTCGAGGAGTCCATCAAAGGCTCGATCGCCGAAGGCAAGCTCGCTGACTTCGTCGTGCTGGCCGACGACCCGCACACCGTGCCGAAGGACAAGATCAAGGACATCCAGATCGTTCGTACAGTGGTCGGTGGAACGACGGCGTATCAGGCCTGAGACCGGCCCTTCGGCGGTTTGACGCGCTTCGTCGGTGCGTCCGCATCTTTCAACGCACGAAAGATCAGCGTCGCGTCGCCGAGCTTGATGCGGTCGCCATTCTCCAGGGGATGACCGTCGGTCACGCGGCGCCGCCCGATGAACGTGCCGTTGGTGCTGTTGAGGTCGTCGATCAGCGCACCGGCAGGATTGCCGTCAGCCGGCACACGAATGCGCGCGTGCTTTCGAGAGACGCCGCCGGCATCGATCCACACCGCGCACGCCGCGTCGCGGCCGATGACGTTGTCGCCCGGCGCGAGGACGATGGGGCGATCTTTCCAGACAATCCAGAACGGTGTCGCCGCAGGACGCGCGGCCTCTGACGCTCGTCCCGCTTCGACCTCGACGGCCTCGCCGTCAAATGCGTAGCCCACGCCATGGACCGTGCGGAGCAGGGAGCTGTCGGTCAGCACCCCCCTGACCTCGGCCACCAGGTTCGTCAGGCTGGCCTCGACGACATGGGTGTCCGGCCATAGCCGCTGACGGATGGCGGCCTTCTCGACCACGGCGGGGCGGCGTTCGACCAGCATGGCGAGCAGGTCGAAAGCCTTGGGCGACAAATGTTTGGCTGCGCCCGCCTCTGTCAACTGTCTCGACGCCGTGTCGAGCACGACCGAGCCGAATCTCACCTTCACTGACGTCCCCGGCCCGTGTCGGAAACCTTTGAATTTCCGTCTAATCGAAAACCCATGCCCTAAGGGATATTAGGCCCTCGCTCATGAACATGAACAGATCCCGACGCCCGGCCGCCGATCTCATCGAAGCCATCGTCCAGAACATGCGCTCGAATCTGGAAGAGCTCCGCTACACGACCATCGCGCCAAGCCGGTACACCGTGTACGTGTCGCCCGCCGAGCATGCCAGGCTCGAAGGCATCATTCCTCGCCTCCAGGCCGAGACGCTGCGTGCGCTGAACGAAGAGCTGTCGCGGCAGAACCGGCGAGGAAAGCTGCGTAACGTGATCGGGCCGTGGCTGGGACGCCCGAAGCCGCTGCTCGACACCGCCGACGCCCGCTGGCACGTCGAGTTTCTTCCCGATCTCGACGGCGAGCTCCAGAGCGAGCAGGACATCGTCGTGCACTCCGAGTTGATCCTGCCGGCCGAGCCCGAGCTCGGCACCGGCGAGCGCACACGCCGCATCACGACGGTACATTCCGAGCGAAAGACGACGACGCGAGAGCCGCAGGTGAAGTCGACGAGCGCGCGCGCCGCCGGCTACGGACGCCTTGTCTATCAGGATCAGAAAGGCTCGCATCAATTCGAGATCGTCCGCGAGTCGACGTCGATCGGGCGCGGCGGCACGATGTATCCGGTGGACGTGAGGATCGCGACGAGCGACGATGTCTCACGCGAGCATGCGCGCATCCGTCGTGCGGCCGACACCGGCGACTTCTATCTGATCGATCTCAGCTCGCTCGGCACGACGATCGATGGCCGGCCGGTGCCGAAGGGCTACGACAACGGCAACGGCAGCAAGCGCGAGAACGGCGCCGAAGCGCCGCTGCCGAAGAAAGCGCGGATCGGTCTGGCCGAGACCGTCTTCATCGACTTCGAGAGGCTTGAATGATCGGTCCCCGAACGTATCGGGTGGCCGGCGCCACCGATGTCGGCAGCCAGCGTGAGGCCAACGAGGATCGGTTTTACGTCGACGCCGAGCGCGGCGTGTTCATCGTGGCCGACGGCATCGGCGGTCACGCGGCGGGAGAGACGGCGGCCGAAACCGCGATTGCCGCGATGCGCGAGCGCCTGAGCCGCCAGACCGGCGCGCTGACCGATCGGATGCGCGAGGCCATCACCATCGCCAACAACGAAGTGCACCGCGCTGCATCCACTCGGCCGGAGTGGCAGGGCATGGCGTGCGTGCTGACGGCCGCGATCGTCAACGGCACCAACGCCGTGATCGGCCATGTCGGCGACTCGCGGCTGTACAGGCTGCAGGGAGATCGGATCGAGAAGATCACGCCCGACCATTCGCCGGTCGGCGAGCGTGAGGATGCGCGCGAGTTGTCCGAAGCGGAAGCCATGCAGCATCCGCGCCGGAACGAGGTCTATCGCGACGTCGGATCTGAGCCGCGCGAGATCTCCGATCCAGATTTTGTGTTCGTCACCGAGATCCCGATGCCGGCCGATGCCGCGTTGCTCATCTGCAGCGATGGGCTGACGGACCTGGTGCCGTCCGAGACGATCCGGCAGATCGTGGCTGCGCGCGCGGGAGCGCCGGATGACGTCGTGCGCGGACTGATCGCCGCGGCGAATGAGGCCGGCGGCAAGGACAACATCACCGTCGTCTTCGTCGAAGGCCCGGAGTTCGGTCGTCGTCCTTCAAGTGGCGTGGTCGCGCCGCTGTCGCACGTATTTGCCGGACCTGAGAGGTCCGGCCTACGTACTCATACCGGCCGCAACTGGATGTTGGCGGCGGCCATCGCGGCGACGGCACTTGCGGGATTGGCAGTCGGGGCCAACTGGGATCTCGTCACTTCCAAGGCGGATGAGACGGTCAGCGCGATCGGACTGAGCGGCGGTGTCTTCGTCGTGCGCACAGGTGAGTCAATTCAGTCGAAGATCGACAAAGCCGGCGCCGGCTCGACCATCATCGTCGAGCGCGGCGAGTACCGCGAGCAGCTGAAGCTGAAGAGCAACGTCCGGGTGATCAGCCGAGTACCGCGCGGCGCGACCATCCGTCTGCCCAGCAGTGCCGCCGAGCGCGACGCGGCGGTCGCGGCCACAGATATCGTCAACGCCGAGCTGACGGGATTCCGCATCGTCGGCGATGCCGCAACGCCACTCGGCGTCGGCGTCTTCGCGCGCGACAGCACGCTGCGCCTGATGGATATCGAGGTCAGCGGCGCGACGGCCACGGCACTCGATCTCGGCTCCAGCGAACTCGAGATCGGGTCTGGCGGCGGCATCGCGGTGAGCGGGAGCGACATCCACGACAATTCCGGCTCGGCGTTGATCGCTCGCACGGGCGCATCGCTGCGACTGACGCACAACACGTTCGAGAAGAACGCGTTTTCCGAACGCCCGCCGGCCGCGGTGCTCGTCGAGCGCGATGCGAAGGTCGAGTGGCAAAGGAATGTGTTTTACGGGATGAGTCCGGAAGCCATCGCGGGAACGAATGCAGGGCTGCGTGCCGCGCTGATTCAGGCGAACGTGTTCATCGGGACGAGGCCGGCAACAACCGCGCGGCCGCCGGCTGGACGAGGCGGGCGCGAGCAATGAAGCCAGTCCTGTTTCGACAGATCGGGCCGTACGAGATCCTCGAGCAGATCGGCCACGGCGGATTTGCGATGGTGTTTCTTGCGCGAGACACGCGGTCGGACCGCGATCTCGTCGCGCTCAAGGTCCTGCCGGACGGTCCGGATGCGGAAACGAAGGACATCGCCGCCTGCGAACAGCGCGGCGCCGAGCTCCAGCGGATGTTCCTCGACGAGAGCACGTTCGTGCCTCGGGTGTACGACATCGGCGCGGCGGCCGGGTACGTGTACATCGCGATGGAGTACCTGGAGGGCGAAGACCTCTCCACGTTGATTCGGAAGAGCCCGCTCGAGCCTGCGCGGGCGGCTGCGATCGCGGTTCAGCTCTGCCAGTTCCTCGAAGAAGGCGACCGCCTGCAGAGCGCAGTGGACGGCGCCTCGACCCTCACGCTGCTGCACAACGACCTGAAGCCGACGAACGTTCGGATTGTCGCCGGCGATCGCGTCAAGGTGCTCGACTTCGGCGCCGCGAAGACGTTGTCGATGAGCCGCCGCGTGACGCGGAACGACTTCTACAGCACGCCCTATCTGTCTCCCGAGTGTCTCGACACGGGAGAGCGCGATCGTCAGACGGACACGTGGGCGCTGGGCGTCATCCTTTATGAGATGGTGGCCGGGCGGCCGCCGTTCTCGGCCGAGAGCACGCGCCGGCTCGAAGAGCGCATCCGATCGCGCAAACCGCCGGAAACGCTCGCGCATTGTCCGCGATCGTTCCAGGCCGTTCTCGCGAAGCTGCTCGCCTCGACGCCGGAGGAGCGCTACGCGACCCCGGAAGCGATCCGGCAGGACCTCGAGAGATTTCTTGCCGCGACGCCGACACTGGCGGAACACGACGGCTGGCCGGATCGCGTGCACGACGAGCCGCCGACGCGTCGCACAGCCCGTGATGCAGAACCCGCCACGCGCGTGACGAGAGACGACGAGCCGCCGACGCGGAAGACAAGCCTTCGTAAGGCAGACCTTCAGGTCTGCCTTCCAGATGCACCTGAAGCTCCGCTAAACGACGCGAAGGCCGGCAGACCGGAAGGTCCGCCCTACGACGCGAGGGTCGGCAGACCTGAAGGTCTGCCCTACGAAAGCAAAGCACCGAAGCGGACGCTGCGTCGCTGGCTCAAGACGCTGCTGGCGGTGGCCATCGTCGCCACCGTGACGAACGAAGGATGCGTCGCGTCGGAAGCGGGCCGGCTGGCGGCGACGGCGCCGATGCAGGAATTTGCGGGCTTCACCACTCTCTGGTCAGAGTACGAGTCGTTGTCGCAACGCAGCTGGGTCGGCGGTCTCGGAGCGCGTTCGCTCGGCATCGCACTCGCACGTCAGGCGCTGGTGCTGTCCGAGCGCGTGGCTGGCGATTACCGCACGCCCGCGCCAACCGTCCGTGAGGCGCAATGGCAGGCGGCGGCCGGAGTGCTCGAGCGCGCAGTGACCGTAGCGCCGGAGGATCGCGTGCTGCGCGGCACGCTGCGTTATTGCCAGGGGCAGCTGCATCGCATCAACGGCGAAGCGCGCAAGTCGCGAAAGCAGATCCCGCAGGCGCAGCGCGCCTTCGCAGAGGCCGTCACGGCGTTTCGCGAAGCCGCTGCACTGCGCCCGAACTGGCCCGATCCGTTTCTGGGCCTGGCGCGGACATTCATCTACGGCGTGGACGACATCGATCGTGGCGCCGACGCGATGAACCAGGCCCAGCAACTCGGCCATCCGATTGGCGATCGAGAGACCGCGCAGCTCGCGGATGGCTATCGCGCGCGCGGTGACGCGCTCGATCGATCCGCCGACGCGCTCGAGGGCATGCCGCAGCGGCGTGAGTTCCTGGAACGCTCGCGTGACGCGTACCGGCAGGCGCTCGACTTTTACACGAAGATCGCCGGTTACGCAGACGTGCCTGCACGCATCAGGCTGACGCAGAAACGCTTCGAGGCCATCGAGAAAAAGATCATGGAAATGGATTTCGCGGAGCGCATGTCGTGGGAGTGACGTATACGACCCGGCGCGACCGCGAGCGGCGGCACGCGGGCTCCAGCCCGGACGCGATGCGCGGCCATCTCGTGCTGCTCGCGACCGGCCTCATCTCGCTCATCCTCATCGCCTTCTGCTATTCGGGTCGCATGCGCGCGTTCGCCGCCGCCGAACAGCAGCACGCCGGGCCGACGCCCATCAACCTGACGAACGTGGCCGGCGCGGATCGCCTCGAAGACG
>Ga0137451_1000097_pt1 | contig 26288 bp, 16 predicted proteins | sample EasRivERMGT500_2_FD_102336 | JGI IMG/M metagenome (GOLD analysis project Ga0137451, IMG submission 102336) | Soil microbial communities from meander-bound floodplain in the East River, Colorado, USA - East River MetaG ERMGT500_2 | ecosystem: Environmental > Terrestrial > Soil > Floodplain ... | reverse complement strand
TCCAGAACACAGGCGGCGTGACGGTCGATATTTTTGACGCCAGCACCATTTCCGGTGGTGACACCATCACGCTCAATTCGGCGGGGGGTGCAGACATCGTCAATATACTCGGCACCCGGGATGGGACCAGCACCACCGTGAACACCGGCGCCGGCGCGGACACGATCAATGTCGGCAGCCTCGCGCCGGCGACGGGCGGGACGGTCGATGTCATCAATGCTCCGCTGTCGGTGAATGGCGGCGACGATTTCGACACCCTGAACGTGGACGATTTGGGAGATACCAGTCCGAACACCGGAACACTGACCGCCACGACGGTCAGCGGTCTCGGGATGGCCGTTGGGATCGGATACGGGACGCTCGAGAGCCTGAATATTCTCCTGGGTACTGGTTCCGACACGTTCACCATCATGAGCACGCATTTGGGTGCGACGGTGCTCGAAACCAGCGCCGGCAACGACACGGTGCATGTGCTGAGCACAGCAGGCGAAACGACGGTGAACAGCGGCGCCGAACACGACACGGTCAACGTACGGACGATCGGCGCGGCGACGACCGTGAACACCGGCAGCGGAGACGACACGATCAATGTGGGCAGTCTCAGCGGGGCGGTCGACGGCATTGCCGCGCTGCTGACGGTCAACGGAAATGACCCCGCCAGCGGCAGTGATGTCCTCAACGTCGATGATTCCGGCGACACGGGCCCGAACACCGGCACGCTGACCGCCACCACCATCGCCGGTCTCGACATGGTTGGCAGTATCATCTACGGCACCATCGAAACGCTCAACATCGACCTGGGCTCGGGTGGAGATACCTTCACGATCGCGGGCACGCACGCGGGGACGACCACGCTCAATAGCAACGCGGGCGGAGACACGGTCAACGTGCAGACGATCAGCGGCGCGATGACGGTCAATACGGGCGGCGAGGACGACACGATCAATGTCGGCGGCCTTGCGCCGGCGATGGGCGGGAATGTGAACGCGATCAGCGCGCCGCTCGCGATCAGCGGCGGCGGTGGCAGCGATACGCTTAACGTGGACGATACCGGCGACGCGGATCCGAACAGCGGCGTCCTGACAGCGATGACGCTTGCCGGCCTCGGGATGGCGGGCGGGATCACCTACACCGATTTCGAGGCGCTGGAAATCTCGCTTGGCTCGGGGGGAAATCACTTCGACATCACCGGCACGATGCGGCGCGACGACGGCGGCACCGCTACGGTGGTCAATACCGGCGCCGGGAACGACGTGGTGACGGTATCGGTGGACGCAGCGACTGACGGTCCACTGACGGTGAACCTGCAGGGGGGGGACGATACGCTAGATGCCTCGGACTCCTCCCTGGACCTCGTGATTTCGGGTGGCGAAGGCAATGACGCGATTGCCGGAGGGTCCGGCGCGGACACCATCTTCGGCGATCAAGGTGCGGACGTGATCCACGGTAACGGTGGTGACGACACGCTCTACGGCGGTGGCGGTGACGATGAGATGTATGGCGAGCTCGGTGACGACTCGCTCTATGGCGAAGGCGGCAATGACGTGCTGCTGGGCGATACCGGCCAGATCGTACTCGGGAACGTTTTGCTAACGGACGTGGCTCACGTGACCGGGGAGCTGCCGCTCAACCTGCCGGGCCTGCCGGCGGTGAGCGAGGCGATCGTGAATGCGCTGCGCGACGCAGACCTGGTGCTGCTCGTCGGCCGGAGCAACGCTGACGGCTCCATGGACAGTCGGGCGCTGCTCGTCGAGCTGGTTGCCGACGGCTACGACGTGCTCTCGGGCGGCGACGGCGACGACGCGCTGTTCGGCCAGCGTGGCAACGATATCCTGAATGGCGACGCCGGCAGCGACCTGCTCTCGGGCGGCGCCGGGGACGACGAAGCCTACGGCGGCACCGGCGACGACACTATCGTCGGAGACGAGCTCTACGTCGACTCCACAACCGGAGTCGCGCCCAACGTGTCGCACGGCCTGCTGATCAACGGCACCGTGGTCGTGCCGACCGTTCAGACGATCCCGGGCGCGACACTGAATGCCGTGGCGAGCGTCCTGCCGTACGTGTTCGGCTACGGCGCGAACAGCCTGCTGCCGGCCGCCGACGGTGGCGCGGCGTTCCTTGTCTACGCCTCGGTGGTCACCGACTTTGGCCACCACCTCGCCCAGGTGCGCGGCAACGACATCCTCGGCGGCGGCGACGGCAACGACACCCTGGTTGGCGACGACCAAATGGTCCTTGCGCGCTCACTCTCATTCGACAATGCGAGTATGGCCCGCGCGGAGGTGCTCACGCGCGGCCTGCTCGACGTTGCGGATGATTTTTCGGACCTGGTGCACCGGCAATTCGACCTGCTCGACACGCACGATCACGATTACCACCACGACGACGGCATCTTAGTCGTCGATCAGGTCTTTAAGATCGGCGCCGACGAGCTTGACGGTGGCGACGGCAACGACGTCTTGATCGGCGACGACAACCAGCTCATCGAGCCCTCGTTCATGCTGCCGGTCGGCCTGGCCGGGGACTTCGAGCGCTTCGTCGAGGGGATTACGGATGCGGGGGATGAGCTCGCGCACGGCGTGCTCGATCTTGGCGAACTCGATCACCATCTGAGGGAAGTGGTGGTGCTGGTTCCCCACGAGAACCATTTCCACGAGCGCGTCGAGCACCACGTCGACATCGTGGCGTTGGGCAACGACATGATCGCCGGCGGCAATGGCGACGACCTGATCGTGGGCGACGCCTTCATCGTGCGCACGCCCGGAGTGACTCTGGTGGCCGGCGGGTCGACCTCGAACTACGGCGCGGACGACGCCTGGCAGGACGACGACTGGAAGGACAAATACGGTTTAGACGACTGGGCCTGGAAGCACCATGACCATGACGGGGACGACGAGTGGTCTGCTGCCTCGGGCATCAAGGTCGGCGCGGATACGCTCTCGGGCGGCGCTGGAGCCGATCTGATTTGGGGCGACAACCTCGCACTCGTTACCACCGCGGTTAAGCGCGGCGTGGGCCTTGGAAGCGGAGATTTCGACAACGCGCGGGGCGCAACGGAAGACGGGCTCGAGGGTCTCGCGCAGCTTGCGGATAGCGCCACGTACTGGCTGCCGTTGCAGGGCGGGGAGCATCACCACCATCACCACGACCACTGGTACCACGATGCCGGGAATTACCGCTTTGACAATGGCGACGACATCTCGGGCGGCGACGGAGACGACATCGCCTTCGGCCAGGACGGGGACGATACGTTGAGCGGCGATGCAGGCAATGACTGGCTGGTGGGCGGCGAGGGCAAGGATGAGCTCGACGGCGGTACGGGCTGGGACAAGCTGAAGTACGACAGCGACGAATCGAACGGGCTGCAGAGCGCCGTTGCGTCGCGCATGATCAACTGGAACGATTCGTTCAAGAACTACGGACTGCCGATCGCGCCGTTCGGAGGCCTGACCCTCGGCAAGGGCCACGGCGGCTCGAATTTTGCGAACTTCGATTTCCTCTCCCACGATTGACCCTGGGAATGACGACTGGGCAGAATTTCAGTTGATCATCGTACGATCCGCAGGCCAAGTTCCCAACCAAGAATCCGGAGACGCGTGAATTCATGCCGACGCAACATCCTGAAAATCCGGAAAACCGCGGCGACACCGCCGGCATGAAGATCTAGTGGGACGACTCGGCGATGAAGAGCTCCTACGCGAACGTGTGCAACGTCACCAGCACGCGCGAGGAGGTGGTGATGCTCTTCGGCGTCAACCGGGCGTGGAACCGCGGGCAGTAGGAAGTCACGATACAGCTCACCGATCGCATCATCGTCAGCCCGTACGCCGCGAAGCGCCTCGCGCTGCTGCTCGACGGGGTGGTGAAGGAGTATGAGAAGCGCTTCGGCGCGTTGAGCGTGGAAGGGCCCATGCCACAGAAATAACCCTGCCTCGTCCGGGCTCACTTGCCAGGGCAGACTTGACCTGACGCAAGGGGGCGCGAGGCGCCGGGAGCGGCGGGGTCAGTGAAACTGGACTTTGCAGCGCACGCCGGCGGGGAGAGCGAATTCTTTGTTCGGCAACTCGAGGCGCACGCCGAAGGTGCCGCTCGCCGCGTCCACCACTTTGTCCACGATCCTGACCACGGTGTCGTAACGACCTCCGACCGGCTGTTCCGGCATGACGGTCGCACGCTGCTTCGGCTTGACCTTTCCATAGAGGCTGACGGGGAGGATTACTTCGACGTGCAGCGGGTCGATTTCGGCGAGCTTGAGGATCGGGTCCTTGAAGGTGATGGCACCGAATTCGCCGGGCCTGAGCAGCACCTCGACCACGACGCCAGTGAACGGGCTGCGGATGGTCCTCATGGCGAGCACTTCGGCCGCGCGCTTGGCTTCATGCTTGGCAATCTGCTGATTCTCATGGGCCCGACGCAACTCCTCGCTCGCGAGATTGTGCTCAGCCTCCGCTTCATCGCGTGCGTTGACCGAGACGAAGTTCTGCTTGACCAGCTCATCGGCACGCTTCAGTTTCTTCAGGGTGATGTCCACGCGCGCTCTGGCTGCCCTGATCTCGCCCACCGCCGCGGCGCGCGACTGCGCGAGAGCAAACGAGGCCTGCTCCGGGCCGGACTCGAGCGTCACGAGGACTTGGCCCTTCGTTACGGCGTCCCCGCGCTTGACCCGCACCGATTCGATCATCGCCTCGACCGGGCTGCGAATTTCAACGTTCTGCCGCGCCTCGATCATGCAGTCGTACGCGGACTGGGCAAAGATGGATCCGGTGAACACGAGCACACCAGTACCGGTCAGCAGAAGGAGTAAGCGAGTCATCCGAGGCGTTATCTTAACATATTGTTTTTACTATGAAAACTAGAGCGGTGCTGGTTACGAGCTACACGTCACACCGCGGCTAGTTCTTGAGGCGCACTTGCTTGCCGAGGTGCGCGCAATCCTCGTCGGTCGTGAGGCCCGCGGCGCGGATGCCGTGCGCGGCGAGTTCCTCGTCGCGCGTTTCGGTGTCGCCGGTGACGCCGACGGCGCCGATGATCCCGCCGTTGCCGTCGCGGATCAGTCGGCCACCGCCCTCCGGGAAGATTTTCCCGCCCGAAGCGCTGATGAGGTAGTTCATGAACTGCGGCTTTTCCTCGTTGCGCACGCGCACCAGGCTGGAGGAGCGGCCCAGCGCGAGGGCCGCGTATGCCTTGCCCACTGCCATCTCGAACCGCATCATCGCCGAGGTGTCCTCTTTCTTGAACGCCTTGACGTGGGCGCCCGGGTCGGTGACTACCACGCTCAGGGGGCGGCAATCGAGTTCGCGCCCGCGGGCGAGGACCGCGTCGATGATGCGTTCGGCCTGTTTTAGCGTGATCTCGGACATGCCAGTCTCCCTGTTTTTCCGGTCTGCGCGTGGTGTTTTGTCCATGATAGCAAGACCGCGCCGGGAACATTCGCCGGGACGGCGGCATACCGGGGACATACATTAGAATGACTATTCGGGATCGCGCTACATAGGAGAGGGGGAGGGTGCACATGATGCAGGCCTGCAAGAGCCATCCAAGCTTTGCGTTCCTGCTGGGCGTCGCGCTGCTGCAGGCCGCGCCGGGCGCCGGCTGGTCCGCCGAAGCGTACCCGGCAAGACCGATCCGCCTGATCGTGGGCTTCGCCCCCGGCGGCGCCAACGACCTCGTGGCACGGGCGGTGGCGGCACGACTCGGCCCGCGGCTCGGGCAGCAGGTCGTCGTCGAGAACCGCGCCGGGGCGGGGGGCAACATCGGCACCGAGCTCGTGGCGCGCGCGGCGCCGGACGGCTACACACTGCTGCTGGCATCGGTGGCATCGTTCGCGATCAGCCCCGCGTTGCTCGGCAAGGTGCCGTTCGATCCGATCAACGATTTCGCGCCGGTAGCCCAGGCGGCACTGGTGTCGAGCTTGCTCTCGGCGCATCCTTCGCTGCCGGCGCGCTCGTTGAAGCAGTTCGTCGCTCTGGCGAAACAGGCGCCCGGCAGTGTCAATTACGCCACGCCCGGCGCGGGCAGCATCGCCCACCTCTCGGCCGAGCTGTTCTGGCATACGGCGGGCATCAAGCTGAATCACATTCCGTACAAGGGCGGCGGGCCCGCGGTGGTGGACGTCATGGCCGGCCATGTCGAGAGCATATTTTCCCTGATCTCCACGCAAACCCCGCACGTCAGGGCCGGCAAGCTGTATGCGCTTGTCGTGAGCAGCGCGAAACGGTCGGCCGCGCTGCCCCAGGTCCCGACCATAGCGGAGTCAGGCTATGCCGGATTCGAGGCGAGCGGCTGGCTCGGGTTGGCGTTCCCGGCGAAGACGCCGCGGGCGATCGTGGACCGCGTGTACAAGGAAACTGCGGCCGTGCTGAACATGCGCGAGGTGCAGTCGCAACTCGAGGACCTCGGGCTGGACGCGGAAGCACTCGATCCCGGAGCCTTTCACGCCCGGATCAAGGCCGATTACGCGAGGTGGAGCAAGCTGGTGCGGGACGCGGGCATCAAGGGCGGGGAGTGAACTTCGCATGAGCAACACCGTTCGCATCGCGTGCCTGCAGACGAACTCGGGCAACGATTACGCAGCCAATCTCGCCACGCTGACCGGCATGATGCGCGAGGCGGTGGCGGGCGGCGCGAAATTCATCTTCTCCCCGGAATACGTGCTGATGATGGACGGCAGCGGGCGCACCATGCGCGACAACGCGCTGGACGCCGCAGGCGAGCCGGCGCTGTCGGCGCTGACCGCGTTGTCGCGCGAGCTCGGCGCATGGCACCTGTCCGGATCGCTCACGCTGAAAAGTGACGATGGCCGGATGTTCAACCGTTCGGCGCTGATTTCCGACCGTGGCGAGATCGTGGCCACGTACGACAAGATCCATATGTTCGACGCGACGCTGCCGAGCGGCACCGTCATCCGCGAATCGAGCGCTTATCGCCCGGGCGAGCGGGCAATCGTTGCCGCGACGCCGTGGGGCGGGCTCGGCATGACGGTATGCTACGACCTGCGGTTTCCGAATCTTTACCGCGCGCTGGCCCAGCGCGGTGCCGTGATGCTGGCGATACCCTCGTCGTTCCAGCGCGAGACCGGACGAGCGCACTGGCACGTTTTGCTGCGCGCGCGGGCGATCGAGAACGCCTGCTTCGTGATTGCGCCGGCCCTGTGCGGCGATCATCCGGGCAAGCGCATGACCTACGGCCATTCCCTCGTCATCGACCCGTGGGGCGAAGTGCTTGCCGACGGCGGCGAGTCGCCCGGGGTGGTCTTTGCGGAACTCGACCTGTCGAAGGTGGCGGCGGTGCGCGCCATGCTGCCGTCGCTGACCCACGACCGCCCATTCGCGCCGCCCCCGGAGTCCGCCGGGAAGCTGTCCCGGGCAGAATTCTGACGGTTGCTTGAGCGTAGCGTGCACTCGCGGCCGCGCCGGCTGCTGCGCCGGCATGATTCCCGAACCATCGCGCTGTCGGCGATTTTTCACGGTCTTTGGCGCAGTCGAAGGGTTTGACTCGAAGCTACACGAAGACTTGCTTTCACTGGTCGGGCTGGCGGTGATCAATCTATTGCCCGCGCTTGCTGCTTTTGAGTTCCGCACTGCCGCCGCGCGCCGGCGGCATGCTACAATTTTTCATCCCGATGCGCATTCTCCTCAGCAACGACGATGGCTATTTCGCACCGGGCATCATTTTGCTCGCCGAAATGCTGGCGCCCCTGGCCGAGATCACGGTAGTCGCACCCGAGCGCGACCGCAGCGGCGCGAGCAACTCGCTTACGCTCGATCGCCCGCTTACCGTGCGCCGGGCGGAGGGCCGGTTCCATTACGTCAACGGTACTCCAACCGATTGCGTGCACCTTGCCGTTACCGGGGTGCTGAAGGAGCTGCCCGATATCGTCATCTCCGGCATCAATCATGGCGCGAATATGGGCGACGACACGATTTATTCCGGTACGGTGGCAGCGGCAACCGAGGGTTTTCTGCTGGGCATTCCTTCGATCGCGATCTCGCTGGTGACCGAGAACGGGAGGCACTTCCGGACCGCGGGGCGCGTTGCCGTGGACCTCGTCACCCGCTTCCAGCGGCAGCCGCTGGCCCAGCCGGTGCTGCTTAACGTCAATGTTCCCGACGTCGATTACGCGGATTTGCGCGGCATGCAGGTCACGCGGCTCGGCAAGCGGCACAAGGCGGAGCCGGCAGTGAAATCCACCACGCCGAGGGGCGAGAAGGTGTACTGGATCGGCGCCGCCGGCAGCGCGCAGGACGCGGGCGACGGCACGGATTTTCACGCTACCGCCGCGAACCGCGTCTCGATCACGCCGTTGCAGGTGGACCTCACGCGCTATTCACAGCTCGAGACGGTCAGCACCTGGCTCGCCAATCCATGACCGGTGACGGGAGTCAGGGCAGGCATGCCGGCATCGGCATGACTTCGCAGCGCACGCGCCTGCGCCTGATTGAGCGCCTGCGCGGCCAGGGCATCAGGGATGAGGCGGTGCTGGCGGCAATGAAGGAGGTGCCGCGCCACATATTCGTGGACGAGGCCCTCGCCAGCCGCGCCTACGAGGACCTGTCGCTGCCGCTCGGGTTCGCGCAGACCATCTCGAGCCCGCATACCGTGGCGCGCATGACCGAACTGGCGCGCAACGGTCGGCAACTCGACAAGGTGCTCGAGATCGGCACCGGTTGCGGCTACCAGACCGCGATATTGGCGCGGCTGGCGCGACAGGTCTACTCGATGGAGCGCATTGCGGCGTTGATCAGGAAAGCGCGGAATCATCTGCGCGCGGCCGGGGTTTCCAATGTGCACTTGCGGCACGGTGACGGACACGTCGGCATGCCCGAAGTTGCGCCCTTCGACGCGATCGTGATTACAGCTGCGGCGGCGAAAGCGCCGCCGGCGCTGCTGGATCAGTTGACCGTGGGTGGTAGAATGGTTTTGCCGGTTGACGGCAAGGGCGGGCAGCATCTCTACCTGATCGAACGCACGGACAAGGGAATGGTCGAACGACGCATGGATCCGGTTATTTTCGTGCCCTTGCTGCCGGGCATAGCGTAGGAGTCTTCTGGACTTGGCGTCATGAACCGTTGGTGTGAACGAATGGGCAGCTGCTTATCGCCAAGCCGACCGGGTGCAAAGCTCCGAAATCGCGGATCGCCGATCGTTCTGGCGCTGGCGTGCCTCGCGGCCGCGCTGATGGCGGGGTGTATCGCCGAGCGTGGTGCCCCCGTTATCGAACGCACTTCAGGGGCCAGGCCCGCACCGGTCAAACCCGCCACCGGAGTCGTTACCACGCCTGCACCGAAGCCGGGAGAAATGCGTCCCGAGTTCTATACCGTGCGGAAAAGCGACACGCTTTACAGCATCGCGCTCGACCAGGGGCTCGATTATCGCGATCTCGCGCAGTGGAACGGCATTACCGATCCCGCTGTCATCAGTGTCGGACAGATTCTGCGGCTCACGGCGCCGGCGACAACCGTGACGACCGCGCCCCTCCAGACCGCTCCCGGGGTCCAGGCGCGGCCTTTGGGGGAGACGCCGATCGCGCCCGGCACAGCGGTAGCGCCGCCGCCTGCCGCCGCACCGGCGTCGCCGCCGATTGTCTATGGCACCGCTGTTGCACCGCCGACTGCCGCTGCGGCTTCACCGCCCGTCGCTTCCAGCGGCAGCGTCGTGAACCAGCCCAAGGCGGTGCGGGCGCCCTATTCGGACCAGGTCTATGCCCAGTTGTCCGCTGCCAAGCCGGACCTCGCGCCGAAGCCCGATCCTCAGGCAGCCGCGGGAGACGGCAGCGACAATGTGAACTGGGGCTGGCCGGCGAGCGGCAGCGTGATCAATTCCTACAACGAATCCGCCACTCTCAAGGGCATCGGCATAGCCGGCAAGCTCGGGCAGCCGGTGGTCGCGAGCGCGGCGGGCCGGGTGATCTTCAGTGGCATGGGCATCCGCGGCTTCGGCAAGCTGATCGTGATCAAGCACAACAACACCTTCCTCAGCGTCTACGGGCACAACAACGCTCTGCTGGTGAAGGAGGGACAGAACGTTTCCAAGGGCCAGAAGATCGCCGAGATGGGCTCGACCGACACCGACCGGGTGAAACTGCATTTCGAGATTCGCCGCCTTGGCAAGCCGGTGGACCCGGTCAAGCTGCTGCCGCCGGCCTAGAATCGGTGACCAATGACCAGTCACCGGTTTTCAGACGCTGAATTGTCGGACCTGGCGCTGCAGTTCCTCTAGTCGTGCGCTGCCGGTGGTCGTGCCGTAGCGCAAGGCGACATAGAGCCCGGTGATGGCAGCCACCACCGGCACGAGATCGGGGCGTAGCCGTTCCAGCCTCCGCGCGTAATCCGCGGGCCCCTCCGCCGGGTCGCGCGGCAGGCCCTTGCGGCGCAGCTTGTCGCAGAACCTGAGATAGGCGGCTTTCGCCGGGTCGCGCACCTGCGTTCTGACCTGCCGCAGCACGAGCAGGGTAAGCATGACGATAATGATCCCCGACAGGACAAACAGGATCGCAACCAGCTTCTGCCACGTGGCGTTGTCTATGCCCACGCTCGACAGCAGCCAGCGCTGGCGCTCCGGGGTGTAACCGAGTACCCACTGGTTCCAGGCGTTGGCCATGTAATCCCAGGTGAGCCGCAACTGGCGTAGCGTCTCGAAGTCGCCGCGCACCATCAGCGGCAGCAGGTCGGTGCTGGGCAAGGCTGCGGAGATGCCCCTGTCCACCCGCGCGGGGGAAACTGCCGACGTGGGGTCGATCCGCACCCAGCCACGGTCCTCGAACCACACCTCGGTCCAGGCATGCGCGTCGGCCTGGCGCACAATGAAATAATCGCCCAGCAGGTTGATCTCCCCGCCCTGGTAGCCGGTCACGATGCGGGTGGGTATCCCGGCTGCCCGCATGACCACCGCGAAAGCCGAAGCGTAGTGCTCGCAGAAGCCGCTGCGCGTGGAAAACAGGAACTCGTCCACCGGTTGCTCGCCGAGCAGCGGCGGTTCCAGCGTGTAGTGGAAGTTCTGGTTGCGGAACATGCTCAGCATCTCGTTGACGATGGCGCCGTCGTCGGAGTGCTGCCGGCGCAGCGAGCGTCCCAGTTCCAGCGCGCGCGGATTGGAGTCCGCGGGCAGTTGCAGTGCTCGATGCATGGCATAGCGGTTCTCGACCTGGCCGAACGCGGCATTGAGATAGGACGTCATTTCGTAACGCAGGCGGGTATTCACCGGCTCCACTGAATAGAGCAGGTAATCGGAGCTGACGACGGCGCGCGGCGGGACACGGGCGGGAAGGTCGAGAGCGAACAGCCAGCGCTTGTTGTGCGGCTCGATGGTGATTTCGTACGACACCGGGTCGCCGGTGGCTTCGATGCTTCGCGACGAGTAGAAGAACAGCGGCGACGACCAGGTGCGTCCGTCGAAGTCCCACATCACCGGGCCGCGCCAGTAGAGATCCTTCTGGCGCGGCCGGGCGGACTCGAAGCGCACCCGGAACGCGACCGCGTCCGACAGGGTGAGGCTGGACAGGCTGCCCGGCGTCATGGTGTCCGACAGGCCGCTGACGCCGGCGAAGGCGTCGCGTGGCAGCCCCCACAACGGCCCGGGCACGCGGGGAAACAGCAGGAACAGCACCAGCATCAACGGTACCGCTTGTGCCAGCAGCACCCCTGCGGCCCGCAACTGGACCCGAAACGGCGGTTCGGCACGCGCGTAATTGAGGGCGATCATGCTCGCGGTGATGACCAGCGTGCAGGCCAGCATGTAGAGCGCCGTGGCGATGGTCTGGGAGTAGAGAAAATTGGTGATGATGAGGAAATAGCTGAGGAAGATGAGCAGAATCGCGTCGCGCAGCGTGCGCGCCTCGAGCAGCTTGAGCCCCAGCATGATTACCAGTAGCGCCACCCCGGCTTCGCGCCCGAACAGCGTGCGGTAGCCGATGAATACGCCGATGGAGGCGGCCACCGCGAACAGGAACAGCAGCCAGCGGTTCGGCATCGCAAGCCGGGCGTAGCCGATGTAGGCGCGCCAGATAATGAGCATGGCTACCAGCGCAATCACCCACCACGGGAGATGGGCGGCGTGCGGCGCGGCTACCATCGCCAGCGACAACAGCAGGCACAGCACGTGGCGCCAGGCGAGGGGTTGTTTGGCGTCAGTCATTCCAGAAACCCGCGAATCGTTATTCGTGAATCGTGAATCGACCGAAACATGGGCTGACCTCCGCGCAACCTCGAATCACGAATCACCAATCACGAATCACGGTGGTAGAGTGCCAGCGCCTCGAGACAACGGTCGCGCTGGGCTTCTCCTGCCGCCATCTCCACGGTTGACCCCGGCAGGCGCAAGCCGTAGGTAAGCTCCGCCGCCTGCGCGTCGAGCACCCAGCGTGCGAGATGGGACAGTCGTTCTTCCACTCCGATCTGCGGCGGCAGTTGCGCCCAGTCGAGCCACAACTCGGTTTCTGCCTGCCCGCTGAACTGCTTCGTCAGCAGGCCCCGGTCACGCGCGGCGGCTTTCCACGCGACATGGCGGGGCGAGTCTCCGGCGTGATACTGGCGCAGGCCGTGAAAATCATCCTGCCCGCGGCCGTGCTCGGCGCCGGCGCCGGCGCTCGCCGCGACGGGCGGCAACGGCAGACCGGGGAAGGCCGGCCGCGGATAAACGATGCAATGCATGGCGAGCTCGAGATAGGCCCAGGCGTAATAAAGTCCCAGCGGAAAGCGGGTGAAAAGGGTGAGTCGGCCCGGCCGCAGGATGCCACGCCGGGACGCCGCGATGCCGATCGCTGCCGGCGTGACCGTGCGCGCCTTCACGTCCACGAAAGTGGCGTCCTTCCGGTCCCAGGTGAGGCCGATAGCGTAGCGGTCGGCGCTGCCGCTGTTCTCGAGGTGAACGGTGAAGCGGGCTGTGTCGCCGGCGAACACCGGCTGGGTCCGGCCGCCCGTTATCCTCAGGTTCGCCAGGTTGCGGAAAGTATGGATCATGGCGTTCACGGCGAGCGCGCCCAGCAGAAAGGTGAGCACAAAACCCAGGCCCAGCGAGTAGTTGATGGAGCCCGCGAGCATGACCAGCAGCACCACGGCGAACAGCAGTCCCTGGCGCGACGGCAGTATGAAGACCCGCCGCTGGCTCAGCACGATCACACCAGCTTCCGGCCCGCGCGGCCGGAACAGCCAGTTATAGAGGTGATTCTTGAGCGCAGCGTACATCGGGAAATAGGAAATGGGAAATGGGAAATAGGAAATGGTCAACGGCGCCGGAGCGAGCCGGAGCTGCTCTGACTATTCACCATTTCCCATTCCCCATTCCCGCTCTTACGGGATGGCCACCTGCTTGATGAGTTGCGCAGCGATGTCGGTGCCATTGGCACGGGTGATCTCGCCGGTGGGGACCAGCCGGTGGCCGACCACCGCCGGCAGCACCGCCTGCACGTCTTCCGGAACAACGTGGTCGCGTCCGGCCATCAGCGCCCAGGCGCGGGCGGCGTGCAGCAGCGCCAGCGCCGCGCGCGGCGAAAGTCCGTTGACGTAATCTGCGGCGCGGCGCGTATGATCGGTCAGCGCCTGCACGTAGTCGAACAGCGCGTTCGATGCATGAACCTGCTGGGCGCGGTGTTGCAGCACGGTCAATTCCTGCGGCGTCATGGCGGGTTTGAGCGTTGCCAGCAGGTCGCGCCGGTCCCGGCCCTGCAGCAGCGCGCGCTCCGCCTCGCTGTCGGGATAGCCGAGGTGGACGCGCATCAGGAACCGGTCGAGTTGCGATTCCGGCAATGGGAACGTGCCCACCTGGTAGGAGGGATTCTGGGTGGCAATGACGAAAAATGGCTCGGGCAGGTGCCGCGTTTCGCCTTCCGTAGTCACCTGATGCTCCTCCATCGCCTCGAGCAGCGCGCTTTGCGCCTTGGGCGTGGCGCGGTTTACTTCGTCGGCCAGCACGACCTGGCTGAAGATCGGGCCCGAGTGAAACTGGAAGCCGCCGGTATCGCGGTTGTAGATGGAGACGCCGATGATGTCGGCGGGCAGCAGGTCGCTGGTAAACTGGATGCGCTGGAAAGCAAGTCCCAGCGACGTGGCCAGCGCGTGCGCCAGCATGGTCTTGCCGACGCCCGGAATGTCCTCGATCAGCAGGTGGCCGCGCGCGACCAGACAAGCAATGGCAAGCCGGATCTGGCGGTCCTTGCCGAGGATGATGTCGCCGACCTGCGCCACCACCTTCTCTATCTGCTGAGTCATCTGTTTTGGAGCGGATTTCCCGTACGGAGTTGCAGCATTATACGGCGACCGTCATCACGTCGCCGTCTCCGATGCGGATTCCGGTGGCGCGAGCGGCGGACATCGGCGCCTGCATCAGGCAGGGGCCTGCGTCCCATTCGCCTGTCATCGGACACCACGATGGCGAACTCGCAGCGTCGCCGGTCTACCTTCGCTACGCAGCGCGCGATGCTGACCTGCATCGACCGCCATGTGGCAACGTATCTCAAGTTCCAGGGACGGCGCGAGTGCCGGCTTGCGGGGCACTCAAACGGCGCGTTACCGTCGGAAATCATGCAACCGGGCGCTATAATCACCGGTAAGGCCCGGTATTTTTGCGCTTTTTTGGCAAGAGGTGTAGCTTGAACGGTGGCAGTCAGGTTTGACGGAGGGTTGGATGCGCAGGCCGTATCAAATCAACAGCGGTAAATCGTTGCGCAAAGCGAAACTACGGCCCAAGCAGCGACGCAGGCTGGCGCAGGGTCAGGATCTTTCCGAGCGGAGCCGCATCTGGCAGGCGCTGCTCGAGAGCGAAGACCGCTACCGGGCGACGTTCGATGGCGCGCCGGTGGGCATAGTGCACAGCAGCGTGGAATCCGACCGGATTCTGCACGTCAACCCCAAACTGTCCGAGATGCTGGGGTACACGCGGAACGAACTGCTCGGCATGACGACGGATGACATTCTCCATCCGGATCACGCCGGCGCTGACCGGCCCCGGTACCGGGAAAAGATGCTGTCGGGGGAATTGGACTCATTCTCGTCGGAACGCAAGTACGTCCGCAAGGATCACTCCGTGGTATGGGTCAACCGCACGGTCTCTCTGGTGCGGGATTCGCTTGGCAAGCCCGTTTATTTCATCCGGATCATGCAGGACATCACCGGGCGCAAGCAGGCCGAAGCCAGCCTCGAGCGATTGCTGCGCGTGCGCCACGACATGGCCGAATGCAACCGCGTGCTGGTTCACGCCGTAGACGAGAACGCGATGCTGGAGGAGTTGTGCCGCACCCTGGTCGAGTCCGGCAGCTACACGATGGCATGGGTGGCGCTCGCCACCGGCGATTCTGCTCATCCGCTGCGGGCGGCGGCCCATGCCGGGTTCGGGGGCAACTCGCCCATGCCAGGATCCACCGCCCGGAGCGCGCAAGGGCGCCTCCAGCGGGTCATTCAGGAGGTAGTCGCTACCGGCCATCCGCACGTCGCGCGCGGCCTCGCCGGCGATGCTGCGCTTTTGCAGCGCCGCGCTCGCGCCGAACAGCAAGGCTTCCAATCCTCAATTGCGCTGCCCCTGAAGAGCGAGGGCCGTATTCTCGGGGCGGTTGCCATCCATGCGCTCGCGCCGGAGGCGTTCGACGCCGACGAAGTCCCCCTGCTCACCAGCCTCGCCAACGACATCGCGTTCCGCATCGCGAGCTTGCGCGAACGCATTGCCCGCCAGAAGGCCGAGGCGGAACGGCGCGAGAGCGAACAGCGCCTGTCGCTGGCACTGGAAGGAACGGGACAGGCATTGTTCGACTGGAATATCGTTACCGGCGAGGTATTTCTCGGCCCGCGCTGGAATGAAATACTCGGGGGCGAGTGGACGCCCGTGCATACCGCGTTCGAAGACCTGGCGCGTCTGGTGCACCCGGAGGATTTTGACAATTTGAAGGCCAGCATTGTCGGTTCACTCAAAAACGACACGCTGTACCGGACGGAACACCGGGTCAGGAATCGTGCGGGTGCCTGGATCTGGATTCAGAGCCACGGGAAAGTGACCGCTCGCGACGCGCAGGGACGCGCGCTGCGCCTGGTTGGATACAACACCGATATCACCCCGCGCAAGCTCGCCGAGCTTGCGCTTGCCGAGAGCGAGGAGAGGTTCCGTGCGACCTTCGAGCAGGCCGCGGTCGGCATTACCCACGTCAATCTCGATGGCGTGCTGGTCAACGTCAACCAGAAATTCTGCGACATGCTGGGGTATGGCCGGGACGAACTGATAGGCAAGACGGTCAGTGACATCACCCATCCGGATGACTATGGCCAGGGCTCGCGGTACCGGGAAATGCTCACGCGTAGCGCGCTGGAATCGGCCAGCGGGGAAAAACGCTTCCTGCGCAAGGACGGCGCCATCCTGTGGGCGCGCCGGACCATGTCCACGGCATGCGACGGGCTCGGGAAACCGCGGTACGTGATCAGCATCGTCGAGGACATCACCGAGCGCAAGCGTGCCGAGTCGGAGAGCAAACGCTCGCTGTCGTTGCTTCAAGCGACGCTGGATTCGACCGCCGACGGCATCCTCGTCGTGGACGGGCAAGGGCGCGTGACGAGCTACAACCAGAAGTTTCTGGATCTTTGGCGCATCCCGGATGCGCTCGCGGCAACGCGCGACGACGAGCGTATGCTCGGGTACGTTCTTGCGCAACTCACCGACCCGGACAAGTTCATCGGCAAGGTGCGGGAGCTCTACCTGCATCCCGCAGCCTCGAGCGAGGACATACTTGTGTTCGGGGATGGCAGGGTCTATGAGCGATTTTCCCGCCCCCAGGTCCTCGACGGAGAACTCGTCGGCAGGGTATGGAGCTTCCGTGACATCACCGAACGCAAGCGTGCCGAGGAAGCAGTCATCCACGAGCGGGTGCTGCTGCGTGCCATCATCGACACGGTCCCCGATTACATCTACGTCAAGGACGCGGAGGGGCGGTTCCAGCTCGCCAACAAGGCGTGGCTCAAAGAACGCAATCTCAGCGACACGAGCATAGCTGGCAAGACCGTGTTCGACGTCTTCTCGGCCGAGTTGGCCGAGAGGATGGCGGCCCAGGACGCGGCCATCGTGAGAACGGGGGTCCCGATTCGCGATCTCGAGCAGAAGGTGGTCCTCAACCCGCGGGAAGGGGAGTCCGCCCAGCCGCGGTGGTATTCCATTACCAAGGTGCTGATGCATGACGCGTCGGGCAAGATCATCGGCACGGTCGGCGTCAGCCGCGACATCACCATGCGCAAGCTTTCCGAGATGCGCCGGGAGATGGAGCACGCGGTCACGATGGTGATCAGCGAGGCGGCCTCGGTGGACGAGGCGATGCCGAAGCTGCTGGGCACCATCTGCAGTGCCATGAACTGGGCCTACGGCGCGCGCTGGACCTGTAACGACGAAGAAGGCTTGCTCCGCGCCGACTATTGGGCCGATTTCGAGCCTGACTTCGACCCTGAAGACAGCGAAAACTGGGTGCGGCAGGGGGTGGAAGGTTCCATGGTGCTGCTGCACCGGGCCTGGCGCCACGGCGAGCCCACTTGGGTGGTTGATATCGAGCAGCATGCATCCTTCCGCCGCCGGGCAAGCTCGCGCAAGTTCGGGTTGCACAGCGCGTTTGCCTTCCCGATCGTCGCCAGCGGGCGCGTCATCGGCATCATGGAGTTCTTCGGCCGTGAATCGCGCCAGCCGGACGAGATGCTGCTGCAGATCGTGCGTTCGATCGGCAGCCAGATCGGCCAGTTCATGCAGAGGAAGGAGGCGGAACGGGCGCTGCGCGCGAGCGAGGAGCGCTATCGGGACGTATTCGATGCGAGCCCGCTGCCGATGTGGATTTGGGACGATGCAACACTCAACATCGTCGCGGTCAACCTGGCCGCGATCGCCCATTACGGCTATAGCCGGGACGAGTTCCTGGATATGAACGTGCGCGACCTTTGGGCGCCAGGGGAGGCGAAGCAAAATGAACGCAATATCCGCAACCGTTCGCAGCAACAGACCCTGCATTTGCAGCGCCGGCACCGCACAAAGGACGGGCGCATTATCCACACAGAGGTCACCGCGCGGCAGTTTTCGCTCGGCGGACAACCGGTCTGGCTGACCGTGGTCAATGACGTGTCCGAGCGCATGCACGCGGAAGCCGCCTTGCGCGAAAGCGAGGAGCAATTTCGCCAGCTTGCCGGCAACATCCCGCAGGTATTCTGGATCACCGACACATTCAACCGGCAGACCCTGTACGTCAGCCCGGCGGCGGAAACCATGCTGGGGAGGCCGCTCCAGGAAATTCTCTCCGACCGCCGTTCGTTGATCCGGGCGGTGCACAAGGAGGACCGGGCGCGGGTGCATGCTGCGCGTAGATCGGCGATGGAAACGGGATACGACGAGACCTACCGTATCGTGCGGCAGGACAACTCCATTCGCTGGGTGCACGATCGCGCGTTTCCGGTACGTGACGGCGAAGGCAAGGTCTATCGCATTGCCGGCATCGCCGAGGACGTGACCGACCGCAAGCATGCCGAGGAACGGCTGGAACATCTGGCGCACTACGACACGTTGACCAATCTGCCGAATCGCGCCCTGTTCTACGAACGGTTGAGGCAGACGCTCGCCCAGGCGCGGCGCAATCGGTGGACGATGGGCGTCATGTTCATCGACGCGGACCGCTTCAAGAACGTGAACGACACGCTGGGGCACGCAGTCGGCGACAAACTGTTGCAGGAGATAGCAGGACGCCTCACGCGGTCGGTACGTTCGGACGATACCGTGGGGCGCCTGGGTGGCGATGAATTCGCGATCGTGCTGTCGACCCTTGCCAGCGCGCAGGACGCCACCCTGGTCGCCCAGAAGATCATGGCTGCCTTCAAGGAACCGTTCAGGCTGGAAGGCTCCGAGGTGTACGTGACGGCCAGCGTCGGCATCACGTTGTATCCCATCGACAGCACCGATCAGGATGTTCTGATAAAGAACGCCGATACCGCGATGTACCGCGCCAAGGAAATTGGCCGTGACAACTACCAGTTTTACACACCCGAGATGAACACGCGCGCCATCGAGCAACTGGGAATGGAAAACAGCCTGCGGCGCGCCCTGGAGCGGGACGAATTCCTGCTGCACTATCAGCCCAAGGTCAGCATCATGGACGGCGACATCACGGGCGTGGAGGCGTTGTTGCGCTGGAGGCACCCCGAACGGGGCCTGGTTTCGCCGGCGGATTTCATTCCGCTGCTGGAGGAATCGGGCCTCATCATTCAGGTTGGAGAATGGGTTCTCAAGACGGTCTGCCTGCAGATCAAGGCCTGGGCGCGCGCCGGCATCAGACCGGTCCCGGTATCGGTCAATCTTTCCGCCCGTCAGTTCGCGGCCAACGATCTGGGTCAGACCATCAGGCGCATCCTAGAGGAGCATCGGGTGGATTCCGCCCTGATCGAGCTTGAAATCACGGAAAGCGCCTTGATGAAGAATACCGGGGAGGCGGTGCGGACCCTGGAATTCCTTGACCGGCTTGGCGTCAGTCTTTCAATCGACGACTTCGGCACCGGTTATTCAAGCCTGGGTTATCTCAAGCGCTTTCCGCTTTCCGCGCTCAAAATTGACCGCTCGTTCGTTCGCGATGTCACTACCGATGGCGACGACGCGACGATCACACGGGCGGTTATTTCGATGGCGCACAGTCTCGGACTCAAGGTGATTGCGGAAGGGGTGGAAACCCGGGCCCAACTGGAGTTTCTCGCGGAATACGGTTGCAACGAGGTCCAGGGCTATTACTTTGCGAAGCCGATGCCGGCCGAGGAATGCGGCAACTGGGTCAGGGAACCGCGCCGCCTCAAGCGGCCGCAAACAGAAGCCGGTGGAAGCGTGCCGGTCGTGCTGCTCGTGGACGACGAAGACGACGCGCGCGCGCACCTCCAGCGCACCCTTGCCAGGGATGGTTACCGCATTCTGGCGGCAAGCAATGCGCGCGAAGGGCTCGCGCTGCTCCGCGACCACCGCGTGGATGTCGTGGTTTCCGATCAGATCATGCCGGGCATGTCGGGCGTGGATTTCCTGCAATGCGTGCAGTCACTGTCACCGAAAACGATGCGCATCCTGACGACCGGATACGCCGATTTCCAGACCATGGCCGATGCGGTCAACAAGGGCGGCATATTCCGCTGCCTGCCAAAGGATATCGGCGACGATGCGCTGCGCGACCACGTGCGCAAGGCGGTGCAGGCAAGGATCCATGGGCTGGAGAATACGATACCGCCTGGATCAGTGAGGAAGCAGTCCTAAGTCATAACGGTTCTTCGGATTGCTTGCGGTAACGACTAACGATGGGCGGGGAATAGTCCACCCGCCGAATCACTTTTCGATCAGGATCGCCGCGACGACCTTGCGGCCCTCGGACGCCAGAACGTTGTAGGTCCGGCAGGCCGCGCGCGTGTCCATGACTTCCACCCCGACACCCGTGGCGGCCAGCGCCTTGGCCAGTTCGTGGCGCGGGAACCGCTGCGTCGCCCCCGTCCCGAATATCACAATTTCGGGTTTCAGTTCAACGATGAAGCCGAAATCCGTCCGCGTGAGCGTCTCGAAGTCCGTAACCGCCCATTCCGTAACCGCCTGCGGGCTGACCACCACGCACTTTTCATGGCGGACGCTATTGACGGCGACGTATCCCGCACCGTAGCCGCTGAACAGTTGCAGTCCAGCGGCGTGCGTCAGGTGTAGTTTCATAACCTACTGATTTGCTTCGAGTTAGTCGCTCCGATAGAATATCACGCTTTTGCTCTGCAACGCACCGAGGCCATGGAAGAGTTCGCGAGAATAAAACGCCTGCCGCCGTACGTGTTTAACGTCACCGGCGAATTGAAGCTCGCCGCACGCCGGCGCGGCGAGGACGTGATCGACTTCAGCATGGGCAATCCCGACCAGCCCACACCGCGGCACATCGTGGAGAAGCTGATCGAGTCCGTGCAGCGCCCGGATACCCACGGTTATTCGGTGTCGAAGGGCATCGTGCGGCTGCGGCGCGCGATCTGCAATTGGTACAAGACGCGCTACAGCGTCGAGCTCGACCCGGACTCGGAGGCGATCGTCACCATTGGCTCGAAGGAGGGCATTGCCCACCTCGCGCTGGCCACGCTCGATACCGGCGACATCGTGCTGGTGCCCAACCCCAGCTACCCAATCCATATCTACGGGCCGGTGATCTCCGGCGCGGACATCCGCCACATACCGATGACGCAGGGAGCGGATTTCTTCGAGTCGCTGGAGAGCAGCATCCGGGATTCGTATCCCAAGCCGAAGATGCTGATCGTCAACTTCCCGAGCAACCCGACCACCCAGTGCGTGGACCTGGCGTTTTTCGAGCGGCTGGTGGCGATCGCGCGGGAGCACCATATCTACGTCGTGCACGACCTCGCCTACGCTGACATCGTGTTCGATGGCTACCAGGCTCCGTCCATCATGCAGGTGCCGGGCGCGCGCGACATCGCGGTCGAGTTCTTCACCATGTCGAAGAGCTACAACATGGCGGGTTGGCGCGTCGGTTACATGGTCGGCAACCGCGAGCTGGTCACCGCGCTGGCGCGCATGAAGAGCTATCACGATTACGGCACTTTCACGCCGATCCAGGTCGCCTCCATCGTGGCGCTGGAAGGACCGCAGGAATGCGTCGAAACCGTGCGCCGGGTGTACCAGGGGCGGCGCGACGTACTGTGCGGCGGATTGAAGGCGGCCGGCTGGAATGTCGAGGTGCCGAAGGCGACGATGTACGTGTGGGCGCCGATCCCCGAGCCGTACCGCAAGCTGGGCTCGCTCGAATTCTCGAAGAAGCTGCTGACGGACGCCAGGATCGCGGTGGCGCCGGGCATCGGCTTCGGCCACTATGGCGACGACCATGTCCGATTTGCCATGATTGAGAATGAAGCCAGGACCAGGCAGGCACTGCGTGGTATTAAGGAAATGTTCAAGAAGGACGGACTGCTATGAGGGTCGAGGGTGGCGGGTCGAGGGAAGCAACGAGGGAAGAGGATCTAGGGTCGAGGGTGATTTCACATGGCACCCGTCACTCGTCACTCGTCACTCGTCACTTGCCGCGGAAGCGGCCATGAAGCCGATAAATGTAGGACTGCTCGGCATCGGCACCGTGGGTGGCGGCACGTTCGCGGTCCTGGCGCGCAACCAGGAAGAGATTGCGCGCCGCGCCGGCTGCGCCATCACCATGAAGATGGTGGCGGACAAGGACCTCGAGCGGGCGCGCAGGCTCGTGGGCGGGAAGGCTGTCGTGACCGCGGACGCCAACGAGGTGGTGACCCACCCCGACATCGACATCGTGGTCGAGCTGATCGGCGGCACCGGCGTGGCAAAGGACCTGATCCTGAAGGCGATCGCCAACGGCAAGCACGTCGTCACCGCCAACAAGTCGCTGCTCGCGCAGCACGGCAACGAGATCTTTGCCGCCGCACAGAAGAAGGACGTAATGGTGGCGTTCGAGGGCGCGGTCGGCGGCGGCATTCCCATCATCAAGTCGCTGCGCGAAGGGTTGACCGCCAACCGCATTGAATGGATCGCCGGCATCATCAACGGCACCAGCAATTTCATCCTGTCGGAGATGCGCGACAAGGGGTCCAGTTTCGCCGACGTGCTGAAGGAGGCGCAGGGCCGCGGCTATGCCGAGGCCGACCCCACCTTCGATATCGAAGGCGTGGACGCAGCACACAAGCTTACTATCATGGCCGCGATCGGCTTCGGCATCCCGATGCAGTTCAAGTCCGCCTATATCGAGGGCATCTCGAAGCTGGCGCAGATTGATATCCGCTACGCCGGGGAACTGGGCTACCGCATCAAGTTGCTCGGCATCGCCAAGCGCAAGGACAAGGGCATCGAGTTGCGCGTGCACCCGACCCTCATCCCGGAGCGGCGGCTCCTCGCCAACGTCGAAGGAGTGATGAACGCGATCCTGGTCAAGGGCGACGCGGTAGGGCAAACGATGTACTACGGTGCCGGCGCGGGAGCGGAGCCAACCGCTTCCGCGGTGGTCGCCGATCTGGTGGACGTGGCGCGCATGCTGACTGCGGATCCCGAGCACCGGGTGCCGCACCTGGCATTCCAGCCCGACCAGCTCTCCAGCATTCCGATCCTGCCGATGGGGGAGGTGGAGACCTCGTATTATCTGCGGTTGCGCGTGCAGGACCGGCCCGGAGTGCTGGCCGACATTACCCGCATCCTCGCCGACTTGCAGATTTCGATCGACGCCATGGTGCAGAAGGAGCCGCACGAGGGCGAGGACCAGGTAGACATCATCATGCTTACCCACTTGACGGTGGAGAAGAACGTCAACGCGGCAATCGCGAAGATCGAGAAGCTACCGGTGGTGGTTGGCAAGGTGACCCGCATCCGCCTAGAGGAACTCAACTGAGAGTTCCTCTAGGCAATTTACAAGCACCAAATAACAAATCCCGATCAAGTTCCAAACAGCAAACTCCAAACAACAAACCAGTTTGGGTATTGGATTTTGAGATTTGGTGCTTGCGATTTGTTGCTTGTGACTAAGGATTTGGAATTGTTTTGTGATTTGGATTTTGTGATTTGAGATCTTGATGTCTCATTACACTGGACTCATAGATAAGTACCGCGACCGGCTGCCGGTCGGGCCGGATACCCGCGTCATCTCCCTAAGCGAGGGCGCAACGCCGTTAATCGAACTCAGTAACCTGCCGGGTCTGGTGCGGAAGAAGGTCCGCATACTCGCCAAGTTCGACGGGCTCAATCCGACCGGCTCGTTCAAGGACCGCGGCATGACGATGGCGGTTACGCGGGCGGTGGAAGAGGGAGCGCGGGCGATCATCTGCGCCTCCACCGGCAACACTTCGGCGTCGGCGGCCGCCTACGCCGCGCGCGCGGGTATCGCCTGTTTCGTGCTGATCCCGGAAGGCAAGATTGCGCTCGGCAAGCTGTCGCAGGCGATGATGCACGGCTCGACCGTGCTGCAAATCCGCGGCAATTTCGATGACGGCATGCGGCTGGTGCAGGAAGTCGCGAAGACGACGCCGGTCAATATCGTGAATTCCATCAATCCGTACCGCATTCAGGGCCAGAAAACCGTCGCTTTCGAGGTGATCGAGGCGTTGGGTGACGTGCCGGACTATCACGCGCTGCCGGTTGGCAATGCCGGCAATATCACCGCGCACTGGATCGGCTATTCGGAATCGGCCGGCGCGGACACGCTTGCCCTGAAGCTGCCGGAAGGGATGCGCGAATACCGGAGGCAGAAGACTGTGGAGCGCCGGCCGATAATGTTGGGCTACCAGGCTTCGGGCGCGGCGCCGATCGTGCGCGGGCGTCCAGTCGAAAACCCCGAGACGGTCGCCACGGCCATCCGCATCGGCAACCCCGTCTCGTGGCAGCAGGCGGTGGCGGCGTCGCGGGAATCCGGCGGCTGGTTCGCCGAGTGCACCGACCAGGAGATCCTGCATGTGCAGAAGCTGCTGGCGCAGGCCGAGGGCATCTTCTGCGAGCCGGCTTCGGCCATCGCGCTCGCCGGGTTGTTGAAGGACCTCGAGCTGGGAAAGGTGGGCGAGGGCAGCACTATTGTCTGCACGCTCACCGGTCACGGATTGAAGGACCCCGACACCGCCATCGCGCAGAGTGCCAAGCCGGTGACGGTTGATGCCGAGCTCAAGGCGATCGAAGGCGTGATCCGCCAGCACCTGCCGAAGTAACTGCCAAGAGCCGTATAAAGTCAGCCGCCACGGCGCCGAGACGCCAAAGTAAGTGGGCGGGACCAGACAAGAACGGGTGCGGATACGCGCCCGTTCTTGTCAGACAATAATAAACCTCGCCACTTGGACGGTGTCGCGTCAGTCGGCAGCTGCCGCCAGCAACAGGGCCAGCAGGGCACTCACCCCGGCCGGGATGCCATAGCGCTCCCATCGCGATACTGCGTCGCCCGGGATCACCTCGATCGGCACCGGAGTCAGCTCGATCACCTTGTTGGTGACCGAATTCTCGACCAGCCGTGTCAGGGAGTTCTTGCGCGCCGTGCTCATCACGATCTGGTCGCAGCGCAGCCGGCGGGCCGTATCAGCGATGCGTTTTGCCCTTTCTCCCACCTCGATGTGCGCCGAGTACGGAATGCCGTGGCCATCGAGCATCTGGCGGATCGGGCGCAGCGCCATTTCCGACTCGTCGCGGTGGTGGTCGTGCAGCGTCTTCCTGCTCACGAAGCGCGCGATATAGGCGCTGAACGGCGGCTGGACGTTGAGCAAGTGGATCTCCATCGCCGTGTTGTTCATGAATTGCTTGATGACGTGCCTTACCGCGAACTCGCAATTGCGGGAACCGTCCACCGGGATGAGCACCTTGATCATGGCTTTCCCCCCCGTGGAGGCGCGCGCGGCCAGTGTGTTGGCCGGGCCCTGCTGCGCCATACTCGCGGCAGGGATGCCGGATAGCAGCGCTGGCCCCGTGTCCATCACCTTTGCCGTCCTGCTCCGGAAGTAAACCTTGAGTAGTTCCATGGCGATCGGCGAGGCGAAAAAGAAGGGGAACATGAAGAGCCAGTCGTCCAACGTCAGCGGCACCGTGTCGAAGAAGGGACTCAGGAACGGCACGTACACCACCGCCAGGACCAGCAGGAACGAAGCTAGTACTGCCCAGTTCATCCACTTGTTCGAAAACACGCCGATGGAAAACATGCTGTGGTACTCGGAGCGCGCGGTATAGGCCCGGAGAAGCTCGGAGGTGCACAGCGTGACGAAGGCGATGGTCTGTGCTGCCTCGAGGTGGCCGGGATAGCGCTGCAAGCCGAAATAGAACGCAAGCAATATGGCAATGGCGTCGACCACGGCGATGACGCCGATGCCGATCGCCATGTCGCGATTGATGACCGGCTCCCTGGGCGGGCGCGGCGGGTGCTTCATGATGTCCGGATCGCCCTTCTCCATCCCCAGCGCAAGGGCGGGGGCACCGTCACTCACGAGGTTCAACCACAGGAGGTGAACCGGCCTCAGGGGGATGGGCAGCCCGAACAGCATCGAGCCGAATATGATCAGGATTTCTCCGGCATTGCAGGCGAGCAGGAAGTAGACGAACTTGCGGATGTTGGAATAGATGATCCGCCCCTGCTCGATGGCCGAAACGATGCTGGCAAAATTGTCGTCGGTGAGGACCATATCCGCCGTCTGCTTGGATACGTCCGTCCCGGTGATGCCCATCGCCACACCGATGTTCGCCCGCTTCAGGGCGGGGGCGTCGTTCACGCCGTCCCCCGTCATCGCCACGACATGGTCGCGCGATTTCATGGCATCGACGATCCGCGTCTTGTGCTGAGGTGAGACCCGGCAACATACCTG
>Ga0137451_1000096_pt1 | contig 26464 bp, 43 predicted proteins | sample EasRivERMGT500_2_FD_102336 | JGI IMG/M metagenome (GOLD analysis project Ga0137451, IMG submission 102336) | Soil microbial communities from meander-bound floodplain in the East River, Colorado, USA - East River MetaG ERMGT500_2 | ecosystem: Environmental > Terrestrial > Soil > Floodplain ... | reverse complement strand
GGGCCGTTGGTAATAGTGCTATTACCGTCCGCTGACACCGTGCAAATGTCATGACATAGACCGAAAAGCCCAGCATTTCCGCCGTATTTGCTATCGGCCACCTGATAAAACGGTCGTATGCGGGTGTATGCGGGGTTTGTAAAAGAGCGCACTGGAGAGGTCATTACGACCTCAATCCGTTTGCAAATTTGCAGCTGTAGCCTCGATCGTTCGCGTTGCCTGGGTGATTGTGACGGTTGGAGTGCTGTCAGCCCAGCGGAAATCGATGGCGAGCGGCTGGCCGTCAGATCCGGTGATCGCCTGCGCGGGGCGACCCCACCCGCGATCGAGGAGCGCGACCGAGGCAGCAACGATGGCAGATGGAGGGGCCTCGCGGTCGCTGGCGATCCTGGCGAGGGCGCTGATGGCCATTGGCGTGTGCTGCTTCGCCATATCGGCAACGTCTCCCCATGCCTTCGCACGGCCACTGGGATTGCCGGATTGGCCCTTTCTGAAGCCCTTTCCCGTGATGCCTCCATCCAAGGCGTTGCTCCATTGTTGCGTCCAACACACTAATCCGCGTTGATTTGTGCGTTGTCAACACAGATCCGGATCGGCCCTATTTATTTCGACATATCGGTTTCATCATCTCGCACCAGTTCGATGTCCTCGTCGCGGAGCCATGTGGTGCGGTCTCCGGGCCATTCGACGCTGATCCACTTGCCGCATTCGCCGCTGATCCAATGGCTGGTCTCGGCCGTGGTGGTGCCGTGGGCGGTGCCGATGTCTGGGAAGCGGCACCGGGCGGCGCCAGTGAGTCGGACTCGGGTCATTGGCTCAGTGCGAGGTTGAGTGTCCGCCACAACAGGCTGTCGCCTTCGGCCAGTTCCTGCTCGTATCCGTCCGCGAGTGGTCCGTCCGCCGTTTTGGTTGCCCGTCTCGCCTGTGCGGCTGCCTGGTCGACGATCGCCTTGAGTTGTTGTCGGAGCGCCGTGCGCCTTCCATGGTCGTATGCGACGTTTTCGATATGTCGTCTGACTGGGTCGTCCGCTGTTGGGCGGTTGGCGGTTACGATGGTTTCGTCTCTACGGATGTTGGTCATGGTCCATTCCATTCCTGACAATTCTGATTGCGCGTGGGGGCATTTATAGAAATCGAATAAATAAGAAGGAAAACCTGATTCTAATTATATATTGCACGCAATCAGGTTTGTCCGGGTTGTCAGGATTGTCAGGATTTTTCACATATCAATTCCTCCCGTGATGAGGGACCGCACCATCACCCTGCGGTCCCGCTCGATCCCGGCCTGACGCGCGAAGAAGTCGTGAACGGTCTCGTTGACCAACCAGGACGTTGGCGCGAACTCCTTCTCTGGCGCGAGCCATCCGCCAGCCTCTAATGGGGAAAGTAGTTTGCGGATGTCTTCGACCGACTTGTGACGGCAGACCCGGACATTGCTGGTCAGGTCTGACAGGACGATCCGGTGCAACCCTTTGGTCAGGACATATCCCGCGATCGAGCGCGTGGCCTCGATGTCAGCGCCAGCGCCGCCCATGGTCGTATAGACGCGCGCGGCGTTAGGCAGGACTGACTGAAATAACAGGCGATGCGCGTTGAACGCTGTCGTCTCCGACACGTCTCCGGTCTCTCCGGCTACCATGTGCAACACGATGCACAGTCTGCCCCAGACACCCGGAAGTTTGCCAACGAACCCACAAAACCGCGCGCCGAGAACCTCGGACAGTTCCAATTTGTGGATGCGCGTTTGCATATCGTCCCGGATCGCGTGGGCATCGGGTGACAGGCGTAGGTCCGCCGCCGGCGCATCGATCAGGTCGCAAACGATGTCACGGTAGTCGTTGGTCGTCCGGTCGGGTGGTTCGTCCGTGCCCATCGCGGCTGGGGCGACGATGACCGGGATGAACCGTTGCCACAGTCCGTCATCAGTGAGGTCGCCGAACTGGCGCAACCGCTCCGGCTGTATTCCGCCGCAGAGCGTGACCAATAGGTTGTCGATCGCCACGGTTCCGCGCATCACGCGATCGACGACATGCGCGCCGCCGTTATATGCCTGTAGCCAGAAAGCCCTATCGGCCGCGCCCCCTTTGCCGGGGGCGTATTTCTCCATTGACCCGATCCATCCGGCCAGTTCATCGCGGAGCACGCCTATCCCGCGAGATTGCCGCGAAAGGATCTCTTGCAGTGCCTCCATGGTGCCGTCGTGGCTGATCAGCCTGCGTGGTTTCGCGGGTTCGGGGGTCTCTTCCCGATCCTTCTTCGACAGTGCTTTCCACCGTGCGAGTTCACCTTGATATTGCTTTAGATCGCCGTGCTGGACGCGCCCGGTCGGGGTCCACGCCGCGTCGATGATCGGGCTTTTCTTGGTTGATGGCGCGCCGATCAATGCGACCCACAGGGCGGGCGCCACGGTCCAGTAGTCGTGGCGTTTCATCCGTAGCCGCGTCTCGCCATGGATAGCCGCGCTACAGGCGGAAAGGCACGCCCAGGCGATGGCGCAAGGGTCGGCGCCGATCGTGGTGGCGCGTGAGGTGACGAAAGCGCGCAGGCGTTCGGGGAGTGCGTTAATTGGGAAGGCAACGGGTCGCAGCGTGTTCCATGGATCAAAGACGGCGCGCACCGCTCCCTCTTTTGGACCGGGAGGCGGCGCGTCCATTTCGACGGAATTGTAGTAGCCGGGATCGTCTATCGGTGGGGGCGGCTCCGGCGTCTCTGGTTCGGGGTGGAACGTGCCGCCGGCGAGGTGGAACAGCGTGCCGGCGCCGATGTGGGTTGGTGGCGATTTAGGGAAGTCGCGCCAGCGTTCCAGGGTCTTTTCCGCATTGTAGGCGGGGTGGCGTTTAGACCACTGTTCCCACAACTCGCCGCCGAAGGCGGACCCGCCCGTGGCGGCCCAGAGAGCCATGCCGATGCGGCTCCATGCGTCCCAGTCGGCGGGTCCGGTGTTTGGGATGGCTGCCATGGCGGCGGCGACCCGTAGCGGCTCGGCCTGGGGATCGGCGCTCTGTCCGGTGTGGTCGCCGCCATTGGCGTGGCCGTTAGTATATCCCGGTGGTGCCGCATCGATGATGACGGCGGCCTCGGCGAGGAACGCCGCGAGTTGGGCTTCGGTGATGACGGGGAGGTTTGGCCGGACGATATCGCCGGGGGGGATGGTCCATTCCAGGTCCGCTCCGGTGGCGTGGCGGCCGAAGGCGACGAACTGTTGGCCGGCGCCGAGGATCTCGATCTTGCAGGCGTTGGCGGCGGTGTGAGTAGCGCCCGTGATGGCGATCTTGCGGGGTTGTCCCTCGGCGGCGGCGTAGAGCATGAGGCAGCGCGGGCTGTTTTGGCGGGTGCGTGTGGGCGCGGGGGCAAAGCGAGCGATGGCGAGGTCGCGCACGCGGGCGGCAATGGCGGGGTCGTCGATGTCGATGTCTATGGGGCGCAGGCCATCGGCGAGGATGCCTGTGTTGGTCGCGAAATCGACGGCGGCGATGGTGGTGCAGAACGGCGGGTCTTTCTGTGCGCTCTCGCGCCAGTTATCGCCGAGGGGTCGCTTGCCGGGGGATGGGCCCTTGGCGTCCCAGTTGATGATGGGCACGGGACGGAAGCCAGCACTCCACAGTTGCGCGCGCGTGGCCGAGACGGTTTCGATGGTGAGGATCATTCCTCGCCGCCGGTCCAGTCGTGCAGACGGTCGTGACACTGTCGGCAAACGGCGCGGAGTTCCCAGGCTGGTGGGAGGCGGCCGAGGGCGTAGGTGACGTGGTGGATGTCTCCGGCGCGATTGGCGAGGCAGGCTTCGCAGGTGCCTCCGGCGCGGCGCCAGACGCGGTCACGGAGGGTGCGCCACTCGGGGGATGTCAGGAGCCATCGGCTGTATTCCGCGCGGCGCACCGCTGCGTCAGCGGCCCGCCTCTCCCTCGCCGCGTTGATGTCTTGAGCGTATTCGATATGTTGTGCGCGTTGCCCCTCGTCCCATGTAGTGCGGATCTCTTCGTCCCACGCGGGGAAGTCCTGCCAGGTATAGAACTCGGCCCGCCTCAACGCGCCGGTCAGCGACTTGCCGCATGATTGACATTGTAAGTGGATCGTAACCGCGGCGCCGATCCGGCGCCGGGTGAATTGTGCCTCGCCGCCTCCGCACCGATATCCCGAGCACGGTTCATCCAGGACGGGACGGATGCGTTCGAGCATCGTTGGCGACATGCGGGGGACAGGACCGGGGAGTTTCATCCCGCCCCCCCCTTGACGCCGGCGGGGCGCATGAACTTGTCCATCTCGATGTATCCGGGTTCGCCTGGGAGCCTGATCTCTGGCGGGATGCTCTCGAACGGCAGCGGCGGGCCGAGGGGCGTCCAGTCGTGGAAGTCGTAGACGACGCCCGAGGGCGTGCGGACGGTGGCGACGTGCGAGGAGCGCGCCTGTGGCACGACGTGGCGCGGCCTGGAGGGCGTCTGGGGCCGTTCGGGGAACAGCGATGGTTGGTTGGTGCGGTCAGCCATCCTCGGGCTCCCTGAAGAACTCCAGGCAGCGTTGTTCGGCGGGGTCGAGGGGGATGGGCGTCGCGTGAATGAACAGGTCGCGTTGACGCTGCGCCTGTTCGATGCGGCGCAGTGCCGTTTCAAAATGAAACGGGTCGATCTCCAGTCCGATAAACCGTCGCCCTGTCTGGACACAGGCAACACCTGTCGAACCGCCGCCCATGAACGGGTCGCAAACAATCCCATCCGGCAGGGTTACGCCCAGGAGGTCGTGCAGAAGTCTGACCGGCTTTTCCGCGATGTGTTCTTTGTCATCGCCGCCAACGGGGGCGTATTGAAGGACGTTTTGCGGCGACCGCTCCCCTTCAATGGGAACGCCGTTCGATGCGTAGACGATGTATTCGGAACTGGACGAAAAGCGACCGCGCTGCATCCGTATTCCGGGCTTCCACCACGTCACGAGATTGCGCCAAACCCAACCGCCCGCCTGGATGGCGTCGGTCATAGTCGGGAGTTGCCGCCAATCGGTAAACGCGCAAACGGTAGCGCCGGGATTGGATGCTTTCAGCATGTAGCCGAACCAGAGAGCGGACCACGCGAGAAACGCTCGCTGATCGCGGTTGTCTCCGGCGAACTCCACCCGGCAGGTGAACTCGCTGCCTGTTTGGATATACTTCGCCGATGTCTTCGCCGTGCGGTCGCCTCGGAACTGGCCGCCCGAGGAATACGGAGGGTCAAGTAGGAACGCGTCCACGCCTGTTATTGTCGGCAGAATTTCCAGCGCGTCGCCCAGATACAGCGTCGCATCGCCGATTACTTCGGTGCGGGTCACGGGTTCCACAGTCCGAGCCGCCGGGCCTGCGCCACGGTGAGGCTGCCAGTGGATCCCGTTGCGGCCTTGCGTGGGCGGGCCGCGCGCTTGCGTTTCGCGGGCAGGTGCGCCTGCTGCTCGGCGATGCGGGCGTGGATCTGGCCGAATGTCGCGCGGAGGGGAATACCCGCGAGGGTGCACGCCTGCTCCACGTCCTCGGGGCATCTCGCGAGCGCCCACCAGCAGCCGTTGGCCGTGACCTGATCGCGGAACAGTTTTTGCGCGTCGGATGGTTGCGTGCCGACCTTGATCTCCAGGAACAGAACAGTCCCGGACCAGATGACCATAATGTCCGCGATGCCGGGCTTGACGCCCCTGGCCTTGCGTAGCTGCCCGGCCTGGGCGCTGCCCGCCGAACCGATGTCGATAGATGTAAAGTATGCTGTCAGTGGCAGGGCTTTTGAGAGGTAGACGACGATACTTCGTTGTAACGACCACTCGCGCTGCGTGTTAGGTGGGCGCGCGGCGGTCATGCGGCCCTCGTCGAAACGCGGTGGTAGACAACGGCGTGATGCGTCGCGCACCAACTGCTCCCGAGCGGCGTTTGCTTCGAGCAATATTCGTGGCTGATCGGCGCTCCATTGGGCCAGAGCGGGAATGCGCATTTGCCGTTACCGAGCGGAGCGGGAACGACGGGTGGCGGAAACACGGGCCACGCCACCAGCGCGCTCGCCAGCGGCGGCAGGGTCACGGTGGGCGGCGGTTGAGCCATCGGCCGCGTCTTCGGTGTCTTGGGTTCCAGCGCCGCCCGCTCAGCCGCGCGCTTGCGCTCCTGCCTCTCGTTGGCCGCCTTCTCGCCCCGGTCGATGCCCAGGATGGTCCTGGCGCGACGAAGCACCATGTTCTTGTTGACCCACGTCGGTTTGAACTCATGACAGATCGCCACCGCGATCTGAGCGTGCGACAGGCCCGTCTGCTTCAGTGCGACAATGCGCGCGTCGATTTCCGGTGATGCCCATGTCGATGCGGCCATTTCATCCCTCGCTTTTTGCCGGCACGAGTTCCGCGAGCCCCCGGAGCGCGTCCGCCATCTCGGTCGCTTCCATCGCCAGTCGCCGCAGCTTCGCTTCCATCACGTGAAATTCCCGCGTGTTGGTGACATCGAACGGCACTTCCAGCGTGGACCACCGATGCGCGCAGGCGCGGCATTTCCGGCGTCGTTTGACCTGCCCGTGCCATGCGCGGCTGTCGGTCACGTCGGAAGTGGAGGCGCGGCACGACGGGCACGGCGCGCGGGTGAGGTCGCCGTTTTCGTCTGGCAGCGCGGCGAGGCGCCCTGTCGCCGTGTGGTTCATCGGCAGGTCGCCGCGATGTGGCGTGACAGCGGCAGCGGGATTTTCGCGATCATCGCGGAGGCGGCTTTGCGGGCGGCTCCTTTGCTTGTCCCGCGCCCGCCGATGCGCGTGAAGTCCTGGCCACGTTTCGTCTGGTCGGACCAGTTCATGCCTTGGGATTTGTGGCCGCTTGTCTCCACCGAGGCCGTCTGAAACGACCTACCGCTTCCATCGAAGCGAAAGCCGGGAACCTTCAGGCCATCATCCCAACCGAGCGTGCCCGTGAAGTTTGGACGGTTGACGTTCCATTGCTCGCCGGAACTGACCTTCAACCGTTGGTGATATCGCTGGATTGGCATGAGCGCGGGCACGTCGCCCCAGAGGAAAAAGCTACCGAATGCCCAGCGCGCCCGTCCCACCCATGGTTGCGCGCCCTTCACGTTCTCAATGACCATGGGGATGTGATGATCGGCCGCCTCGCTGGCTTCGCGCTGGATCCTGAAGCACGCATTGAACAGCGCGTTGAGATCGGCCAACGCCTTCCCGGTCGCATCAGCGCGAATGGCCCGAGCCTTCTCTTTCGCGCGAGACCAGGGCATCGCCATATATGAATAGTTTTGACACGGCGGGCTCGCGACGATCAGCGCGGCGTCTTTGAACTGCGCGCCGTGCAGCGTGAGCACGTCCTGGATGACCAGTTGCGCGGGATAGCGGTGTTCGCCGTATGCATGCTGCTCGATGTCGAAGCCGATCACGTCGTAGCCCTCGGCGAGCAGGCCCTCCGTCCAACCGCCAAGGCCGCAATAGAGGTCCACAGCAAGAGGTTTCATCTCAACGCCTCAGTCGCAAAAGGCCCCCCGGCTCGCTTGGGGCACGAGCCGAGGGAAGTCGGGGGTAATGAGCGGGTAACGCCCGCCACTCGATCGAGCCTCGGGTGGGGGACCGGGAGGCCGATGGGTCATGGTGTTCTCCGGCAGTGCGGCGGCCGCAGCTCAGTCCACCGCCTCATCCAGTGCGCGGCTCTGACGTAATCGCCGCGCTTCGTGGATCTGCGAGACAGGAACAGGTAAAGCTCGGCCTTGATCGCGTTCCACATCCCCAACCCCTAGCGGCAATTCATATTGGCCGGCGTTCGCCAACGCGGCGGTGCGCGCTTGTTCTTCAAGCGCATCGGCATCGCGTCGCAGTTCAGCGGCGCGTCGTTCCATCGATGTCCACCAGCAGGCCAACAGCCTCTCGCGTAGCGACGGCGTGACACGAACCGGCTGCCCGTATTTGAGAGACCACGCCTTGCGTTGACTGATGTGGAACAGATCGGCGGCCATGCTGACGGCGTCTTCGTTCTTGTGTCCGGCGCGGCGGAATGCGGCGATCGCGCGAGACACGAGACTCCGGGCTTCGGCCTCGTGATCGCAAAAGTTTTGGCGAGACATGGTTACTCCCATCGGATTACGGCTCCTGACATGAGAGTTGAATTGTTACACAGAGAGATCGAGACGTTTTCGAATGCGATGCCGCGCCAACGGCTTCGCATGCGTAAGGGCCTTGGTGGGGACGTGCTCATGCGGCATCCGCCGGTTCGCGAATGGAACGTGCAGCCAATAAATGTTGAATTGCTTTTGCATTGGCTGGCGTCCAATCCACACCGGCCTCAAGAGCCATTCGCCAAATATCAAGAGAATGGGCTCTCGGGATTTCCTCGCGCATCTGCCAGTTGGTGACCGCCGAGGCGGTCAGTCCCAGCATCCGCGACACGGTAGTTGGCCCCCCGAGGGCCACGATGAGGTCTTTTGTGAGCATGGCGGCGAATAATCACACGTCACGTGGAATATCTCAACCCCTATGACACGTGTCGTGTATTATTGGGTTTGCACGGGCAAGCTCCCGTCATGGAACATGAGCCGGATTCGATTGCTCAGAAGGAAATGGGCCGCCGACTTCAGTTGGTCCGGGACGCCCTCGGCGTAACGCAGGAGGAGTTCGCGACAGCAGCAGGGGTCGGGCTGTCGGCGATTAGCGCCTGGGAGGGAGGGCGCAATAAGATCGATAGCGTAAAGCTGGGGAAAATATCCAAAGCATATGGATTTTCCACTGATTATATCATCAAGGATGAGATAGAGAAACTAACGTTCGGGTTAGCCAAAAAAGTCCAGTTGCAAATTGAGCTTAAAGCCTCGGAAGCGGTCAAGCCGCGTCGTGGGCGACCGAGAGCAGCGCCATCACCGACGCCGGCACCAGACGCCACTATCCCTTTTCCCCTGCCGACCCGGCCCCCGCCTTCCCCTCCGGTGGGAGGAAGCGTCGCGGAAAATAACGCCGGCGACTGCCCGAAGGCGCGTGTGGTCAATCTGGGGAAGCGGTAGGCGGGCGGAACGGCTTTTCAGAAGGAAGCCATTGTTCTTTTTCAGGGTTCCAGAAATAGAAGGTGTTTCCATGTCCGAGAAAGCCGGTCCGCAGTCGCCAATCGTCGAAGTTATTCCCAGCACTCAAGGGAATGTGTCCGCTATCGCCAGTGCTCATGCTCCATTCCTCTATTTCGAGAATGCTCCCGCCTTTGGCCACGTGAGTGGTATTATCCGCGTTACCCTGACCGCCGCCAGGGATATGCCAGTGAATAATGAGCCTAGGGTCATGGCGGACAACGTCGTGGTCGCCCATCTCCGGATGAACATCAACGCGGCACTCAGTCTGAAGTTCGCGATCGAGGGGGCGCTTCTACTGGCGAACCCTGTTCCGACTGAAACGAAGAACTGATTAGTCCACCGCGCCCGGCGTCTCGCGGAAGGGCACCAGTGGCCCCACAATGCGAAAGCCCGCCAGGGGATGATCCCGACGGGCTTTCAGGGAGAACGGTGATGCCACAACCTCACAAGTTCCTAAAGGCTATCACTGGCCTGCCCCAGGGACAAGCAAACGCACCAGTGCCGTCATGAGCGCGACAGCGGCAGCCATCGCACCGGCACCCGCGCCAGCGGCGAGGGCGATCACCTTCCAAGGCTCGTAGCGCAACAGGCCCTGCTTGTAGGCGGCGGCCACTTAACCTTGCTTCCTTTCCAGATCGTCAAGCCGGTCCTCGACGCTGGTGATACGACGCAACAGGGGCTTCTCGATCGCGCCCAGGACGGTCGCGGGCAAGGCGGATACGAGATCGCGGGTCACACCGTGCTCGCTGCGTAGGTTACGCACATCTCCAGCGAGGGTGGTTATACGATCGGCCAGACGCTCGTGTTGGTCGTTCATGCGCGCCATCAGGCGAGCTTCAATGGCGAGCAGGAAAGCTTTGGTTTCATCGTCCATGCTCACAGCATAGCAGAGCGTCCGGATGGAGTCTCACGGGAGGCTGGCGGCGTCTCCCCTGGTGGTGGGGGGGCACATATTATCCACGTGACGTGTATTTTGTGGTTGATAATTTACACGAGGCGTGGATAATATCTCCCATACCAGGGAGCACCCCATGACGAACGTCGTAACCATCGCCTTCCAGGGCGACACCCTCTTCGCCGTTGAAGAGACCAACGTGGTCGGAGTGGCTATCAAACCGATCTGTGCTGATCTCGGTGTGGCGTGGAACAAGCAGCTTCAACGGATCAAACGCGACCCGATCCTGTCCAAAGGTATGACCATCACGGTCACACCTTCGCCCGGCGGCCCCCAGGAAATGGTCTGCCTCGACATCCATCTGGTCGCTGGATGGCTGTTCGGGATCGATGAGAACCGTTGCAATGAAAAATCGCGCCCAAAAGTCAGAGCCTACCGAGAGCAATGCTTCCACGTTCTGCACGACCATTTCTTCGCTCGTAAGGGGGTCGCTAACTTCCGTACCCCTGGAGGCCATGCCTCGTTGGCGCCCGGCGGGTCTGTCGCCGATGAAGTGATGGCGATGTCGGTCCTCGATAAGATGAAGCTGGTCAATCTCAACATCAGAGCCGCCGGAGGACGGGCAGGGTGCGAGATGATGGCCTATCTTGGCCTCCCCATGATGCCATCGGCTGAAGCCATGCTGCGCCAAGCCGAGTTCAAATTCACCATTGATCTGGACACCAACGGACCGATCGACGTGGCGGAGATGAACTGATGGACGAGATGACACACGAAGAAAAACTCCTCTGGATAAAGTTATCCATGTTGATCGCCGGCACTCAGGCCGGAAAAGAATACTGGGATCACTACAGTATTGATGGCCCTTTCGACATGGACCAGATCGCCGCGGTGAAAAGCTACTATGATGATGGGTGGGTGGATCACGAATGGGATCGTCAGTTCCGTCCGGCCGCCGCTGAGGGAGTTCATTAGATGACGCCCCTCCTCTCTGAATGCCACGACTGCTCCGGCGCCGGTCGCATCTGCCTCGGGCATTGCAACGATCCGTGGGTCCGCACTCAGCAGTGCGAGACGTGCGAGGGCACGGGCGAGGTCACGCTTGAGTGTAACGGGTGGCGGTGCCGCGCCGACGCGACGGAATGGGTTGATGGTGCGGCCTGGTGCGCCGTTCATGCCGCCGAGCAGAAAGCGGATGCGCTGCTATGAGCACGCTCCACGCCACCACGATCGAGTTCATTCTTCGTGACCTTGATCTCGCGATTAAGCACAGCGGCTGCCCCGAGGTGGTCGAGGATCGCGTGAACAGCGCGAAACAACGCCTGCTGCGCGCGGCGCTGGCGGATGTCGAGGTTGAACCGGTGGAACGGAGGGCGGCATGAGCGAAGCACCGAGCGCATTCAAAACCGAAATTGCCCTGAGCGTCTGGCAGAGCGCCCGCGCCCGGTTACTGCTTGAGGACGAAAGCCTCGAACATGACCAGCAGGCGCTTGAGGAAATCCTGGGCCAGGAGACGGGAGATGTTGAAGACATTCTGGCGAGGACGGTGCGGGCGGCGGTGTTCGCGACATCCCAGGCCGAGGCCGCCGGCAAGATGATCGAGGATCTGCAGGTCAGAAAAAAGCGATATGTCAACCGCGCCATGGCTTTGCGCGGCACCGCAATGGCGATCATGACAGCGATGGAATGGCGCAAGCGGGAAGCCCCGGACTTTACTGCCTCGGTTCTCGCTCCCCGGCAGAGTGTGAATATCACCGACGAAGCAGTGATCCCCGATGACTATGTGAAAGTGACCCGCACGCCTGACAAAAACGCTCTGATGGCTGATTTGACCGTCGGCGTTGTCATTCCCGGCGCGGAGTTGGTCGAGGGTTTGCCTTCGATTTCAGTGCGGACGCGCTGATGGACGCCGCCAAGGGTTTCTCCGGCTTGCGGGCGCGGAAGGGTAGACCGCTACTCGAACGACTAATGGAGCGCACAATTCCTGTTCCTTGGAGCGGCTGCTGGCTCTGGACAGGTGGCCTTTATGCCCGAGATTATGGCATGGCGTTTCTGCCTGGAGGCAAGCCAGAACTGGCTCACCGGGCGATGATGATCGCGCAAGGACACGATCTAAAACCGGGTGACGTGGTTTGTCATTCCTGCGATGTAACGCTTTGCGTCAACCCGGATCATCTGTTTATCGGCACGCAAGCCGCGAATATGCGGGACATGAACAGCAAGGGACGGCACGGAAAAGCCTACGTAATCCCGCCCGAGTGGCGTGTGAAAATCCGCGAGGATGAAACCCCGGCCTGGGCCGTCGCCGCGTGGTTTGGCGTTTCAGTCAAGACAATCCGTAATATTAGGAGAGAAGCATGAACGCGATCGTCCCTGCCGGCGGAAGCGCCAACGTGCTGATGCCGACGAACATGGAGAGCGCCATCCGGCTCGCCGAGATGATGTCGCTTGGGAAGATCGGCATTCCAGAGCATCTGCGGAAAAATCCCGGCGACTGTCTGCTCATCGTGGAGCAGGCGATGCGGTGGGGAATGTCACCGTTCGCCGTCGCCGCCTGCACTTCGGTCATCAACGGCAAGCTAAATTTTGAGGGCAAACTTGTCGCCGCCGCCCTCAACGGTAGCGGGATCATGGCTGCCCGGTTGGAATACGAATACTCCGGCGCGGGTCCCGATTTGAAGGTCACGGTGCGGGGCACCATCAAGGGCGAAACAAAGCCGAGGGAAATAACCCTCTGGCTGAAGGAAGCGAAAACCACGAACGGCATGTGGGTCAAGCAACCCGAGCAGCAGCTTTGCTACGCCGGAACTCGCGTTTGGGCACGCCGCCACGCGCCGGAAGTCATGTTGGGCGTTTACTCGCCGGAGGAGTTCGACGCCCAGACCGTCCGCGACACGTTCCGGGGCACGACGCTGGATGCCGACCCCGCACCAGCCGCCGCGCCCGAACCGGCGGCCGAGCAGCCGAAGCCAAAACAAACGCCGGACGAGTGGATCGCCGCACTGGCCGCTGAACTGGCCGCGTGCGAGAGCGCCGACGAAGTGGATGAAATACTCGCCCGCCCATCCGTTCAGGCGGCGCAGGATCGGGCACGTGGCGCGCACAAAGACCGGCTGCAAGACCTCATCATGGAAGCCATCGCACGCACCGCCGAGGCCACGACCGCGCCGAACGATGGCGTGTTCGCCGATCCGTCATCCGACCCCTTCCGGCAGCCGGTGACGACATGATGCCCATCAATAGCCTCGCGTGGCACCGTCATCATCGCCGCCGCCGCACCATGCGGCTGGAAGCCTTCCTGGCCGCGCTCCCCGATGCCGCCCTGGTCGCGTTGACCACCGCGTCGGTCATCATCTGGATGCTGGGGGTGGCGACGTGAGCAACCACGCCGAACTGATCGAGATCGCCGACGCCATCAGCGAGACCGACCCGGCGCTGGCCTGCCGCCTGCGTGCCCTTGCCGCGCGTGTGCGGGCGCAGGAGCGGTGCCTGGACGAGCTGGTCGAGGATAGCCGCCTCTCGGCGCGGATGGCCGAGGCCGTCGCGGTGGAGCATCTGAGCCGGTATCGCGGCAAGCGCCGGCTATGAGGTGGCTCTGCCTCGCCGCGCTGCTGCCCCTGGCCGCGTGCGTCAGCCAGTCGAGCCTCGATCGGCGGCTGTATCAGACCGAGCAGTTGCGGCTCCAGCGGGACATGGTGGAAAACGAGCGGTTGAGGTTGTGGTTGGACTATCGTGGGGGCAGACGATGATTGAGTCGAGGTGGTTGCCGGCACGCGAGGCGGCGGATTACGTCGGCTACGACACCGAAGGATTCCGCCGCGCCGTGCGCCGTGGCACGCTACCGGCGGCGACATACCGACTCGGGAAACAGAGTCCAAGGTGGGACAGGCTCGCGCTCGACCGGGCGATGGGCGCCGAGGACGCGGGCGCCGATATTGGGGAAGCGGTAAATGGTGTGGTCGACCAAATCCGTCGCGAAGCCGAAGACCAAGACCGTCAGAAAGCGGCTCGCGGACGGGTCGGTTCGCACGTATGAATACGCGCGGACGAAGCCTGTCGCGGTCAAACATCCGGTCGACAGCCTCGCGATGTTGATTGAAGCATACAAGAGAAGTCCCGAGTGGGATCGATTGTCGGACGCGCGTAAGAAGAAATGCGCGCTTTACTTCAAGCGTCTGTCGGGCTTCGGCGATTGCGCGGCCACGGATGTAAAACGCCAGCACATCCGCGCCGTGCGTGATGCCATCTTCTCCACCGGAAAACCCGGAGCGGCCAACGGTTTTGTGAATGTCGTGTCCGCGCTGTGTAGCTGGGGGATCAAAGCCGACTGGCTCGAGCACAATCCAGCCCGCTCGATCGATCTCATCCCCGGCGGTCATCTCCCGGCGTGGTCCCAGGCGCAGGCGGATCAGGCGATCGCCGCCCTGCCTGAGCACCTGCGGCGTCTGGTGTTGTTGGCCTTGTTCACCGGCCAGCGGCGCGGCGATTTGTGCCGTATGGCCTGGACGCATTACGACGGCGAGCGGATCAGAGTGACGCAGGGGAAGACGGGAACACCGCTTGTCATCCCCGTGCATCCGACGTTGAAGGCCGCGATGGACCAGTGGCCCAGGCGCGCGACGACGATCTTGGTCAACAGCCGTGGCCGCCCGTGGTCGCCCAACCGGGTCACGGACGGGCTTAGGAAGGCGCTGGGGCGGATTGGCTTCGAGCCGGGGCGCAACGTCCACGGGTTGAGAAAGTTAGCCGCGACGAACCTCGCGGAGGCCGGGTGCAGCGCGCACGAAATCGCCGCCATCACCGGGCATCGGTCGTTGGCCATGGTCAGCCTTTATACGAAAGGCGCGGATCAGGAGCGGATGGCGACGGCTGCTATTGTCAGGCTGCAAACGAGGAAAGCATGAGCGACGATTTAACATCGTACTGGACCGAAGGATTGTGCGGCGATGGCGCGGCTATTCTCCGCGATGGCGTGATGATCAAGATCGAGGAAGTTGTGCAAACCCTCAATGATTATGAGCATCTGCGAGTGTTATTGTGCGAAGGGTTGGATCTCTGTGTGCGCGCGAGAAAACTGGACACGCAAATCCTGGAAGGGAACATGGCCGATCAAGGTTGGACCGGCACCCGAAGCGGAACGCCATGGCTATGGGTTCAGGAACAATACGATACGGACCTCGCTGACTGGGAAAAGCGCGCTCGTAATGATATCAAAATGGAAACCAAGTGACAACCGCCAACCATGACGAGAAAACGGCGGATTTCCGCCATATATTCTCAGCGGTGTTCCTCGCGCAAACTCACCGCTTTGTGCGAAAAACGGCGCATTTCCGCCAGTTTCCAGAATATGAGACCTGGCGCTAAATGCCACGAAATGACGTGCGTCGGCGTGATACGGTCGTGGCCGGTCGGCAACCGTGCGAAGTTGTTGCCGCTGTCCTGGTGACGGGAGTATGAGGCGGGTGCGCGGGCCGGACTGTCATCCGACCGCGCGCGGAAACCGGGTGAGCGGTTTCGGGGACCCTGACGTGGGGTGTAGCCCGAGCGCCGCTCATCCACAAACAGGATTTGAGCGATGGACGATGACGAAAAAGCCTTTTTTGAAAACATGCTCACCCAGGTGAACACCAAGATGGCCGAGTTGCTCGACGCCATCACCCTGGTGCGGGACGATGTCACCAACACCAAAGGTCATGTCGTTTACGTGATGGAAGACAGCCTGACTCTTGGGCGTCGCATCTCAAGGCTGGAGGACGAAATGCGCCAGCGGAGGTCCGAGCCATGACTCCCTCTGACCGCGCGAAGCTGGCGCGCATACTGGGAATGCTGGGGAGCAACCGAAGGAGAGCGGACGGTGCCAACACCTGAAACGAGCGCCTTTCCGACCGTGAGGCAGTGGCTACGGGATTGCCGAGACGACCCGGACCAGGCCACACCGAAATGTCCGGGTTGCGGCTGCCACCTCGGCATCCGCGAAGCGATGTTCAACCAGAGTGGAATAGACGAATGGCTGTGCGACAATGCCTGCTGCGACAATGCCCGTGAGCAATCCTGAAACGAGCGGCCTCAACGCCCTGTCTTCAGCCGCGTTGTCGGCGGCGATGCGCGGTGGAACGGCCGATTGGGGGAGGTGGGGCAGCGCGACCGATCATGTCCGTTATGCCGATCCGTGGCCGCGTGAACATTGGCGCCGACGGCGCATGTGCCGTTGCGGATGCGGTAAGCGCGTGACGCACACCGGAAAGGCCAACGGGATCGCGCTGATGAGCGGATGCGAGTTCCTGGTGCGTCGATGGGTGCGAGACGGAGTGAAAATCTATGAGCGACGATAACCCAACGAGCCGGCGGCCTCTCCTCATTGAGGTGCTACTGGACGGCGAAGTCATCGCCACGGGAACGTGCTCGTCGGAAATACGTGATTTGTCGCGGTCGGTCGGGATGCCTTTGGTGCCCGCGATGCTCCGGAAGATCGCCGATGAGTGGGAGGCAACGGACAATGGCCGCTGACCCAACGAACCGGCGCGCGCACCGGCAGCGGACGTATCATCGTGCCGCCAAGATCCGGGTGGATGGTTCCGTGTCGGCGTTGTGCTTCAAGTCGCCGCGAGCGATCGACATGCGCCGGGCGACGTGGACCTTCCGCGATGAGGCTGTGACCTGCCCGAAGTGTCTGGAGGTAATCAATGCCAGGCGATAACCAACCGGACGGAGCGGAACATGACTATGAGCCGCGATAAGGCGGAAGCGCTATGTTCTTTGGCCGCTTCGCGAATGATGACCTTTCCGTCAGAAGCGAACATGCGAAGCATGGCGCGGATCGAAGAGGTAACGGCGTGGATATGGACCGAAGCCTGTGATTTTCAGTCGCTGACCCCACCGGAAAAGCGGATGCCGGAGAGCGAGCATTGTTCCTGACTATCCTCAGCCGCGGCTTTCAGATCATGGCCGCCGGCATCATCCTCGCGCTGTCGGCGGGGGCGTTCGTCCTGTTCGCGATGTGGGCGCTCGTCGCGTTCGTTGATCGGAACGTCCACATGCCGCAGGTCGCGGCCAAGAGTTGTCCCGCGCCGGATTACATGACCAGCCGCGCGCCGGACGTGGACGCACAAGGCACCCCGACAGTGGAAGGATTGTCGCGAAGGATGTACCGCCTCGCCCCGACTTGTTAGGGAGGCGGTGGCGCCCCGCTTAGTGGGTTCTCCTGCCCCGGCGGCGGGCGTAGCGGTTCCGAGGGGTTCATCAGGCGGCGCATCTCAGCCTGGGCGCGGCGGATCTGAACCCGATCAGTCGAGTTCTTGATGATGCTGCTGAGCACCTGCACGGCGACATTGCCGCCTGGGCCGAACAAGTGGCCAGCAGCCAGATGCAGCGCGGTCGCACCGCCTGTCTTGAAGGTGCCTCGCAGCGCGTCGATGATGTTTGGCATCGTATCGGACCCGGCCGCGCGAGCCAGTTCCAGGGCCGATGCGCTGCGCCGCAGACTGTCGCGGATGTTCCACAACCGCGTCATGTTCTCGTCGGAGATCGCCTTGAACGCGTTCAGATCCGTTGACGGCGTCCGGCGGCTGTCCACGACGTTCTTCATGAAGCGTTGGAAGTCGTTATAGGTGAATTTCTGACCGGGGCCGCGCAGCTTGTCGAACATGCCCTGAAGCACGGTCATCTCTTCGACGGCGCGCGAGTGTTCTTTGTATTTGTCGAGCATCGTCCGGTAGCCGGGGGCGGCTTTCTCAATCTGACTGTCAATGACGCCCGACGCCTGATCAAGATGATGCGCGATGCTATGCGCGTTTGGATCGTCCGCCTGCATGCGTTTGCTGGTGATGCGATCAAAGTCCCGGCGCAGGCTCCACGCCTCGATGGGGTTATTGAAATCGGCGGCTTTCACCCGTTCAAGTTGTTCTCGGTAAAGTTTCTGCAAAGCGCCGTTATGCAGGTTTTCGGGGTCGGCGAGGACGGCTTCCATGTGCTCTATGACCGGCTGCTTATCGAATGACCCCGTGACGTTCTCAGGCGCGAAGACGGTCTTCTTATCCGCGTTTATATCGGTTTCCCGTTGGGTCGTGCGATTGTGTATGTCGATCTCGCTCTTGGACGTGTTCCGGGCATAGACCTGACGCGCCGTGTTGTTGGCTTCCGCCGCCACCTTGTCGATCTGCGAGGCTTCCGGCACGCGGGCGCCGAGTTCCTTTAGTTCCCGCGCCGTCGTTACCGTCTGCTCGCGCTCCGCGTTGTTGACGGTCTCGCCTGGGATGTATTGGTTGAGGTCGCGTTCGCCGATGATCTGCGGCTCCAGCAGTTTTGAACCATCGGCCGTCGAGCGGTAGACGGCCTCCTCGGCCGGCGTGTGGATAGCCTCGTAGGCTGGCGTCGCCGCCGCCCCGGCTGATTTCGGCTGCGGTCCACCCATGCCAGGGGAAGGGCCGCCCATGCCCGGAGACGGTCCTGGGCTCATCGCGTCGATGTCTTCCGGCGTGGCGCCCGCCGCCGTTGCACGCGCTCGCTCCACTTCCGACAGGGGGCGGGGCGCCGGTCCCTCGGCGATGCGGTTAACGCCGCGCTGGAGCAGGTTCGTTCCGGCCCGCGCGCCCATCGCCACCGGGATCACGGCGCCACCGGCCGCGACACCGCCCGCGAGTTCCGCCATGGGCGCGGCCCACCCGTAACCCTGGTCCTTTACCCAGTCGCCGAGCGCCTTGCCGCCGATCGTTCCGGCGCCTCCGACGCCCGCGCCCATCAGAGCGTTAGGACCGAGCAGCGCGCCCATCGTGGTTCCCTGCGCGCCTGTCCTGACGTATTGCTCGCCGGGCGTCGTGGCGGGAACCTCCGATGGAACGGTCTGCCCGCCTGTCGCCGCCTGCACGCCGCGCCCGATCGCCTCGACAGCCGCCGTGCCCGGCTGTTGCTCCATATCGGCGCCGAGCAGGAAATTCCGCACTTTGTCGGGGAACCGTTCGTAACCGAACACGGGCGCCGCGGCATCGTGCGCGAAGACGATCCCCGTGCCGATCATCTTGCCGAGCGTGCCGGAGGGATTGGCGAGGGCGTTGACAGTGCCGCCGACGCCCTCCAGTTCGCCCGCCGCGATGTTGCGACCGATGCCGCCGCGACCCGCCGGGGCTTCTTTCACGGGCGCCGATGGTGGCGCCGTCGTGTTCATGCGCGCCAGCAGATCATCCGCTGACGGCGCGGGCGCCTCTGGCGTCGTCTGTGTCGGAGCCGGAGCGGCGTCGCTCTGAGGAGGCGTCGCGGGCGCGAGTTTTCCCATCCGCGTGAGCAGATCGTCGGACGATGCTATGGCCACGGGCTTTCCAGTATATTCGAAGTGCATCGGGTCGCGCGTGTCACCCTTCCACTCGCCGCCCCACCTCAGGCCATGACTGCGGGCGATGTCGCCGACATTGGGTGGCAGATCGGACGGCGTTCCGGCGCCGCGCGGATTGTGCTGCCAGTTAATATCGACCGCGTTGCCAAACGCGTGTTGGCTGGGCGTATTGGTGCCGGCGATGTTGCGCGGATTGTAGCCGCCGCTTTCCTTTTGCGAGAGTTTGTATCCGGCGCCCTCCAGTTCGGCGAGGAAGCCGGAGAACGCGGGGGCCGCGTCCGTGGAGACGGTGAATTTGATGCCTGACGGCGAGGCGACGGAAACGAGATCGGCCATGGCTTAGTGCCCCGGCATGGCGGCCTGCCCCATCACGCCTGGGTTGCGCTCCACCAGATCAAGCGTCCGCGCGAACGCCTGCCGCTGCGTGGGCGACATGCCCTTGACCATCTTCTCGCGCGCCGGCACGTCCATCATGTCGAAAATAAACGCACGCGGATCGTGCGTGTTCTGCCAGTTGGTCTGGTAGTCGCTGAACCCGTTGGGTTTGCCGCCGCCCTTCTGGAAGTCGGTGAATATCGTCTGTTTCATGCGTTCCATGCCGATCATCACCGGCAGGATCTGCTGATTGGCGAGCGTCGAGATATGCGCGGACGGATTGCCGCTGATGGCCGACGCCATCGCCTGATCGGAGCGGCCAGACAGGCCCATCTGGTTGACGTATTGCTGCATGTATTTCGCGGTCTTGTCGAAATCGGCCTGCGCGATCGTCTGCGCGTCCGCGCCGAGCGTCGTGGCGACGGTCATCAGGCGGCTCTTGACGGCGTTCAACGCCTCGGCCCCGGCGCCCGTCGTGACATCGCCGGATTTGAGGATCGTGTGCGCCTGCACCAGCGGAAAGACGCGTTGCTGGTAGGTGCCCGCCTCGGCGTTGGCGGCGTTGTAGGCATCGGCCGACGCCTTCCACTTCGCCTCCATGCCCGGCTCCGGTCGCGTCGTATCGGTGCGCGTTTGTGGCCCGTTCGCCGCGGGCGGTTGGGAACCATTGACGGCGGGAGGAGTGGCCGTTGGTGCGGGGGCGGGGGACATCCTGACGGGTCCGACGACGTTCCCATTGCCGCGAGCCGTGTTGTATTCCGCCCATGTCGTGTCGTGCATGACGCCCTGGTTGTCTGTCCACTGAACCTGTTGACCCTGCGTCCCAGGCCCCGCGTAAACAGGAACCCCAGGCCCCGTTGGAGTGACCGTTCCTCTTCTGACATCGGTCATGGTGGGTTGATACTGCGTTCCCTGATCGACGCCGCCGGGACGACCGTAAATCACCGACTGCCGTTGATCTGGCGGCAGGCTCTGCACGCGCACCGTTTCCAGTTGCTGGCGTAACTGCGTGGGATCGGGCGACAGGTGCAACAGACTGGCGTCGATGCGGTCAGTGGGATATCCGGCGGCCTTCAGTCGTGCCGCCTGCTGCAACACCGCGTCCTTCAGGTTGGCGTCGGGCGAGGCCAGGGCCGCCGTGATAGACTCATTAAGCAGTCCCTGCATCTTGGCGTTCTGCTCAAGTTGCGCCCCTTGCAGCACCTGCGAACTCTCGACGCCACCCTTGGCCGCGAATGAGGTCATGGGGTTGCCGCCCATGATCTGATTGAATTTCAGCGGATTGAAGCGTCCCGTTTCGGGATCGACCGCTTGTCGGTAAGCGTCACCCAGCGCCTGATCCGCCTGCATCTTGCGCGTCTGGAACTCCGCTTGCGCCGCCTGATTGCCGGCCGAGATCGCCGCCAGGGGATTGACCTGCGGAGGATTGGCGATGCCCTGCAACACCGAGGCGGAACGGTTGGCGGTTTGCAGTGCGTTAATGATGTCATCAGCCATGGTCTAGACCTTCCCTGTCTGCCACGGGATGTTGAACGCGTCGGTGTTCCCGCTTGCCGCGTAGCCCGTCGTCTGCGGCGTCGTCGCGTTCGTCCGATTGTTGTAAGCGTTGTAGGCCAGGTAGTTATTCACCCCGCCCGTCAGCGCGCTGTTGACGCCCTGCGCTCCGGCGGCCTGCGCGAGACCGCCTTGATTGAGGTAATTGCCCGCCGTTGATGCCGCGCTCGTCCCCTGCGTTCCGAGACCGGCGGCGGCGTTGGCCCCGAGCGTGGCGATGCCCGACAGCCGCGAGTACTGGTTTTGCAGGTTGGTTTGCTGGCCGGTGTTCAGATTGAGGTAATCGCCGAACCGCTGCTGGGCGACATTGAACTGGTCGAGGTAGGTCTTGTTCGCGAGGCCCGTCGCGTATTCGGCGGCTCCCTTGAGTGCCGCTCCGCTGACACCCAGACCCCGCGCCGCCGCCGCTGACTGCACGGATTTAAGCCCCTGGTCGCGCGTGAACTGGTAGCCGGGCGTCGCCTCCAGTTGCTCCTGCGTCATGTTGCCCGGCAGGTTGGCGTAAGCCAGTGACGTGTAGTCGGGACCGCCGCCCGTCGGGCCGCTCTGAGCGAGCGAGAGGGCGTTGGTGACAGCCTCCTGGCCCGGCCCGAAATACGGCTCGAGGTCCGCGCGCGTTTGGCCGTATTGCTGTTGCTGGAGGTTGGCGGCCTTGTCGGCGGAACTCGCCGCTTTGTTGGAACCGTAGAGCGAGGCTCCGGCTCCGATAACGCTTGCGCCAATGGTTGCCGCCGCGACCCCGCCCACACCCATCAGTTTAACTCCATTCTGTAAAGGGTTCCGATCGCTTCGGCGCCCAGTTTCTTATAGTAACCGTTCAACAACGGTCCCGAGGCGCGAACGCCCGCGCGCATGAGCACCTGTTTGGCGCCTCGCTCGCGCAACGCGTCGGCCGCCGCTCGTTGCAGCCTCAGACCGACACCGGGCGCGTCGGGCGACGCGTAGAAGATGGTGTGCTGGCCCTCAATCAGATCCGGCGCCTCGATCGACGGCCCCACGATCGTCATCAGGTATCCGAATACACGGCCATTCATTCTCGCTGTCATCGTCTGCAACATGCCGTGGGCGTCGAGCGCCCGTAGTAACGGCAGGTTGAACGACAGCGGATAATCCGGCGCCTCTCCGGCTCTGACGGCATGTTCCGCGAGTAACGGCGCCGCGTCATGCCAGAACGTTTCGAACGGTTCGTGCTGGTAAGTCATGCCGTCGATATCGCGCGGCTTTCTGTCCATCGCGACGATGCAACGATGTTTCGCGGTCTTCGTCATCTTGTTGATCTGCGCTTCGTGCGCGCGCCAGTGGCGCATCATCTGCCGCAGGTGGATCTGGATATTAACGACGTCGCACGCGGCCCACCACGCATGATCGTGGGATATACCAAGACAGCGCTCGAACACACGCGCGCACCCGCTCTCGGTCGAAATGTCGTCGAACGTGACGGGAAGCACGTTGGGCAGCCGCGCCTCGATCTGGTCGAGTTTGCGGATCTGCCGCTCGATGATGGCGGGAGGAACAACGAGTCCGCCGCGGGCGTAGGAGGCCACCACGCCGGCCACGGGGCGGCGCAGCGTGACAACCGTCACGTCCGGCGGCAGAAGCCGCCAGAACGGCGCGGCGGCGGTCTCCACGGTGCCCGTGAACGACTGGGCGAACCACGAGGCCACGTCGTCCATCGAACGGCAATGCACGATCTGGTCGTGGCCGCAATGCCAGTCGCCGTAGGACAAGAGCGTCGATAACCACTTCGTGCGGCTGCGCGGTGTCGCCAGGATGACAAACGGTCTCATCCCACCACCGTCCACACGCCGCCGCCCTGACTGACATAAATTGTAAAGCCCACCGTGCCGTCCTCCTGAGAATACAACGAACCAACAGGCTGCGCCGCGATCGGCGCGCCCGTGCCGCTGGTCCAGGTCACGCCGGATGGCAACATGAGCCCGCCGAACGGGCCGAGGCGTTTGTCAACCATGGCGAACCAGGCGCGCCACGCCATCGTGACATTGCCGTTGCCATCGACCAACGGCGACATGGTCGATGGCAGGGGGACGTGGAGTTCTCCCGCCATGTCAGGCGTCCGCCGTTGCCGGGGCGGCCGTGGGCGCGTCGCCCACCACCGCGTCGATCCACGCGCCCTGCAACGCGACCATGCCCTGCGCCGTCCACGACAACTCCCACACCCTGTCGCGCGCCAGTCCGAGCCGCTGCCACTGCATCGATGTCAGCGTGCCCGTCGTGTTCAGCGACTGCGGGACGGGATTGCCCCACGTATGGCCACGGTCGTTCGACCATCGCAACAAGACAATGGTGTCGCCCGTTGCCGTGCCGGTCTCCATGTCGGCGAGGAACTCATTGTAGAACACGCGCCGCCCGTCCTGAAGCATATGCGGGAACGAGCGAACGCGGTGGATCGCGGCGCCGTTGTCGGTGAACGCGTTTTGGTCGAGTTTATAGACGTTGCCGTTCTGCCAGTCTCCGACAAGCAACATGCCGTTAGCTGTGCCGCCCTCGATCGCGCAAAAGCAATTTGAGCGATGCCTGTGATTCAGTCCCGTCGCGGGATCGGTCCACAGCCACTCGTGCCAGTGCCCGGTGGTTATGTCGTAGACCCAGGTCTTATCGGCGGTGGGGAACGTGAGGACATACATCGTATGGCCGAGATACTGGACACAGTAGCCGATGGCGTCTTTGATTTCGGTATAACCGGCGATTTCCGCCTCGATGGCGTAGGTCGAAATCCGCTTCGTTTGATACCCCGCGCCTTGCAGCACGATGCCCTGGCCGGTTCTGTCCGCCGTCAGCCAGAAGACGCCGTTATCGAAAGTGGCGACCGAGTAAACCGCGACGATACCGTGATCGATGAACACGTCCGGCTGCGCCTCGAACGGGAAATCCGACTTGCCGGTGTTCGACCATATCTCCGTCGTGCGATCACCGATGAGCCAGATCGTGCGCCGTGTCACGACGACCGTCCGCAGCAGATCGCTGAACCCGATTTTGTTGGCGACCCATAACGGATCGAACGTCAGGGCGAGAAAGTCGGAGGAATAGAATATGGGCGGCGATATGATGCTGCCTGGGTGCGCGAACAAAAAATACCCGTCGAGGTAATCCGCTCTCACGGAGCCCTGGAAGTTCGGGTCCGTGATCGGGCCAAATACCGTGGATGAAAGGTTGTAACTCCACCCTGTCGGACCACCATCGACGATGACCACTTCCAGCCCGTTATCGACCATGCCAACCGGCTTGTAGGGGGGCGACGCGGCGTCTATGGTGCCGATAAGGGCGCCGGTCCCGGCCGGCAGGTTCAACCGGTAGAAACCTGTCCCAGACACACAGAACGTCTCATTGTCCGCGGCCCGGTAAAGTCCGCGTATCGGGCCGCTGCCGATCGTGCCGAACAGCGTGAGACCAGGCGTCGGGTAACAGGTTGCGGGGGCAGGCTCCGTTTGATTTCCCGGAACGGGTTCAGAATAAAGATTCACCATCCTTTGGGCGCTGGCGATCACGCTCCTGGCTTGATACGCGCCCCCCGTGAGAACCTGTCGCACCACTATGACGTCCTCTTGATGGCGGCGGAACGATAAGCTTCGGCGGCGTCATCCTTGGACACGAATGACCCGAGATAATGTGTCTTGTTTTTGATGCTGATTGCCGCGCACCAACGACGGTCCCTTTTGGACCAATAAACCCCCTTAATTCCAGATGTGTTGGTTACAAGCATTTCCGGCTTCCGCCATTCCTTCCACGGCCGCTTATTTTTCCATTGATCCCCTACCGGTATCCATTTGCAATTAGACGGTTCATAATTTCCGTTCACGTCTATTCGTTCTATGGATAATCCGTCTTTCCAGGTTGGCTCCATATCTTCCTGGAACCGAGTAAAATCCAGCCACCTGTCGCATATGGTTATCCCACGCCCTCCGTAACGGTGGTATGCTTTGCTTTTCGGATTAAGGCATCGCTGCTGCATTGTTCCCCAGATCATATAAAACCTCGACCCGGATTGGCCGTGTTTGGTGAAGCGTTGCTTCGCGGACAGACCAATATTACAACCACAAGACGTTGATACACCCCCTTTGAGCGACCCCCCGAAAACAGATCGTTCTTTCCCACAATCACAACGGCAATTCCACATTCTGTTGCGCCGAACTATGGAATTGAGACCGACCACAGTCCATTTTCCGAACCGTAGACCCGTAAGATCGCTTGCATGTGACATGCCGCGTCATAGGACATCGAAAAGGTTTAAGCAACATTACAGAGGCGACGACGCTTCTGGCCTGATAGGCGCCTCCGGTCAGAGGAATTTTCATTAGGCTGTTGGACCGGGCGCGGGATCATCCGCTTTGTTGCCTTTAGCCATCCATTCCAGATATTCCTGATAGTCCCGGTTTGCTTCGTCAAACGGAATGAACGCCTGATCTCGAACCCTCAATACGGTTTGCGTTTCCAAGCCGGGGAGTGGTGCGATCAGTTGATATTCGGAAGCCATGTCGGTGCTCCTTAGAGATCAGCGGATGCTGTGAAGTTGCCATAGCAAAGATATGTTCCGGTCGCTGTCGCTGTTACCGTGAGCCCAAGATTACCAGAGCCAGAGGCGCTGAAATTGTTCAGCGTGCAGACGGCGAAAGTAAAGTACGGAACAAGCGTCGGCGCATGGTGCATAGTCACCGGGAGTGTATACGCAGAAAGTCCAGGGCCAGCATTAACATTATATCCGCCTTGTTGTAGCCAACCCACATGGAAGAACCGCTGACAGTTGCTCAAATCATAACGTGGATCAGGCTTCTCCAATGGTGTCGCCACGGAACCGACCTCAAGTTGCACGCCCCACAACACGAACGTCGCGCTCTGCACGCCGATGCCGCCAGCGAACGTGTTGTAGGTCGCACCACACGAGAAGAACAACCCGAGGCGGCTGCTGTCATTGCCGTTGGTGCCCAGCGTCTTACCCGCCACACTTGGATATGTGAATGTGATTGAGTAGCGCACCGGACTGTTCGTGAGTGCCGGTGTCGCCGTGCCATTGATCAGCACATCAGCCGATGGTGATCCGCCCGAGCCAAACTGTTGCGTGGCGGCGACGCCAATCTTAGGCGATCCGGTCGTGGCGTATGCCCAGAATGATACCGTAACGGTCTTACCAGCCAGCCGTCGCACGCCTTCGATGTATTGGTTAACGCAGGAGAACGCACTGGCCCCCGCGTTACCTATAACGGAGATAGCCATTGCCTGCGTCGCGGCTTCATCACCGATGGCGGTGCGTTGCGCGTCGGCGAGCGCG
>Ga0137451_1000095_pt1 | contig 26471 bp, 34 predicted proteins | sample EasRivERMGT500_2_FD_102336 | JGI IMG/M metagenome (GOLD analysis project Ga0137451, IMG submission 102336) | Soil microbial communities from meander-bound floodplain in the East River, Colorado, USA - East River MetaG ERMGT500_2 | ecosystem: Environmental > Terrestrial > Soil > Floodplain ... | reverse complement strand
GGTCGCCCCGCAGCCCGCCATGCCGCCGCCGATGACGAGGATGTCCGCATCGACGAATACCGTTTTCCTGCCTCCGAAGAGTCCCATCAGACGACTCCCTGCTTGAGTTGACCCGGGCGCAACGTGGGCAATCCGCCCTCGATGTTGAGCCCTTCCGGTTCGTGCGCGAGTTCCTGCTTGGCGAAATCCTCGGGGCGGGGCGCATCGTACTCGGCCGGCCCCTTGATCGATCCCCAGGGCGTCGTGCGGATCGGGGAGACGAAGTTCTTCTCGCGGCCGTCGCGGAACTTGAGCCGCCACGAAATGGTCGCCTTGGCCTCTTCCCGAAGCACCCGGACACTGTGGCCCAGAGGCGCGAAATCGGCATAACCGCGGACATCGATGGCGTTTTGCGGACAGGCCTTCACGCAGGAGTAGCACTCCCAGCACATGTTCGGCTCGATGTTGTAGGCACGCCGATAGGTCTTGTCGATGTGCATGATGTCGGACGGGCAGATGTCGACACATTGCCCGCAACCGTCGCACCGGGTCATGTAAACGAAGGTCGGCATGGGTTTTCGTTGCCTCTCAGTAGTGCCGGGGTTGTTGGCGGGCGGTGCCGAACTGCTCGGGTTTGTCGGCGGGCCCGGGCAGGTTGCTCCTGGAACCGTTCGCGTTGGAAACCCTTTTCTCGAACGCCGCCGCGGGCTTGAAGAACATGTGAGCGAACTTGGACCACGGCACCGATCCGAACAGCACCGTCGTGGCGATGATGTACAAGCCGAAGAGCACGCCGGCGCCGGAACCGCCCTTCGTCTGCAGGAAGGCCCAGATCAGGCCCAGCGTCACGCTGGCGAGAAGCGAGAGGATGAACAGATCCGCGCGCACGACGCGGAACGGGGAATGGCCCTCGGCGAGGACATCAACCCGGATGAAGAACCAGAACCAATAGCCGCCGAGGCAGACCATCAGGCCGCCGAGCCACCAGAGCTGCGGCAGGATGGCGGGCGTCAGCGTCGCGGGCGTCGGGAAGCCGAACACCATCACGGCGGTGGTGACGACGTAGATCACGAATCCGTACATGGTCAGCAGATGGGCGACCCGGCGAGGCGCGTTGCAGAATTCCCCGGATGCGAGGAAGTCCACAAGGCCGGTCTTCATGGCGATCGACACCAATTCGCCGCCACCGAGCTGCTTCGCGCCCTTGCTTTTCGATTTTCGCCAACTATCGAAAAAATACTTGGCGCTCCCCTTATGCACGACGTCAAACAGCGTCCCTGCCGCAACCAGGACGATCATGATGACGACATAGGTCTGCATGGCGGCAGGCGGTATGGACGCCGAAAGCCCGGCAAACGGATTGCTGGTGAACATCTCTTGTCTCCTCGCCGTTCCCACTTGAATTCTAAGCGTCGCCTGCGGGCGCTTGCCTTAGAGTTCGCTATGCGCTTATAGAGCCGTTGAATGCGGGCGGCCGAGATCCCGTAGCTCGAAGCGCATCGCAGCGAGGTCGCCCAGCGCCCAGGTCGCAGGCGCGGCGAGTCCTGCCACTGTCCCGGGATTGACGAGCCAGCTTTCGCCGCCTTTCACGTTGGTGACGCGCCGCACCTCGGCCTGGTGAGAATGCCCGCAGCACACGAGATCCCAGTCGCCGGTGCAGGCCATCGCATAGCCGTAATCCGGGTAGTGCACCAGGAACACCTTGCGCCCGCCAAGCTCGAGGCGAGCGTCGGGACCGTGGTAGCGGAGCAGCCCGCCACTGCTGCGCGACAGGTTGTGTAGCATCACCGGGTCGCCGAGGTTGTTGCCGTGGATGACGTGCAGCGGCAATCCGATCGCTATCGCCGGCCGCAGCGTCTGCGCGCCGATGACGTCGCCGCAGTGGACCACGGCAGCGACGCCCTGTTCCTTCGCCTCGCGCACCGCTTGCGCGAGCGCGTCGGCGCGGTCATGGCTGTCCGAAACGATGCAGATCTTCATCCGCGCATCGGATCCGTGGCGATATTCCGCATGGTGGGCGATTGTAGCCGCTGCCGCGGCGACCGCCAGCAACGATTCGCCTATGCACACATAGAATGCCCGAATCCTCCCAGCCCGCATAAGTCGTAGACTTCGCTGCTTGACCCGCGTCCTTATCCTCATTCTTGGCTGGTGCGCAGCCGGGCCAGCCGTCGCCGCCGACGGCGGCGCGCTGGCGTGGTGGATCTGGCCGATCGCGCTGTTCGCGGTGACGTTCGCGCTCGGCGTCGTGGCCGTGCTGGGCGGGGTCGGCGGCGGCGTGCTGTTCGTGCCGATCGTCGGCGGATTCTTTCCGTTCCACATTGATTTCGTGCGCGGCGCGGGCCTGCTCCTCGCGCTCTCGGGCGCTCTTTCGGCCGCGCCCGCGCTGATGCGCGGGGGTTTCGCGAGCCTACGGCTCGCAATGCCGCTCGCGCTCGTGGGTTCGGTCACATCGATCATCGGCGCACTCGTCGGCCTCGCTTTGCCGACCAGGGTTCTCGAGGCGGCCCTCGGTCTCACGATTCTCGCCATCGCGGCGATCATGGCGACGGGCTCGAAGTCCGGGGGCCCAGAGGTCGCCGCACCGGACGCAATGAGCACGGCGCTCGGCATGCACGGTGCCTACCACGACCCGGCGACGGGCCGCGACGTCGAATGGCGGGTGCGGCGCACGCCGCAGGCGATGGTGGCATTCGCCGGCATTGGCATGCTTGCCGGCATGTTCGGCCTCGGCGCCGGATGGGCGAACGTCCCGGTGCTCAATCTGCTGATGGGCGCGCCGCTCAAGCTTTCGGTGGGGACTTCCGGCCTTGTGCTGTCCATCGTGGATACCTCGGCGGCATGGGTCTACATCAACCGCGGGGCAGTGCTGCCGATGCTGGTCGCGCCCTCGATCGTCGGCGTGATGCTGGGAGCGAGGATCGGCGTGCGCCTGCTGCGCATCACGCCCGCCGCGCATGTACGGCGCATCGTCGTGGCGGTGTTGCTGATTTCCGGCGGGCGTGCATTGCTCAAGGGTCTCGGGATATGGGTCTGATCGTGTCGCCGTCGGCTGAACAGGAGGTCTACGCGCGCTGGCTCGATTGGGGCACCCGCATCGGTCTGGCGGCGGTGGTGGCGACTTTCCTCGCCTACGCGCTCGGCGTCGCGGAACCGCTGGTCCCGCCGGAGCGCTTGCCCGAGTTGTGGTCGCTGCCGGTCGAGCGCTACGTGGCGCTGACGGGCGCGCCCACGGGCTGGGGATGGCTCGGGCTGATCGGCAAGGGCGAGCCGCTTTGCCTGCTCGGCATTGCCCTGATGTCGTCGGTCACGCTCGTATGCTACTTGCGGCTCGTTGTCGCACTCGTTCGCTCCGGGTCGCGCCTGTCGGCGGGCATAGCCATCGCGCAGGTGGTCGTGCTGCTTGCCGCGACCTCGAGCCTGCTCGCCGGCGGGCATTGAAGCGGAGCCCGGGCTTGAGCAGCGAAGTCAGGACCACGACCTGCTACATGTGCGCGTGCCGCTGCGGCATCCGCGTGCATCTGCGCGAAGTGTCACGCCCGCAGCCGCGGATGACTTGATCTTGATCATGAGGTTTCCCTGCCGCCGGTATAGCCTTTGCGGGTCGTCGGGCAAGACTCACTCGAGGAGGAGCTCATGGCGGACCCGCATCCCATCGTAGTGTATTCGAAGCGCGCGAAGTTCGAGGACGTGCGCGACGACCTAAAGCTCGCCATCGAGGCGAAGGGCTTGGTTATCGACTATCAGTCGTTCGTCAACCGCATGCTGGAGCGCACCGGCAAGGACGTCGGCTCGGCGCGCAAGCTCTACGTGGACGCGCAGGCGTTCGTCTTCTGCAGCGCCGCTCTGTCGCGCAAGACCATGGAAGCGGACCCGGCGAACGCATCGCTGTGCCCGTACAGCATGATGGTTTACGCCACGGCGCGCGAGCCGGAAAAGGTCTTCGTCTCCTACCGTCGCCCCTGGCGCCCGGACGGCTCGGCGGCCTCCAAGGCGGCGCTCAGGGAAGTCGAGGCATTGCTCGACGGCCTCGCGCGCGAGGCCGTCGGCCTCCGATAGCGTCACAGCCCCGATTCTTTCCCGGCGGTTGCCCCGCCTCCATTGCTTCGCATGGGCTGGCGTACAAAGAGAAAGCCCCGCTCGCGGCGGGGCTTCCGCAGGAAGGCAGCGCGAACTCAGAACTTGCGCGCGTAGGCCACACCGAGGGAATATTCCGAAAGGGAAATCTCCTCGGTGGTCGTCGGCGGCAGGCCGAACTGCGCGAAAAGACTCTGGCCCGAGACCGAATTCTTCTTGGCGTACATGAAGGCGCCCGTGATTTCCGACTCCTTGTCGAGTGCGTAGGTCGCACCGAGCGTGTAATGGTCTTGCACCACGCCGGGGGCGAGGATGTTGAAGGTCACGTCCTCACTGCGGATCGGGTTGTCGCTGCGTCCGTGTCCCGCGCGCCATGCCCTTGGCCTTCATGCCGTAGCCGTGGGAGAAGTAGCCGTCGGTGGCGAGCGCCGCGAACGGCGCGAGAGCCGCGGCGGTTGCCGCGGCCAGCAGGATCTTCCTCATGATTTCCCTCTCAGATGAACAAACTCACGTCCGCGTCGCGCGCCATCGGCAGGAAAGTCGCGGCGCCGCAGTATTCCTTAACTTCCGGTATGAAATCGTCGCGCTTGAACCCGAACAGGTCCACGGTCATCTGGCAGCCGATCAGGTTCACGCCGCCCTCGATGCACGCGCTGCGCAGCTCTTCGACGCCGGCCACGCCCTTGTTGTGGATGGTCTGCTTCATGAGCGTGGTGGCGATGCTCTCGAACCCCGGCACGATGGCCTGCACGGCGTTCGGAATGTTCCAGTTGATGCTCTTGAACCACTCCGGACCGAAAGGCATCTTCATCGGCATGCCCGGGTTGCCGAGCGGGCTCACCTTCAGATCGCCAAGGTCCTTCTTCAGCAGGTTCAGGCCGTAGAAGGTGAAGAACATGGAGACGTTCCAGCCGAGCGCGGCGGCGGTCGAGGACAGGATGAAGGGCGGATACGCCCAATCGAGCGTGCCCTTCGTCGCGATGATGGTCATCGAGGGCGTCTGCTTCTCGCGCAGCTCGGCGAGCTTCTTCGGCAGCAGCGCCTCCAGCCGTTCGTTGATCAGGCGGTCCAGGTCGGTTGGATCGGACATATTCAACTCCTCGTGTCTAAAGCTAATACTCTACAGGAGTATGCGCAATAAAGTTCCTCTGATAGGCATGTGCAATTTCGCTTATGTGGCGTTGCACCATAGAGGGAATTGGCAGACACATACCCGGTGGTGTATATTCGCGGCATGATCGAACCCGCGATGCATGATCCGGAAGCGAAGAAGGCGATGGACGCGCGCCTCGCGCGCATCGAAGGCCAAGTGCATGCAGTGCGGCGCATGATCGGCGAGGACGAGCCCTGCGAAGACATCGCGCAGCAGCTCGCCGCGGCGCGGAAGGCGCTCGACCGTGCCTTCTACGAGATGGTGTCGTGCATGATCCGGCAGGAGCCCCCGGCGGGAAACCAGGGACGCACCGAGCGCGCCGGCAGGGTCGCCGAGCTGCTCGCTCGATTCGGGTAATGACTCTCACTTATATGGATGCTTGGACTCCCACATGAACTTCGACAAGGAACTCGATGCCCGCGGGCTCAACTGCCCGCTTCCCATTTTGAAGGCGAAGAAAGCGCTCAACGAGATGCAGTCCGGGCAGGTCCTCAAGCTCGTCGCCACTGATCCCGGTTCGGTGAAGGACTTCCAGGCGTTCTGCAAGCAGACCGGCAACGAGCTCCTGTCGCACGCCGCCGAGCAAAAAGAGTTCATCTTCTACATGAAGCGAAAGTAGGCCGTGCCGGAACCGGTATTCGTCGGTCACGACCTCTACCGGCAGGCCGCCTACGGCAGCCATCACCCGCTCGCCATTCCGCGCGTCGAGACGGCGACGGACCTTTGCCGTGCGCTGGGTTGGCTGGGCGAGGGTGAGATGCAGCTCAGCCCGATTGCCAGCGAAGAGCAGCTCGCCCGGTTCCACACTCCCGGCTACATCCGCGCCCTGCGCCATGCCTCGCAAACCGGTGCGGTGGATCCTGAAGTGAAGCGGCGTCACGCCATCGGCACCATGGAGAACCCGCTCTTTCCGGGACTGTTCGAGCGCGCGGCAACCAGCGTCGGCGGCTCGATCCGCGCGGCCGAGTTGGCGCTCGGGGGGCGCATCGCCTTCCATCCCGCGGGCGGCACGCACCATGGTCGGCCGGACCGCGCGAGCGGCTTCTGCTATTTCAACGACCCGGTGTTCGCCATCTTGACCCTGCTCGAAGGCGGCGCCGAGCGCGTGCTGTACGTGGATCTCGATGCGCACCACGGCGACGGCGTGCAGGACGCCTTCGAGCGGGATACGCGCGTGCACACCGTCTCCATCCATGAGCAGAAGCGCTGGCCCTACACCGGCGCGGCAGCGGACGTCGCCACGGGCCGCGCGCGCAACCTTCCGGTGCCGAAGGGGTTCAACGACTCGGAGCTCGAGGCACTGGTCAACGGCGCCGTGCTGCCGCTCGCCGGCCGCATTCGCCCGGATGCCGTCGTCATCACCTGCGGCGCTGACGCGCTGGCGGGCGATCCGCTTTCCTCGATGGAGCTGTCCAACGTAGCCCTGTGGTCGGTCGTGGAGCGTCTTGCCGGCCTCGCGAGCGCGGCCGTGGTGCTGGGCGGAGGCGGCTATAACCCCTGGACCGTCGCGCGCTACTGGGCGGGGCTCTGGGGACGCCTGTCGGGGCGTACCATTCCGGATGCGCTGCCCGGGGGCGCGCGCGCGGTGCTCGAACCGCTGCGCTGCGACCTGATCGACGACGAATGCATCCGCGGGGCCTGGCGCGAAACGCTGGCGGACGCGCCCAACCGCGGGCCGGTGCGCAAGGAGATCCATGAGCTGGTTTGAACGAATTGCCGCGTTGGAGGCCTTGGAAGACGCGCCGCTCGATGCGTCGCTGGCGGCCGAGTTCGAGCGCGCGTCGCCGCGCGCCGTAGGCCGCGACATCCGCTTCTCCACGCCTACCTTCAAAGCCTATTCGAGCTGCGAGCTGGAAGGCTGCGGCAAGAACAGTTTTCCCGCATTCTCGGTGACCGCCGGCGGCTGCGCGCTGATGTGCGACCACTGCCAGGCGAAGATCCTCGAGCCGATGATCCCGTCAACCAGCCCGGAGACGCTCGAGCGCAAGGTGCGCGAGATGATCGCCACGCAGGACCTGCAGGGGTTCCTGCTCTCGGGCGGCTCCACGCGGCAGAACGAGATCCGCTACGAGCGCTACTACCCGGTGATCGAGCGCCTGAAGCGTGACCATCCCGCGCTCAAGGTCGCCATCCACTCGGCGCTGCTCGATGCGCCGCGCGCGCGTAGCATGGCCGCCGCGGGCGTGGATACGGCAATGATGGATGTCATCGGCGCGCAGGACACCATCGAGCAGGTTTACCACCTCGAGCGGCCGGTGGCCGATTTCGAGGCGACGCTCGCCGCGTTGTGCGCCACTTCGATGGAGGTGGTGCCGCACATCGTCATCGGGCTGCACTACGGCCGCATCCTCGGCGAACCGGCGGCGCTCGACATCGTGAGCCGCCACCGCGTGCACTCGCTGGTGTTGGTCGTGATCATGCCCTTCTATGCGAAGCCCGGCACCTTCGCCACGCCCGACACATCCGACATCGGCCGCATCTTCCTCGAAGCGCGGAGCCGCATCCCCGAACGCCAGGTGCTGCTCGGCTGCGCGCGCCCGCCCGGAATGCACCGGCGCGTGACCGACGCCTACGCGGTGATGGCGGGCCTGGACGGCATCGCTTTTCCCGCCGACGGTGCGCTCGCCGTGGCGCAGGCCATCGGCCGGCCCGCCGTGCAGGAGCACGCCTGCTGCTCGATGAAGACCGGGCGCACCATCAAGCTGCACCCGCGCGCCGCCGTGGCAGCGTGATGGAAACCGCCGACGTCCTGGTCCTCGGCCTCGGCCCGGCGGGCGCTGCCGCCGCCGCCGAAGCCGCGCGCCGCGGCTGCAAGGTCATCGCGCTCGATCGCAAGCGCGAGCCCGGCCTTCCGGTCCAGTGCGCGGAGTTCGTTCCGGTGATGGTAGGCATGGACGTGGGCGGTCTCGCCGGCTCTGTGCGCCAGCGCATCGAAGCCATGGCGACCTTCGTGGAGGACGACGCCGCCGACCTGAAGCAGAACTTCCCGGGCCACATGCTCGACCGCGCGGCCTTCGACGCGGCGCTGGTGGCACAGGCGGGCCGAGCTGGCGCGCAGTTGCGCTTCGCCTCCATGGTCAGGAAGGTGACTCGCGAGGGCGTCGTGGAACTGGGCGACGGCAGCGCGCTGCGCGCGCGAGTCATTGTCGGCGCCGATGGTCCGCGCTCGCGCGCCGGCAAGGCGATCGGCAGCGTCAATACCGAACTGGTGGAGACGCGCCAGATCAGCGTGGCGCTGAAAAAGCCCTACGCCGCTACTGACATCTTCCTTTCAGCGGGCATCCCGGGCGGATACGGGTGGCTGTTTCCCAAAGACGATCGCGCGAACCTCGGCGCCGGCGTCAGTCCGCGATACAAGTCCCGCCTGAAATCGATCGTCGGGCGGCTGCATTCGAGACTCCTCGATCGTGTCGGCGCCGAGGTCCTGGGACTTACCGGCGGCGCGATTCCGGCGGGCGGAATGCTAAAGCCCTGGGGCGAGCTCGGGGACACGCTTGTGCTGCTTGCGGGCGACGCGGCGGGGCTCGCCAACCCGGTGACCGGCGCCGGCATCGCCGCGGCGGTGCATTCCGGGCGCCTCGCCGGCGAGGCAGCCGCAGCCGGATCGGCCGTGGAATACGAAGAAGAGCTGGAAGACGTATTCAAGGCCGCGCTCGAGCGCGCTCTGCGCCGCCGGTGCGAGCTGCTGGCGGCGGTCCCTGGAAAGGCAGCGTTGCGCCGCGGCTGGATCGCCTACCCGGAGTACTGGCAATGAGCTGCTTCGAGCATACCGCGCGCATGGAGCCGCGCGCGCCCGGTGTCACGCCGATCGAGTTCAGGAACGGCGCGCGCGTAAAGTCGGCCGACGTTCCGCCGCAGGGCTTGTATCGCCCGAACTACAACATCCTGACGCCGAACATGCGCTCGCCCGAGTACGTGCAGATGTCCACGGCGGCGGCGATCACGCTCGGCATCATGGGCGGCCGCATGCACCGCACCTCCTGCACGCGCTGCCTGAACCTCCTGCTCACCTATCCCGAGGGCTGCCGCGCGAACTGCGCCTACTGCGGCCTGGCGCGCCACCGCGAGGCGGAGCGCAACTACGCCGACCGAAATTTCATCCGCGTCGACTGGCCGGCAGTGCCGCTCGCGCAGGCGATCGACATCGTGGCGAAGGACGGCGCGGCGAGCGCCTTCCACCGCATGTGCATCTCGATGATCACGCACCCGCGCTCGGACGAGGACACGCGCACCGTACTCAAGGCCTGGACCGACCACATCGAGCCCGGCACGATTCCGGTGTCGATCCTGTCCAATCCGACGACCATGTCGCGTGCGGACGTGCAGCGTCTGAAGGAGCTGGGCGCCGACATCTTCACCGTGGCGATCGATGCGGCTACGCCCGAAATCTTCGACCGTACGCGCGGCAAGGGCGTGCAATCGCCGCATTCCTGGGCCAAGTACTGGGAAATCCTGATGCACGCGCGCGACATCTTCGGGCCGCAGAAATTCGGCGCCCACATCATCGTCGGCATGGGCGAGACCGAGCACGACGTACTCGCGCTGGTGCAGAAGCTCGTCGACCTCGGCGGCCACAGCCACATGTTCTGCTTCTTCCCGGAGAAGGGCTCGCTGATGGACCACCTGCCGGCGACGCCGCGCGACCAGTGGCGCCGCGTGCAGCTCGCGAGGTATCTCATCGACTACAAGGGCGTTCGCGTGGAACGAATGAGCTTCGACGGAAAAGGCCGCGTCACCGGCTACGGCGTCCCGCAGAGTGAGCTCGACACCGTGGTCGGCGAAGGCATCGCGTTTCGCACCTCGGGCTGCCCCGGCAAATTCAGCGACGACGTCTCGGCCTGCGACCGCCCCTACGGCGACTCGCCGCCCTCGAACATCGCCAGCTACCCCTTCCAGCCCAACGGCAACGACCTTAGGAACATCCGGCGCCAGCTGCGCATCGTCGAGGACAAGCGCTAACGCCGTGGCGAAGGTCATTCCGATCTCGGTGGATTCCGGTGGCAGCTGCGGCGCGTCGAACGCCAGCACCGGCGCCGTGCTGAACGTCATCCAGCATGATTCCTCGGAGTATCTCGGCCTGATCGAAGATCACCTCGAAGGGCGCGGCGTGCGTTTCCGATACTGCCGCCCCTTCGCCGGCAAGTCGCCGCTGCCGCGCGAGGACGCGCTGGGCGACGGGCTCATCCTGCTCGGCGGCGGGCCCTGGGGCAGCGCCGGCGCGCGCGACGTGCCGACGCTCGAAGCCGAGGTGGCGCTTGCCCGCGCGGCGTTGGCGCGGGACAAGCCCGTGGTCGGCATCGGCCTGGGTGCGCAGATCCTCGCGCTCGCCGCCGGCGGGCGGTCCGAGCCGACGCCTCTTTCATTTGAAGTGGGCACGGCGCGGCGCACCAGCGAACGGGCGCTGAACGGCTATCTTCCCGAGAATTACCCGCTCGCGACCTACATGCGCGACTGGCCGGTTCCGCCCAAACACGCTGACGTGCTCGCGCGCGACGACAAGGGCCGCGCGGTGCTCTGGCAATTCGGCCGCGCCGCGTTCGGCTTCGCCGGCCACCCGGGGATCAAGCTGGCGATGGTCGAGGACCTGATCATGGAATTCGAGGAGGGACCCGGGGAAATCGAGCCCGGGCTCGCCCAGCTGCGCCATGCGCAGCGCAGCATCGAGGACGCGCTGGTGCCCATCATGACGGGCCTGGTCCAGATCACCGGATGGATCCGTCCTCCCGGCTGAAACGATTGCACTTTAGATTTATCTAATATATTCTGGGCCGGTCGATGACCGGTCGAGCCGCCGAGGAGGGCGTTGTGGCGAAGAAGCTCGTGATCGTGATGGCCAACACCGACCCCCGCAACGGCGAGGAGCTCGGCGCGCCGATCTTCCAGGCCTCGGTGGCCGCGGCCATGGACTATGAGGTGGAGGTGATCTGCACCGCGGCGGCCGGGCGGCTGATGAAGAAGGGCGTGGCCGAGAAGCTGTTCGTCAAGGAAGGTTCGCCCAAGTCGGTCTACGACTTCATCAAGGACGCGCACGAGGCGGGGGTCAAGTTCTACTGCTGCTCACCCAACCTCGACCTGTTCGACATGACGCAGGGAGACCTGATCCCGGAGTGCTCGGGCGTGGTCGGCGGCGCCCACCTCATCGAAGAGGTGATGGAAGGCGACTGCAAGGTGATGACGTACTGATGTCCCACGCCGAAAGCACGCGCGTTCAGACCGTCATCGGCGACCCCGTCGCCGAGGGCGCGCCGCTGCCGCGCGCCAAGCTCGAGGAGATCTTCGCCGACATCCAGTCGGACCTGCGCTTCGACCACGAGTTGAACGGCTGCCTCAACTGCGGCATCTGCACCGCCACCTGCCCGGCGGCGCACTACTACGATTTCAGCCCGCGCGAGATCGTGCAGCTGCTGTGGACCGAAAACCTGGAGGGCATCTACGACGCGATGCAGGAGAAGATCTGGGCCTGCGCGCAGTGCTACACCTGCGCGGCGCGCTGCCCGTTCGGCAATTCGCCCGGCGGCCTGGTGATGCTGATGCGCGAAACGGCGATCAAGCACCAGATGCCCTCGGCCAAGGCCGTGCTGCGGCCCTTCAGCCGCGTGATGCTGAAGCTAATCTCGACCGGCAACCAGCTCGCCCCCGACATGATCACGCGCGATCACTTTGCCGACTGGGGGCCGAACGTGTCCAAGATCGACGCCCCGCTGAAGCTGCTGCGCCAGGCGATCCCGATGCCGACGCTGAATACCACCGCGACGGCCTGGGAAGTCAACCTCAAGACCTCGGTGGAGCTCTACACCATCTGGGAGGAGACCGGTGTGCTCAAGCAGCTCGAGGGTATCGACGAGAACCTGTTCGACGTGATCAACGACATCATGGACGAGAAGCGCGAGGACTGGAAAGACTTCCTCGCCGACCAGCAAGAATCCGAAGGAGGCAAAGATGACTGAACGTTTCACTGGCCACGGCGCCGAATGGCGCGACTCGAACCTCAGCCCGTCGGAGGCGAAGATTGCGACTTCCTGGGTCGAGCAGAAGATCGACAAGCGCTCGATGCTGACCAACAAGGAGCGCGTGGAGGACGTGCGCGACCTCATGTGGCAGCTCGAGAAGGACGGCGAGATTGTGGTGCACCGCGTGTCCGACGAGCACCAGCCGGTGATGGTCAAAACTCTTTACGGCTGGGACAAGAAGATCCCGACGCGCCGGCTCTGGCATCACAAGTCCTGCGGGCAGTGCGGCAACATTCCGGGCTATCCGGCGTCGCTGCTGTGGCTGATGAACCGCCTCGAGGTCGAGTACCTGGACGAAACCGACCAGACTTCCTGTACGGCCTGGAACTACCACGGCTCCGGCATCGGCAATCTCGAAAGCCTGGCCGCGGTGTTCCTGCGCAACTTCCACCAGGCCTACGTGTCGGCGCAGGCGCAGGGCCTGCCGCCCGCCTACTACTACCCGCTGGTGCATTGCGGCACCTCGTTCGGCAACTACAAGGAGGTGCGCGGTTACCTCCTGCGCTCGGCGAAGCTGCGCGAGCGCGTGCGCCAGATCCTCGGCAAGCTGGGCCGCCTGGTGGACGGCAAGCTGCTGATCCCGGAAGAGGTGGTGCATTACTCCGAGTGGCTGCACGTGATCCGCGAGCGCATCGCGGCGATGCGCGAGATCGACTGCAGCCATATCCGCGCCACGGTGCATCCCGCGTGCCACGTCTACAAGATGGTGCCCGAGGACGCGATCTACGACGACACGGTGCTCGGCGGCAACCGCCTCGCGGTCACCACCAGCGTGATGCAGGCGCTCGGCACGCAGGTGATCGACTACTCCACCTGGTACGACTGCTGCGGCTTCGGTTTTCGCCACATCATCTCGGAGCGCGAATTCACGCGCTCGTTTGCCATCGACCGCAAAATCAGGGTGGCGATCGACGAAGCGCAGGCCGACGTGATGGTCGGCCACGACACCGGTTGCATCACCACGCTGGACAAGAATCAGTGGATCGGCAAGGCCGCCGGCAAGGAAGTCGACCTGCCGGTGCTCGCCGACTGCCAGTTCGCGGCGCTGGTGTGCGGCGCGCATCCGTACAAGATCGTGCAGTCACACTGGCATGCCTCCTCCACCGAGACCCTGATGGAGAAGCTGGGCATCGACTGGGAGGCGAAGAAAGCCGAGTTCGTCGGCTACCTCGAAGAGGTCAAGGCCGGCAAGCAGGAAAACCTCTACGACCCGCGCCGCATGCTCACCTCGGGGCCCGGCTTCATCCCGATCTCGAAGCGCCCATGAACAAGCCCGTCGTCATCGTAGGCGCCGGGCCGGCGGGGCTGGCCGCCGCCTATGCGCTCGCCAAAGTCGGGCAGCGCGCGTTCCTGGTGGAAAAGGAGTCCAGGCTCGGCGGTGCGCCGATCCTCTCCGGTTACGCGAAGCTCGTGCCCTCCGGCGAATGGGCCAGGGACGCGATCGGCGGCATGGTGAGCCGCGTGGAAAACGAAGCGCTCGTCACGGTGCACAGGGGCTGCAAGGTCGAGGAGTTCACCGGCACGCCCGGCAACTTCTCAGTGCGGCTCTCCAGCGGCGCGACGCTCGAAGCCGGCGCAGCGATCCTGTGCACCGGATTCACGCACTTCGACTCGGTGAACAAACCCGAGTGGGGCTTCGGGACTTATCCGGACGTGGTGACCACCACCCAGGTCGAGCAGATGATTTCTACGGGCCGCGGCGTGCGCTGCCCCTCCGACGGGCGCAAGCCGCAACGCGTCGCGATCCTGCTGTGCGTCGGGTCGCGCGATCGCCAGATCGGGCGCGAGTGGTGCTCGAAGATCTGCTGCACGGTGTCCTGCAACATCGCCATGGAAATCCGCGAAGAACTGCCCGACTGCCATGTGTACATCTACTACATGGACATCCGCACCTACGGCCTGAACGAATCCTACTACTGGCGCAGCCAGGAGGAATTCAAGGTCAAGTACATCAAGGCGCGCATCGCTGAAGTCACCTCCGACGGCAAGAAGCTGATCGTCAAGGGCGAGGACACGCTGGTGAAGCGCCCGATCACCATCCCGTTCGACATGGTGGTGCACGCGATCGGCATGGATCCCAACGTCGAGAACAAGGGCCTCGCCCAGATCTTCGGCGTGAAGTTGCAGGAACACGGTCATATCGACAAGGGCAACAGCTACGGCGCGCTGGGCGAAACCTCGCGCGCCGGCGTGTTCGTCGCCGGTGCGGCCATCGGCCCGGAGACGATCGACGATTCGATAGCGCAGGGCAATGCGGCGGCGATGGCGGCGTTTGCATTGGTCAATGGCAAGGCGAGCGTCGCGGCCTAGGGCATGCAGTTGACTGAAAACCAGCGGCTGCGACTCGACCTTTCAGGGCCGAAGCTGCGCTTGGCGTTCGAAGGCCTGGTCGCCCGCTCGGAGGAGCAGGGGGGCGTCGAGGCGTATGTCGAGGCATTGAAGATCAAAGCCGCTCTATTCCGCGATGCGCTCGAAGGCGAGCTCACGCTCCCCGCACTGAAGACGCTGTGCGCCCACATGGCGACCGTGCGCCGCCGCGTCGGGCCTTATGTCGAGCCCGGCGCCTTCGACGCGCTGCGCGAGCGCATTGCGCGACTGCTGCAGGGCCGCGAGGACACGGCGGGCACCGACCGGCGCATCGCCGAATTCTGCGGCGGCTTTCCCGGCGATCGCGAGCATCGCTGGGTGCGAGATCTCGCCGCGGAACTCCTCCACTCCTTGGACCCCGAGCGCTATCCGCTGATGACGCGCTGGGTATGGGACGCGCGCGCCAACACCGGCGTGATTCGTGAGATCTGGCACGGCGAGGACGTGGACGGCCTGACGCTCGATGTGCCCGACGGCTACGCCACGTTCGTCATGCTGCGCGAAGAACTGGCGCAGTACCTGGCCGGCAACGGCGTGTTCCGCGACGTGCCGTTCTACGTCGATGTGCTGACCGCGCAGGTCTACGCCGACTATATCGGCGAGCGCGGCGGCACCTACCTGCGCGCCGGCTTCGTCACCCCGGAGGATCCGATGTTGCATACGCGGCGCATCCTTGGCCTGGACGGGGTGGACGCCGCGGGCCGCTCGCGCCTCAAGGCCGCGGACGGGGTCGCTGAACTCGTGAGTGAGCACTAGCATGCCGATCCACGAGAAATCGCTCATCCGCCCGGAAAACCTCAAGACCCACGACCAGCTGGTGATCGACGGCGTCGACGTTTCCGGTCACTGGAGCACGTTCATCGAGTCGCGGGTGGTGACCGACTACAACGAAGCGCTCGAAGAGGAGATTGGCGCACTTCCCGGTGGCGAGCACATCAACCGCTGCTGGCAGTGCGGCTCGTGCACCAACTCCTGTACGGTCAACGCGGTGAATCCCGATTTCAACCCGCGCTACTGGATCTACCTGATCCGCACGGGCATGGAGTCGGAGCTGCTGCGCGACAAGGACATCATCTGGCAATGCGTGTCGTGCAACAAGTGCACCTACGCCTGCCCGCGCGACGTATTTCCCGAGGGCGTGATGAAGGCCACCGCGCACTGGCTGGAACTCAAGGGCCACACGGCGAAATCGAAATCCACGATTTTCGACGAGGAGTTCACCGAGCAGGTCGTCGCCACCGGCAAGATCGAGGAAGGCCGCGTCATCCGCAACTTTTTCACCAAGACCGGGCAGCCCCTGCTGCAGGGCTGGCTGGTCGAGATGGCGAAGCGCATGGCGCGGCGCCTGCCGTTCAGGCTGGGCCTGATGATGGGGCTGGCCGCGGTGTTCCGCCCGCGCACGCGCGGCTGGGCCAAGGCCGGCGCGGCGATCGGCGAGTACGTGCACGAGCAGGAGCAACACCATCGCAAGGCCCTAGGCATCGAGGACAGGACATGAAACCGGAATACCAGAGAGTGGCGTACTACCCGGGCTGCGCGCTCGAGGGCACCGGGCACGCCTACAACCGGTCGACCAAGGCGGTGGGCAGCGCGCTCGGCCTGCAGCTCGACGAGGTGAAGGACTGGAACTGCTGTGGGGCGATGGAAGTGAAGAACGTCGATCCCAAGGTGCAGACCTACCTGTCGTCGCGCGTGATGTCCATCGCCGCCAACGAGATGAAGGCGAAGGTGGTGATGGCGCCGTGCAACGGCTGCTACCACAACCTGAAGAAGGCCGAACACGACCTCGCGCACGACGCGGCCTCGCGCGAGACCGTGGAGCGCATCTCGAAGAAGGCCGGGCACCAGACCTACCAGGCCGGGAGCCTCGAGACCATCCACGCCCTGGACTGGATCAAGGACGGCATCGGCGAGGAGGAGCTGAAGCGCCGGCTGAAGAACTCGCTCAAGGGCCTCAAGGTGGCGAACTACTACGGCTGCATGTACACGCGGCCGCGCCACATCTTCCCCGAAAAGGACCAGGGGCTGGGGAGCGAGTCGACCTCGCAGCCGCACTTCATGGACGATCTCCTCGCCGCGGCGGGCGCCGAGAACGTCGATTTTCCGCTCAAGACCGCGTGCTGCGGCGGCGCGCACGTGCTGTCGGACAGCGATACCTCCACCAAGCTGGTGCTCAACATCCTGCGCGCGGCGGAAGCCGCGGGCGCGGACGTGATCGCCACCGAATGCCCGACCTGCCATTCGGGACTGGAAATGCACCAGGTGCGCGCGGAGAAGGTGCTCGGCGTGAAGACCGCGGTGCGCATGCTCTATTTCACGCAGCTGCTCGGCGTCGCGCTGGGCGTGTCGCCGCGCAAGCTCGGCGTGCACGAGAACGTCTCCGACGGACTCGACCTGCTGAAGGAGAAAGGCCTCGCATGAAGCAGCAACTGCTCGCCGCCGCGGAGGAGGTCCTGGCGGAGTGGGTCAGGGCCCGCGGCGAAGTGCCCACGGAGAAAAGGAGCGAGGGCTTCCGCGTGCTCGCGCTGCACCGCCAGGGCGCGCGCTGCGTGCCGAGCTTCAACGCCTGCCGCGAGACCTGCCGCGAGATTGCGTATCACTACAACCTGCTCGGGATGGAGCCCGATCACCCGCAGGCGGCGCACCGTCTTCGCATGATGGAGATGCTGGTGCAGCATCTCTCGCTGTTCGTGCGCGGCAAGCTCGAGGTCGAGGGTCTGGGCGAGTTCTGTTGCTCTTCCCGGTCCCTGCGCCTAGAATCCGACGCGCATTCGCAAGAGGAGAAAACGCCCCATGGCTAACGTACGCGGCTGCAACCTGCCGGACGAGCTGCTCTACGACGTCGACAACCACGTCTGGTACCAGGAACTCGGCGATGGCAACGTGAAACTCGGCATGACCACCGTGGCCACGGCGATGGCCGGGCAGCTGGTGGCGTTCACGCCGAAGAAGGCCGGGCGCTCGGTCGAGGCTGGCAAGTCCTGCGCAACGGTCGAGTCCGGAAAGTGGGTCGGCCCGGCGAAAGCCGCCTTCGGAGGCACGGTGGTTGCGGTGAACGAGGAGTTGGCGGCGAAACCGGCGCTCGCTAACGAGGATCCTTACGGCGCAGGCTGGCTCGTCGTGCTCAAGCCTGCGGACTGGGCTGCGGCCAAGGCGGCGCTGACGCCGGGCGCGCAGGTCGCGCCCAAGTACGAGGCGAAGATGGCCGCCGACGGTTTCGCCGGCTGCGCCGCCTGAGCGCGAACATGGACCGCGCCGACGCCATCTCCGAGATCAACCTCGCCGAGCTGCAGACGCGGGCGCTGCGCGCCGCGGGACTGCTCAAGGCGATGTCCAACCCGGTCCGCCTCCTGGTCCTGTGCCAGCTCGCCGAGGGCGAGAAGTCGGTGGGCGAACTCGAGCAGGTGGCGGACGTGAGCCAGTCCGCGCTGTCGCAGCACTTGGCGCTGCTGCGCCAGCGTGGCCTCGTCCGGAGCCGCCGCGCGGGGCAGTCGATTCTCTATTCGCTCGACGGCCCGGAAGCGCCGGCGCTGCTCGCCGCGCTGTACGAGGTGTACTGCAGCAAGGTGGCGAAGGGCCGTGGCCGCCGGCGGGAGCCTGAACCGGCCTAGTCGAAGGGCTTGGGGACCGGCGTCGACAGGCAGCCCACGAGGCGCTCCATGCGCACGCGATGCGGCAAGCTCGGCCACCTCGGCTGCACTATTGGACAGGTAATCACCGGAATCTCGACGCTTGCCCTCGGATCGATCGTCGCCATCGTCGCCGGCTCGGCGCTCACGATGGAATACCAGTACTGGCGGATGAGTTCCTGACGCCGACGGCGCGGATCAGGCGGATCGAGGCGGCGAGCACCTCGTCGCGCGCCTGGTGCAGGGCATAGTGGCCGCGGCCGGGAATGCGCAGCGTCTCCAGCCGCCCGGACAGGAGGCGGGCCAGCGCCTCGAGCTGCGCCGCCGAGAAGAACTCGTCGTCCTCGCCTTGGATGGCGAGCACCGGGCAGCGCACCCGGGCGATGTGCGGCTCCAGCCCCCAGCTCGCTCCGGCGCCTTCGGCGGTCCAGATCTGCACCAGCCTCTCGAACAGCGCCTCGGTACCTGTGCCGTGATGCCGGCGCAGGCGCGCCTTGAGGTCGCCTCGCTCGAAGTCGGCGATCTGCTTGCGGATCGCATCGAGCGTGCGCGCCTCGACGAACAGGTGCGGCGAAAGCGCGATCACGCCGCGCACGCGCTCCGGGAATGCTCCGGCGTAGGCGAGCGCGATCGACGCGCCGTCGGACTGGCCTACGAGGATCGCCTCGCGCACTCCAGTCTGCGAGAGCACCTCGGGCAGCGAGACGAGCGCCTCCTCGAGCAGGTACTCGCGCGCGTAGGGGGGCGCAAGCGGCTCGGAATCGCCGCTGCCCCAGCGGTCGTAGAGCAGCGCGCCGCAGCCGGTGGCGCGCACCAGTTGGTCCGGGAAGTCGCGCCACAGCCGCACGCTGCCCAAGGCGTCGTGCAGGAACACGAGCGTGGGCGCCTGCCCGGGCGGCGCGCCGCGCCAGTGGCCGCGCAGCGCGTGTCCCGACGCGCGTAGCAGAATCTGCCGCAGCGCGCTCTCCACAACTTCGCGGAAATCGAGCGGGCTCAATCCGAGCAGCTCGCACGCGTTGCGCGCGAAGAAGGCCTCGACTGCGGCGCCCGCCTCGGCCGCCGCGACGCCGCGCAGCTGCGCCTCGAGGTCGAATACGGCGCGTGCGGGGCTGATGAAGAAATCACCGGTGATGAGCGCCTCGCGGATGCGGTCGCCCGCCTGGCCCTCCAGCCGGAGGTCCGCGCGCAGGGTGCCGGCGCGCCGCACCAGCGTCGCCGAGACCGCGGGCGTGCCGGTGGCCGGCGCGTCGAGCAGGTGCACGAACTCCTCGGTGCCGAACTGCTCGTCGTAAAGCCGCCTGGCCAGCCGCTCCTCGTACTCGCTCGCCTCGCCCCATTGCGGCGCGAGGTCGAGGTGTTCGCGAAAGCCCTCCAGCAGCGCGGCCTGGATCTTCGCCAGCGGCGGCACCCGGCCGAGCACCTCGCGCAGCGTGATCACCCTGCGCCGCGCGTCGTCCAGGTCGCGCCGCGCGAGCTTCTCGACCGGTACCCTAAGCGCCTCGACCATGCGCGCCGGGTCGAAATCCACCAGGAGCGTGCCCTGGAAAAAAAGCGTGTCGCCGTCGATCAGCCCGCCGGTGCCGCTGATCTTTCTTCCCTGCACCTCGATGTCGTTGCGCGGCCGGAACTCCGCCGGTATGCCGAGGCGCCGCAGACCGGCGGCAGCGGCGCCGCAGATGCGCGCCGCAATCGCCGCGAGGTCCGAGCCGAGGGCGCGGCGCTCGAGCGCAAGCTCCCAGCCGAGCTGGCCCTCGTCCAGGTACAGGCCGCCGCCCCCGGTGATGCGGCGCCCGACCTCGATGCCGTGGCGCGCGCAGTACTCGAGCCGCACCTCATGGCTCAGCATCTGGTGCAGGCCGACGAGCGCCGCGGGCCGGAAGCGCAGGAAGCGCACGGTCTCCGGGCTGCGCCCGGCGTTGCGCGCCTCGATCAGCGCCTGGTCGAAAGCCACGTTCTCGCGGCCGCCGCGCACGCCGGTGTCGATGACGCGGATTGGTCTTGGCATGATGGAATCGTAGGATAGGGCAAATCAAACGCGCCCTGCTGATCCTGTGTCTCAGGATTCCTGCCGCTCGCGGCCGTGGGCGAAGCTCCGGCGAGCGCGGCCGTTCCGTTGCGCCGTCGAGTCTTCGTCGACAATGTCGAACCTTCGGCGATCTTCTCGAACTTCTAGCGGCTCGTCATACTGTTTTCGGAGCTTGGTGAAAAACTGGCGTATTCAAGTTCGTTTTACGTGGCGTCTGTGCGAGGCGACGTGATAACTTTCTTGGCCGTGGAGGGTGACGATACGTTACGAAGATTGTGGCGCACGCACCCGGCGAGAGGATTGCAGGATGCGGCGGTTTCTCCACAAGGTTCGTGCGCGCGGTTTCACGGTCATCGAGCTGATGATCAGCTTGGCGATCGTGGGCGTGCTTGCGAGCGTCGCCACTCCGATGTACCAAAACTACCGCGAGAGGATCCGGGTCAGCACGGCGGTCACCGACATCGCGGCCATGTCTGCGGCGATCAAACTCTACCAGACCGACGCGCAGCAGCTGCCGGCGTCCCTCACCCAGATCGGCAACGGCAGCAAGCTCGATCCCTGGGGGCGTCCCTACTGGTATCTCGACCTGACGACGGCCAAGGGCGCCGGCGCGTCGAGAAAGGACAAGCGCCTCAATCCACTGAATTCAGATTTCGATCTGTACAGTCTCGGCAAGGACGGCGATTCGCGGACTTCGCTGATGGCGCCACTCAGCCGCGATGACGTGATACGCGCGCGCGACGGCCGCTTCATAGGACTGGCCCGGGATTTCGATCCGTGATCCAGCTGACCTACCGCGCGTTCAAGGGCCGTGTCGCGCGCAGGGTGTTTCTGTTGTTCGTCCTGTCCGCGTTCGTTCCCCTCGCGCTGGTCGCGGTCCTGTCGATTACGCAGCTGCGCCAGTCCATCCTTACACAGGGGGAGAGGCGGCTCGCCACGGCGGGCAAGGAGTACGGCATGGCGGTATTCGACCGCCTCCAGGTCGCAGCGGATTCGGCGGCCTCCGCCGCGGAGCTGATCGACCGGCGGCAGCGCGGGAAAACGATCGCGACACGGCATTTCCGTTCGCTAGCGGTCATGGACCCCGAGTTTCCCCCAAGAGCCTTGTTCGGAGAGATCCGCCCGCCCTCTCTGTCATCTGGCGCACGGCAAAGATTGGCTGCGGGAAAAACCCTTCTGATCTCGGCTGGGCCGAACGTGCTGCTTGTTGTCCCCGTAGGCGACGGCCCTTCCGGTCGCCTGGTTTTCGGCGAACTGCAACCCGATTATCTCTGGGGGACGCAGGATCTGCTGCCGACCGCCATCGACATTTGCGTCGTCGATGGCGGCTCTCGATCCGTGCTGTTTTGCCCGGTGCCGGTGCCCGAGGAGGTATTGGACGCGATCGCGAATTCCTCCACCCAATCCGCGTTTGGCTCTCTCAGTTGGGAGAGGGAAGGGGAGACGCAACGCTCGGTCGCCTGGAGCCAGTTCCTTCACGCGGAGTTCGGCGCCGGCGACTGGGTTGTTGTCGCCAGCCAGTCCGAGAGTTACCAAATGAGCTACGTTGCCGGGTTCCAGCAGCTCTTCGTCCCGGTGGTTGTCCTCGCGTTGCTCGTGGTGATGCTGCTCAGCATTCGGCAAATCCGCGGCACCATGGTGCCGCTCGAGAGACTTGCCGCCGGCGCGGCCCGCTTGGCGCAGAACGATTTCGCCACAAAGGTGGAGGTGAAGGGCGACGATGAATTCGGCAAGCTCGCAACCGCGTTCAATCGGATGTCGGAGAAACTGGGACGCCAGTTCTCGGCGCTGAAAACCCTGTCCGAAATCGACCGGCTGATCCTGTCCGCCCCGGATACCGACGTTATCGTTCGCGCCGTGCTCGAACGCGTCGCGGACATGGCGCCCGCCGACTTCGCCAGCGTCATGTTGCTGGACCACGACAATCCCGCCCTTGCAAGGACCTACTCGCGCCCGCTGCAGGCGGGGGCGGACATGTCGATTACGCGCCAGCAGATCCAGGAGCACGATCGCGAAACCCTGGAGAAGTCACCCGGCGGATTCTGGATTCCGCTTGCCGGCGCGGCGCAGGACCATTTCGTGCCGTTTCTCCCGGAGGGCATTCGCACCGCCTTCGTTCAGCCCATTCTATGGCGCAATGCCGTCTGCGGCGCGCTTTCGCTCGGCTTTCGCGTTGCTCCGACGCTCGATGAAGACGGTCGCAAGCAGATCGGTGAGTTTGCCGATCGCTTGACGGTCGCGATGTCGTCCGCCTGGCGCGACGAGCAGCTGTATAAGCAGGCGCACTACGATTCGCTGACCGGGCTTCCCAATCGATTGGTTCTCATGGACCGGCTTGCCCAGGAGATTGCGGGATGCCAGAGGGAATCCGGCAGCCTGGCCCTGCTTTTCGTCGATCTCGATCACTTCAAAAACGTCAACGATGCCCAGGGACACGCATCCGGCGACCGGGTGCTCAAGGAGGCTGCCGGCCGAATATCGCGCTGCATTCGGGACGCGGATACGGTATCGCGGCATGGGGGCGACGAATTCACCGTCATCCTGAGCAAAGTGCACCGCCCGCGGGACGCGGGACGAGTCGCAGAGGATATCGTTCGCACTCTGTCCGAGGCGTTTGTGGTCGACGGGCAAACTTCCTTTCTCAGCGCGAGCGTCGGCATCGCGGTCTACCCGCAAGATGGAAATTCAGCCGAGACCCTGATCAAGAATGCCGATACCGCGATGTACCGGGCCAAATCCGGAGGCCGGGGGCGGTCCGTGTACTTCAAAGAGAGCATGAACGTTGAGGCCGTCGAAAGGGTTACGCTGGACAGGGAGCTTCGTCAGGCCATCCAGCGGGGCGAGCTCGAACTGCACTATCAGCCGCAGCTGGATCTTCGCAGCGGGGAAATCATCTGTGCAGAAGCGCTCATGCGCTGGAGGCATCCGCGGCTTGGTCTCGTTCCCCCTGGGCGGTTCATCCCCATCGCCGAAGAGTCCGGTTATATCGAGCACCTCGGGCGCTGGCTCCTGCGTGAGGCATGCGGGCAGGTGAAAGCGTGGCAGACCGACGGCCTGCGGGTCAGCCGGCTGGCAGTGAACATTTCGGCGATACAGTTCCGGAAGCCTGACCTTGTTGATTTCATCAAGGAGTGCACTCGGCAGGCGGGCATCGCGCCCGAAAGCCTCGACCTGGAAGTCACCGAATCCGTCCTGATGGATCGCGGGAGCGATGTCGAGCGCATGTTGCGCGAGCTGGCGGCGATGGGCGTATCAATCTCGCTCGACGATTTCGGAACGGGTTTTTCCTCTCTGGCTTATCTGAAGCGATTTCCGGTTCACAAGGTCAAGATCGACCGCGGGTTCGTCGAGGGTCTCGGCCGTGACTCCGATTCCGAGGCTATCGTTGCCGCGATCGTGGCGATGTCGCATGCTCTGGGCAAGGAGGTCGTTGCGGAGGGTGCCGAAACCGACGAACAAATTTCGGTCTTGCGCAAGCTGGGTTGCGATGCGGTCCAGGGCTATCGCATCTCCAAGCCCTTGCCCGTGGCGGAATTCTCCGCCTTCGTTAAGGCCAGAGACGAGATGGGCCTTGAGAAAGTCGTTGGGCTGAACTGAGCGGCAAAATCCAGAGCGCTGACGCGCTCAGATAGTGCGCTCGACCATCGCCCTAAGCTCAGCCGTCACCTCGGGCTCGATGCCGAACCAGGCCTTCCAGGCCGGCCGGCCCTGATTCAGAAGCATCCCCAGGCCGTTGACGGTGCGGTTGCCGCGCATGCGTGCCGCGGCGAGAAAAGGCGTCTCGAGCGGGATGTAGATGATGTCGGCAGCGAGCGCGGTTTTCGGCAGCTTGTCCAGCCTGATATCGAGCGCGCCCTGGCCGACCATGCCGCAGCTCGTGGTGTTGACCACCATCGCCGCGCCTTCCAGGGCGTCGTGACGTTGTTCCCAGGGTAGGGCTTTGACCGGACCGCCGAACTCGCTGGCAATGCTCTTCGCGCGGGCAAGCGTGCGGTTGACGAGCCGGATCTCTTTCGCCCCCTCCTGAGCGAGACCGTAGCACACCGCGCGCGAGCCGCCGCCCGCGCCGATCACCACGATCGGCTCCGAGTCCGCCCGCCAGCTGGGCTGCTCCGTCTTGACGGCATGGATGAAGCCATAGCAATCGTTGTTGGTGCCTGCGAGCGACCCGTCGGACCTCACCACGACGCAGCTGATCGCGCCTATGCTTCTCGCCAGCGCGTCCACTTCATCGACGATCTTCATCGCTTCCTGCTTGTGCGGGATGGTCAGGTTGCAGCCGGCGAACCCAAGCGGGTGCAGCGCGCGCAGAGCCGCGGCGAGCCCCCCGGGTCGGATCGCGAGCGGCAGGTAGGTTCCGGCGAGGCCGTGCTGCTTGAACCAGTAGTTATGCAGCATCGGCGAGCGGGAATGCATGACGGGCCAGCCCATGACGCCGGCAAGGAGGAAACGATCGGGATGTGCCATTGGGGTCCCAGACATAGCGGTCGCGTTGCATTTTCTCATGCAATGCGGCTTCTGATAGGCTGAGGCAATGTTTGCGTCTGTCAAGAGAAACCCGGAACGCCTTCAGGTCATCGACCGGGTCGCCGAGTGGACGCGCGAGCGCTTCAAGCTCTCCAAAGAGTCGGCAATTTTCGTTTCAGAAATTGCCTGTCCCCTTCCGGGCTGCCCGCCGCTGGAGACCGTGGTGGCGTTCTGGATCGCCAAACAGCGCTACCAGTTCAAGCTGTTCAAGCCGGTGCAAGAAGTCGTCGTGGACGATCTTCCTTACGCATGGCTCAGGGAGGCGCTTGAGGTGCAGGAGGGAGTCGGCTGGGAATGCTGCTGAATCAAGCAGGGGCTGCGCGATGACTAGCCTGGTGCTGTCGACGATCGCGTTTTTCGTCGCGAGCTTTTACATCAAGCGTTACCTCGACGGGATTGGCGTGCCGAAGACCGTGACGCGCAGCCTGGTGATATTCGTGCTGGCTTTGGCGATTGCGTACGGAGTTGCGTTCATCGTCGGTTTGGTGATGCCCGGGCAGGGGTTCTAGACGCACGCCGTGCCGCAATTCTCGAAAGATCGGGAAATGGAGAGCCGTGCCAGGCGCGGCGTTACTCATGCACCGGGCGCTCCATCGTTCCACCTGGCAGAAAAGCCGTCCCATGGCCGAACTCAACGATGGGGCGGTTGCGCGGGAGGAGAATCATGCTTCCCGCCGTTGACAGCCAAGCGGATGTAGGGGCACGATAAGTCACTCAAGTCACTGTAGCCGGGGCGTGGAGCCTCGCGGACCCCAGGAGAAAGCACCATGGCTGTTCAGGAAATGACGAGGAAACGCGAGGTCGCGAAGAAACCCCAAGTCGCGACCATGAACGCGGTGCACGACCTGCCCGTGCTGGTCGCCCGCGACAAAGGGTTCTTCAAGGACGAGGGTCTGGACCTCGAGTTCGTGACGACGCCGGGAATGGCGCAAGTCACGACTTCTCACTTCGTCAAGTTCGATTCCGTTTTCGACCGCCCGCTCGACTCGGTCTACAACGAGGGCGGCATCGACCAGTACCGCATGTGCGAATGGGGGATCATGAAGCGCGCGGTCGAAGCCAACACCCAGGGACTTCGGGGGCGCAAGATCGTGGCGCTGGGCGCCTCCATGTCGAAGTTCGCCATCGTCGTCGCGCCCGGCTCCAAATACTACGAGCCGGAGATGCTGAAGGACAAGCCGATCGCGGTGACGCCGAACAACGGCTCGGACTTCACCACGCTGAAGATGATGGAAGGCTTCCTCGCGCAGGAGCACATCAAACGGACTCACGCGGGCTCGATGCTGAAGCGCCTTGAGGCGGTGCGCGACGGCGCTGTCGCGGCGGCGAGCGTCATGGAGCCCTGGATCAGCGTGGCGCAGAAGTGGGGCCTGCGCATCCTGATCGAGTCGCATTCGACCCGCAGCGAAGCCGCCGGCGACGACCTCGACGGTGCGACGCTCAAGAAGATGTTCCGCGCGCAGGCGAGGGCGGTCGAGCTCATCGAAAAAGACCCGACGCCCTTCGTCCACTATTTCATCCGCGAGACCGGCGGTCTGCTGAAGCCCGAGGAGTTTCGGACGTGGCGCCTGCTTCACGCCGCGCCGCAGCCTTACACACGTGAACGGTTCGACGACACCTACAACTGGACGGTGAAGTGGAATATGACGGTGCCCGGAGCCACCTACGAGAACACCGTCGACAACCGCGCCTGGCAGTAGCGC
>Ga0137451_1000094_pt1 | contig 26653 bp, 23 predicted proteins | sample EasRivERMGT500_2_FD_102336 | JGI IMG/M metagenome (GOLD analysis project Ga0137451, IMG submission 102336) | Soil microbial communities from meander-bound floodplain in the East River, Colorado, USA - East River MetaG ERMGT500_2 | ecosystem: Environmental > Terrestrial > Soil > Floodplain ... | reverse complement strand
GCGAAGCGCGATGAAGTCCACCTCGCGGTCGTCCTTGGTGCCTTCGTTGAAGGCGCGAAAACCGGCTCGGCCTTCGGTCATCATGTTGAGCGCGAGCCAGGCCCGGTGGTTTTCCTTGTTGCGATTCCAGGCTTCGAGCTTGGGTTTGCGCAGCTCCTCGATGGTCTTGGTGGTGCAGTCGGGGAAGGTGAGCAGCAGCTTCGCGCACATCTCCTCGACCTTGGCATCGAGCATCGCGAGATCCACCGCGCCTCTGGCCATCAGCGCTTTGCCTGCCTTGGCGGCGTCGCCGGTCTTGAAATCGCCGTAGACGATGCGGCCGAATTCGTCGGAAAAGCGCTGCGTCTCGACCAGCGGATTGGCGATGAACTTGCCGTCCACTTTGAGCGCAGGTGCGATGTCGGCGAGCAACCCCCAGTGGTACGCCTTGTGCGCAGAGAACGGCTCGCACATCACGCACGCGACCATGGCGCGGTCGGCGCCGATCACAGGAGGCAGGAAATCGGTCGCCCCGCCGATCGGTGCCGAGCCGTGCTTGGGACCGGCTTGGCCGAAGCGCGCGAGATCCTGGGCGACCGAAAAGTCGCAGGCCATGCCCAACTCCTGACCGCCGCCGATGCGCATGCCGTTCACGCGACAGATCACCGGCTTGTCGCAGGCGAGGATCGAGGAAACCATGTCGTTAAAGAGGCGCATGTACTGGCGGTATTCCTGCGGACGGCCCGCGTAATACTCCGCGTACTCCTTGGTGTTGCCGCCCGTGCAGAACGCTTTGTCGCCGACGCCGGTGAACACCGCGCAATTGACGTCGCGCGCATTCGAGGCGGCGCGAAAGGCCAGGACCACCCCCTTCGCCATCTCCGAGGTGTAGGAGTTGTATTGCGTCGCGTTGTCGAGCCAGATCCAGGCGTTGTACAGACCCGTAGCGGTCTTGCCGTCCGGAGTTTTCGCGGGACGTTTCTCGTAGCGAACCCCTTGGGAGACGTGGCCTTCCACGAGGTCGTGGCTTTTCAAGACCAACGGGGCGGCAGGCGAATTCATGGCTTCACCTTTAGGTGTGCGCAGGTGCAAGCACCACGCGACGCTTGACCTGCTCAGTTGCTTGTAATAGTATTACGGTACCAATTTACCACAATAAAGTCAACCGCCAGATTTAGTGTGGACGCTTCCCAAGGAATGAGCTTTGCGCCAAATCAAATCCGGCGCGCTTTCCGACCCTAGACTGGGCGGCGGGGGCAGAAGGGGTTCAGGTGACCAATAGACGCAGCTGGAGTGCAGGAACACCCAGCGTCTCCCTGGCACTGGCCGGGAGCGGCGGTACAGGGATTATGACGGCCGGGAACATTCTGCTCGAGGCCGCCGCGCAGGCTGGCTGGTACGGGCTTATGGTGCGGTCGAGCGGCCCCCAAATCCGCGGGGGTGAGGCGGCGGCGCTGATGCGCTTCGCCTCCCATCCGATCGAGTGCCTCGACGACCGTTTCGACGCGCTGATCGGCATCGACTGGCAGAATATCCATCGCTTTGCCGACGAGATTCCGATTGACGCATCGAGCGTCGTGATTGGCGACCCCGACCAGGGAAATCTGCCAGAGATCTTCGTCAAGCACGGTCCGGTCCAGGCCGGCGTCCCTTTCAAACAGATGGCCAAGGCCATCCCCGGCAGTTGGCCGAACATGATCATGCTGGGCGTTGCTGCGGCGCTCGTCGGCTTGACGGCCGAAGCGGTGAAATCCGTTGTGCGGAAGTCGCACACGGGCAAGGCGCTCGCAGCGACCCTTGCTGCAGTGGAGGCGGGTTTTGCGGCTGCGCGAACGCTCCCCGCGACGCCGCGCGTGCTAGGCCTAGGGCGTGGGGAAGCGCCACGCTGGCTGATAACCGGCAACGAGGCGGCCGGGTACGGCGCATTGCGCGGTGGGGTCCGCTTTGTCGCCGCTTATCCGATCACGCCGGCGACCGAGATGCTGGAGTGGCTCGCACCCGCGCTTTCGGAGTTCGGCGGTGCGCTGGTGCAGGCAGAAGACGAGCTTGCCTCGATCAACATGATTGTCGGCGCCTCCTTCGGTGGCGTGCCCGCACTTACCGCAACGTCCGGCCCGGGGCTCGCACTCATGACCGAAGCGCTCGGGCTCGCTGTGGCTGCGGAAGTGCCGATCGTCGTGGTTGACGTGATGCGCGGCGGGCCTTCCACCGGCATTCCGGCAAAAAGCGAACAGGGCGATGTCAACATCGCCGTAAGCGGCTTGCACGGCGATGCTCCGCGCGTGGTGGTCGCTCCCAATTCGGTCGTGGATTGCCTCACCGCTACGCAGTGGGCGGTGCATCTCGCCGAAGCCATGCAGGTGCCCGCGATCGTGCTCTCCGACCAGTTCTTGGGCCAGACACGTGCGGTGGTGGATCGGCCTGCGGACGTGAGCTCCATCGCCGAGCGCGAGACAGCGACCGCGCACGCGGATGGTTACAAGCGCTACGCCATCACCGAATCGGGTATTTCGCCGATGGCGATTCCGGGCACGCCCGGCGTGCCCTACACTGCCGAGGGCTTGGTGCACAACGAGCGCGGCGTTCCCTCGAGCCAATCTCGGGATCACGCGCTGCAGCTTGATAAACGCGAGCGCAAGCTCCGGCTGCACGACTACGGCGAGCGCTGGGCCGAGATCGAGGGCGAAGGCGACATTGCCGTCGTCACTTTCGGCTCCTGCACCGGCCCCGTGCGCGAAGCGCTGGCGCGCGCCGAGGAGAACGGCGTCAAGGCACGGATGGTATCGATACGGCTCCTCTCCCCGGTGCAGCCGGAGCGTCTCGCAAAGGCGCTGGAGGGTGTCAAGCGAGTGCTCGTGGTGGAGCAAAACTACAGCGGGCAGTTCCACCGCTATTTGCGCGCCGACTATGAGCTACCGGGCATCGTGCGCAGCCTGCGTCGTCCAGGACCCTTGCCTATCCGCCCCGATGAGATCTACCGGGAAGTCATCGAATGGAGCCGCGCATGAGCACTGCAATAGCCAGCGCCCCGGTCACCGCGCAGGCCTTCAAGTCCGATACCAAGCCGATCTGGTGCCCGGGCTGCGGCGACTATTCCGTGCTGTCATCAATGACCAAGGCATTCGCCATGCTCGGACTGCGCCCGGAAAATGTCGCCGTCGTTTCCGGGATCGGTTGCTCCTCGCGCATTCCCGCTTATACCACCTGCTACGGCTTTCACGGCGTGCACGGGCGCGCGCTCGCCACAGCCACCGGCCTCAAAATTGCGCGGCCCGACCTCACCGTGCTGGTCGCAGGCGGGGATGGGGACGGATATTCGATAGGTGGTAACCATTTCCTTCACGCCTGCCGCCGCAACGTCGATCTTACCTACCTCGTTATGGATAACCATGTATACGGAATGACCAAGGGGCAGCCCTCGCCGACCACCGAGTCGGACTGGGACTCGAAGCTCTCGCCCGGCGGCACCGGGCTGCGCACGTTTCATCCTCTGGTGATCGCGCTCGCCGCCGGGGCGAACTTCATCGCGCGCGCGTTCTCCGGTGATCCCAACGGTACCGCGGAGATCCTCGCCGACGCAATCCGCACCCCAGGGTTCTCGTTCGTCGAAATCCTGAGCCCCTGTGTAACCTTCCGTCCGGAGCAGCGCGAGTGGAAACAACAGGTGAGGCCGGCGCCGGTCGCGACGACCGATGACCCCGCGCGGGCGGCACGACGCATTATTACCGACGACGGTTTCAACATCGGCGTGTTGTATAAGAGCAGCCGCAAGCCCTACCAACCGTCCCTTGGCAAGGCGACAAAGCGCCTGACAGACTTGGAAGCGGATTTTGCGATATGAGCCCAGGGAAAGCACCGAGAACGATTAGCCGGAAAAGCGGGGTGTCCCGGACTCCGCGCACCCAGGACCGGAAGAAGCCGTTGGCGAAGCCGAGCGTGGGCGATGAGGCGGATTTTCTGGCGCGTGCCTGGACAATGGAGGTCGAAGCCGCCGAGCGTTACGCAATGCTCGCCGATGCCATGCATGAACACAATAACCTCGATGTGGCGGAACTGTTCCGCAAGCTTGCCCGCATCGAACAATTGCACGCGGACCGGCTTCTGGAAGAGAACCTGAGCATGCACCCGCCGGTGCTGCCCACCGGAGGCATTCGATGGGAGGGTGGAGAGGGCCCCGAAACCGCGGATCCGGGCGAATTACACTACCGAATGCAGCCCTACCACGCACTGCAAATCGCCCTCACCAGTGAGAAGCGCGCACAGAAGTTCTTTGCCGATCTCGCGCGCAATGCCTCCCACGCGACGGTGCGCAAGGCGGCGCGAGAAATGGCGGAGGAGGAAGCCGAGCACGTGCGCTTGATCGAGGAGTGGCTCAAGCGAACGCCGGCGCCTGACAGGGACTGGGAGCACGATCCCGATCCGCCTGCGCAATCCGATTGAGGGGAAGTCCGTGGAAATCCTGCTTCCGAAGGGCTGGGCAGCGCCGATCGGCTACTCGAACGGCGTCGCTGCAGGTTCCGGGCGCATCGTGTTCATCGCCGGCCAGGTGGGGTGGGACGAGCAGCAGAAATTCCGCTCTGAGGAGATCGTGCCGCAGTTCGAGCAGGCGCTCAAGAACGTTCTGGCGGTGCTCGCCGAAGCGGGCGGACGCTCTGAGCACATCTGCCGCATGACGGCGTACTGTTGCGACAAGCGGGGTTACTTGCAAGGGCGTCCGGAACTGGGAGCGATCTGGAAACGCTACATGGGACGCCACTACCCCGCGATGAGCTTGATCTTCGTGACTGACTTATTGGACAATCCTGGAAAGATCGAGATCGAGGCAACCGCGGTCTTGCCGCATTGACGAAGAAGGGCGAAAGGCTGCCTTCTGCAAGGACATACCCGGCCAACAAGTGGCGCGGCCTCATCAAGAGGCGTCAGGCAGCCCGATCCAATCGCCGGTACTGGATCGCTTCGGCGACTCGGCCGACACCGATCGTCGCCTCTCCGGCAAGGTCCGCTATCGTGCGCGCGAGTTTGAGCACTCGGTGGTAGGCGCGCGCGGATAACTGAAGCTTGACGATCGCTTGTCTCAGCAACGCACTCGCCTTGTCCTCGATCGCGCAAAACCGCTCGACTTCCCGTGGGAAGAGCCACGTGTTGGTCTTGCCCTGGCGCTCCAGCTGTCGCGCCCGAGCGCGTTCGACACGCTCCCGGACCTGCACAGAACTTTCGCCGCAGCCCGCGTGCACCAACTCGTCTTCGCGCAGGGCGGGCACCTCGATCTGCACATCGATGCGATCCAGCAGCGGCCCCGACAACCTCTGCCGGTAGCGGGCGACCTGATCGGGCGTGCACCGGCACTTGCCGCCGAAGTGGCCAAGATACCCGCAGGGACAGGGATTCATCGCGCCGATCAACTGAAATCGCGCCGGATACTCGGCCTGGCGTGCGGCGCGCGAGATAGCGATGCGGCCGGATTCGAGCGGCTCGCGCAGCGCCTCGAGCACTCTGCGGTCGAACTCGGGCAACTCGTCCAGAAACAGCACGCCGTTATGAGCGAGCGATATTTCTCCCGGGCGCGGGTCGCTGCCTCCGCCGACCAGCGCGACGCTGGAGGCCGAGTGGTGCGGCGCACGGAACGGACGCCGTTTCCAATTTTCCGGGCGAAAGCCGCCTGAACCGAGCGAAGCGAGCGCCGCTGATTCGAGCGCTTCCTCGCCGCTCAACGGCGGGAGTAAACCCGGAAAGCGGGCCGCCAACATCGATTTCCCGGTTCCGGGTGGCCCGACCATTAAAACGCTGTGGCCGCCGGCGGCGGCCACTTCGAGCGCGCGTTTGGCCTGCGCCTGGCCTTTCACGTCTGCGAGGTCCGGGTAGTTCGGTGGAACGACTATCGGTTGCGCCGACGGCCTCGGCAGCGGCTGTCGCCCCGCAAGGTGGGCACAGACTTCCAGCAGCGACCCCGCCTGGTAGATGTTCGCTCCGGCCACCAGCGCTGCTTCGTCTGCGCTGGTGGGAGGCAAGACAAAAGCGCGCCCCTCTTTGGCCGCACGCCATGCCATTGCGAGCGCTCCGCGCACCGGACGCAGCTCGCCCGTGAGCGAAAGTTCTCCGGCGAACTCGTAGTTCGAGAAGCCGTTCACCTCGAGTTGGCGCGAGGCGGCGAGGATGCCGAGCGCGATCGGCAGATCGAATCGGCCGCTCTCCTTGGGCAGATCTGCAGGGGCGAGATTGACTGTGATGCGCCGCGCCGGAAATTCGAAGCGCGAGTTCACGAGCGCTGCACGCACGCGGTCGCGGCTTTCCTTCACTTCAGTGTCCGGAAGACCGACGATCGTAAACGAGGGCAGGCCGTTTCCCAGATGCACTTCGACGGTGACTTCGGGAGCATCGAACCCAGATAGCGCTCGGCTGTGGAGCACCGCGAGCGACATCGCGGCCTACTTCTGCCTCAGACTCGCCTCGAGTTCGGCGACGCGGGCTTCCAGCGCGGAGAGTTTTTCGCGAGTGCGAGCCAGAACCTTGGCCTGAATCTCCAGTTCTTCGCGAGTCGCCAGATCGAGCTTGGCGAACGCAGCCGAAAGGAGAGCCCTTAGGTTCTTTTCAACATCCTTGGCGGGGCTGGCAGCGAGGAATTCGCTGATCCGCGTGCCCAGGTCTTCAAGCGTCCGGGTCGGGGTCATGGTGCGTGCACCTTGAATTGAGTCTAGCACGGGGAATTAACGCTCCTGACCGCACTCCGGCCGACCGCACCGACGTAGTGCGTTCTGTTTCGGTGACGCCCCACCTTGGGGCAGCGCCACGCCCATTCCAGGGCTGGATGTCGCTCAACCTCTTGATCATAAAAAGTAAAAAAACTGGCACAAGCCGTGCTAAAGCGGGTTCGTCCTATTACCCAACGAAAGGTCCCAAGCAATGAAGAAACTTCTATTAGCTTCTGCCATTTCGGCGCTTTTCGCAGCTCCGACCACGGCGCTCGCCCAGGCAAAGCCGCCCGTCGCCCCGACTCTCGACAAAGTCCTCGAGGCTTCGGGTATCAGCGTGAGCGGCTATATCGATGTGGGGTACACCCACGCGGATAGGAACCTCGAAGGCGGAACACTCGGAGGGGTTTCCACCCGGGTGTTCGATTCGCAAAACAACTCGTTCGCATTGCATCAACTCGGACTCACCATCGCCAAGCAGCCAAAAGAGGGTTTCGGAGGGTTGGTCAATATCACCGCAGGGCGCGATGCCCAAGCGATCAATTCCTTCGGTGCGGCCACATCCCAGTTCGATCTCACCCAAGCCTACGCGCAGTATGCAACGGGCCCCGTGACCGTGATCGCCGGCAAGTACGTTACGATGCATGGAACCGAGGTGATCGCGAGTACAGGCAACGCCAATATCTCGCGCTCGATCCTATTCGGCGCCGTGCCGTTCACCCACACCGGTGTGCGCGGTACCTGGGCTTTAAACGACCAGGTCAGCCTCATGGCCGGTGTGAACAACGGCTGGGATCAGCTCACCGACTCAAACAAAGCGAAGACGTTTGAGCTCGGCACGACGCTCAACCCCATCAAGCCGTTGACGATCACTGTCTCCGGTATGAGCGGCAAGGAGACGGTGCCTTTTGCCACGCCCGGATCGCCGGACGGCAACCGCACCAGCGTCAATGCCGTCGTGTCTTACAGCATTATCGAACCCCTGAGCGTGGGCGCGGAAGTGCTGAACGTTTCACAGGATATCCCAGGGGCGGCCAAGCAGAAGTACAACGGCTTCGCGGGCTATGGCAGCTACCTGTTCACGCCAAAGCTGCGCGGCGCGGTGCGCGTGGAACGATTCGATGATAAGGACGGCTTTCGCTTTGCCACCTCCGCAGGCACGAAGTACGCGGAAGCGACCGTCACGGGAGCCTACCTGGCGGCCGACAGCTTCGAGCTGCGCGCCGAAGCACGCAGGGACCAGGCGAACAACCCGGTGTTCGTCAACTCCCAAGGCGCGGCCAGCAAGACTCTGATGACGATTGCGCTGCAAGGCCTTTACAAGTTCTAGCGTCTCGAAGTCATTCACCCAACTCACGGAGCACATTTATGAAACTCGTTACCGCAATCATCAAGCCGTTCAAGCTTGACGAAGTGCGGGAAGCCCTGTCCGCCATCGGCGTGCAGGGCATCACCGTCACTGAAGTCAAGGGTTTCGGCAGACAAAAAGGTCACACCGAGCTGTACCGCGGCGCGGAGTACGTGGTCGATTTCCTGCCGAAAGTAAAGGTCGAGGCCGCGATCAAGGACGAAATGCTCGATCAGGCGATCGAAGCCATCGAAAAATCGGCCAACACGGGAAAGATCGGCGACGGCAAGATTTTCGTCTTCGATCTGAAGCAAGTAATCCGCATCCGCACCGGCGAAACCGGCGCGGAAGCGCTCTGAGGGAGAACCATGATGAATAAGCTCTTCGCAACTCTCGCTCTGCTCGGCGCAGTAGGCTGGTGCGCGCCGGTCATGGCCCAGGACAAGCCGGCGGCACCAGCCGCCGCGCCTGCCTCGTCCGCGCCGGCGGCAGCCGCTCCTGCTGCCTCACCCAGCGCAACTCCGACTCCGGCGCCCACGCCCAACAAAGGCGATATTGCGTGGATGCTCACCTCCACGGCGCTCGTTCTGATGATGAGCGTTCCGGCGCTCGCGCTGTTCTACGGAGGCCTGGTGCGCTCGAAGAACATGCTCTCGGTGTTGATGCAGGTATTCGTAACGTTCTCGTTGATCACCGTGATCTGGTGCATCTACGGTTACAGCCTCGCGTTCACTGAGGGCAGCGGCTGGATCGGAAAGTTCTTCGGCGGGTGGGATCGATTGTTTCTGAATGGCACTTTCGACCCTGCGAAAGGCGAGTTCTCCATGGCGGCGACCTTCAGCAAGAACACGCCGCTGCCCGAACTGGTCTACGTGGCCTTCCAGGCGACGTTCGCGGCGATCACCTGCTGCCTGATACTTGGCGCGGTTGTCGAGCGAATCAAGTTTTCCGCCATCCTGATCTTCATGGTGCTGTGGTTCACCTTCAGCTATGCCCCGGTTGCTCACATGGTGTGGTTCTGGGCCGGCCCGGACGCCTACACAGCGGCGAACGTAGTCGATGCCACCAACGCGAAGGCGGGCCTTCTGTGGCAGTGGGGCGCTCTGGACTTCGCCGGCGGCACGGTCGTGCATATCAACGCCGGTGTCGCGGGGCTGGTCGGCGCGTACCTGGTCGGGAAGCGGGTCGGCTACGGAAAGGAGGCCATGACACCGCACAACGTAACAATGACCATGGTCGGGGCTGCACTCCTTTGGGTGGGCTGGTTCGGCTTCAACGCCGGTTCAGCGCTCGAGGCTAACGGTTTTGCAGCGCTCGCATTCATGAACACCTTTCTCGCCACGGCCTGCGCGGTTCTCTCCTGGATGTTTGGGGAGTGGTTCTTCAAAGGCAAGCCGAGCATGGTGGGCGCAGCATCCGGCGCGGTTGCAGGCCTCGTTGCGATCACCCCGGCGGCAGGCAACGTCGGCATCCCGGGCGCGTTCGTCATCGGTCTTGCGGCCGGCGTGGTGTGCCTGTGGGGCGTGAACGGTCTGAAGAAGTTGCTTGGTGCAGACGATGCGCTCGATGTCTTCGGCGTGCACGCGGTTGGGGGCATTCTCGGGGCGCTGCTTACCGGCGTTTTCAATTCGCCGAAGCTTGGCGGGCCAAGCTTTCCGGTCGACTGGTTCACCGGCAAGATGACCCCTGCAGCCGACTACTCGATCATGGGACAGCTCTGGATCCAGGCGCAGGCCGTAGGCGTCGTATTCATCTGGACAGCCGTGGTGGCGTTCGTTTCCTTCAAGATCGCGGACCTGCTCGTAGGCCTGCGGGTCACTGAAGAAGAAGAGCGCGAAGGTCTGGACATCAACTCGCACGGCGAGACGGCGTACCACATGTAGAGCTGTTTGAAGGAACAGCCCGAAAGGGCTTTTTGGGACGGGCGCCTTCGGGCGCCCGTTTTTTTTGCCCAGCCTTGCGATTGCAGCAAGCGCCTTCGGACCACCCGTTTGTGCGAAAATGTGCGCCTTTTTCGCGGCAGCCGGTGACTTTTGTGATGCCCGATCTTTCTGAAAGGATTGCGACATGAAAATGGAGTATGTGATTAGTAGCTGGGCTATCCCTTCGCTCTCAATCGTGGGCTCGAACGCGCGCTTTCCGGTGCGCCGCATCTTCTGCGTCGGCCGCAATTACGTCGAGCACCAGAAGGAGATGGGAGGCGACGGCCGCGAGCAGCCGTTCTTCTTCGCCAAGTCGGCGCATGACCTCGTCCCTTTAAACGTGAATGAGCCTGGCTCCATTCACTACCCTCCGATGACCGGTAACTACCATTGGGAAACCGAGCTGGTTGCGGTAATCGGGAGCGGCGGCCACAAGATCCCAACAACCAAAGCCGATGAGCATGTCTGGGGCTACGCGGTGGGCCTGGACATGACGCGGCGCGATCTGCAGCAAGTCGGCAAGGACAAAGGCAGGCCCTGGACCTTCGGCAAGGATTTCGACCAGTCTGCCCCGGTTGGTCCGATCACCCCAGCGTCGAAGATCGGGCACCCGACCAAAGGCAAGCTCTGGCTCAAGGTGAACGGCGAATTCCGCCAGAATTCCGATATCGACCAGATGATCTGGAGCGTGCCCGAGCAGATTGCGTTTCTCACGCAGTACTACACGCTTGAGGCGGGGGATCTCATCATGACGGGCACACCTGCCGGGGTCGGTGCGGCCAAACAGGGAGATCAACTCGTTGCCGGGATAGAGAGCCTGGGCGAACTCAGCGTGAAAATCCTGCCACCGCGATAGTCGGGTTCTACAACGGAGGTCAGAATGAGCATCAAGCGCCATCAGGCCGGAAAGTTGCTTAGTGCCGCGGTCGAATATAACGGCGTCGTCTATGTAGCGGGGCAGGTTGCTGAGGATCTTTCCCAAGCTGTCAAGGGCCAGACCGAGCAGGTGCTGAAGAAAATCGACGCGCTCCTCGCCGCTGCTGGGACGAGCAAGTCAAAGAATCCTCTCAGCCAACGTGTGGGTCACGGACATTCGCAATCGCGACGAAATGAACGCCGCCTGGACAGCGTGGGCCGATCCTGCCAACCTGCCGGCACGCGCCACGGTAGAAGCGAAGCTTGCCGACCCGCGCGTGCTCGTTGAGATCATGGTGACATGCGCCAAATAAGTGCGACTGCGCTATTTACGCCAGAACGCAGGGGTGACGACCACGAACAACGTGAACAGCTCCAGCCGCCCGACCAGCATAGCGACCGTGCACACCCAGGTCTGAAAATCGCTGAGCGCGGCATAGGTCATCCCCGGCCCGACCTGGTTCAATCCGGGGCCGGTGTTGCAAATGCAGGCGATCGCCGCGGTGAAAGCGGTGATGATATCCAGACCCGATGCCGCGAGCAGCATGGTCACCGCGATCACCGATCCGCCCCAAATCAACATGAACGCCAGCACCGCAAAAATGATGTTGTTTTCAACTCTCTGACCCGAGAGCTTGACCGTAAGATAAGCGCGCGGATGAATGATGGACATGAGTTCTCGGAGCGCCTGCCGAACCATCAGCTCGGCACGAACCATATTGATGCCGCCGCCGGTTGAGCCCGAACAGGTGGCGAAGCAACACAGGAACAGCATCCAAACCGGCGCGAATATGGGCCACTGGTTGTAATCCGTGCTCGAAAAGCCGGTGGTCGTCGCGATCGAGACCACATTGAACGCGCTTTGACGCAGCGCCATCGCGAAGGACGGATAGACTTGGTTGGCAAACAGGAAATAGGCAATGCCAAGTACGGAGATTGCCAGTAATGCCGCGTAGACGCCCGCTTCGGGATCGCTCCGATAGGGGACGAAGCTCAGCTTGCGGAACGCAAGGAAATGGGTGCCGAAGTTCACGCCCGCAATGACCATGAAGAAGATCGCGACCGCCTCGATAGCGGGAGAATTGAAGTAGGCGAAGCTCGCATCATGCGATGAGAACCCACCAAGGCTCATGGTCGAGAACGAATGCACGATCGCGTCAAACCAGCTCATACCCACTGCCTTGAACACCAGGATGCAAGCGAGCGTCACGATTGCGTACACCAGCCACAGCCCTTTGGCCGTCTCGGTGATACGAGGAGTGAGCTTCGTGTCTTTCATGGGTCCGGGGGTCTCGGCTTTCATGATCTGGCTCCCGCCGACACCGAGCAGCGGAAGGACACCGACCGCCAAGACGATAACGCCCATCCCGCCCAACCACTGAAGCTCGCAACGCCAGAAATTGATCGAGTGCGGCAGTTTGTCGAGCTCCGATAGCACGGTCGAAGCCGTCGTGGTGAGGGCGGCAACCGCTTCGAAATAAGCGTCGGTAAGACTGAGCTCTGGGATGTGAAACAGCAGGGGCAGCGCGGCAAACGCGGGCAACACGGTCCACACGAGCGCCACCAGGAGAAAACCGTCGCGCGGCTCCAGTTCGGCGCGGTTTCCGCGCGTCGCGATCCACAGCGCCGCCCCGCTCGCGAAAGTCGCCGCCACGCCCTTGCCGTAGGCGTGCCTGGCCGCGTCGTCGTAGAGGAACGACACGCCCAGCGGCAGCAGCATGGCGAACGCGAACATGATGATCACCACGCTCAGCACATCGAGGACGGGAAACAGCCTCACCATGGCGCGCGGTCCGGCTCAGACAAAGCCAGCGCTGACTTCGAAAAGTTTCTCCACCTTGGGTAGCAGCTTCTTGTCGGTGACGAAGACAATCACGTGGTCCTCGGCCTGGACCACGGTATCGTGATGGGCCATGATCGCCTTGTCGCCGCGCACAATTGCAGCGATCGCGGCTCCCTTTGGCAGGTCAACCTCCTCGATCTTGCGGCCGACGCAGCGGCAGGAGTCACGGTCTCCGTGCACCACCGCCTCGAGTGCCTCGGCGACGCCGCGACGCAGACTGTGCACCTGGGTAACGTGGCCGCGCCGCACGTGGGCAAGCAGCGTGCCGATAGTGGCCTGCGCCGGTGAAATGGCGATATCGATCTCGCCGGCCTGCAGCAGATCCACGTAGGAGCGTCGGTTGATGAGCGCCACCACGCGGCGTGCCCCCATGCGTTTGGCAAGCAGGCACGACATGATGTTGTTCTCGTCGTCGTTGGTGACTGCCACGAAGAGGTCCATGTCGGCCACGTTCTCAGTCTCCAGGAGCCCTTCGTCCGTAACGTCGCCCTGCAGCACGAGTGCGCGATCGAGGCGTGTCGAGAGCATCTCGCAGCGCTTCTTGTCGTATTCGATGATCTTGACCGAATAGTCGCGCTCCACCGCACGCGCCAGGCGCAGTCCGATGTTGCCGCCTCCGGCGATCATGACCCGGCTCACCGGCTTGTCCGTGCGCCTCAGCTCGCGCATGACCTGGCGGATGTCCTCTGTCGCTGCGAGGCAGAACACTTCGTCTCCCGCCTGGACCACAGTGTCGCCCTCGGGCAGGATCGGGCTGTCACCCCGAAAGATCGCGGCGATGCGCGCATCCACGGAGGGAATGTGCTTTCTGAGATCTTTCAAAGGGTGGCCGACCAGCGGTCCGCCTTGGAACGCTCGCACCGCGACCAAGCTCACTTTGCCGTTAGCGAACTCGAGCACCTGCAGCGCTTCCGGAAACTCGACGAGCTTGACGATATAGTCGGTGAGGACCTGTTCCGGACAGATAGCAAGATCCACGTCAAAACAGTCTGGCCCAAGCACGCGTTCGTTGGTGAGGTAGTCGGTGGCCCGCAGCCGGGCGATCCGTGTAGGCACGTTGAACAACTGTTGCGCCAGCCGGCAGGCCACGAGATTCGTTTCGTCGCTCTGAGTGACTGCGATCATGAGGTCGCAGTCCTCGATGCCCGCCTGCACGAGCACTGAAGGGTGTGCGCCGCTGCCGATCACCGTGCGCAGGTCCAGCCGGTCCTGCAGGTTGCGCAGCCTCGAACCGTCGACGTCCACCACGGTGATGTCGTTCGCTTCCGACACCAAGCTTTCAGCGACGGTCGAGCCGACCTGACCGGCGCCGAGGATCACGATTTTCACAGCGGGAGACCGCGCAGAAAAGGACGCATTCTATTCCGAATTGCAGCCCTACCCAAGCCGTCAGTCCTCTTTTCGGCCGGCGAAAATGCCGAGTGCCTTCAGCTTCCGGTACAGATGCGTCCGCTCGAGGCCGCTGCTTTCGGCTACTCGCGCGATAGATCCGTTCGCCTGTGCGAGGTGATGCTCGAAATAGCTGCGCTCGAAAGCTTCTCGTGCCTCGCGCAGGGGCAGATCCAAAGACAGGCCCGCCTCGGCGGCGCGGCGCGCGAATTGCGGCACCACCCGCTCCGCATCTCCGGCACCGACCTCCTCTTCAAGACTGGTGAGCGCCAGGGTACGCACCGCGGCGGCAAGGTCCTCAAGGTTTCCGGGCCAGGAAAAATGGCGCAGAACATTGAGGGCTCCGGTGGAGAAACTTCGAGGGGGACAAAAGCGCGTTTCCACCAGCTGCGCAAGCATGAGAGTGGCGATATCGGGGATGTCCTCGGGATGCTCGCGCAAGGCCGGCAGCGCGATCACGATTCCGCCGAGCGCTTGCATAAGCGCTGCGTCAAACCCCAACGATTCCACCAGGTGTTTCGGTTCCTCGGCGGTGAAAGACACCAGCTTCACGCTGAGTTTTTCCACACGCGCGGCGAGAAACGCCAGGTGTTTCTGCTGATTCTTGGACAGTACCGCCAGCTCCTCCACGAACAGCACTCCGCCCGCAGCCTGCTGCAGAAGGTCCTGAGAGCCCTCGTTGAGCGCGTGCGCCGCGTCGATCCAAGGCATATTCGGTTGCTGCAGGTAGCGTGCGTAGAGCTCCGGCATCACGCCTTTTTCGCCGCGCATGAGCACGGCAGCGCCCGCGGCGGAGATCTGAGCCAGCCGCTTCTTGAGATCGGTTAAGAGCGCCGAGCGCCCGAAATTGGCAATGCTTGGCGGCATCACCGCGCGCAATTCTCCTGCGCGCAGCGCACGCCGCACGGTGGAGAGCAGTTTTTGGAGCGCAATCGGCTTTTCCAGAAAATCTATCGCACCGATGCGTGTTGCTTCCACCGCGGTGTCGATCGTGCCGTGGCCCGACATCATGACTACCGGCATCGTGAGCTGGCCGCCGGTGGCCCATTCCTTCAAGAGCGTGATGCCGTCCGCGTCGGGCATCCAGATGTCAAGCAGCACAAGGTCCGGCCGCCCTCGTGCGCGCGACGCGCGCGCCGCGGTGGCATTTTCTGCGAGCTGCACCGAGTGGCCTTCGTCGGAAAGGATTTCCGACAGAAGCTCGCGGATTCCGACTTCGTCGTCAACGACCAGTATCTGCGCCACGACCGATCAAGCCGCCCGCGGAAGGGAAATACGCACGGCCGCTCCGCGACCGCCTTTATTATCCGTGCGGTTTTCGATACGGATCGTGCCGTGGTGCTCGTCGATGATTCGCTTCACGATCGCAAGCCCGAGTCCCGTTCCTCTGGGCTTGGTGGTGACATAGGGCTCAAAGGCGCCCTTGATGATAGCCTCGGGAAATCCGCAGCCATTGTCGCTGATCCGCAGCCATACTTGGCCGTCGGATTGTTCGGTTGATACTTCGATCCTCGGGTCGCTGCTTCCTGAAAGCGCATCCTGGGCGTTCTGCAGCAAGTTGTGGATAACCTGTCGCAGACGGTCGGGGTCGCCGAGGACTTGAGCCATGTCCCTTTGCAGGTTCGCCTCAATCCGGGTTCCCGACTGTTCGTACAGCGCGAGCACCTCTGCGACCAAGCCGCTCAGGTCCAGTCCATAGAGTTCCGGAGCGGGCATGCGGGCGTAGTCGCGGAAGTCATCCACCATGTTCTTCATCGCGGTCACTTGAGCGACGATCGTCTCCGTGGCGTGATCGAGCGCCTGTGCCGCTTCCGGGGAGATTTTGTCACCGAGCTTGGCCTGCAGCCGCTCGGCGGCCAGCTGAATCGGCGTGAGCGGGTTTTTAATCTCGTGCGCGAGTCTGCGGGCGACCTCGCCCCAAGCGGCTGCGCGTTGCGCGGCGATCAATTGCGTGATGTCGTCGAACACCGCGACGTAGCCGCCGCCGCTTGTTTCGGGGAGAGGCGAGCCCCGCACGAGAATTACGGCTCCCCGTTCGCGCATCTCGATCTGCTGCTGCCATGCGGCCTGCCCATGCTGATGGAATTCCGCCAATAGCGTTCGCGCAAACTCGGTGAGCATGTGCCACTCTTCGAGCTTCAATCCGATGAGGGGCGCGATGTTCTCGCGCAGAATGCCTCCCGCCCCACTGTTGGTGATCCGCAGGACGAGGCCACGATCGAACACAAGTACGCCCGCCGACAGATTCGCGAGGACGCTTTCTAGATACGCCTTGGCGGTTTCGAGCTGCGCCTGGTTAAGCTGGGCTGCGACGCGCGCTTCGCCAAGTTGCTCGGTCATGCTGTTGAACGAATGTGTGAGGATGCCGAGTTCGTCACGACTGGTGACCGGAGCGCGGCGCGAAAAATCGCCGCGCGCCACGGCCTGTGTGCCCTCGGCAAGCACCGCGAGCGGCTTCGACAGACGTCGGGACAACAGAAAGGCGAGCGCGATTGCAGACAACAGAGCGAGCAGCAACGTCAAGGTCAGCGTAAGAATGTAGATTTCCTTCAGTCCTTGGCGTGACAGCGACAACTCTTTGTAGGCACGATAGGCGCTCTGTACCGCTTCACCCTGTTCGGCAAGCGCTGGCGGCACCCGGTGCGTAAGCTGCAGCAAGCGCTGCTCTTGGGCGGGTTTCGTGCTCTCCAGCGAGACGATCACCCGGAGCAGGAGTCCCTTGTCTCCCACGGGCTCGACGGCGCTGAAGCCGCGCTGGCGTCGCGCTTCGCGCAGCGCTTGCGCCCCCGGGGCCGGCGCCGCGAGCGGTGTGGGTTCGCGACTTGCGCTTGCCAGTACATTCCCCGCTCCGGTCAGGAGCGATGCTTCTTCAACATAAGCCAGCCCGCGTAAGCGAGTCAGCCTGGCGGGCTGCCGCAGCGTCGGGATCTCCGAAAGATCGAGGGCCATCACCTGGGCCTTGAGCAGCAGCTCATTCAACATCACGTCCAGCGCCGCGCGACCAAGACTGAGCCCTCCCTCGAGCGCGCGCTCAACGCGCACGTCGAACCAGGACTCAATGCTCTTCGCGAGGAACTGCAGCGACACGGTATACACTAGGAGTCCGGGAACAACACCCACCAGAGCAAACATGACGAGCACCCGGAAGGTGAGCAGCGAGCCGAACACCTTGGCACGGCGCTGCCGTGCCAAGATCGCGAGCTGGTACACCACCAGCCCGAGCAGCGCCAGCGCAATCACCGCGTTCATGCCAAGCAACAACCGATAATGCTCGGCGAATAGCGGCGAATTGGCTGTCGCCGCTGCAAGCAGGAACAGCAGGATTCCGCCTAGCGCCGCGCTGCCGACGAGCATGTAGGTCATCGGGCTTCCTGCACCGGCGCAAGCGGAACGAACGGAAAGCGTTTCCAGTCGGACGCAAGCGTCCACTCGCGGTTGCTGACGGCGCTCACCCGGAACGGCCGGGGCAGTTGAGCGGGGTCAAGGCGCATGCGCACGGAGGCGATGTATTTCTGGCCGTTATCGACACGATCCCTTTCGAGCACCGGCCATCCGTGAATCCTGCCGAGCGCCTGCAGCGCCTCCGGGAGCGAGGTGAAATTCTGATGCAGAGCCCCGCTTGACAGCTGGTACTGTTGGGCCAGAGGAAGATAGGCGAGCCGCAGCTCCAGCTTTTCGGTCGCCGTCTTCTCGTCGAACCAATACCACCGGGGGCGTGTCAGCTCGAACTCCACCAGGAAGCCGAGCGACAAGCCGTTGTTCAAAGCCTCGAGGAGCGATGCCCCCAGATCGAGGCGGAAGTCTGCGTGCAGAGCATAGCGCGTCTCGGCGACTTCCAATCCCGCGTTGGTTGCCTGGATGGTGTCGGCGTTCGCCGCGACGCCAAGGCAGAGCGCCAGCGCAGCACCGAATTGACGAAGAGCGGTACTCATTCTCCAGCTCACCTTCCGGTCCTTTTCAGCAAGGCGTAGAAGAAGCCGTCGCTATCGGCGCTGGGTAAGATCTGACCCTCGAGATGCGGTGCACTGTCGGGGAAAGTTGCCCCATTCTCCCCTTCCCTTGCGTCCGACCGCGCGAGACCCGGAAGCGGCAGCATCTCGGCGTCCGGGTGACGCAGGAGAAATTCGCGAACCACGCAGCCATTCTCCTCCGGAAACACCGAGCAGGTTGCGTACAGCAATTTACCACCGGCAGCGAGCACTCGCCACAAGGCGTCGAGCAGCTCACCCTGGGTGCGGGCAAACTCGGGCACATCAGCCCTCCGTCGCAGCCACTTGATGTCGGGATGGCGCCGCACCACGCCCGATGCCGAGCAGGGCGCATCCAGAAGAATCCGATCGAACGGCCGCCCCCCCCAGAAGCCCTCCGGTTCGCGGCAATCGCCGACCACAACTTCGGCCGCGAGCTTCAGACGGGAGAGATTTTCAGTGATACGCCGCGCGCGCGCTCCGTCCGCGTCCACCGCGAGGAGCTCGCACCGGGCGAGTTCGAGTATGTGTCCGGTCTTGCCCCCGGGCGCGGCGCACGCATCCAGAACGCGCATCCCCTCGCGAACGCCCAGAAGGAATGCTGCCCGTTGCGCTCCGGCATCCTGGACCGAGACTTCGCCCGAAGCGAACCCGGGGAGCCGCTCCACGCGGCAAGGCTTCGCGAGCAACAACGCTTCCTCGCCGAGCGGCCTTGCCGGAATTCCAACCCGATCCAGTTTTTCCAAATACGCGCTCATCGAGAGTCGTCGCCGGTTGACCCGGAGCACCATGGGCGGATGGCGGTTCGCTTCCGACATCACCGCTTGCCACCCGTATGGATAGGCCGCGCGGAGCAAATCGATCCACCACTGAGGGTGGCGATAGCGGCCGGGCTCGGTCGCCTCGATTGCCGAAAGCAGCTCGTGCGTGCGGCGCTGGAAGCTACGCATTACTGCGTTGACCAATCCCTTCGCCCGCGGGCGCCCCAGTAACGCAGCAGCCTCAACCGCCTGATGAACGACTGCATGCGCGGACTGTGGCCGCGCAGCGAGTTCCGCAATCGCGGCGAGCAGCAGCCCGCGCAGCGGGGAATCGCTGAGAGGCTTCTCAAGGAGTCGCTCGAGGGCTATGTCGACGAAACCGTAGCCGCGGAGCGCGTTGTAGCAAAGATCCTGCGCTGCAGCGACAAGCGCCGGCGCCGAATCTCGGCGTTTTATATCGCCGAGGGCCGCGTTCATGCTTTCCCCGTCGAGCACGCGCCCGATCACTTCGGCGGCGGCAACGAAAGCTCGTGCAAGCTTGGGGCTGGCGTGGGCGGTCGACAAGTGCTGCGCAAGGTTACGGGCGTTGCCCGCATTATAGGCGCGGTGCGCCGTGCGCTCGCGGCATCTAGACTCTGAACCGATCTCCGGTCGAAATCTGAAAACCTCGTAGAAAATCGGCCGCCATCAAGCGCTTTCCGCCGGAACGCTGCAGCTCGGTGACCGATAGGGCGCCTTCGCCGCAGGCGACGAACAGACCGCTCACATCTGCCTTGAGCACTTCACCCGGCGCACCCTGTCCCAAGGCGGTCGTGCCCCGCCAGATTTTGAGGTCGACGCCCCTTAGGCGCGCCGTCGCGCCCGGCCACGGATTGAGCGCGTGGACCCTGCGGCACACTGCGAGCGCGTTCTCTCGCCAGTCCAGGCTGGACTCCCGCCTACCGAGTTTTGGCGCATAGGTCACGCCTTCGGCAGTTTGCGGAGTGGGGTTGAGCCGGCCGTCTTCGAGCGCGCTCAGAGCCTGCACGACAAGCCTCCCGCCAAGCTCCGCGAGCCGATCGTGGAGCGAGCCCGCGGTATCGTCGGCCAAGATCGGAACCGATTCGCGCAGCAGGACCGGACCCGTGTCGAGCCCTGTGTCCATTTGCATGATGGATACCCCGGTTTCCCGATCACCGGCGAGCAAGGCCCTCTGAATGGGCGCCGCGCCGCGCCAGCGCGGCAAGAGCGACGCATGAACGTTCACCCCACCGAAGCGCGGGATCTCGAGCACAGCCTGCGGCAGGATCAGCCCATAAGCAGCAACCACGATTGCGTCGGGCCGGCGGCGTCTGAGTTCCTCCTGCACGCGCGTGTCCTTGAGATCTGCAGGCTGATCGACCTGGACGCCGTGCGCCGCAGCGATCCGTTTTACGGGTGGTGCGGCCGGCTTTAGACCGCGACCTGCGGGGCGGTCCGGCTGAGTCAGCACGCCGATCACGCGGTGAGGGGATTCGAACAGCGCCTCGAGCGAGCGAGCCGCGAATTCTGGCGTACCTGCAAAAACGACGTTCAAGAGGGAGCCAGGAAGAATTCAGCTTCGAAATCAGGCGAAATGACCGCGGACCACCCGCGACGCCCTCTAGGCTGTCTTGCGCAGCTGCTTTTGAAGTCTAGCTTTGATGCGCTTTTGCTTAAGCCGCGAAAGATAGTCGACGAAAACTTTGCCCTCCAGATGGTCCAACTCGTGCTGAATACACACCGCCAGCATTTTCTCGGCCTCAAGGGTGAACGGTTTTCCGTCCATGCCCAATGCGCACACCGTCACGCGCTCGGCGCGCTCAACCGGTTCGAAGATCCCCGGAACCGAAAGACATCCTTCCTCGCAATACTGGATGCCTTCTCGGGCGATGATCTCCGGGTTGATCAGCACCAAGAGCTGATCACGAGTCTCGGAGGAGTCGATGACGATCACACGTTTGTGCACGTCGACCTGAGTCGCAGCGAGCCCCACCCCGGGTGCGAAGTACATTGTTTCGGCCATGTTGCGCACCAGTGTGCGAATCGAATCGTCGACGTCGCCCACCGGGGCCGCCTTTTTGTAGAGCCTCGGATCGGGATAGCGGAGGATGTCTAGCAGCGCCATAAATACTTGCAAATTGAAAGAATTAGAGGCAGAATTTAATGCGACCTGTAAATAGCGTGCCGCACCAGTTAACATAGGGAAAGCGGCGGGCAAATCTAGACGAGGAGGTCATGCAAAAGTCTATCACAGCTGTCTTGGCGCTCGTCCTTTCGGGCGCGGCGCCCGTGATGCTCGCCCAGGGCGACTTAACGGTGCGTGACAGCGCCCCGGATCGCTATGTCGTCCAGAGGGGCGACACGCTTTGGAGCATCGCAAGCAAGTTCCTCAACGATCAGTGGCGCTGGCCGGAAATCTGGCGCATGAACCAGGAGCAGATCAGGAATCCCCACCTCATCTCCCCCGGCGACGTGCTCGTTCTCGACCGCAGCGTGTCGCCGCCGCAATTGCGAATCGGGGAGGCGCCGGCCGCCGCCGCCGCCGCTCCGATTCAGCCCGGTACGGTGAAGCTCTCGCCGCGTATCTACACGGACGACTTATCTGCTCAGGCCATCCCCACGATTTCGCCCAAGGCGATCGAGCCGTTCTTGACGCAACCCCTCGTCATCGAGGATGGCGGCCTCGACAGGGCCCCACGCATTATTGCCGTAGAGGAAAACCGAGTGAATATCGGACAAGGCAGCGTGGCCTACGTCAGCGGTTTCGGAGACGCTGACACGCCGTTCTGGCAGGTCTACCGTGCTGGACGCCCGCTTGTCGATCCTGACACCCAGAGGACCCTCGGGTTTGAAGCAGTGTACCTCGGTACCGCGCGCGTGACGCGAAGCGGCGAGCCGGCCACAGTCGAGATCCTGAATTCCAAGAAGGAAATTTCCGCAGGGGATCGCCTCCTTCCAGCGCCGCCGCCGACCATTCCCCAATACGTGCCTCATGCGCCTAGCGCCGCGGTAAACGGCCGCATCATGGGGCTCTATGATGCTCTCGCTACGAGCGTGGGCGGGCGAGACTCGATCATTTCCGTCAACAAAGGCATCCGCGATGGTCTGGAAGTCGGCCACGTACTTGCCGTGTATCGCAACGTCGTGATCCACGATCAGAAGGATTACTTGAAATCGCGTGACCGCTCCCGGCCCATTCAACTGCCCCCCGAGCGGTACGGCCTCGTGTTTATCTTCCGCACGTTCGCGACGGTCTCCTATGCGCTGGTGATGGAGAGCACGCGGCCGGTCCAGTCGGGAGATCTCATACAGAATCCCTGAGCAAGCTTGCGGGCGCGGCACCATCGCCGAGATACTCACGCATGAGCGATGCGGGCGAACTGGCCGCCTGGATTGAATTGAGCCTGGTCCCTGGCCTCGGTGGCGAGGGCTTTCGATCTCTGCTTTCAAGCCTCGGCCTGCCTCCGCAAATACTGAGCGCAACGCGAGCGCAACTCTCCCGCGTTGTCCCCGAGGCCTTGGCATCGCGGATCGTCGAGCGCCGCGCCAGCCCCGAAATCGAAGCCGCGCTCCAGTGGGCGGCCCGACCCGGTCACGCGGTGCTCACGCTTGCCGACATCGAGTACCCCAAGCCGCTGCTGGAAATCGCCGACCCCCCGGTCTTGCTTTATGTCGCCGGCAACGCGAAGCTTCTGCGCTCCTTGGCGCTCGCAGTAGTCGGCAGCCGAAACGCCACGCCTCAGGGGCTGAAGAACGCGCAGAGCTTCGCGCGCGCTTTCAGTGAGGCCGGGTTCACTATTGTCAGCGGCCTCGCTCTCGGTGTGGACAGCGCCGCGCATGTGGGTGGACTTGAGGGACGTGGCTCCACGGTCGCCGTGTTGGGCACGGGCATAGACATCATCTATCCGAGGCGAAACGAATCGCTCGCGCAGGAAATCTCTTTGCGAGGCGCGCTCGTGTCCGAGTTTGCACTCGGCACACCGCCCACCGCGGGAAATTTTCCACGCCGCAACCGCCTCATCTCCGGTCTGGCCCGCGGTTGTCTCGTTGTCGAGGCTGCGCTCGATTCGGGCTCGCTCATCACCGCCCGTCTTGCAGCAGAGCAGGGACGTGAGGTGTTCGCTATTCCGGGCTCGATCCACTCGCCACTGACCAAGGGCTGTCACGCGCTCATCAAACAGGGCGCGAAGCTCGTCGAGACCGCGCAGGACGTGCTCGAGGAACTCGGTTCTGCGGGGACACTCCCTTCCAGATCGGCGGAGTCCGGAGCGAGCCTGGATTTGCTCGACAAGATGGGTTTCGATCCGTGCGATATCGACAGTCTGATCGCGCGCACCGGCTTGGCCACCGAAGTCATATCCGCCATATTGCTGGAACTGGAGCTCGAAGGAAGAATCGCCGGCCTGCCCGGAGGTTTGTATCAACGCATCCCTGAGGATTGATCGCGAATGTTCGACATACTCGTCTATCTCTTCGAAAGCTACTACAAGACCGAAACTTACCCCGACCAGGATACGCTCGAGCGCAAGCTCCACGCAGCGGGGTTTGAGAACGAGGACATCCACGATGCGTTGGACTGGCTAAACACTCTCACGCGCTTGGCCGGCGACGGCCTTCCGGCGTCGCTCGACGCGAGATTTTCCTTTCGGGGATACACCGCTGACGAAGCTGCAAAGCTCTCTCTGGAGAGCCGGGGCTTCATCGCGTTTCTCGAAGGTGCGAAAATACTCACGCCGTTGCTGCGCGAACTGATTATCGAACGCGTCATGGCTTTGCCCGATGATGTCGTCGGTCCCGAAAAGCTCAAGGTAATCGTCCTCATGGTACTGTGGACGCGCCGAGGCAACGTCGACGCTCTGGTCCTGGACGAGCTGATTCCCGACGGCGAAGAACGCCTGATGCACTAGAGTCGCTTCGCGCTCGCGCGAACGGTTCGACCCCAGCGCCCAGCGGTTTCTTGCTTCACGTTCCGATTACACTTATCATTCTGCGCGTCGCGTAGGGGCGACCTCACGCCGAGTCGTCTGCTTTCTCGCATTCATCTTCCGCCCGTGCCTAAGAAACTCGTCATCGCCGAAAAACCCTCCGTCGCGAACGATGTCGCCCGTGCTTTGGGCGGTTTCGCGCGTCACGGCGACTACTTTGAGAGCCGGGACTACGTGCTTTCCTCGGCTATCGGCCATCTGTTGGAACTTATTCCGCCCGAAGGAGTGGAGGTGAAGCGCGGCAAATGGTCTTTTGCCCATTTACCCGTGATTCCGCCGCACTTCGATCTACAGCCGATCGAGCGGGGCGAGGAACGCCTCAAACTTCTCGTGAAGCTGCTTAAGCGTAAGGACGTAGTCGGCGTCGTTAACGCGTGCGATGCGGGTCGCGAGGGCGAGCTGATTTTCCGCTATATCGTTCAGCATGCCGGCAACAAAAAACCCATAGAGCGTCTATGGCTGCAGTCCATGACGCAGGGCGCGATTCAAGAAGGTTTCGAGCAGCTGCGCACCGATCGCGAGCTGCTTCCACTCGCCGACGCCGCAGTGTGTCGCTCGGAATCCGATTGGTTGGTCGGAATAAACGGCACGCGTGCCATGACCGCTTTCAACTCAAAGGAAGGCGGTTTCTATAAGACCACGGTGGGTCGCGTGCAGACTCCAACCCTTGCGATTCTCGTGGAGCGCGAGGAACGCATAAGCAGTTTCCAGTCACGCGACTACTGGGAGATCCACGCGACGTTCACCGCCGAGGCCGGCGAGTACAGCGGCCGTTGGGTGGACCAAAATTTTCAAAAGGCGGAGGACGGCGAAGCAAAACCAGAGCGGCTGTGGGACGCGAATCGGGCCACGGCAATTCGGGAGAGATGCCTGGGAAAGCCTGGAATCGCCACCGAGGAGGCGAAAGCGGCATCGCAGCTTTCGCCCCTACTGTACGACCTGACGAGCTTGCAGCGCGAAGCGAACGGCCGTTTCGGCTTTTCGGCAAAGACCACGCTCGCGCTTGCCCAGGCTCTGTATGAACGACATAAAGTGCTCACCTATCCGAGAACCGATGCGCGCGCGTTGCCCGAAGACTATGCAGCGACGGTAACGAAAACGCTGGGCGCATTCGCGGGGCGCAGGACCTCCGCCTACGCGCGGCACGCCTCGAAGATCCTCAAGAAGGGTTGGGTCAAACCCCATAAGCGGATTTTCGACAACAAGAAGATCTCCGACCACTTCGCAATCATCCCAACGGGCCAGCAGGCACCGCATCTCTCCGAAGCCGAAGGAAAGCTCTACGATCTGGTTGTAAAGCGTTTTCTTGCTGTTTTCTTTCCGGCAGCCGAGTACCTCGTCACCACGCGGGTCACCCGCATCGAAGATGAAGCCTTCAAGACGGAGGGGCGGGTGATGACCCAGGCCGGCTGGCTCGAAGTCTACGGAAAGGAGGCGCAGTCCGAGGAGGCCGCGACGCTGGTGCCGATCAGGAACGGGGAAAGAGTCCAGACGCTGGCCGTCGAGACGCGCGCCTACCAGACCAAGCCTCCGGCGCGCTTCACCGAGGCTACACTGCTCTCGGCGATGGAAGGCGCCGGAAAACTCGTCGAGGACGAGGAACTGCGTGAGGCAATGAGCGAAAAGGGTCTCGGCACGCCCGCTACCCGCGCGCAGATCATCGAGGGCTTGATCTATGAAGACTACCTGCATCGCAACGGGCGGGAGCTTCAGCCAACGCCGAAGGCATCGTCGCTCCTTTTCGCGCTGCGTCATTTTGGGATCACTGAGCTTTGCTCTCCGGAGCTCACGGGAAACTGGGAATTCAAGCTGAAGCAGATGGAGCACGGCAATCTTCGGCGCAGCGAATTCATGCATCACATCGTCGAGCTCACCCGCGAAATGGTTTCGCGAATCAAGCGCGGCGACATCCCCGAAACCGCATTTCTCACTCTCAAGACTTCGTGCCCGAAATGCGGGGGCAAGGTGCAGGAAAACTATCGCAAGTTCAAGTGCCAGAACTGCGAGTTCTCGATCTGGAAAGTGGTCTCGAGCCGGGAGTTTTCTCCGGAGGAGATCGAGACGCTCATCGTCAAACGGTCGATAGGCCCACTCACCGGTTTCCGCAGCAGAGCCGGCAAACCGTTTGCCGCGATGGTGCGCCTTTCCCCGGATTTCCGCGCCGAGTTCGATTTTGGGGCGCAGACGGGCGCTGATGGGACCGTCGAAAAAGTGGACTTTTCAGGCCAGACTCCGCTCGGCCCGTGCCCGAAATGCGGCGCCCGCGTGTTCGAACACTCGATGGCATACGTCTGCGAGAACGGCGTTGGGCCGGTGCGAAGCTGTGACTTCCGTTCTGGGCGGGTCATCCTTCAGCGGCCCATTGAGATCGAACAGATACAGAAGCTGCTTGCCACGGGCAAGACGGATCTTTTGCATCGGTTTATTTCCCGAAAAGGCAGGCCGTTCTCGGCGTTCCTTGCGCGCGGTGCAGACGGGAAAGTCGGGTTCGAATTCGCCCCTCGCGTTGCGAGCCACAGTCAACGCTCGCAGCGAAGTGCGCCAACTGAAAACGTATCGAGGGCAAAGGTGGAAAGCAAACCCAAGACGCGAGCGAAGCGAACTGCTGCAGGCGGGCGGGGTGTTCGAAGGACGAAGGCAGCTTGAGCCGGCGTGCTGTCAGACGTCGAGCCGGGCGATCAGGGCATTCTGTTCGATGAATAGCCGCCGCGGCTCGACGTCGTCGCCCATCAGCTTGGTAAAGATCTCATCCGCGGCGATACCGTCCTCAATCTGCACTTTGAGCAGACGCCTGGACTGCGGATCCATCGTGGTGTCCCAGAGCTGCTCGGGATTCATCTCCCCAAGGCCTTTG
>Ga0137451_1000093_pt1 | contig 26758 bp, 23 predicted proteins | sample EasRivERMGT500_2_FD_102336 | JGI IMG/M metagenome (GOLD analysis project Ga0137451, IMG submission 102336) | Soil microbial communities from meander-bound floodplain in the East River, Colorado, USA - East River MetaG ERMGT500_2 | ecosystem: Environmental > Terrestrial > Soil > Floodplain ... | reverse complement strand
CCTCCGCGTCCAGCCACAGTCTCACCAGACGGCGCTGCCGCTCGGGCTCCGGAGTGTTGGTGAAGCGCGTGCGCGCGTGCATCACGGCGTAGTTGTTGATGACGATCATGTCGCCGCGCTCGAGGAAAAACGCGAGGCGATTCTCAGGCGCGGCGGCGATTTCGTCCAAGAGATTCAGCGCCTCGAGGTCGCGCTCATCGAGCGGCACGCCGCGCTCGCGGTGGCCGGCGGCGATGCCCGCGCGCTGATAACGGCAGCTCAACTGCCCGCTCCGGTTGGCGAATACCGGCACGCGGTAGGGCGTCGCCGGCTCCTCTCCCGGCCCCTGTTCGCCCAATCGGTGATAGTGGTAACCGCGGTACAGCCGCTCGAGCAGCTGCGGCGCGCGCTCGCGGATCGCGTCGTGCACGGTGACTCCGCTCACGATGATCGAAGCGCCGCCCGAAGCCGATTTGTGCCAGCAGGCGAGCACGATCATCGCGGTGATGTCGGAGTGCGGCCGAAGCTCCAGGTTGCTGCGGTACATGCGCGGGGTCGCGTCCTCGCCCGTCGCGTCGATCACCGCGGTGACGAGCTCCCCTTGAGCGTTCTGCGACAGCGCGCAGCCGAAATGCAGCCCCACGCCCCGCACGGCCGCGGAGTATTGATCGAGCGACAGCCCTTCGATCGGAAGACCGCGCAGCAACACAAACCCCTTGCCCGAGCACACCTCCGCGTAGGCCCGCGCAAGCTTCTCGCCCAACTCGCCGAAGCGAAAATCGTCTTTGCTCATCGCGCGGGCCGGCGGGAGCCGGCCGCCGCGCTCGCAAGCCGCAAGCGCAGCCTCGATTTCGTGGCGGTCCGCCCGCGTCAACTCCACGACGTAGTCCGCTGGGCTCTTGAAGCTCGACGCCCGCCAGGCAAACGAAGCGGAGCCGTGTTCGTAGGTTTGCATCGCGCCTTCCATCGACGGTGCGGCCATTGTAGCGCCGGGTCAGTTGTCGCGACGCGGCGGCGGAGATGTAGAATTCTCTGGGCCGGTGGGACCGTTCCCACTGGCGGAATGCCGAGGGTACCGGAAACCGCGTATGTTGAAGACAAGAGATCCTCGGGAAGTACTCGTCATCGGCGGCGGCATCGGCGGCGTGGCGACCGCGCTTGCGCTTGCGCGCCGCGGCATGCGTTCGCGGGTCTTCGAGAAGGCTCCCGAATTCGGCGAGATCGGCTACGGCATCCAGCAAGGCCCGAACGCCTACCGCATGCTCGACTGGCTGGGCGTCATGAAGGACCTCGAGCCCCAGGCAGTGTTCACCCGGAACCTGATCCTCATCGACGCGCTCACCGATCGCGAGCTCACGCGTATCTCCTGCGGCGACACATTTCGCGCGCAGTTTCGCGCCCCCTATACCGTCGTCCATCGCCGCGACTTGCACGGCGCGCTGCTCGAGGCTTGTCGCAAGCGCGAGGAGATTAGCCTGCACACGTCCAAAGAATTGGTCAGCTTCACCGAGCGGGGCAAGAACGTGGTTGCAAGCTTCGCGGACGGCTCCGAGTACGAAGGCATTGCGCTCATTGGCGCCGATGGGCTGCGCTCGCGCATGCGCGAGATCGTGATCGGCGACGGAACGCCGCGGCCGATAGGCCACGTCAGCTACCGCGGCGTCGTGCCTTTCGACCAGGTGAAGGACCGGTCGCACTTCGACGACATGGTGATCTGGATCGGACCCAACCTGCATTTCGTGCAGTACCGCCTGCGCGGCGGCACGGTCATGAACAACGTCGCCACGGTGGCGAGCGAGCGCTTCGAGCGCGGCGAGCGGAGCGGCTATGGCGGGCCCGATGAGCTGGCCGAGGTATTCTCGCGCACCACGCCCCACGTGCAGGAGATGCTCGGCTACGTGGGCAAGGACAAGAACTGGGTTTTGCACGACCGCGAGCCCAGGCCCGGCTGGACGCGCGGCAACGTCACGCTGCTTGGCGACGCAGCGCATCCGACCGTGCAATATCTCGCGCAGGGCGCGTGCATGGCGATTGAGGACGCGGTGGTGCTCTCCGGGGTGCTTGAAAAGGCGGGGAGCGAGGTCAACGCCGCGCTTCTCGCCTACGAAAAAGAGCGCTACCTGCGCACCGCGCGCGTGACGATCACATCGCGCATCTTCGGAGACATCATCCACGCAGACGGCGGCGCGCGCGACCTGCGCAACCACCTGCTCGCGCAGAGAACGCCCGACACCTTCTGGGAAATCGACTGGCTCTACCGGGGGATCGAAGTCTGATCTTGTTTCGCCGCCGGTTGGGGCGCTCCGGCGGCTTTTATCGGCGAATGGCGATCCGGCCGGTGGGCGCCGTCCCATCCTGAGTGCTGCCCACTCCATTCTCAATCTGTGGTCCCACCTCGAACGCGGCAATCGACGACTGAAGATCGAGGTTTACTCCTGCGCGAAGCAGCGGCAGAATAAGTTCGGAGTCGTCACTGGGGATGACTCACAACGTGGAGGGGGAAAACAATGTGCATACTGTGCGATCAAGGAAAACCGCAAGACCACAGCGCTACAAAGGGCAGCACACAACTCGGACGGCGCGATTTCCTGAAGACCGCAACGGCGACCGGGGTTGCCGCGGCGGGACTTAACCTTTTTGCCGCGCGCCCCGCGGCGGCGGACGGCGGCGGACCGCCCGAAGACCACGGCCGGCATGGCCGGCGCTACGTCATCCGCGGCGGTCACGTCATGACGATGGACCCGGCCATAGGTGATTTCGTCAAGGCCGACGTGCTGGTCGAGGGCAAAAAGATCGTCGCTGTCGGGCCGAACCTGCACGCGGGCGGCGCCGGGGAGATCGACGCCCGCGGCAAGATCGTCATGCCGGGCTTCATCGATACGCACCACCACCAGTTCGAGACGGCGCTGCGCAGCTTCCTCGCCAACGGCATCCTGATCAACGACCAATCGGGCTCGGCGAGCGCGGACCCCTCGTATTTCGAATACATTCTGTCCAGGTTCGCTCCCGTGTACACGCCGGATGACGTCTACATCAGCGAGCTGTTCGGCGGACTGGCGCAGCTCGACGATGGCGTCACGACGGTGCACGACGTCTCGCAGATCCATCACTCGCCCGACCACTCGGACCAAGCCATCAAGGCGCTGTTCGATACCGGTCGCCGCGCCGCCTTCGGCTATTTTGAGAGCGCTGGTGGCGTACCAGGCAACAAATATCCAACCGATGCGGACCGCATCAAGACGCAATGGTTCTCATCGAACGACCAGCTTGTCCATATGATCATGGGCGGCGAGGTCTACCTTGGGGATGCGTCGACCGACGCGTCCTGGACGATCGGGCGGCGGCTCGACCTCCAGATCGCAGCGCATATTCTCTCGCCATTCGGCATCCGGCCGATTTTCGACAAGCTCACCGCCACACCGGGAACGGGCGGCAACGGCCACATCGGGATCGGACCGGACAACCTGTTCATCCACATGACCGGGATGGCCGACGCCGCTTGGGATAAGGTCAAGGAAGTTGGCGCGCAGGTCTCGATCGCCTTCCCGATCGAAATGAACATGCGGCACGGCATGCCGCCCATCGTCAGGATGCAGAGCATGGGGATCGAGCCCTCGCTCAGCACCGACGTGGAAGTCACGATGACGGCGGACTTCTTCACCCAGATGCGCGTGTGCATGAACATGCAGCGCATGGTCGTGAACCAGATGATCCTCAACAGGCCGAACGGGAATCAGAACCTGCCGGACCCGAGGAACTGGGAACTCCCGCAATCTGCGGTAACCGTCGACGACATCCCATTTTTTCCTTATTGGCCAAAACCGATCGCCGGCATACCGGCCCCGCTGACGACGCGCGACGTGCTGCGCTACGCCACCGTGAACGGCGCGAAGGCGCTGCAGCTGGACGGCAAGTACGGCAAGGTCGGTTCGCTGACGCCGGGCTACGAGGCCGACATCATCATCCTCGACGCGACCGCGATCAACGTGGCGCCGGTTAACAACGTGCCTGGGGCGGTCGTATCGCTGATGGACCGCACCAACGTCGAGACGGTGATCGTGGCGGGCAAGGTGCGCAAGTGGAAGGGGAGGCTGCTCGGCGTCGACCTCAACCATCTGCGCCGGCAGCTCGAGAAGTCGCGCGACGCCATCTTCGTCGCAGCGAACGTCCCACAGGACCTGTACCGCTAGCTGACGCGAACAATCCACGGGCAGACGAGGGGCGGCTCCGGCCGCCCCTTGTTGTTTGCGCGCCCGATTCCGGATAATTGGCGCCGGAGCGAAGGAGCAGAAAAATGCCCGAAGGCGCGTTTCCCGAAAGTCCCCTCGAATTCGGCATCTTCGACTGGATCGAATGGTCGGCCGCGCCCGCGGGCGAAATCTTCGAGCACAAGCTGCAAATCGCCGAGGCCGCCGACAAGGCGGGCTTCTACGCGTGGCACATCGCCGAGCACCAGGGAACGCCGCTCTCGATCGACGGCTCGCCTGCTCTCGTGCTCTCGGCCGCGATCCAGCGCACCAAGCGCCTGCGCCTGGGCGCGCTCACTTTCTGCCTTCCCTGGTACAACCCGTTCCGTTTCTACAACGAGATCTGCATGCTCGACCAGATGAGCGGCGGGCGCCTGGAACTGGGCGTCGGGCGCGGCGTCTCGCCGATCGAGTCGGCGTTCTTCGGCATGAAGAGCATCGAGGAGTCGCGCGAGCGCTACCGCGAGACGCTCGACATTTTCTTCGCCGCCTGCGGCGGCAAGGTGCTCAACCACGAAGGGAAATTCTTCTCCTACCGCGACCTCGAGCTTTACATCCACCCCAGGCAGCGGCCGTATCCGCCCCTTTGGTTTCCGAGCAGCGACAAGAACTCGATCGAGTTCACCGCGCGCCATGGCTACAACACCGTGCTCAACACCGGTTCCGCGGAAGCGGGCAAGCTCTACGCGCAGTACCGGGAGGTGTGGGCGCGGCACAAGGACGATCCGGGACGCCACAACGCGCACGTGCGCGCGCCCAAGCTCGGGAAATCCCAGCACGTGTTCATCGCCGACACCGATGCGGAGGCGGCAAAAGCGGGCGGCGCGGCGTACAAGGTCTGGAGCGATCACCTCACCTATCTCACGCGCAAGTTGGGCAAGCCCGATCTCTTGAACGTCAGCGCCGGCTCGCCCGCGGCGGTGACGCGGCTCGTGACGGGGGCGCCGAATACCGTCGCGAAGGAGCTCGCGGAGGTGGTCCGCGAGTCGGGGATCAACTATCTGATGCTCGTATTCTCCTTCGGCGACCTGCCGCCCGAACGCGCGATGCACTCGATGGACTTGTTCGTGCGCGAAGTGATGCCGGCCCTGCGGGCCCGTTCCTGAACCGGTGGACTGCGGTTTTCGTCCGGGCTAATATGCTCGTCCACCAAGAGGCAAGGAGCCGCGTCCCATGACCAAGGCGCTCAAAAAAGTGCGGGTTTCGATGATGAACGCGATCCACGACCTGCCGCTGCTCGTCGCGCGGGACGAGGGCTTTTTCAGGGACGAGGGGCTGGACGTGGACATTCTCAAGACACCGGGCTCGGGCCAGCGCAACTCCGACCATCAGGCCCTCCGGGAGAACATTTTCGAGCGCACCATGGAGGCGCTCTACGACCAGGGTCAGTGCGACCAGTTCCGCATGTGCGAGTGGGGCGTCATGAAGCGCGCGGTGGAAGCCGAGAAGACCGGGCATCGCCCGGCGAAGATCGTGGCGTTGGGCTCGGCGATGTCCACGTTCGCGATCGTCACCGATCCCAAGGCGCGCATCTACGAGCCCGAGCAGCTCAAGAACAAGCCCATTGCAGTGAGTCCCTTCAACGGCTCGCACTTCACCACCTTGAAGTTGCTCGAGGGTTTTCTCAAGCGCGAGCAGATCAAGTGGGTGTTCGCGGGGACCATGAAGGAGCGGCTGGACGCGCTAAGCAGAGGCGAAGTCGCGGCGGCGAGCCTGATGGAGCCCTGGATCAGTGTCGCCGAGAAGCGGGGCATGCGCGTCTTGATGGAGTCGCATTCGACGCGCAGCGAAGCGGCCGGAGAGGAGCTGGACGGTCCGACGCTCGCCGCGATGTTCAGGGCCGAAGCCCGGGCGGCCGAAGCGATCGACAAGGACCCGTGGAGGCACGCGCGCTACCTGATCGAGGAAGCCGGCGGGCTTCTCGATCAGAAGGATCTGAAAGTTTCGCGCATTCTCAACGCGCCGCCCGTGTCCTATACGCGCGAGCGCTTCGATCACACCTATCAATGGACCCTGGGTTGGGGTCTGGTCGAGCCCGGCGCCACGTACGAACGCACCGTGGACAACCGCGCCTGGCAGTGATCCTGGGTTGATGAGTTTTTCATAGCGTCACTTTATTTTTCAAAGAGGAGAGGGTTCATGAAGAAGCTACTTGCATTGACCGCTGCGCTGGGACTCGCCCTGGGAGCGGCGTCGGCGCTCGCCCAGACCGTCAAGATCGGATTCATCAGCACCTATTCCGGGCTGAACGCCAATCTCGGCGAGTACATGGAAAGAGGCATGCGGCTCTACATGAAGGAGCACGCAAAGGACCTGCCAGCCGGGGTGAAGATCGAGATCCTCGTTCGCGATGACACCGGCCCCAACCCGGACAAGGCCAAGCAGCTCGCGCAGGAGCTGATCGTGCGCGACAAGGTGAACCTGCTGACGGGCGTGATTTTCACGCCCAACGCCCTGGCCATGGCGCCTCTGGTGACCGAGGCGAAAGTGCCGTTCGTCATCATGAACGCCGGGACTGCCGTGATCACCACGCGCTCGCCCTACATCGCGCGGCTGTCGTTCACACTGTGGCAGTCCTGCTACCCGCTCGGCCAGTGGGCGGCGAAACGGCTCAAGCGGGCCTATACGCTCGTGAGCGATTTCGGCCCCGGGCATGACTGTGAGGATGCTTTCATCAAGGGCGCGAAGGAAAGCGGCGGCGAAATCGTCGGCAGCGTGCGCGTCCCGTTGGCGAATCCTGATTTCGCGGCCTACATGCAGCGAGTGAAGGATGCGAAGCCCAACGCGTTGATGGTATTCGTGCCCGCGGGCAAGACCGCGCTTGCGGTGATGAAGAATTTCGGCGATCTGGGCCTCGGCAAGGCCGGCGTGAAGCTGATCGGTCCCGGGGACATCACCACCGACGAGGAGCTGCCCAACATGGGCGATGTCGCGCTCGGCGTGACCACCGTGTTCCATTATTCCGCGGCTGCTCAGCGTCCCGCCAACCAGGCGTTCGTCGCGGCCTGGAAGAGGGACTACGGTGCGAACAGCACGCCCAATTTCGTGTCAGTGGGCGGCTGGGACGGCATGGCGGCGATCTTCCACGTGATCCGCGAGCAGAAGGGCAAGATCGATCCGGATAGAACGATGGAGCTGCTGAAGAACTTCAGGCACCCGAACAGCCCGCGCGGCCCGATCTACGTGGACCCGGAGACGCGCGACATCGTGCAGAACGAATACCTGCGCGAGGTGCGCAAGGTGGGCGGCGCGCTCGCCAACGTCGAGATCGAGACCATCGGCGTGGCGGTGAAGGATCCGTGGAAGGAATTAAATAAAAAGAAGTAGTCGTAATACCGGCCGCTTTGGCGGCCAAGCCGCCGAAGCGCCGGATTACTTCGGCGCCGCATTTTCGTGACAGGGAGCTGACGCGGAGCGCAGCTCATCGCGCCGTTTTTATTTGAACCCGTGGCGTGCGCCTCGCGCACGCTGTGCGTCACATCCTCAGCAACCGTTTCACGTTGCCGGAGAGGATTTTGGTGCGGTCTTCCAGGCTCAGAGGCAGGTCCGCCATCCATTTCGTTCCGGGCGGATTGGGAACGAAGGGGTAGTCCACCGAGAAGAGTATCCGGTCCACGCCCATCTCCATGATGCAGCACATGAGCGCGGGGGTGGAAAAGTTGCCGCTCGTGGTGATCCAGAAGTGTTCGCAGAACGTGTCGCGGAAGTTGCTGGGTTTGTCGGCGCCGCGCGACAGCGCCATGTTGATGCGCCAGGCCGAGAACGGCAGCGACTCGCCGAGGTGCCCGAGGATGATTTTCAGGCGTGGATACTTGTCGAACGCGCCCGAGAGCACCATGCGTATCCCCTGGGTCGCCGTCTCGACCGTGTAGCCCCAGGCCGCGGTGAGGAGCTGGGGAAATTCCTTCAGGTAGTCCCTGTAGTAGGCCTCAACGACCGCCGGGACCGGCGAAGACGGATGGAGGTAGAGCGGGACATCGAGCGCCTGCGCTCGCTCGAGGATCGGCCAGAAGCGCTTGTCGTCGAAGAAAACGCCGTTCGTCGGCCCGTGCACCATCGCGCCTTTGAAGCCGAGCTTGGTCACCGTACGCTCCAGCTCATCCGCCGCCGCCTTAGGTTCGGCGGTGGGCAGCGCGGCGAATCCCGCGAAGCGGTCGGGATGAGCGCGCACCGCCTCGTGCAGCCGGTCGTTTGCGCGCTTCGCGAGCGGCACCGCGGTCGCCGCGTCGATCCGCTGCGTCGAAGGCGCGCCGTGCGAGATCACTTGGATATCGATTCCGGCTTCGTCCATCTCCTTGATGCGCAGCGCGCTCAGATCACCCAGGCGCTGAAGCAGGGCGGGATTGCGCGCCTCGCCCACGAAGGTCTTCGCCACTTCGGCGTCCCAGTAGTGTTCTTCGAGGGCGATGACCAAAGGTTTGTTGTTGGCTGGCATGGGCGTGATGTGCTCCAGGAATGAATTATCGAGGCCGCCACTCTAGCAGCCTGCCGTCCCGCGCGCTCGTCACTGCGGGCTCTTCGCGTACTTGCCGGTGAGCTGCGGCGTGCGTCCCTGCAAGCCCTTTTGCTCGTGCTCCAGGCGCGTGTCGCGCGCCCAGGTGCGCTTGAGCGCATCGCGGACTTTCACGCGCAGTCGCCCCAGCCCCTCGACCTCGAGGTCGATCCTGTCGCCGTCCTGAAACGCGGAGAGCCCCCGGTGATTCGTGCCGGTGGCGAGCACGTCGCCGGGACTGAGCGTGTGGATGGAACTCACCCACTCGATGCAGCGCGGGATCTTGTGCGCCATGTCGCTGGTGTTGAAGTCCTGCTTGAGCATGCCGTTCACCCACAGCCGGATCTGGAGTCGGTGCGGGTCGCGGATTTCATCGGCGGTGACGAGGTACGGGCCCATGGGCGCGAAGCTGTCGCGCGATTTCATCTGGTAGAAGGTGTTGCCCGCCGGCGGCAGGTCGCGCGCCGAGCCGTCGATGAAGTTGACGTATCCGAACACGTATTTCATGGCCTGCGCGGCCTTGACGTTGGAGGCGCGCCTGCCGATCACCAGCGCCATCTCCGCCTCGCCTTCGAAGATGCTCGCGGGCACGTCGGGAAGCACCATGGTGTCGCCGTCGCCTATCACGGCGCTCGCGGACTTGTGGAAAGCGTTGATGGGTGCGGGCTCCGGGCGCGTCCCGTCCTCCATGTAGTTCACCGCCATGCAGTCGATGTTGTACGGTCTCGGGAGCGGCGGGCGGATCTTGACCTTCTTGAGCGGAATGCCGCGGCCGCCCGCCGCCGCCTTCTCCAGTTTCTTGCGGTAATCGGCGAAGCGCTCGATCAGGCCGCTGATGAGGTCGTGCGGGCCGGTGTGCGGGATGCCCCGCACGAGCTTCGAAACATCTACGACCGCGTCCCCTTTGAGCACGCCGAGCCTGAAATCGTCGAAATAGAGAAGTTTCATGTCGTCTCCCTTTGGCGGGTTACGGAATCGCCGTGTCAAGCGTCGAGCTCGGGATAGTGCCTGAATATGCCCTGCTCGTTGAAGGCGATGCGCCGCTTCGTGGCGAGATAGGCGGCGACGCGCGGCCGCGATGCGACGCGGTCGTGGAGCGCGATGGCACGCGGGTATTTCGGCTCCAGCCACCCCATCGCGCGCGGAAAAGCATAGCGCAAGCCCGCGACCATCTGAAAGAGCGACAGGTCCGCGTAGGAAAACGTCTTGCCGAGGAGCCAGCCGCCCCTTTCGCGCTCGATCGCCCGTTCGAAGTAGCCGAGGAACTTCGGCAGCCGCGTCGCGGTGAAGCTCGCGGCACGGCGCTTCGACTCGGCCTTCTGGTCCTCGTAGTAGAACGCGGCGCCGAGCGGGTGATGCGTGTCGTGGACCTCGACCAGCCAGTCGGCGATGGTGAGCTGGAGCTGATGCGCCCACAACCGCGCGGCCTCGCTCTTCGGCACGAGGCCGTGGCGCGGGGCGAGCCAGAGGAGGATGTTCGCGGTCTGCGCGATCACGAGCTTCTGCGCTTTCAGCATCGGAGGAGCGAAGGGCAGGCGCCCCTCGGATTTGCCCTCCAGCAGGCGCATCAACGCCGGAACGCCCCGCTTAGGGAGGCGCGCGACGTCGGTGTAATCGGCGCCGGCTTCTTCGAGCGCGAGCCGCACGAATTCTCCGCGACCTTGTATCGAGGGCCAGTAGTAGAGCTCGTAGCGCATGGGATTCTCCGCAGTCTCAAGGATTCAAAATGGTCATTCTCTTCCTATATGGGAGGATCAGTATCTGCCGTGCAGCGAACTTCGAGCTCGTCGTGGCGACTTCACTTTCACGCGAGCATCTTGGACAGATCGGGTATCGCGAGGGGATGCGCCGACTCGAACGCGCGCGCTGCGCGCAGTACGAGCGCATCGGCGTATTTCGGCCCGACGATGTGCAGGCCGACCGGAAGCCCGGCTGTTGTCAGTCCGCAGGGGATCGAGGCGGCGGGCTGCTGGGTGAGGTTGAAGGGGAAGCTGAACGGCGTCCAGTTGGTCCAGCGCTTCGTTCCCTTGGGCGCGTCCCTGCCGGCTTCGAACGCCGCGACCGGCAGCGTCGGCGTGGCGAGCAGGTCGTACTTTTCGTGGAAGCGGCTCACTAACTCGCCGAGCGCGTAACGCTTTTGCATTGCGTCGAAATACTCGGCGGTCGAGACCCGCTCGCCTTTCGTCGCTATTTCGAGCAGGCCCTTGTCCATGAGCCTGCGCTTTGCCGCGGGAACGCCGCGAACGAACGCCGCCGCTCCCGGAAACCAGTGCCGGGTGAAAACCTCCTGCGGGTCCTCGAAACCCGGATCGCGTTCCTCGACTTTCGCGCCGAGGTCCTCGAACCTGCGCACTGCGTCTTTCACGAGCGCGGCGACCTCGCGATCGACCTTCGCGTAACCGAGGTCCGCGGAATACGCGATGCGCACGCCGCGCACGCCATCCTCCAGCCCTTCGTGGTAGTCCCGCTTCTCGTGGGGCAGGGCGAGCCAGTCGCGCGCATCGGGCTGCGCGAGCACGCCGAGCATGAGCGCTGCATCGGTCACGCACCTTGCGATCGGCCCGACGTGCGCGAGCGTTCCCATCGGCGAAGGCGGCCACGCGGGAACGCGGCCGAACGTGGGCTTGATGCCGAAGAGTCCGGTGAAGGCGCACGGGATGCGGATCGAGCCGCCGCCATCGGTGCCCAGCGCAAGCGGCCCCATGCCGGAGGCGACCGCCGCTGCCGCGCCGCCCGAGGAGCCGCCGGGCGTTTTCCCCGGATCCCAGGGATTGCGCGTGATGCCGGTGAGCGGGCTGTCGGTCACGCCTTTCCAGGCGAATTCAGGCGTCGTGGTCTTGCCGATCAGCACCGCGCCCGCTTCGCGCAGCCGCGCCACTGCAGGTGCATCCTCGAGCCACGGCCCTTTTCGGTCTATGGTCTTGGAGCCGCGCAGCGTCGGCCAGCCGCGCGTGAGAAACACATCCTTGATCGAGACCGGCACGCCGTCGAGCGCGCCCATCGGCGTCCCTTTCGTCCAGCGCGCCTCCGACTCGTGCGCGAGCGCCAGCGCGGCTTGGGCATCGACGAGGCAGAAGGCGTTGAGCACGGGGTTCAGCCGTTCGATGCGCTCGAGCACCGCGCGAGTCGCCGCCACGGGGGAGAGATCCTTGCTGCGGTAGAGCGCGAGCAGCTCGGTGGCGGTGAGCGAGCAGAGATCGCTGGGCATGCAGGTCCAATCGCGAATGATTGTACGCGCCCGCGCCGGGCGTGACCGCCTGCTACGCGGCCTGAGGCGCGAGCGGCCCGCGCCGCGCACGGGCGATGAGAACGAGCGCGATCGCCGTCGTCACCAGGCTCCACGCGATGCCGTTCACGAACGCGGCGCGGTAGGAGCCGGTCACGTCGAAAATCCATCCGGGCATCCAGCCGCCGATCGCCATGCCGGCGAGCGTCGCCAGGATCACGGTGCCGGTGCGCGCACCCGCTTCGCGCGGGGAGAAGTACTCGCGCACGATGAGCGGATAGGAGGGCACCAGGCCTCCCTGAAAGAGGCCGAAGAGCGCCGAGACCACGTAGAGCGAGACCAGGCCGTCGAAAGGCAGGAACAGCGCGAGCGCGGTCGCCTGCAGCACGGCGCCCAGCAACAGCGTCCCCAGTCCTCCGATGTAGTCGGCGATCCAGCCCGAGGCGAGCCGGCTGACGATGCCGAAAGCCATCATGAGCGAGAGCATCTCCGCGCCGCGCGCGGCGGGGAAGCCCAGATCCGCGCAGTACGCGACCATGTGCACCTGCGGCATCGACATCGCGACGCAGCACGCGACCCCTGACACGCACAGCAGCCACTGAAGCTGGTTGGGGGAGAGCCCGAGCGGCCGCTCGGGGTCCGACGACGCGTGCCGCGCGCCCGCCGCCGGCGCGAGCTCGGCGATCGCGGGCGGTTTCCTGCGGAGGGCGAGCGCAAGCAGCGGCATCGCGACCAGGCAGAACAAGCCGGTCCCCATATAGGTTGCGCGCCAGCCGGCGCCGTCGATGAAGTGCTGCATGAGCGGCGGCCACACCGTGCCCGCGAGGTAGTTGCCGCTCATCACGATCGCCACCGCGATCCCGCGCCTGCGCGTGAACCACAGCGTAATGTCCGCGACGAGCGGAACAAAGGTGCCCGAAGTTCCGACCCCGATCAGCAACCCGTGGATCGCGGTGAATTGCAAGAGGTTCTGCGAAAACCCCGCTGCGACGAAACCGAGCGCAAGGCTCACCGAGCCGATCATCACCGGCACGATCACCCCGAAGCGGTCGGAGAGCTTCCCCATGAGGATGCCGCCGACGCCGAACCCGATCATGGTGAGCGTGAAAGGAAGCGAGGCATCGCCCCGCGCGATGCCGAACTCGGCCTGGAGCGGCGGCAGCGCGACCGCCATCGAGTACATCCCGGCGCCGCCAATCGTCATCAGCGCGAGCGCGAAAGAGAGGCGCGCCCAGGCGTAAGAGGAGTCGGCGGCCGACGCGGGTTGAGGGTTCGAGGGCACGCTCCGCCCGCTGCTCACTTGCGCAGCACCGCCTGCGTCTGGATGGTGAGCGAGAGGAGCCGCCCGGACTCATCCGTGACGCGCGTCTGCCACACGGTCGTGCTCCTGCCCTTGTGGAGCGGCGTCGCCTCGGCGCGCACCACGCCGCTTTTCCCCGCCGCGAAGAAATTGGTCTTGGACTCGATCGTCGCCGTGCTCGCGCCGGGCGGCAGATTGAGCATCGCCGCGGTGCCGCCGACCGTGTCGGCGAGCGCCATCAGCGTTCCGCCGTGCAGCGCCCCGCCGATCGTGCGCAGGGGATCGCGGATCTCCAGCTCCGCGACCACGCGGTCCGGGCCGGTCTCGACGAAGCGCACGCCCAGGTGCGGAGCGAACAGGCCTTTCCACATGTCGTTGACGGCGTTCGGGTCCATGGGTTTGTCCGAAAGAGGAGTTGTTGCTCCGATCACGCCGCCAGCTGCTCCAGCTGCGCTTGCAGCTCCAGCCACTCGCCTTCGAGCTGCGTGAGCTCCCGCGCGGCGAAGGCCTGGTCGACGATCAGCGCCTTGAGCGTTTCCTTGTTCGCTTCACCGTAGATCGCGGGGTCGGCGAGCTGCGCGTCGATCGCGGCTTTCCGCGCGTTGAGCTTCGCCATCAGCTCGTCCAGCCGCTTGATGCGTGATTCGATCGGTTTTCTCGCCGCGTATTGTCGCTGCCGCTCTTCCGCTTCCTTGCGCTTCTGACCGCGCTGGTCGATCGCCTGGGTGGCCGGCTTGGCCGGCGTGTCCTTCTTCGTTTCCGGCAGCGGTACGGCTTCTTCGGCCGGCGCGAGCTTGGTCTTGAAGAGCCAGTCGCGGTAATCCTCCAGGTCGCCGTCGAAGGGCGCAAGCCTGCCGTCGGCGACGATCAGGAACTGGTCGGTGGTGGCGCGCAGGAGATGCCGGTCGTGCGAGACGAGCACCAGCGTCCCCTCGAACTGCGCGAGCGCCACCGTCAGCGCCTCGCGCGTTTCCAGGTCGAGATGGTTGGTCGGCTCATCCAGAAGCAGCAGGTTCGGGCGCTGCCAGACGATGAGCGCCAGCGCGAGCCGCGCCTTCTCGCCGCCGGAGAAGGTCGAGAGGGAGGTGGTTGCCATGTCGCCGGGGAAGTTGAAGCTCCCCAGATAATTACGCAAGTCCTGCTCGCGCGTGTTGGAGGCAATTCGCGCGAGGTGCCAAAGCGGCGACTCGTCGTTGCGCAGCATCTCGATCTGATGCTGCGCGAAGTAGCCGACGGCCAGCCCTTTGTTGAAGATCGCCTGGCCCGCGAGCGGCGGAAGCTCCCCTGCGATGGTCTTGATGAGCGTCGATTTCCCCGCGCCGTTGATGCCGAGCAGCCCGTAGCGCTCGCCGCTCTGCAGCGAGAAGCTGATGTCGCGCAGGACCAGCTTGTTCGGCTCACCTTCGATCCGGTAGCCGGCGTTCACATCCTCCAGGACCAGGAGCGGGTTGGGCGCCTTGAGCGGATCGCGGAACTCGAACGAGAAGGGCGCCGAAACGTGCAAAGGAGCCAGCTCCTCCATCTTCTCCAGCATCTTCATGCGGCTTTGCGCCTGCTTTGCCTTGGTCGCCTTCGCGCGGAAGCGGTTGATGAACGATTCCAGGTGCGCCCGCTCGCGCTGCTGCTTTTGGTACTGGGCGGTTGCGAGTACGACTGCCGCGGCGCGCTGGCGCTCGAAACTCGAATAGTTGCCCGAGTAGCGCTTCAGTTTCCTCGCGTCGATGTGCACGACCACCTCCACGACGCCGTCGAGGAAGTCGCGGTCGTGCGAAACGACGAGGAGCGTGCCGGCGTAGCGCTTGAGCCAGTCCTCGAGCCAAATGATGGCGTCGAGATCCAGGTGGTTGGTGGGCTCGTCGAGCAGCAAGAGGTCCGAGGGGCACATCAGCGCCTGGGCGAGATTGAGCCGCATGCGCCAGCCGCCGGAGAAGCTCGCGACGGGCTCTTCCATCTGCGCGTGCGTGAAGCCCAGGCCGTGCAGGAGCTGCTCGGCGCGCGAGCGCGCGGTATACGCATCGGCATCTAGCATCGCGGCGTGCAGCTCGCCGATCAGGTGCCCGTCGTCGGCAGTTTCGGCCGTGGCGAGCTCGGCTTCGAGGCGTCGCAATGTCGTGTCGCCGTCGATCGCGTAGTCGAGCGCGGTGCGATCGAGCGCCGGCGTCTCCTGCGCGACGTAGGCGACGCGCCAGCGCGCGGGGTAATCAACTTCGCCCATGTCTGCGTGCAGCTCGCCGCGCAAGAGCGCGAAGATACTTGTTTTGCCAGAGCCGTTCGCACCGATCAGGCCGATCCTGTCGCCCGGGTTGAGCGCGACGTCGGCGCCTTCGAGCAGCGTTTTCGTGCCGCGGCGGAGCGTGACTTGGGAGAGGCGGATCATGTCGTATCAATTCGCAAGGCGCGCATTGTACGCGCAAGGGCGGGGTGCACGACGGACAGAAGGCCGGCGACGAAACCCGGCTGCGCGATTCGAGCGCCCGATGCGTTACCCTTGGCAACATTCTTCGATTTCCCCGACGCCCCGGGCTGAAGTTCTCACCTGAATTCCGGCAATGCCCCTCATCCAGCTTTCACAGCTGTCCCTCGCTTACGGCCATGTGCCTTTGCTCGATCATGTCGATCTCGTGGTCGAGCCCGGCGAGCGCATCGGCCTGATCGGACGCAACGGCAGCGGCAAGTCCAGCCTCCTCGCGATCATCGAGGGGCTGGCCGCGGCGGATGACGGCAGGGTCTGGCGCGCGCCGCGACTGAAGCTGGCGAGCGTTTCGCAGGAGCCCGCGTTCCGGCCCGGGCAAAGCGTGTTCGAGGCGGTGGCCGAAGGCCTGGGCGAGGGGACGAAGCTGCTGCTCGACTATCACGCTGCGACCCACGCGCTCGCCGATGGCCACCACGAAGGCGATACCGCGCTGATGGAACGGGTACAACATCTGCAGGAGGCCCTCGATGCAAGCGACGGCTGGAGCCTTCAGCACAAGATCGAAGCCACGTTGAGCCGCCTGCAGCTCTCCGCCGACGCCCCGGTAGCCGAGCTCTCGGGCGGGCTGAAGAAGCGCGTGGCCCTCGCACGCGCGCTGGTGATGTCGCCCGATCTGCTCCTGCTCGACGAGCCGACCAACCATCTCGATGTCACCGCGATCGAGTGGCTGGAGGAGACGCTGCGTTCGTTCCCGGGGAGCGTCCTGGTCGTCACCCACGACCGGCGCTTTCTCGACTCGGTCGCGCTGCGCATCATCGAGCTCGACCGCGGCTCCTTGAGCGGCTATCCGGGCAACTTCAGCGCGTATCAAAAAGAGAAAGGGCAAGCGCTCGAGACCGAAGCCGTGCATCAGCGCAAGTTCGACAAGGTCCTCGCGCAGGAGGAAGTCTGGATCCGCAAGGGCATCGAGGCGCGCCGCACCAGGAACGAAGGCCGGGTGCGCCGCCTGGAAGCTTTGCGCATCGAGCGCGCCGCGCGGCGCGAGCGCGCTGGCAAGGTGGGGTTGGGGCTCTCGGAAGGGGAACGCTCAGGCCGCCTGGTCGCGGATCTCGACGAAGTGGGCAAGCACTACGGCGACAAGCGCGTGGTCGAGAAATTTTCCTGCCGCATCCTGCGCGGCGACAAGGTCGGGCTGATCGGACCGAACGGCAGCGGGAAGACGACGCTGCTGAGACTGATTCTCGGCGAAATCCCCCCGGATTCCGGCAAGGTGCACCGCGGGACGAAACTCAGCGTCGCCTACTTCGACCAGTTCCGCGAGGCGCTCGACGAAGAAGCGACGCTCGGCTACACCATCAGCCAGGGCGGCGATCACGTCGAGGTGAACGGCGTGAAGAAGCACGTGATCGGCTACCTCGGGGATTTTCTGTTTCCGCCGGAGCGCGTCCGCGCGCCCGTGAAATCGCTTTCCGGCGGCGAGCGCAACCGCCTGCTGCTCGCGCGCCTGTTCAGCCGGCCCGCCAACGTGCTAGTGCTGGACGAGCCGACCAACGATCTCGACATCGAAACGCTGGAGCTGCTGGAATCGCTGCTCCAGGAATACGCCGGCACGCTGTTCCTGGTGAGCCACGACCGCGAGTTCCTCGACAACGTCGTGACCCAGACCATTGCCAGCGAAGGCGGAGGCGAATGGAAGGAATATGCCGGTGGCTACAGCGACTGGCAGCGCGCGAGGTCGAGAGCCACAGTTCCGGAAATGGCAAAGCAGAAGACCGGGGCGCTTGAACCGCGCCGGCGTGCGCAAGGCAAGGGCAAGCTCGGCTACAAGGAAGAGCGCGAGCTCGCCGAATTGCCGGGGAAGCTCGAAGCACTGGAGCGAGAGCAGGAGGCAATCACCGGTCAACTCGCCGATCCCGCGCTGTATCGCGACCGGCCGGGCGAGGTCAAGCCGCTGCAGGCACGTCATGCGGCGATCGAAGAGGAGTTGACGCAAGTCCTCGCACGCTGGGAGGAGCTGGAGGGGAAGAAACGCGGACCGGGTTGAATCCGAGATTCGGGCGGCTGATGCAGAGAGAGACGATATTTAAGAGCCGGGTCGTGCCGCTTGCGGGTGAATCAATCGTGGACTGTCAGAAGTCGTGCACCGTGGTGGTCGCTGCTGCCACTGAAACCGTCGCGGCGCCGCTGAAGGCAAGCGCATCATTGACGGCCGGATCGTCCAGCGCGGCCTGGCAGGTGTAGGCGACGGTATAGCTGCCGGCCTCGAGGAACGCGGCCTTGTACTTGTACACTCCGCTGTCGAGCTTCACGGCGGCGGTGGTCACAGGGTCGGCCGGAGTGCCGTCTATGTCATCGGGCGTGACGCCGCCGCCTTCGAAGACATACACCGCCGGGGTGCAGCCTCCGGGGACGAGCGCGGCATCGACCGTGCCGGCGATGGCGCCGACCAGAACATTGTCCGCAAGGCGCAACGTGGGCCGAAGCAGGTACTCGCCGGTCCCGGTCAAATGCACTGACTTCCGCAGGTCGAAGTCGATGGTGAAATCGGCACTGCCCCCGGCCGGCACGTTAAAACCGCGATTGAGCTTGAGACCCGTCTCATCGCCGCTCGGAATGTCGAGTTCGTGCTCGGCGCCGCCAAGCACGACGATATAGGAATCGCGCGTGCCGGCGGTATCGACCATCAGCCGGATCCAGACATAGCGGCCGGCCGGCAGCGTGAAATCGTTCAGCAGGACCTCCGCCAGGCCGCCGGATAGTGAAAGCAGATCGAGCTGCTTCGGCGCCACCGGCGTGGTGCAGGGGGCTTCGCTCACGATGGTCTTGTTGGGGTCCGCCGGGTCCTGGCAATAGTAGAGGGTGGTGCGCCTGCCGCCGGCGGCCTGGATTTCGAGGCCGCTGAACTGGATGTAGACATGCTCGGCGGAGTCGACCGCGGCGTCGGTGATCTGCACGGACAGCGTGCCGCTCCCGGCGCTGCTGCCGCCGTCCGAGCCGCCGCAGCCCGCCGCCGTCATGACCGCGCTTAGGATTGCAAAGGATCCGAATCGATTCAGGCTGCGCAGGATGTTCATTTGCTCCACCTCGCCATCTGGTCTGGACGTTGCTTCTCGCCCCGCCGACAGGTCATGTCGGCATATAACGTAAACACGATCCAGCGCAGCGAATGGTTCCATTGCTGATGTGCCGCAACCACGCCGCGTCACCTCGGGCAGGAGCCCATGCGCGATAACTCGATGTAATTGCGAATGTTCGGGCCGGCAAATGCACGCCCGATACTACGGCGCACCCTGCGGGGTGCCGCCTTTGATTCTCGCGTCTCCGCTACAACGTCGCGCCCGGCAGCCACGGCGCCGGTTTCGGGCGCTTCGTTTTCCTTCCGGCGACGCGAGCGCGAAGGTAACGGTGCGCTCCGTCGGCCGGGTAGGCCCTGCCGGTACGCTCGACCTCCCTCTCCGCGGCAAGCGCGTCGGCGACGAAGGTCTTGCGCTTTCTCATCTCGCGCGCCTTCGCTACGCTGCCTCAAGTACCAAGCTCGGCTTCTGCCCCGCGCGCGCTGCCAGGGTCATGAGCATGTCGAGGCTGAACTTGTCCCACTTGCCCCGCACGAGATCGGACACGCGCGATTGCCCGATACGGATAAATATCAAATTATTTTGATATACCGAGAATCTGATCTGTTGAGTGAAGGAAACGACGATATCCTTTACTCAAACACGCGTTGAGTAAAGCAGGCTTCACTCAGCTCAGCCGCGAACGAGCAGACCCAGCAGCCAGGCGCGCTGTTGCCAGAGGACGAGAATGCCGCCGATCAGCATGATGAACACGGCAAGTTGGCGGAAGCGCCGCGGATCGAGACGATGAAGCCAGGGACGGCTGACCCAAATCGCCAGCACGGCTCCAGCACCGGCAAACAAGCCGTGTCGAACCAGATCCCAGTCCAAAGCACCGAACGCCGCATACGTCCCGATCTTGGCAAGCTGGATCATCAGGGAATTCACCGCTCGGGTGGCGACCATGCGTTCCTTCACCATGCCGTAGTTGAGATAGAAGGGGTTGGCGAGCAGACCGCTTGCACCGACGACCGCAGAGGTCATCCCCGAGACGAAAGACACGGGCAGGAACCAGGGCAGGCGCATGCGAAAAGACCGCGCCCGATCGCCCAGCCGGTACTGCCAGGCGGTGCTGATCAGGAAGAGCGCCACGCAAGTCTGTACGAGTTTCCCGCTCAACAAGGTAAATATCCAGCCGCCCAGGATCGCGCCGGCGGTTGCTCCGGGCAGGTACCACCCGACCACACGCCAGTCGATATGGTCCCAAAAGAGTGCGATCCGCGCGGGGGCCGCGGTCAGGCTGGTGACGGTGATCACGGGAGCGACCGCATGGCCGCCGAGCAGGGTGCTCGCGGCGGCGACCATGAGGATGCTTCCGCCGCCGGCGGACAGGGTGCTGATCACCCAGCTGACGAAGCCGGCCGTGAACAGACCGGCATCGATCAGCGTCATGTCCGAGCCGCTCCACACGGGCGCCGCCGTTTCACGCTTCGCCGTCTATAACGTCGCCCCCGGCTGACCGAGCGCTTTCTCGGCGAGCTGGCGAACGATCCACTCGTAGGCGTCGTCCACCGAATCGGTGCGGTGCATGAGTTCGATATCCTTGGCATCGATGGTGCCGTGGCGCGCGAGCGCGTCGAAGTCGATGACCTCGCGCCAGTACTCGGTGCCGAAGAGCACGATCGGCATGGGCTTCTTCATCTTGCGCGTCTGCACCAGCGTCAGCAGCTCGAAGAGTTCGTCGAGCGTCCCGTAGCCGCCCGGAAACACGATGACCGCCTTCGCGAGATAGGCGAACCAGAACTTGCGCATGAAGAAGTAGTGAAAGTGGAAGGCGAGCTCGCGCGTGACGTAAGGGTTGTCGAATTCTTCCACCGGGATGGAGATGGTCAGACCGACGTTCATGCCGTGCGCCTCGGCCGCGCCGCGGTTCGCCGCCTCCATGATCCCGGGGCCGCCGCCGGTGCACACGACGAACCTGCGCTCCTCGTGGTCGAGCTCCTTTGACCACTTCGTAAGACGCGAAGCGAGCTCGCGCGCGGCTTCGTAATAGGCGGACATCTTGAGCGCCATTTGCGCCCGCTCCCGGTCTTTGCTGCCGGTCTTCGCCTTGTGCACCATCTCCTCGGCGGCCTCGCGCGACTTGATGCGCGCCGAGCCCATGAACACGATGGTGTCGTCGACGCGGTGTTGGTCGAAGCGGCTCTTGGGTTCGAGATACTCCGACAGGATGCGCAGGACCCGGGCGTCCTTGCTGTTGAGGAAGCCCGTACTCTGGTAGGCCTTGGTCTGGGCGCGCTTGCGTTCGGTCATGGAGGGATTCTAGGCCAGCCCGAGAAATACGCTCGCCCGCCCTCGGTTCGGCGTACGATGTGCCGTCTTCCCTCCCCAAAGGCGGCTTCAAGGAATTGAGCGATGACCACCCCGGCTTTGCGCGAGAGCGTGCTCGAATTCATGACGACCAACCCCACCGCGTGGCGCATCAAGGCGCTGGCGGCGAAGCTCGGCGTCGGGGCAAAACTCGTGGAGCTGGAGCTCTTGCGGCTCAATGCCGAGGGCAAGCTTGTGTCCTGCACGGTGAGCGCCCCGGGCCGGCTGCCTCAGGAGGAGTACCGCATTGCGGCCATCGAGCAGAAGCTGAACCCGCACCACTTCGTCATCAGCAGAAAAACGAACGTGCGCCTTCGCGGATAGCGCGAGGCCGGCCGGAAAGAGTGCGCCGCGCCCGGCGGGAAATTTCACCGCCTAGAAGTGGCGGCGAAAGCCCGCCCAGATGAAGGCGCCGCCGGCGTCGACCTTGCCCGGTACGATGGCACCAAAATCAGCTCTGAGCCTGAGGTAGCGGATTTCCCCGGCGACCACATGCTTTGCGGTGATGTAATAGTCGGCGCCGGCGAGCGCGTGAATCCCAACGTCACGGGACCTCGCTTCGACTCTCGGACCCGTGTCGCTGCAGTTCTGCGCGCACCCGGGCGCCTCGCTCCTCGTGTGGAACGTCGTCGCGTACGCTCCGACTCCGCCTCCGAAGTACGGCGCAAATCGTTGCACGGCAAAACTGTATTTGACGGTTGCGCCGATCCCGCCGGTACCCATGGTCGATTTGAGAGTGCCCGCCGCGAACGTTCCAGCGGGAGGTTCAGCTGTCGGCGGAGTGTCGAGCTTCCGCCCAGCGGCCAGGAAGTTGAGCTCCACGGCGAGATCCGGGGTAAGCCGGTATCCGCCCCCGGCGATCAGATTGGCCGGACTGCCGCGTTCGCCCTGCAGTTGGCTGTTTTTTTCGGCAGCGAGCGCAGCGAAGCCGCCGAAGGCGTAGAACCCGGTGGATGGAGCGGCCGTGTGGGGCCGAGGTTGAGCCACGGGCTGGGGCTCGGTCTGGGCTTGGGCCTGCGGTAAGCCGCAGACGCCGAGCGCCGCAACCATGAACGCCGCGGCGGAGCGCTCGCACTTCGATTGGGTATTCATACTGAGTTCCCTGCTATTCAAGCTGGATGCGCGCGATGCGAACCCATTCGGCGTATTTCTTGGTCTCGTCGCGAAGGAACCGACGGAATTCGTCGGGAGACGTGGGGGCCGGCTCCACGCCGATGCCGCGCAGTCGGGCGACGGTCGGCGGGTCCGCGAGCACCGCGCGCACGTCCTTGTTGAGCCGATCGACTACCGCGTTCGGCGTATTGGCTGGAGCGAACATGCCGAACCAGCCTCCGTCCATCTGGAAAGTCGGCAGGCCCGCTTCAGCGGTGGTCGGTACGTCGGGCAGGGACGCCGCGCGCGTCTTTGCGGTGTAGGCGAGCACGCGCACCTTGCCGCTCTTCGCGTGCGGGAGGATGGGCGCGGGCGAGGAGAGAATGATCTGCACCTCGCCCGAGGCTACCGCCGCCGCGGCGAGGCCCCCGCCCTTGTACGGGATGTGGGTCATCTTGATTCCCGCGTAATGGGTGAAGACTTCGGTGGCGACGTGCCAGGTGTTGCCGACGCCGGGCGTGCTGTAGGCGAGATGCGCATCGGGCTTCTTCGCGAGCGCGATCAGCTCCTGGAGATTTTTTGCCGGCAGCGAAGAATGGACGGCGATGAACAAGCCTCCGTTGTCCACCAAGTTCGAAATCGGGGCGAAGGCCGTATCGGTGTCGTACGGGAGCTTCTTGTACAGGCTCTTGTTGCTGATGAGTCCGCTCGAATAGACCATCAGCGTGTAGCCGTCCGGCGCCGAGCGGGCGACCATATCCGCGCCGATGATCCCGTTCGCGCCCGGATGGTTTTCGACGACGAAGGACTGGCCCATTCGTTCGGTGAGCTTGGCCGCCATGATCCGCGCCACGACGTCGGGGCCGCCGGGACCGGCCGGAACGATGATGCGAACCGTGCGCGTCGGAAAAGCCTGGCCCCAGGCCGCGCCTGCCAGCGCGAGAGCCGTCAAGCCCAGGAAGGACGCGCGAATTTTGCTCAACATGTACATCTCCTTTTTGGTGTGCGAACGACCGCCCGCCGGACGAGCGGAACGCAACTCTAGCAGAGTTCGGCAAGCGCGGGATCAGTCGTCAGAAGTCCCCGCGCGCGCATACAATGACCGGCTCTCAAGGAGGGAACATGAAGCTCGTCAAACAGATCCTGATCTGCGCCGTTGCGGCGCTCGCGGCCGGAGCAGCAACGGCACAGTCCTATCCGACCCGGCCGGTTAAGCTCGTCGTGGGTTTTCCGGCGGGCGGCCCGGCGGATATTTTCGGGCGCATCTTCGCGCAGGCCCTGGGCGAGCGCCTGGGGCAGCAGGTCATCGTCGAGAACAGGAGCGGCTTGGGCGGCGTGATGGGCATCGATTCGGTGGCGAAGGGCTTGCCCGACGGCTATACGCTCGGTTTCAACAATCAGGGGTCGGTCGCGTTCGCGCCCTTCGCGCTGTCGAACATGCCCTACAACCCGCAAAAAGACCTCGCGATGATCACCACCGTGGTCAAGGTTCCCGAGGTGGTCGTGGTGCATCCTTCTCTCCCGGTGAAAAGCCTCGCCGAGCTGATCGCCTACGCCAGGAAAAATCCGGGAAAGATCAACTTCGGCTCCGCGGGCGCGGGGGGCATCACGCATCTCGCCTGCGAGCTGCTCAAGGCAGAGGCGCGCATCGATATCCTGCACGTGCCCTACAAGGGCGCGGCGCCCGCGGTCAACGATCTGCTCGGCGGGCAGGTGCACATGGGGATCTTCGACGTGCCGGTCGTGCTTTCGCACATCCAGTCGGGCAAGTTCAAGGCGATTGCGGTGACGAGTGCAAAGCGGGCGCAATCCCTGCCCGACGTTCCGACCACGCCCGAGTTGGGCTACCCCAAGGTGATTTCCGACAACTGGTACGGACTGGTCGCGGCCGCCGCGACGCCTCCCGCCGTCCTCAAGCGTATTCACGGAGCCGCTGTTGCGGCGCTGCGCTCGCCCGCAGTCGTCCAGCAATTCGCCAAGGTGAGCGGGACCGCCGCGCCTTCGACGCCGGAAGAGTATGTCGCCTTCGTGTCCGAAGAGCAGGCAAAGTGGGGCGCTATCATCAAGGCGATCGGATTCAAAGAATAATAAAGCCGACGCGGAGCGCGGCTTTATTTCTGCGCGATGGAACGGACGCGATGCGCCGTTCATCGCGCAGTTGAACGGACGATGAACGATCCGGTTCCTTCGTTCCATCCTTCGCCGAGCCGGCCGAGGCTCAAGCTGCCGGCGGGAGCCTGCGACTCGCACGTGCACGTGTTCGGGCCGAGCAAGGTTTTTCCATTCGCGCAGGACCGCCCTTTCACGCCCGCCGATGCGCCTAAAGAGAAACTTTTCGCGCTGCACGCCATGCTGGGGATCGAGCATTGCGTCATCGTCCAGTCCACCTGCCACGGGTTCGACAACGCAGTCGTCGCCGACGCGATCGCCGCGAAGAAAGGCGCCTACTGCGGTGTCGCGCTCGCGCCCGCCACCGTTGCTGACGCCGAGCTCGAGTGGCTCGATGCGCTCGGCTTCTGCGGGGTGCGCTTCAATTTCATGAAGCATCTGGGCCAGGGCGCGAGAATCGAGGAGGCGATCGCGCTCGGGGCTCGGCTTGCGAAGCTCGGCTGGCACTTGCAAGTGCATTTCGAGGCTTCGCTCATCGGTGAGCTTGCGCCCTGGCTGAAACGCTCCGCGGTGCCGGTGGTCATCGATCACATGGGGCGCGTGGACGCCTCGCTTGGTCTCGACCAGAGCGCCTTTCGTCAGGTCCTCGATCTCATGCAGGACGAAAGAATCTGGGTGAAGGTGAGCGGCTGCGAGCGTATTTCGCGAGAGGGTGCTCCGTGGGAAGACGCGATTCCCTTCGCGCGCAAGCTCGTCGCTGAATTTCCCGGGCGCACGCTCTGGGGCAGCGACTGGCCGCATCCCAACCTCGCGGCAGTCCCCGATGACGGCGCGCTCGTCGATCTGCTTTCAGAGATCGCGCCGTCCGAAGCGCAGCGGCGCGCGCTCCTCGTCGAAAACCCGAAGCGTTTCTACCGCTTTCCCCGGAAGCTCACGCGCAAGCCGTGACGAGACGCCTTCAAGACAAGGTCGCGATCGTCACGGGAGCGGGCTCGGTGGGGCCAGGCTGGGGGAACGGGCGCGCGACCGCCGTGCGTTTCGCCGAGGAAGGCGCGAAGGTCTTTGCGGTGGACCGCGACGCCGAGCGGCTGCGCGAAACCGTCGAGCGGGTCAAGCAGGCAGGCGGCGCTATCGAAACGCACTTGTGCGACGTGACTCGAGGCGAAGCCGTTGCGGCGATGGTGCGGGCCTGCGTGGATAAGTGGGGGCGGATCGACGTGCTCGTCAACATCGTCGGCGGCTCCGCGGCGGGCGGTCCTGTCGAGATGTCCGAGGAAGTCTGGGACGCGCAGGTGGACTTCAACCTGAAGAGCGTTTTTCTCTGCTGCAAGCACGTGCTTCCCGTCATGGAGAAGCAGGGCAGCGGCGCGATCGTCAACATCGCCTCGACTTCGGGCCTGCGCTGGACCGGCGCCGCTCAGGTTGCGTACGCCGCGACCAAGGCGGGCGTGATCCAGCTCTCGCGCGTGGTCGCCGTGCAATACGCGGGGAGAGGGATTCGGGTGAACACGGTCGTGCCCGGCCAATTGCACACGCCCATGGTCGAGGCGCGCCTGGCAAGACAGCGGGCGGGAGGCGACACCGAAGCGCTGCTCGCGCAACGCCAGAAACGCATCCCGCTTCCGATCGAGGGCGACGGGAGGGACACCGCGAACGCCGCGCTGTTCCTCGCCTCGGACGAAGCGCGTTTCATTACCGGCACGGAAATCGTCGTCGACGGCGGAATGACCGCACGCTGCGATTGAGCTGGCGTTCGACTCGCGCTTTCTACTTCAACTCCCGATCTCTCCGCCGTCGCTCTTGGTAACCGCCACCACCGAGGATCGCGGCGGCACGCCTTCCTTGAAGTCCGGCCAGCGCGTCGAGGGCTTGTCGTAGGTCGAGCCGCTCTCGTCGGCCGGGTGCTGGATCGAGAGGAAAAGCGTCTTTCCGTCGGGGGTGAATTCGGGCCCGCAGATTTCGGCGCCGCGCGGCGCGGAAAAAAAACAGCGGGTCGCCCCGCGCCGCGGTCCCGCGGTCTCTGCGGCGTATACGCTGTCGGCAAAGCCCGCGGCGCCGCCCTGCCCGTCGGTGCAAATCCAGATGCGGCCCCGAGAATCCAACGCGACGTTGTCGGGTGCCGCAACCCAGCCGTTCGCGGTGACGGGCGCCTGGTAGCGCGCACCGTGCTCCGGCTTTGCGGGATCGCCGCCGAGCAGAAAAAATCCCCACGCGCACTCGGTCGCGGCGTGATCGGGCTGGCCATCTACTAGCGGCGGCACGATTTCGATGATGTGTCCGTGACGGTTGGGTCCGCGCGGATTCGCGGCGTTGACCTGTTCGGGCTTGCGTTGCTCGTTATAAGTGCATACGACGTAGACGCGCCCCGTCCCCGGATGCGCTTCGACGTCTTCCGGCCGGTCCATCGGCGTCGCGCCGAGCAGGTCCGCGGCGCGCCGCGTCTCGATCGCGACGTCGGCCTGGGAGTTGAAACCGTT
>Ga0137451_1000092_pt1 | contig 26802 bp, 15 predicted proteins | sample EasRivERMGT500_2_FD_102336 | JGI IMG/M metagenome (GOLD analysis project Ga0137451, IMG submission 102336) | Soil microbial communities from meander-bound floodplain in the East River, Colorado, USA - East River MetaG ERMGT500_2 | ecosystem: Environmental > Terrestrial > Soil > Floodplain ... | reverse complement strand
TTGCCGGTCTACGGCTCGAACACGAGCTATCGCAACTCGGCGACCGTCACCCTGCGATCCACCCTCTCGCGGAACCTGGTGAACGAGGCCACCTCCGGCGTGTACTGGCAAACGAATGACGCCGGGCCTGAGATCGTCCCGGCGCAGTTTGCGAACCAGGGAGGCCACAGTCTGACGCTCGCGGGGGGAAGCGGTGCGTTCGCCAGTCTTGCGCCTGCCACCGCGGGCGGGATCATCGGCGCGAACCAGAGCGGAAACCACTCCGCGTCGAACCCGAACCTGTTCTTCAGCCTCGCCGACAAGGTCAGCTGGCAGCGCGGCCGGCATGGCCTGCAGATCGGCGGAGAGTCAACGTTTATGCGCGGGCACCGGCGAGACCAGCAGGTGGTGCCGGCAATCGGCTTCGGGGTGGCCGCGGCCGACCCGGCGAACGCGCTGTTCACGCCGGCCAATTTCCCTGGCGCATCGACGCAGAACCTGGCGGATGCGCGGCTTCTCTATGCGCTGCTGACCGGACGCGTCGCTTCGCTCACGACCGAATTCGCGCTCGACCCGGTGACCGGTCAGTACGTCATCAACGGCAGAACGAATCGGCGAACGCACCAACATGAGGCCGGACTCTTCGTGCAGGACGCCTTTCGCGTCCTGCCGAACCTGACGCTCAACGTCGGGCTCAGGTACGAGCTGCAGCTGCCTCTGCAGGCTGACAACAGCGTCTATTCGGCCAACACGATCGCCCACGCGTGCGGCCTCTCAGGGATCGGTCAGGGACCGGGCGGCCGGCCCTGCAACTTCTTCACACCGGGCACGTTGACGGGAAGCACGCCTGTCTACGAGCAGTACGCCGCCGGGACGGCGCGCTACCAGACGGATCGCAACAACGTCGGACCGAGCGTCGGGATCTCGTGGCTGCCCGGGATCGACGCCGGAGTGTGGCGCACCATCCTGGGCGATCCCGAGCAGGCGACGATCCGCGCTGCGTATTCCCGCGCCTTCAGCCGCGAGGGCCTGGGCCGGTTCGCGGTGCCGTATGAAACCAATCCAGGTTCAAGTTTCGATGCGGTGCGCAACGTGGCCCGCGGCAATCTCGTGCTCCCCGGCGAATCGTGGCCGCTGCTCCTTCGGGAGACGAGTCGTCTCGGACCCGGAACGGTGCCCGCGGGACCGACGTACCCGATGGCGATCGACCGCACGGCCGGCGTCAATCTGTTCGATCCCGAGTGGGAAATCAGCCGGGCGGATTCGTTCAGCGCCGGATTGCAGCGCGCTGTCGGTCGCGACATGGCCGTCGAGGTTCGGTACCTCGGCACGCGCGGCCGGAACCTCATCGAAATCGAAGACTGGAACGAGCTCAACATCGTCGAGAACGGTTTCCTCGAGGAGTTCAAGCTGGCGCAGACGAACCTCGCGGCGAACATCGCGTTCGGCCGGGGCCAGACCATCGCGTATTTCGGACCGGGCACGAGCACCTCAGCGCTGCCGACCTACCTCGCCTATTTCACCGGGTCTGCCAGCGCGGGCAATCCATCGGCGTACACGGGCACGTCGTGGACCAACACGACGATCGTCGGGCGCTTCGCGCCGCTCAATCCGAACCCGGCGGGATCCGCGGGCGATCTGCACAACGATGCCGCCCTCCGCGCGAACGCCCTGGCCGCCAGCCTCCCGGCAAACTTTTTCGTGCTCAATCCTGACGTCGGCGCCGTGAACGTTCACGTGAGCAAGGGGGCCACGCGCTACGACGCGCTGCAGGTGGAATTCCGCCGGCGGCTCTCGCGTGGGCTTGCGTTGACGACGAGCTACAGCTACGCAAAGGCCTGGACCTCGCGCCTCGATTCGCTGCGCGTCGATCGCGTCCTCGCGCCGTCGATCAACGCGGTGCCCCACTCGTGGAAGTTCACCGCGAGCTACGAGGTGCCCTTCGGTCGCGACCGGCGGTTTGGCACGGGCGCCGCGCCGTGGCTCGATCGCCTCGCGGGCGGCTGGTCACTGAACGCCACCGGCAAGGTCACGAGCGGCCGCATCCTCAGCTTCGGCAATGTTCGCGTGAACGGCATGACGCTCGACGAACTGCAGCGATCGATCGAGTACCGCATCGTCCCGGCTGCCGTGAGTCCCGACGGGACGACGCGCGTCTACTTCCTGCCGCAGGACATCATCGACAACACCGTCAAGGCGTTCAGTACGAACGTCGTCGGCTACACGGCCGGCGCGCCCACGGGCCGCCACCTGGCGCCGGCGAATGGGCCTGACTGCATTCAATCGATGCGCGGCCAGTGCGCCCCCGCGGATGTCCAGGTGGTCGCCCCGCCGTTTTCGCGGGTCGATTTCGGTGCGCGGAAACGCCTCCGCCTCCGCGGACGGATGCGCCTCGACCTGCAGGTCGACATGCTGAATCTTTTCAACGCGATCAACTTCAATCCCGTGGCGCCCGTCGATCCGGCCAATCGGGATGGCTACTACGTCACCGATTCCTACCAGGACGTGAACAACCTCGGCGACCCCGGCGGCCGCATGGTGCAGTTCGTGTTTCGCTTCAGCTGGTAGCGGCCGGGCGGCTATCGAAGGTGTATTCGGAAGAGATTGCGGCGGAGCTCGGTCTTCAGGAAGACGTACACCGAGGGGTTGGCGCCGGGGATCGCGGCCTGCTCGATCGCACGCGCACCCGGCATTGAGAGTGCAGCGTCGGGCGAGCTGATTCCGGAGGCGGGCAGGTCCGGCAACGACTGGCCGGGCGGGACGGGAAGAACCGTCGTCCGGCCCTGACCCGCCGCGATGTAAAGGAATCTCCCGTCGGGCGACCAGGTTGACCCTGGCAGGCAGTTGAATGCACAGATCCTTCGGGGCGTGCCGCCACGAAGGGGGACGGCGACCGTCTCTGCCCGCGCCCCGCCCGAGGCCTGCGCCGCGTCCGCCTCGGTCAGTGCCCGATTCACGATGACCCACTCACCGTCGGGTGAGGCGCCAGCCTTGTTCAGAATCGGCGTACTCAGGATTCGCTCGCGCCCGCTGCCATCCCTGTTGATTCGGTACAGGTAATTCGCGTTCTTGTCCTGCTGCCGGAAGATCAGCGCGCCGTTCGGACCGAACGACACCTGGTCCCCGCCGCGAGTGATCTCACGCGGCGGCGATCTTCGATCGAGCGACGCCAGCCAGATCGTGAGCTGTCCCCCGTCTCGGCGGTTCGTGAAGGCCACCTGGCTTTCGTCGGGCGACACGTCGTAGAACCCCATCGACCATCCCGGCAGAACGCTCTCGGAGTTCCCAGAGGCGAGATCAATTCGCCGAAGTTCCGAGCCCTGCAGATTGCCCCCCTGCAGGTAGAACACGTCCCGGCCGTCGCGGGACAGTTGCGGAAGACGCGCAAAGCCTTCCGACGTGATCTGACGGTCCCCGGCTTCGTCATGAATCCAGATCGCGCTCCGCTGCTCACCGACCGATGTCACAAGTGAGTTACCGTCCGGCGCCACCGCGATACCTTCCTCCTCGGTCGGGTCGAACGTGATCTGTTCCGGCGCGCCGTCCGGGAATCGCTGACGCCAGAGGTGCGAACGCGCATCGACCTGCGCGCCGAAGTACATCCACTGTCCGTCCGGCGACCAGGCCGCCGAGCGGCAGGCGCCCTCAGGCCCCACTGAACGGCCCTTGGAGCTGCCATCAAACGGCACCACTCGGCACGGCTGCGTAAACCCGCCTCCGGGACCCATTTCGACGATGAGGATCCATTTGCGGTCCGGCGACGCGTAGGAGTAGTGCGCCATGGCGCGCTCGTGCTCCGGAAAATAAATCTCACGCGAGTCTGCGCGGACTTCCGTGGCGGTCACGATGCCCATGTGCAGGGCAAAGCCAGACTTGATCTCGGAAAACAGGACGCGTCCGTCGGGCATCCAGCTGAGGCCGGACGCGTTCGGCAGCATGCGCGTGGGTTGGCCGCCAAACACGGGAACAGTCCACGTGTCCCACGACTCGCCATCAACCACTGAGTAGGCGACCCGCGCGCCATCCGGCGTGAAAACGGGCGCGAACTTGGGCCTCGGGTCGTTCGTCAGCCGAACCGGTTCACCGTTCGGCAGTTGCTTCACGTAGATCTGACCGACCTGACGGGGACTCAGGAAGTAGGGTCCGCCGCGAATGAACGTCACCATCCGCCCGTCCGGCGAGAGGCTGGCCGCCGTGGCGGTGTCCGCGAAGTCGGTGATTTGCGTGAACTGCAGCGCGCCGAGCGCACGCGGTCGCGTGATGCTGTACACGGCGTAGGCGCCTGCCAACAGGAGCACGAGCGCCGCGATCGCCACGGCCCAACGCGCCTGACGTCCGCGATGCCGCGCAGCCGTGCCGGTGTTGGTGGACGCTCCGATCAGATGTTCGATCTCGATCCGCGCCTCGCCGATGTCGCGCAACCGGCGTGTCGGATCTTTTTCCAGGCAGCGCTGCAGCAGACCGCGAAGCTTGGCCGGCGTCGCCGCCGGAAGCGCAGTCCACTCCGGCTCGCGCGTGAGAATGGCGGCCATCGTGTCGGAGTTCGTCTCGCCCTCGAACGCGCGCCGCCCGGCCAGCATCTCGAACAGCACGCACCCGAACGCCCAGATATCGGCGCGCTTGTCGACGAACTTGCCGCGCGCCTGCTCGGGACTCATGTAGGGAGCGGTGCCGAGGATCTCGCCGGCGTCGGTCATCCCGGGAGGCCCGGTGACGGTCGGCGACTCCATCGCCTCGCCGGCTGTCGCACTCGGGGCACTCGGATCGAGGGCTTTGGCGAGGCCGAAGTCCAGCACCTTGACCAGGCCGTCGGGCCTGACCTTGACGTTCGCGGGCTTGAGATCGCGATGGACGACGCCCTGCTCGTGTGCGGCTTCGAGCGCTGCGGCGATCTGGAGCGCGATGCGGAGCGTGTCAGCAATCTCGATCGACGGCGAGGATCGGCGCTCACGTGGCGCAATCAGTTCGGCCAGCGTCGGCCCCTCGATCAACTCGAGCACGAGGGCGTGCCGAGCGCCGCTGTCCTCGAGGCCATAGATGTGGCCGATGTTCGGATGGCTGAGCGACGCGAGCACCTGCGCCTCCCGCCGGAACCTGGCGAGCCGATCGGGGTCGGATGCAAACGCGTCCGGCAGGATCTTCAGGGCGACGTCGCGATTGAGCTTCGCATCGGTGGCGCGGTACACCTGCCCCATGCCGCCGGCGCCGACCAGCTCGACGATCTTGTATGGACCGAGGGAGTCTCCGGGCTTCAGCGCATGCTCCACGATGTGGCTCTCGCCTACTTCCCGACCCGCGCCAGGTAGGCGATCGACGCCGCCACTTCGTCAATCGGTGACCGCAGCCCGATGTAGTCGTAGTCCACGAATGCGGGAATCGCGGTCGTCGATGACGCGAGCACGTTCAGCACTTTGGCAATCGGCGTGTCGCCTTCGCCGAACGGCTGGCTCGCCCCGCCATTGCGCAGGCGATCCCTCACCGACACGAACGAGACGCGCGATTGGTACTCGCGGAACGCGGCGACGGCGTCGTGGTTGGACGCCGTGAGGTGACCGATGTCGAGCTTGAGCCTGAACGCCGGCGACAGCGCGAGCGCGGCGGCAAGCTGCGGCGTCGCAATCATCCAGGCCGTGTTGCCGTCCATCTGATTGTGCATGGCGACTGCGACGTGATGCTTTTCGGCGAACGGCACGAGCCGCTTCGCCATCGCCAGCGTCATCGGCGAACTGATGGTGGAGACCCCAAGCGCCTTGACCTGACGGAACGTCGCGTCGATCTCGGCGTCGGTAAACGAGTCGTTGAATCCAATCGAGCACGCGTGCAGCGTGATGCCGGCGGCGGCGAATCTGGCGCGAACGCCATCGAACATTCCCGCGCCGGTCTGAAGCCTCCACTTCCGCAACGCCGCGCGCGCGCCGGCGTTCGTGGCAGCGACTTCTTCAGGCGACAGGACGATGCGGCGCGGATATGAATTCGAGCCGCCCATCACCGGCGCGGTGCTCGGCGGCGCCGGCTCGACGTTCGCCATCGCGAGCTCGATGTGCGTCACGCCAACCGACTTCAAGCTCTTGATCACGTCGTCCACGTTGTCGCGACCGGTGACGCGTGGAAGTTCGCGAAGGCTCGACGTGCTGACGCCGAGCACCACGTCGGTGAGGGCAGCCAATCTGATCGAGCCGAGAACGGCGGAAAGGGGCAGGCCGACGACAACCACCTTCCCGAACTCGCGCCGCGAGAGTGGAGTCATGCGCGCATTATAATTCCGCGAACGGTGAGAATACCCGCGCGAATGGGCTCGATCGCATGCGCTCTTGGCGCGGCCGTTTTGGCCCTCGCCGTGGGCCTGCGTGCGACCTCCCTGCCGCAGTCGCCGGTTGCGCGCGGGTGTCCGACCACCCCGATACCGACGCTCTCCCCCCAACTTCCAGCCGACGTCTGCATTCCCGGCGACTTTACGGGCATCGCGCTCGACTACTTCGACGACTTCTCGTGGCGCGCCTTCGTGGCACTCACCTGGCCCGCAGCGCCGGGACGCCGCGGTGTTCCGGCGACGACGAAGAGCATCACGGCGACGGGGCCACGCGTGTTCGAGACCTACAAGTCCACGTGGGAGATCTTTCACGGCGACGGATCGGCGCCGCCACGCGCCTTCGACGCGTACGACACGGCGGCGAGCAACCCGTGCGCGGTGCCGTCGAAGTTCGGCGACATCACGATTGGATCGGCGTCAGGCATCGATGACATCGGCCAGGCCGGCATCGGCGTGCTCGATCCGCCGGTCGTCGCGCAAAACGGCCGGTACATCCGGACGCTGATGCTCTTCAATCAGATCGAGTTCGATCACATCGTCAGGCACCGCTACTTTCTGCGGAGCGAGCTCCCGGATGTGCCCAGTCCGCGACCCGACACGCCCGTGATCGACTTCCCCACCGGATCCATCGCGCTGAAAGCCGCATGGATCGACGTCAGCGGTCTGCCGCCCGCGCTCGCGAAGCGCTTCTACACGAGGACGGCGACGGTGAAGCGCGCGACCGGCGGCGGCTGCTCGAAGATCACCATCGGCCTCATCGGACTTCACATCGCGCACAAGACGCCGAGTCGTCCGCAATGGATCTGGTCGTCGTTCGAACAGAAAGACATGGTGCCGCCCAGGTGGGTCGACAACCCGGATGCGTTCGTACTCCACGACGGCACGACGGCACCGATGCCGGCGAATAATCCTCTGTCGCTGGTGCCACTCTTGCCCGAACCCGTCACGCCCTTCAACGTCGTCCGTGACCCTGGTGCGCCGATTCTCACGTCCACCGAGCTGACGAATTACGCGTATCAACGCCTGCTCGCAGGTACGCCGTTCCAGTACTACCGGCTGGTGGTGACGCAGTGGCCGCGACTCGAAGGAAAACAGACGAACCCGATTCCGGCCAGCGTTGACGGCAGCATTGGCAACACGTTCCCCGGCCTCGGCGCCTTCTCGGCGTTCGCGAACGTCACGATGGAGACGTTCGACCAGACGGGCGTGCAGTTGGGCTGCATGAGCTGCCACAACCGGTCGCGCATGACGACGGATTTCATGTGGAGCGTGTTTGACCACGCGTATCCACCGCGGCTCGCACCGGCCGCGAAGCAGTGAGTCCGAGCGCCGTGCGCGTGTCGTTCACCGACCACGTCGCGCTCCTCGGCTTCTTCCTGGAGCACCGCCAGGCCATCGTCACATCGATCGAAGGCCGGCTGCTCAACGTGCAGGGGAAGGACCTTGCTCGCAGCAGGAATCGCGATGACTTCGAGCCGAGGCTGAATGCCTGCTTCTTCGGCGCACCGGGCCTGTCGAACGATCTCTCGCGACTCAAGGGCCAACTGGCGGCGGCGCACCTCGCGGATGGGTTCGAACCCGTGCAGATCGGGCCGTACTCCCAGCAGCTCGATCCGCTCGAACTCGTGCTCCGCGCATACCATCACTGGGAACTTCACCGGTGGCCAGGCAGCGCCGGACGTTCGACCTACGCTGGGACGATCTACGTGGTCTTCATGCTGCGACAGATCGAGCATCTGAGTCTGCGCATCTGGGATGACGGGAACACGCGCGCGGCCGAGCGTCTTCAGCAGCTGCAGATTCTGCTCGACCGATTGAATGCGTCCGTGCCGCCCGGGGTGTTCGTGCGCGACGCGCGGTGGCTGATGCAGACGGCGCAAGGGGCGCTCACGCGGCACCTGCAACCGTACTTCGCCGTCGCGCAGCAGATTGCCGACGCGTTCCGCGGCGCCGACGGGCTCGAGCTGCACGCGGCCGGCGCCAAGCTGGCCGGCGGGCACCTGCGCTCACAGCTTCAGTACCGATGTTGGGACACCGCGCTCGCGATCGACGATGCCGAGGTGCAGGCGATCACGCGCAACTCGAACTCGATGGACGCGGCGCTGCTCGTCTGGGATCTCGTGCCGTTGCTCGACGCGTACCAGGACGCGCGAACGGCGCAGGACACCGAGGCGCGGCTGGAACTGGCCGACGCGATCCTGCAGGGTCTTTCGGCGGATCCCGAACTGCTGGTCACGCGGCTCGACCTGCTCACGCCGTACACGATGATCGAGGATCTCTTCATCGAGCGGGACGTCGAGGGCCGGCTGCGATACTCGACAGTCGGCATCCGCCACCTCGACCTGCTCGAGCGCTACCGCGATCGGATCGGCGAGCTCGCGGAGAGTCTGACGCGCGACGCGTCGGCGTTCGACCCCGCCGGGCACGCGTACTCGCCCTTCGGGATCACGTATGGATTCTGCGCGGACGTCCTCTCGAACATGGCCCGCGACACGCTCGCCGCGCCACCGGCGCACGGTCTCAGCCTCGAAGACATGTTCGTCAGCCGCGGCGGCGGTGACGCGAAGCTCGCGCGCGCCATCGGCTGGACCGCGCTCCCAGTGAGGGACGGCGAGCGCGAGCACTTTCAGCATTCGATCGAGTGGGCCGGGCAGATGTTCGGGCGGCTGATGCGCGCGCTCCGTGCGCGATCGGCCCACGGGTCGCGGCCGAACGCTTCCGACGTTCCCGACGCCTCGATCCACGTCGCGCCGGCCTCTGCCCTCGCGGGCGCGTTGCCTGCAGACGCGGCCGCTGCCGAAGAGCACTGCGTCACGTCCGACTTGACGCGGGCGTTCGCCACCGCGGCTACCGGTTTTCCCCGAAGTCAGATTCTCCGCGACAGAAGCGAGGCGAGATTTCTCGCCAGCGCCGAGACCGACGGGAAGTGGTTCGGCGTGTCGAAGACGCTCTTGAGCAAATGCCTGGGCCTCGGACGGCATGCGATGATCCCGGACGTTCCATCCGCCGTGATCGACACGCTGCGGCTGACGTGCCCGGGGCTCGTCGGCTCAGTTGAAGTGACCGCGCAAATCAGCGCCGGGCATTTGGGGGAACCATGAATCTCCGCATCACCTGGGTATTGGCCGCAGCGCTCGTCGCCGCGCAAGCGGGCGAGGCCGCCAGGCCCGCGACGTCGAACGTGATGAACGCACAGTTTCCCGCGGTCTCTGAAGATGGCCGTGCGACATTCCGGCTGCGCGCGCCCAACGCCGCGCGCGTGCAGTTGCAACCCGGCGGAAGCGACAACGGTCTCGGATTGCAGCCTGTCGATCTGCTCAAGGGTGCCGACGGCATCTGGACGGTGACCACAGCGCCCGCGCTGCCGGGGTTTCATTACTACTGGTTCAACGTCGACGGTCTTCAGGTGAACGATCCGGGAAGCCAGACGTTCTTCGGGTGGGCGCGCGACACGAGTGGCATCGAGATCCCGAGCCCTCGGGAAGATTTCTACGAGCCGCGCGACGTTCCGCATGGGCAGATCCGCATTGAGTGGTATCTCTCGAAGACCACGGGCCAGTGGCGGCGCGCGTTCGTGTACACGCCGCCCGGCTACGACAAGGACTCGCGCGCGCGTTTCCCGGTTCTGTATCTGCAGCACGGCGCGGGTGAGAACGAGACCGGATGGTCGCGACAGGGCCGGGCGAATTTCATTCTCGACAACTTGATCGCGGCCAAAGCGGCCGTGCCGATGATCGTCGTGATGGATCACGGCTACGCGACGCCACGCACACCGCCGAGTGGTGAGGCGGCGGCGAGTGGACGCGGGGCGGGCGTGCTCGCACCGTCAGCGTTCGAGCGCGTGGTGGTCGACGATCTCATTCCGGCGATCGACACACGCTATCGCACGCGTGCCGATCGGGAGCATCGCGCGATGGCCGGGCTGTCGATGGGCAGCGGGCAGGCGTTGCAGATCGCGCTTCGGAACCTCGACACGTTCTCGTGGCTGGGTCTCTTCAGTGGAGCGGCGCCATCGGGCGATTTGGCGACGGCGTACAACGGCACATTGGCCAATGGCGCCGAGTTCAGCCGCCGGGTCCATCTCGTGTTCATGGGGGCCGGCAGCGCCGAAGCCCGCATCACCACGGCGATCGACGCATCCCGCACCGCGCTCGAGACGCGCGCCATCCGCAACGTGGTCACGTTCACGTCGGAGGGCACGTCCCACGAATGGCAGACCTGGCGCCGGTGTTTGAACGCGTTTGCGCCGCGGCTGTTCCGGTAATCCCCGTAGACCATTGCCCTTCCCCCCCGGCCACCATGCGCGACAAGCCCGGGATGCGGCTTCCTGGAGAGGTCCCAATTCCGGTCGCCCGTCGCCAGAATGCACGGCGTTGATGAAACCGTGTCATCACCAGCCCAAAAGCCAAAGGGCATGAAAGGATGAAGCCCATGACGGCAGCCATGTTCATCGCGCAGTGCCTCAAGCAAGAGGGCGTCAGCAAGGTATTCGGCCAGTGCGGCCATACCAACTACGCGCTGATCGATGCCTGCCACAAGCTTGGAATTGAATACGTGTCGTTTCGGCACGAACAGCTCGCGGCGCACGCGGCCGATGCCTACTATCGTGTCTCGCACAAGCTCGCTGTCCTCAATGTCCACCTCTCGCCCGGACTCACCAACGCGCTGACCGGCGTCGTCTCGGCGGCGGCCGACTCCACGCCCATGGTCATCTTCTCGGGCAACACGCCGTCGTATCACCACGCCCGCGAGCCGCATCAGGGCATCCGCTTTCACGCGGACGCGTCGCAGGGCGACATCTTCCGGCCGATCTGCAAGCGCGTCTGGCGCGTGGACGACGCGAAGTTCCTGCCGGACGTGATGCCGCGCGCGCTGAACCTCGCACAGACCGGACGCCCCGGCCCGGTGCTGATCGACGTGCCGATGGATGTGTTCTCGCAGCAGATTGAAGTGCAGGTGGATACCCTGGCCCGGCGCCCCGAGTACCACCGGTTCGTGGCGCCCGACGACGGGATCGCCGATGCGGCGCGCCTGCTGGCGTCGGCGGCGCGGCCGGTGATCTTTGCCGGCAACGGCGTCCTGTTATCGGAGGCTGCCGACGAGCTGCGTCAGCTGGCCGAGATGCTGAGCATTCCCGTCGCGACGACGCTCATGGGCAAGGGCACGTTCCCGGAAACGCATGAGCTGTCGGTGGGCATGAGCGGCATCTGGGGCACGGCCGTGGCCAACTCCACGACGCGCGCCGCCGATGTCGTGCTCGCCGTGGGCACGGCGTTTGGCGAGGCCGACTGCAGTTCGTGGGATCCCCGCTTCACGTTCTCGATCCCGCCGTCGCGGCTGATTCAGATCGACATCGAGGCGCACGAAATCGGCAAGATCTATCCCGTTGAAGTCGGCCTGGTCGGCGACGCAAAGGTCACGCTGCGCGAGCTGATGCGCCACCTCCGCGCGTTGGGGCCATTCACCGGCGGAGAGGCGCGCATCGCCAAAGTGGCGGAGGAACGGGCCGCCTGGCAGGCGAAGCTGGTTGAGAGCCAGCAGGACAAGGGCCGTCCGATTCACCCGGCGCGGCTGCTCCACGAGATCTCGAAGATCGTGCCCGACGACGCCATCTTCGTCACCGACGTCGGCTGGAACAAGAACGGCGCGGGCCAGCAGCTGCAGGTCACGCAGCCGGGCTCGTTCATCACGAGCGGCGGCATGGCGACGATGGGCTTTGCGCCGGGCGCCGCGGTGGGCGCGAAGCTCGGCGCGCCGGATCGCAAAGTGATCTGCCTGGTCGGCGACGGCGGGCTGCTCTCAGCCATCGGCGCATTCGCAACCGCCGTCGAGCTCGGCACCCCCGTGGTGTTCGTGCTCTTCAACAACTTCTGCTTCTCGACGATCAAGACCGTAGGCCAGACGTATTTCAACAACAGCTACGGCACGGAATTCACGACGCCGGACGGCCAGCCCTACAACCCGGACTTTCCGTTGTTGGCCAAGGCGTTCGGCATGGGCGGCGACCAGGTCATCGACCCGGACGATCTCGCGCCCGCGCTCAAGAAGGCGCTCGCTACCGAGAAGCCTTACCTGCTCGAGGTGCGCACGCGCGCCGACGTCCCGATGCCGCGCACCGGACACTGGGACATCGCGGAGTTTCTCAGGCTCGGCAACGAGTAGGGAGACGTACGTAGGCCGGACCTCTCAGGTCCGGCTGGGGTCAGACCATGGTCTGACCCCTACGAAATGAGGACGTTGCTGTGATCAACCGACGCGAGCTCCTTCAACTGGGCGCGGCGACAGTGGCCGCAACGGCATTACCCAGGTTCGCCTTCGCGCAGCGTCAATCGACGCCGACGGCAGCCGCGCCGGCAAAGAAAATCCGCATCGACGCGTATTCTCGGACGCTGCATTGGCTGCGCACGCCTGAGGAAGTTGCCCAGGCGTGCCATCTGATCGGCAACACCACGATCGATCTCACGGTGCGGAACCTTCCGGGACACGTCCAGCCCGACAAGGTCAAGACGGACCTGCCGGCGTGGGTCAAGGCGCTCGCGAAGAACGGCGTCGAGGTGACGTCGATCGCCGCCGACATCAACGACGCGAAGACGCCGTTCGTTGACGACATCCTCGGCACGATGCAATCGCTCGGCCTCCGTCATCACTGGTGGCGAGGCATGGGCGGCTTCGACAACACGAAGCCGTACGGTCCGCAGATTGAGGCGCTGAAACCGCGCCTCGCCGAACTGGTGAAGCTCGAGGAGAAATACAACACAAAGGCGATGTATCACCCGCAGGGCGGGCCGTTCTTCGATTACCTCGAGCTCATCAAGAACTTCGATCCGAAATACGTGAGCCTGCACTTCGACACCGGCCACTGGATGCAGGTCTCGCAGTCGAACATGGCGTCGATGATCATGTGGGCCGGCCCATACGTCGGCGGCTTTGTCTGGAAGGACGAGCTGATCGAGAAGGTCGATCCCGCCGTAGCGGCCAGTGGTGCAAATGGCCGCGGAGGCGGACGCGGTGGATCCGTCAACGGATTCCGCACGCGACAGGTCCCGGTCGGCACGGGCATGGTCGACTTTGCGCTGGCTGCCCGCGCGCTCAAGAACATCAACTTCGATGGGCCGACCGAATGCCAGCCTGAATGGACGGGGCTCGGCGGCGCCGAGTCCGGGCGGGACACGCTCACGCTACCGCGCGAGACCGTGCTCGGACTGCTCAAGAAAGATTACGAGACGATCCATGCCGCACTCGTGGCCGCAGGCGTCGCCTGACAACGTCCGCGTGGACTTATCTGCTGGAGGGTGTCGGCTTCCAGGCCGCGACTCGACGCGCCGCGTCCGCCACCTGATCCGGCGTCATGCGAGCGGCGGCGATGTTTCGGAGCTCAATCAATTGCTTCCGGTTGTCGACGAGCGGTGCCTGGCCGGCGGCCAGCGTGAACCAGACGTACGCAGACCCGTAGTCACGCGGCACGCCGGTGCCGTCGAAGTACAGCTGACCGAGCTGGAATTGCGCGCGCAGATCGTCGGCGTCTGCAGCCAGGCGATACCAGCGCGCCGCCTCGGCCGGATCGGCCGCGACCACGCGCCCGTTCTTGTAGAACTCGCCGATCGTTCTCCGCGCGGGGGCGTAACCGTGGTCCGCCGCCTTGCGGTACCAGTCGAGCGCCTGGCGATCGTCCTGCGTCACGCCAAAACCGAAATCGTACGACTGCCCCATCTGAAATTCCGCGGACGCGTAGCCTTGCGCGGCTGCTTTGCGAAACCACTCGAGACCTTGCGCCGTGTCCCGCGTCCCGTAATAAAGGATGGAGCCCAGCGAGAACTGCGCGACGGCGTCACCGGCCGAGGCTCTTGCGCGAACAGCACTCAGCGCGGCCTCGACGTCGGGCTCGACCTGCGCATTCAGAGACGTGAAGACCGTCGATGCGACCAACGCCGTCAGAGCCACTCGAAGCACGCTGCGCACGAAGCGAGTGTAACCGGCGTTCCGAGTCTGTTGGTAGGATGCTTCTGAAATGAAACGCGTACTCCTCGCGCTGTTGGTGACCGCGCCACTTCTCCGTGCTGAACCGCAGTCGCGAGTCGAGGCCGACGTGCTGTACGTCCCGACACCGCAGGCCGCAGTGGACGCGATGCTCGACGTCGCGAAGGTTAAGACTGACGACATCGTGTACGACCTCGGCTCCGGCGACGGACGCATCGTCATCACCGCCGCGAAGAAGTTCGGCGCACGCGGCGTGGGGATCGAAATCGATCCTGTGCTGGTCAAGAAGGCGACGGACAACGCCGCCGCCGCTGGCGTGTCGAACCGCGTGCGCTTCGTCACCCAGGATCTCTTCGACGCGAACATCAGCGAGGCGACGGTCGTCACGCTATACCTGCTACAGAGCATCAACGAGCGCTTGCGGCCGAAGCTGGTGCGCGATCTGAAGCCGGGTACCAGAATCGTGTCCCACATGTTCAATATGGGACCCGAGTGGCCGGCTGAGAAGGCGTTCGAAGTGGATAGCAGCCGTATCTTTTTCTGGACGATTAAGGGCTCGTGAGAAAATGGCCGCAATGATGAAGGTTCTTTCCGTTGCCACCAGCGTTCTGGCTGTCACCATCGCGAGCGTTGCCAGAGTTCCGGCCGCTCAGACGACGAAGCCGACAGCTCCGGCCGCGGTTCAGAACGACGAAGAGCTCGCTCGCGAGGGCGAGCAGCTGGTCAACAAGGCGTGCAACACAGCTTGCCACGGCCTCGAGAAGCTCGACGAAATGCGACGTCCCGCCAGGGACTGGAGCAATCAGGTTGGCGAAATGGCCCTCAAGGGCGCCGTGGGCACGGACGCACAGTTCGCGACGATCAAGAAATATCTGACGCGGTACTACGGGGTCGTCGAGGTCAACACCGCGACGGCTGAGGAACTGTCCGCGGTCATGGGCTTCTCAACCAAGGACGCGCAGGCCATCGTCGCGTATCGAACGGCGAGCGGGAAATTCGCGGACGCGGCTGCGTTGTCGAAAGTGCCGGGGATCGACAAGTCGAAAATCGAAGAGCAGCCCGAGGCGTTGCGGTTTAAGTAACGCTGTCGCCGTTCGCTCTTCGTAGGGCAAACCTTTAGGTTTGCCGAGTACGGCAGACCTGAAGGTCTGCCCTACGTACTACGTCCTCCCCTCGCCTGAATCGCCGCGTGACGCTCGAGCAGCCGTTCAGCGCGGACCACAACGGGCACGTCGATCATCTTGCCGTCGAGCGACCAGGACGCGCGGCCTGCGGCGGCGTGGACCGCATTCTCCTCGACGATGCGCGTCGCGTACGCCACTTCGTCGGCCGACGGTGAGTACTGTTCGTTGACGATGGGCACCTGGCCGGGATGAATGCATCCGGCCCCCATGAACCCGAACTGGCGTGACCGTCGCACCATGCGCGCGAACGCCTCCCAGTCGCCGAACGACGCGATGCTGTCGATGAAGCCGAGCGGCATGATGCCGGCGGCGCGCGCGGCGAAGATCATCTGCTGCTTCGGCATGAGCAGCGTGGCTTCGCTGGGCTCCATGCCGGTCTCGAGGGCGAAGTCTTCGCCGCCGATGTTCATGGCGGCCAGCCGCGGACTCGCTGCCGCAATCGCCGGCATCTGAAAGAAGGCCGCCGGCGACTCGATCATCGCAATCAGCCGCGTGTGTCCGGCCGGCAATCCGCGCTTCGACTCGAGCTGCGAGATGTGATCGTCCACCTGTCTGATGTGATCGGCACTCTGCGCCTTGGTCAGGGCGATGCCATCGACATTCCGGCACACCGAGGCGTCGAGGTCCTGGACGGTCATCTCCATCGGGCTGTTGATGCGCACGACGACGTCGGCGCCCGCCTGCCGGACCCGCTTTGCCGCCTCAGGCACGAGCCGCCGGGCGGCGTCCTTCTGGGACGTTGGAACGCTGTCTTCCAGATCGAGCTGGATGCAGTCAGCCCCGCGGGTATGGGCCTTCTCGACGTATCGCTCGACGTTGACCGGCACGTACAACAGCGAGCGCCAGACTGGCAGGTTCGACTTCAGCACGACGGTTCGATCTCCCGGGGGAATGATAGTGCTTTCGTCCAATGTCCCGGGGAGTTCCGCGGCGCCGCGTTACCGTATCGTCACCGTTACGCGGCGGGTGCTACCGGGCAACGATGCTATTGTCCCAATCGGGTTTCGGACGCGAGGTGACAATGAGAACGCGGACTATCAAGCTGGCGGCAGCCATCACGCTCGTGAGCGGCGTGCTGGTGGCACAGAACGTCAATCAGGCAGGCAGGGATTGGGTCTACCACCAGGGCGATCAGGGAGGCACTCGCTTCTCGACGCTCAACCAGATCGACGTCTCGAACGTCACCAACCTCGAGCGCGCCTGGACATTCCACACAGGGTCTGGCCGATTCGCCAGCGCGCCGATGGTCATCGACAGCGTGATGTATTTCAGCGCGCCGAACGGCGTCTACGCGGTCGACGCCGTCACAGGAACGCAGCTTTGGAAATACGTTCCAGCGCCGGATCCCACGGCGCCAAGTGCGACGACACCGCCCGCTGCGACGGCTGATCCCGCGCGTGGTGTAGGCGGCCGCGGTGCCGGTGCAGCAGCCGGTGATCCTCCGGCCGGCGCGCCTCCGCCTCAAGGTCGCGGCGGTGGCGGCCGCGGTGGTGGTGGAGGACGCGGCGGCGGCGCCGACAGCGCAGGCACTGCGCTTCGAGGTCCGGTCTATTGGCCCGGCGCCAACGGCATCGGTCCACGCATTTATTCGACGACCACGCCCGGCCTCGCTGCGATCGACGCGAAGACCGGCAAAGCTGTCGTGACGTTTGGTGAGAACGGCGTCCTGCTGGGCATCAGGCCCACGTCGCCCGCGGCGATCTTCAAGAACGTGCTGATCACACAAGGCAACCGCGAGCCTGGCAAAGGCATGACGATCAAGGGATATGACGTCGTCAGCGGCAGACCGTTGTGGACGTTCTATCTGAAAGCACAGCCCGGCGATCCGAATCGCGCCACGTGGCTCGACGGCAGCGCCGAGTCAGAAGCGACGCCGGACATCTGGGGCATGTTCACGATCGATGAGGAGCGCGGCACCGTGTTCATCCCGGTCGAAAAAGTCGGGAACGATTACTGGGGCGGCAGCAATCACGGCACCAATCTCTACAGCGATTCCATCGTCGCGCTCGACGCGGTGACCGGGAAGATGAAGTGGTACCGCCAGCTCGTGCATCACGACATCTGGGACTACGACATCGCCGCGGCGCCGACGCTCGTCGAAGTCCGCCAGAACGGACGCGTGATTCCTGCGCTCGCGCAGATCACCAAGATGGCCTTGCTGTTCATCCTCAATCGCGAGACGGGTGAGCCCATCTTCGGCATTGAAGAGCGCAAGGTTCCGCAGACGACGGCGCCGGGGGAATGGACGTTTCCGACGCAGCCGTTTCCAGTGAAGCCTGCTCCACTCGCGCGCAACTCGCTGAAGCAATCCGAGCTTTCGAAAGTGACGCCCGAACATCAGGCGTTCTGCCAGGGCCTGTGGGACAAATACAAGCTGCACGACGCGGTGCCGTACGATCCGTGGCAGGTCGGTCAGGACATCGTGGTGTTCCCCGGCGCGCAGGGCGGCGGCAACTGGCACGGCGTGGCATTCAACAAGCCGCTCGGCCTGATCTTCACGAACGTGATGACCGCCGGTCAGTGGGGCCATCTCGGCGTTGGCGGGCGTCGCGGCGGCGGCGCGCAATCAGCTGACGGTCCTCCCACTGCAGCAGCTCCGCCGCCAACGGCGCCACCGACTGCGGCAGCTGCACAGGCAGCAGCCAATCAGGGCACATTGCCTGCCGGCGTGTTTCCGCCGGCGATGTCGAAACAGACGCCCGAAGGCGGCCGCTTCTGGGATCCTGCCAAACGATGGTCCTGCTCGGAGCCGCCATGGGGCGAGCTCGTGGCGGTCAACGCCAACACGGGCGACATCGCGTGGCACGTGCCGCTCGGTGACTTCGAGGAGCTTGCCGCGAAGGGCATTCACACCGGCACACCGAGTTCGGGCGGCGCCATCACCACCGCCGGCAATCTGGTCTTCATCGGCGCGACGATCGACGGCTACTTCCGCGCCTTCGATGCGCGGAACGGGAAGATCCTCTGGACAGACAAACTCCCCGTCCCTGCCCATTCGACGCCGAGCACATATATGGGCCGCGACGGCAAGCAGTACGTCGTCATTGGCGCGAACGGCGGCGGTTTCTTCGGCAGCCCGACCTCCGACGAGGTGATTGCGTACAGGCTGAAGTAAGCAACTCCGTAACCGTTACCGCGCTCCGGCCGCATGAGAAATGCGGTTCGGAGCGCGGATAATACCGGCATGGCCCGGACAATCACCGACGAAGAGAAGGCCTCAGCCCAGCAGCTTCTGACGCGCGGCCGCGCCGCCATGGCTGCGGTCAGTCACTACGACCAGGCGACCGTCGACCGGTTGTGCCAGGCGATTGCGTGGGCGACAGCAAACGAAAAGACGTTCGGCCGGCTGACGCGCATGAGCGTGGAGGAAAGCGGGATGGGCAGCGCCGAAGGCGTGCCCGCTCGCCGCTGGAAGATCCTCGGCATCCTGAGGGATGCGCTTCGCACGAAGAGCGTCGGCGTCATCGAAGAGCTTCCCGACAAAGGGATCGTCAAGTACGCCAAGCCCGCCGGTGTCATCGCGGGCCTGCTGCCGGTCACCAATCCGCTCGTGACGATGGTCAACATGGCCATCAACTCGATCAAGTGCAAAGACGCGGTCATCTTCTCGCCGCATCCGATGAGCCGGAAGACGGCGCTCGAGATCGCGCGCGTGCTTCGCGCGGCGTTGAAGAAGCAAGGCGCGCCCGACGATCTGATCCTCTGCCTCGAGAAGCCGAGCATTCCGCTGGCCCAGGAGCTGATGTCGATCTGCGATCTGACGATCGCGACGGGCGGCGTGCAGATGGTGAAGGCCGCGTACGGCTCCGGCAAGCCCGCCTACGGCGTCGGCGCCGGTAATGCCACCGTCGTCGTCGACGAGACCGCGGACATCGCTGAGGCCGCGATGAACACGCGGATCAGCAAGACGCAGAATCATGGGTCAGGCTGCTCGTGCGACGGCAACCTGCTGGTCGACGCGACGGTCTACGACACGTTCCTCGACGCGCTGCAGAAGGAAGGCGGCCATCTCGCGAACGACGACGAGAAGGGCAAGCTCGAGGCGGCCATGTGGGATGCCGAGGGCCATCGAACGATCGAGACGGTAGCGCGTGCCGCTGGCGTCATCGCCGAGAAAGCCGGTTTCGCGCTGCCGGCCGGCAAGTCCTTCATCATCGTGAAGGAGGACAAGATCGGGAAAGCGCACCGGTTCTCGGGCGAAAAGCTGTCGCCCGTCCTCGCACTCTTTAAGTACAGCGGCTTCGACAACCTGCTCAGGATGGTGTCCGAGATCTTCGAAGTCGGCGGCAAGGGACATTCCGTCGGCATCGCGTCATTCGACGACGACCACATTCACCGGCTCGCGTCGATGGCGCCGGTCAGCCGCATCATGGTCCGGCAGCCGAACGTCCGCGGCAACGCGGGGTCATTCACCAACGGCATGCCACAGACGGCCAGCCTGGGGTGCGGCACCTGGGGCGGCAACATCACGAGCGAGAACATCAGCGTCAAGCACTACATGAACACCACGTGGGTCAGCCGTCCTATCCCCGAGGACAAGCCGAGCGAACAGGAACTCCTCGGCGAGTTCTACAACTCGGAGACGTTCGACCCAACGCCGGCCGTTACCGCATAACGGCCGGCCTCACCGGCCTCCGTCCCCTTCCAGACTCCGGGCGTGACACGGTTACAGCGTCCCGGACCCACCGTCGCCTAGCTGTATGTTGCTGTCCTAAAGCTAGCCGAAAAACGGAGGAACCGTATGGTTCGACGCTGTACGTGGTTGGTTCTGGCAATTGCGCTGATCCTCGTGCCTCGCGTCGGTGCTCAGACCGTCGCCGTCGCCCAGCTCTCGGGCACGGTCGCGGATGAGACCGGCGGCGCGATGCCGGGCGTAACAGTCACGGCGATACAAACAGACACCGGGATGACCCGCGTGGTGACGACCGGACTCAACGGCGGGTTCGTCTTCACAAATCTGCCGGTCGGTCCCTACAAGCTGACCGCGAAGTTGAGCGGCTTCAGCACCTTTGAACAGACGGGCATCACGCTCGCCGTCGGCAACACCCGGTCGGTCAACATCGCGATGAAGATCGGTGGCGTCGCAGAGACGATCAGGGTCATCGCTGATGCGACCCTCGTGGAAACGCGCAGCATCGGTCTCGGCACCGTCGTGCCCCAGGACCAGATCATCGGCCTCCCGCTCAACGGACGCAGCGCACTGCAACTGATCGTGCTCGCGGGTGGCGCGGTCGAGGTCGGCGGATTGACCGACGACCGCCAGTACCCGGGCGCCGTCTCCATCTCGGTCGCCGGCGGAAGCGGCAACAGCACGATGTATCTGGTGGACGGCGGCTTCAACAACGACCCGCAGAACAACACCGGCAACGCGATTCCCTTCCCGGACGCCCTGCAGGAATTCAACGTCCAGAGCGGCGTGCGTGACGCGCGGTTCGGCATGTCCACCGGCGCGACGGTCAACGCCGTCACCAAGTCAGGCACGAACAGTTTTCACGGCGGTGTCTTCGACTTCATGCGCGATCACAACTTCAATGCCATCCGCTATTTCGAGCGCACGGAAAACGGCGGCCTCGGGCGTGACGACGGGTTGAGGCGCAATCAGTTTGGTGGCACGTTCGGCGGGCCGATCATCAAGGACAAGCTCTTCTTCTTCAGCGGCACGCAGGTCACGAAGAACCACATCGTGCCGTTGAACAACGACGTGACCGTCCCGACGGCGGAAGTGCTGGCCGGCGATTTCCGCCGCATCATGTCGGCGGCGTGCCGCGGCGGCACGGCACGGACGCTCGGCGCGCCCTACGTGAACAACCAGATCGATCCCGCCCAGTACCATGCGGTCTCGGTGGCGATCATGAAGATGGTTCCGGTAGCAGATCCTGCCTACGACACGGACGGCTGCGGCCGTTACCTGCTTCGGTTGCCGAACGACAGCACCGACCAGCAGTACGTCAACCGCGTCGACTATCAGATGTCGGCGAACAAGCGGATCTTCGTGCGCGACTTCTTCGCGCACAACCAGCACCCGGCGGCCTGGGACGCGTCACGACCGAACCTGCTCGAGACGACCGGCAACGGCCGCGGCACGCGCGCGTACCAGCACACGATTTCGAGCGGCCTCGATTACGTCGTGTCCTCGAACCTGTTCGCCTCGACGCGTTTCTCGTACCAGCACACCGCGACGTTCCGTGAGCAGGGCGCCAACGTGCCGACGTGGTCAACGCTCGGCGTGAACACGTGGACGTACACCAACGGATCGGTTCCGGGTCAGGACTTCCTGCGCGGCGGTCTCTGGAGCTCGGCGTTCACCGGTGTCTTCTACGTCGACACGCCGTCGCTGTCACAGGATTTCGACTGGACGCGTGGCAACCACAACATCTCCTTCGGCGGCAGCTGGACGCGCCCGCATCCGAATGGTGACGGCACGTTCCAGGCGAACGGCAACATGGGCTTCAGCGGCATCTTCACCAGCGGCACGAACAACGCCAACGGCGGGCTCAACATGGCCGACTTCGTCCTCGGCCTGCCCAACTCGTACCGCGGCGGCGGCAGCCAGATCAACAACGCGTGGGAGCACTCGATCGGTCTCTACATCGCCGACGTCTGGCGCCTGAGCCGGCGGTTCACGGTGAATTACGGCCTCCGCTGGGAGCCGTACATCGCGGCGAAGGACGCCAACGGATTCAACACGGCGTTCATCCGCGACAACTTCGACAAGGGGATTCGCAGCACGGTCTACACGAACGCGCCCGTCGGTCTCGTGTTCGCGGGCGATCCCGGCTTCCCGGACAACGGCGCGAACACGTGGGACAAGTGGGCGCAGTTCGCGCCGCGCGTGGGCATCGTCTGGGATCCGAAGGGCAACAACGAGCAGACGATTCGCGCAGGTGGCGGCATTTACTACGACGCGCCGAAGCTCTGGGAAACGGCGCACCACATGCTCAACCCGCCGTTCGGCAACACGGTCGACGCGCTGGCGCCTTCACCAGCGCCGGGGGCGTGCCCGGGCTTGCCGAGCAAGAACGGCTGCCCGCTGAATTTCCTGAATCCGTGGAGTGCCACGCCGGGCGGCGATCCGCAGGCGACGTTCGGTCACATGGGCCAGGCCGTGAACCTCGCACCGTCGAATGTGTTGTTCCCGCTGAACGGCGTGTACGTCAGCATGCCGATTGACGCCAAGCCGATGCAGCAGACGCAGTGGAACGTGTCCTACCAGCGTCAGATGCCGGGACGCATGCTTGCCGAAGCGACGTACACCGGAAACCGGACCTCACATCTCTGGTTGCCGGGCTACGAGGAGAACCCGTCGGTCTACATTCCTGGTGATTGCGTGGCGGGCCAGTACGGCCTGACCGCCCCGGGGCCGTGCTCGAACACCACGACCGCCAACCGCCAGGCACGAGCGCTGCTCACTCTGCTCAACCCGACCGAAGGCCGGTTCTACAGCCCGGGCAACGTCTCACAGGCGTACCTGGACGGCACGGGCCATTACAACGGATTGAAGTTGAGCCTGCAGAAGCGCTTGAGCAACAACTGGAGCGCCAACGGCAACTACACGATCAGCAAGTGCATCAACCAGGGTGAACCGGGCACCGACATCGGGAGCAACTCCTTCCCTGTGCCCCAGATTGATCCGTTCACCAATCCGCACCCGGACGCGAAGACGAGCGAGGGCGCCTGCAACGCCGACCGCCGCCACAACTTCAACCTCTCGGCCGTGATCATCAGCCCGGGCCTCAACTTCGGCCCGCGCATCCTCAGGATCGCGACGAAGGACTGGCAGGTTGGTCTGATCTATCAAGCGCGCAGCGGCTCACCCATCACACCGACGACCACGGGCGACTTCGCGCTGACCAACGGCCCGCAGCGGCCGATCATCGTCCCGGGAGTCGACCCGAACCTGGCGTCGGGTGACCGCACGTGGGCGACCCTCGGCAGCGCGCCGTCGATGGCGTGGTTCAACCTGGCGGCATTCGCCCCGAACACGCCGGGCGTCTGGGGCAACACGCCGCGCGGCTACCTGGCAGGCCCTGGGTTCCAGAACGTGGACCTGTCGTTCTCGCGCAACGTCAACCTCGCGCAGGGGCGCCGCGTCGAAATCCGCGTCGAGGCGTTCAACCTGTTCGACACGCAGAACTGGGCCAACCCGACCGTGCAGATCGGGTCGATCAGCCTGACGAACGGCCGAGTCACCAACACGGTGGGTGATCCCCGCATCATGCAGTTCGCTCTGAAGTACAACTTCTGAGCCAGAATTGACCACGACCGGTACCGGGCGCTGCCACGCGGCAGCGCCCGTTCTTCGTCAGCAGGATTCCCGATCGATCTCGTCGGGCGGAGGAGCGATATGACGTCAGGAAAGCGCGCAGCCGCTGTCGCGGCGCTCGTCGTCGCCGCGCTGTCGGCAGCGCAGGCACAGGGTCTGAATGACTGGTCCGCCGTTGCCAAAGACCCGGGCGGATCGAAGTTCTCGCCGCTCGCGCAAATCACGCCGGCCAACGTCTCGCAGTTGCAGACCGCGTGGACCTACGACATGGGCACGGCCGGCGCGTACACAGTCACGCCGATTGTCGTCAGCAACGTCATGTACTTTCCGGTGGGGACAAGCATCGTCGCCCTCCAGGCTGACACGGGCAAGGAATTGTGGAAATCGGATCTGAAGGCCATCGCGGCGCTGGGACCGAACCCGTCGGCTGGCGGCCGCGGCATTTCGTACTGGACCGGCACGCCGGTGACAGGTCCGCGTCTCGTGATCGCGACGACGAACGGCTTTCTCGTCCAGCTCAGCGCGAAGACCGGCAAGCCCATCGTCGGGCCGGCCGCGGCGATCGACATGGGCAAGGGCATCATGGAAAAGTTCGGCGGCACCGGCTACGCGATCAACACGCCGCCCGCCCTCTACAAGAACACCGCGATCATCGCGGCGCGCACCGGTGAAGCGGGCCGCTACGGCACGCCCGGCGATCCTCGCGCGTTCAATCTGCTCACCGGCAAGGAAGTCTGGCGCTTCCACATCGTGCCGCACGCAGGGGAAGAGAACGACGGCACGTGGGGCCTCAACGGCTGGCAGGATCGCCGCGGGCCCGGCGTGTGGGTGCCGATGTCGGTCGACCCGGTGAACGACCTCGTGCTGATTCCTCTCGGCAACGCGACGGATCAGAACTTCGGGAACAGCCGTCCTGGTCTCAACCTCTACGCGACGACGCTCCTCGCACTGCGAGCGTCGACCGGCAAGCGCGTGTGGCACTTCCAGCTGACGCATCACGACATCTATGACTGGGACGTGAGCTCTCAGCCGGCGCAGTTCGAAGCGACGATCGACGGCAAGAAGATCCCCGCCGTCGCGCAGATGAGCAAGCAGGGACTGCTGTTCATGTTCAATCGACTCACGGGCGAACCACTCTTCGGCATCGAGGAACGGCCCATCCCGCGCTTCGACGCACCCGGCGATCAGGCGTGGCCGACGCAGCCGTTTCCCAAGAAGCCGGTGGGCCTGACGCGCGACAGCATGTCGCGCAAAGAGGTCAGCAAGATTTCTCCGGAAGCAGAGAAATACTGCACCGAGGTCTTCGATCGATCCGTCAACATGGGCCCGTACACTCCGTACGGCATGGTGCCCAGTCTCGTGTTTCCAGGATCCGAAGGCGGTGGCAGCTGGGGCGGCGTCGCGACCAACTCGGCCATGAGCATGGTGTTCATCAACACGCGGCACCTGGGCGTCATCGCGCAGTTGCAGCCCAGCACGTCATCCGGCGTCCTGCCGTCGTTTTCGAAATCGAAGCTCCCGACGACGTTCTACACCGATCCGAACGGATATCCGTGCAACGCGCCACCGTGGTCGGAAATCGTCGGCGTCAGCGCCACGACGGGCGACATCGTCTGGCGCACGCCGCTCGGCGAGTATCCGGATCTGAAAGCGAAGGGCGTGCTGAACACCGGCACGGCGCTGAATGACGGCGGACCGATCGCGACGGCCAGCGGCCTGGTGTTCATCGGCGCGACCGGCGACTTCGGATTCCGCGCGTTCGATGCGAAGACGGGCAAAGAACTGTGGAAGGCCACGCTTGATAACGACGTGCTGATGACGCCGCTGACGTACATGGGCTTGAACGGCAAACAGTTCGTGGCTGCGGTCTCGGGCAGCGGCGACACGGCGTTCCACATTCCGGCCCGCACGGGCACGGCTGCGAACACGAAGCTCGTGGCGTTCGCACTCAAATAAGCGAGGACATCAATGGACAGAAGAGAGTTCTTCCACACCAGCATCCTCGCGACGCTCGCGGCCAGCGCTCTGGGCGATCGCACGCTGGCGCAGGCTCAGCAAGCACCGGCCACGCCGCAGGCGCCTGCTGCCCCACCACCGACGCCGCGTCCGCTCGTTCTTGACGCCTACTCGCGGTGTCTCCACTGGCTGCGCTCGCCCGATGAGATCGCCGAAGCCGCCATTGAACTGACGTGCGGCGGCCTGCAGCCGACGGTGCAGGCGAACGGACACATCGATCCCACGAAGGTCACGACCGAACTGCCGGCCTTCGTGAACGTGATGAAGAAGCACGGTCTGCGCGTGAAGCAGATCCGTGGCGGCAACCAGACGCAGGTGGATGCGAGCGTCGAAGCCCTGGTCGGCACCATGGGACAAGTCGGCGCCACGCACTACTGGCTCGGCACCGACAACTACGACCTGACGAAGCCGATCATGCCGCAGCTCGATGCGATCAAGCTCAAGGTCGATCAGTTCGTGAAGCTGAACCAGAAGCACGGCACGACGCTGATGTACCACACGCGCGCCGGCGCGAATTCAGTCGGCTCGGTCATCTGGGATCTGCTGTACGTCATGAAGGACTTCGATCCCAAGTACGTCGGCTTTCACTGGGACACAGGACACATGGCCCTTCACGGCCCGATGTGGGAAACGCTGATGCGCACGGCTGGTCCGTACGTCGTCGGCGTGTCCTGGAAGGATCGCAGCTGGCAGCAGAACCTCGGCTTCCTGGGTGAAGGCGGACCGTATCCGGGACCGCAACCGGCGGATGGTTCGGCCCCGGCCGCCGGCGGCGGTCGCGGCGGCGGTGGTCGTGGTGCTGGTGGTCGTGGCGCGGCGGGCGCACCTCCAGCGGGTGCGGCCGGTGCCGCGGCAACTCCGCCCGCGGGCGGCGCGGCGCAGGCTGGTGCCGGCGGTCGCGGCGCGGGTGCCGGCGCACTTGTTGCCGACGATCCTGCGGCCGGTGGCCGCGGCGGTGGCCGTGGCGGTGGACGAGGCGGACGAGGCGGTGGGCCCATCGATCTCAACAACATGGCTCGCCCGCTGGCCGGCAACGTGTTCGCCCGCGGTGGAGGCTGGTCGTCGCCGTCGGT